>Ga0182036_10000433_pt1 | contig 18792 bp, 20 predicted proteins | sample sta12Cox44000080_FD_125966 | JGI IMG/M metagenome (GOLD analysis project Ga0182036, IMG submission 125966) | Lab enrichment of tropical soil microbial communities from Luquillo Experimental Forest, Puerto Rico - statoxic.12C.oxic.44.000.080 | ecosystem: Environmental > Terrestrial > Soil >...
CGAGCGCGCGGATGTCATCAAGGGTTCGTGCTTCGCACCGCATCACCCAATTCCCAAGCGCGAGATCAGGGTTGGTGGTTTCCGCGCTCTTGTCTTCGAAAACCGCCTCATAGAGGCCGGGCGGGAGCGTATCGATGAGGTCGATGTTGCTCGAGAACTCGCCGTGCTCTTTTTTCGCGACGCCTCCGGAAACGAAAATGCCGAGATGCCCCACGGTTTCATGGATCGTATAGACGATGGTCTGCCCGTAGGACCGGATGTCGTCGACGCTGTCATAGAGGTCGAGGATCCAATCGAGCGCCTGCTGTGGCGGCGTGATGTTGTCGCCTTTTGAGCAAAACACAACGATCGGGGAGCGGATATTGCGAAGATCGATCGTGGCGCCATCCGACGTCGTGATGCGCCCGGCGGCGAGGTTGTTGCCCACAAACAGCTCATCGACAATGAACTGAATTTCCTCCGCATTCAGGTTGACGTGGCCACCCCACCACTTTTCAAAGCCCAGATAACGGGACGCCTCGGTATCGACCTTCGAATAGAGATTGTATTGCTTGGTCCACAGCGTGTTCGCCGGGTTCTGATTTTCGAAGTTCTGCACCAGCCAGGCACCGTCGAACTTGCCGTGACCAAGATCGCCAGCAAGCGCTGTCAACCAACTGCCGCCTAACAATCCGCCCGAGTAGCGCATGGGATATTTTCCGCGCACACCGGCCCAATAGGAGAGCGGCGACCCAGCGACGATGATGGGGCCGAACAGCTCCGGCCGCATTGCCGCCAACATCATGATCGCCCAACCGGCCTGGCAGTTTCCGATCACGCAAGGCTTGCCATTCGCCTCGGGATGCGCTGCGGCTACCTTCTCGATGAAAATGGCTTCGGCGCGTGCGATGTCTTCAATGGTCTGTCCAGGAACGGGATCGGGCAGAAATCCGATGAAGTAGCAAGGATGGCCGGCCTTGAATGCGACACCGATTTCACTGTCGGCTTTGAAGCCGCCGATGCCGGGACCGTGTCCGGCGCGCGGATCAACGACAATGAAGGGCCGCAGCTTTGGATTGATTTCGACGCCCGCGGGCGGGACGATACGTACAAGCGCGTAATTCACCGGTCGCTCCAGTGTACGCCCGTCAACGATCAGCTCAGCTTTATAATCGAGCACGTTAGGCGCTGTTTCCGCCATGTGTTCGCGATACTGATTCCCACGCTGCCGCATGACATCCCAGAACAGGACGCTGCGTTGGAATGCGTCGGTCCAATACTCCATGGCGGGCGCGAAGATGCCAAATGCCATCGTGTTCGGCTCAGTTGAAGGAAGGTTTGACGACATGGTTGCGGTCCTTCTCTTTTGCTAATCCATGATGTGATAGCCGCCATCGATATAGAGCGTCTCGCCGGTGATCAGCCGCGCCGCGTCGTGCGCGAGAAAGGCCGTCGCGACGCCGACGTCGTCGATGCTGACCAGGCTGCGCGCTGGAGCTTGCGACTTGGCTTTGTCAAGCAATGCATCGAATTCCGGAATGCCTGAGGCTGCCCTGGTCGCAAGCGGTCCGGGAGAGATCGCGTGCACACGAATTCCCTTTGGGCCGAGCTCGGCTGCGATGTAACGAACGGCGCATTCAAGCGCAGCTTTGGCGACGCCCATGATGTTGTAGTTTTTAACCACCATCTGGCTGCCGTAGTACGACATCGTAAACAGAGTGCCGCCCTTTTTCATCAGTGGTTCGGCCAGATGTGCCATCCGAATGAATGTCCAACAAGATACGTCCATAGTCGTCGCGAAACCTTCGCGCGATACGTCCACCACGCGCCCCTGCAGCGCGTCTTTCGGCGAAAAGGCGATGGAGTGGACCACGAAATCGAGTTTGCCCCACTCTTTGCTAATTCGTTCGAAAACAGCTTCCATTTGACCGGCCACGCTCACGTCGAGCGGCATAAAGATCGGTGCTTCGAGCGCCCGGGCAAGGGGCTCGACGAACTTTTTGGCTTTGTCGTTAAGATAGGTTACCGCGAGTTCAGCCCCCAGGGCTCTAAATGCCTTCGCGCAACCCCACGCGATTGACTTGTCGTTGGCAATTCCAACAATAAGACCTCTTTTTCCTTCAAGCAGTTTCGCCTTTACCGGGGGAAGCGTCGGGCCGTTATTTTTTTTACTCATGTGGGTCTCCACATAACGTTCCGCGATCAATTTGATTGCACGAAAAGCCTGACGGCGGTCCTTGGCATCGTCGATATGCGCGATGTCTCGCCCATTGATCTTGAGGCGCCCCTCGCCCCAAGGCGCTACTTCAGCTTCCAGGCGATCGTCGCCCAAGATTGCGACAAATTGCTGAACAGTGGCGCCTTTTCCGGCGGCCAAAGCGCTGTTCGTCTTCCAGTCCAGCATTTTCGCGTGTCTCGTCCAAAGGCCGCCCGTAGGCGAACAGCGCTTGCCTGAAACCTAGTTGCGGCACGCCTGTCATGTTTTGACGTTGGTCAAACGGGGCGGAACTCGCGGGTGGCAATCCGCTGAATTTCCTTCAATTCTTCATGCGCAAAAGCGATGAGCGGCTCAGCAGGACTAGAGAGCGAGGCGAGAGCCGGGCGATCACTTGCGACCGTTCCAGTTCGGTGATGGTGCGGCTGACCGTCTCGATCGTCAGGCCCAGATGATCGGCGATGTCCTGATGCGACATTGGAAGTTCGAGATACTTTGCCTTTCCCAGTCTCCGGGACAAGTCGATGAGGAAAGTTGCCACACGGCTTTTCGCACTTTTGCCGATCAACAAGGCATGTTCCTGCGCCCGCAAAAGCTCATTGGTCGTTTCCGCCAACAAGAAATTCGCCATCCGGCTGTCCCGCGCAGCAACCGAGAGGAGCGCACTGCGTTTGTGATACCGGATCATCACGTCGGTTGCCGCCTCAACCGATAGAGCGTGCTTCTGGTTGGCCCAACCAAATAGCTCTCCGGGCAGATAAAAGCCCAGGATGTTACGCGAGCCGTTTTGAAGCGTCCGGCAACTTCGAACGACACCGTCCACGACCATGAAAATGTAGTCTGCCGGATCACCTTCGCAGACAATCAGCTGGTCGCGGCGGTGACGAATCGGCCCTCGCCGGTACGCAGTGATGGTGCGCGGAAACAATGTTTGGTCGCCGTCCGGTGCGGCCCAAGATGGGTTTGCGGACAGTACGATCTTGTCAAAAATACCATCACGCACGCGCGCGGATGGGTCGCTGGCGCTGCCAAGCTGGGCCATCTGTTCCCCCAAACGTTATTGGCCTCTGTAAGTGGATATAACTTGGGGCTCCGCCCAGAAAGTTGGACTTTGGCCCAACTTAGGGTGGATCATGGGCATGCCGGAATCTCGACAAATGAGGTTTTATAGCGCCTTCTGCTGCGAAAAAAATGCTGCGGCAATTTGCTCCGCTGATAGTGGTCAGAGCCCTCTAGCGATAGAGCGCCTCGCGCCCCACCCAATCGCACCGATCACGGTGAGGAACGCGCACACAAAAATAAAGCTTCGAAGGATCCTCCTGCTCGATCGTCACGCGACGACCGGCGCTCAATGCCGTGCATTGATGATGACGCAGAAAATCAGAAAGTTGTCTCATGCTGGGATTTTCACGCGCCAATCGGTAGAACTCGGACAGATCCTGTTGCTGGAGGCACGCGGGAGAGCGCCGCACGATAACCATTTCGCGGGCGAGGGAAGGTGTAATCGTGGTTACAACGATGACGGCGGCGAGCGTTGCCGTTTTCACGTGTTGAATCTCCCGTCGTGTCGATCAGCTATCCGATCGTAGGGTCTGTTTCAGACAATCTTCAATGGATCGACGCGGCGAAATAGGTCCGAGGTCCTCTTCGGCGTTCACGGCCTTGAGATTTTCAAGAACATCGTCGCGCAGCCCGGCAAGAGCGATTCTGATCCCGCGCGCTTTGAGCGACCGTGCCAATACGCGCAACGTTGTCCCGGCCGTTGTGTCTATGCGCGGAACGATCGAGCAATCGATAACCAACAACCTGGTGCCGTCCGGCGCATTGGCGACCAGGTCGAGGATGCTGCGGCGGATGTGCTCGGCATTGAAATACAACCACGCGCCCGGGCTGCGGATAACGATCGCACCCAGAGGATCTCTGGCGTTGGGATATCTCGCCCGATTGACGAACTCGCCGGTCAACGGCTCTCGCCCAAGAAGCGCCACGCTGGGCCGGGCCGCATGCGCGATGAGCATGACCAGCGAACCGGCCGCTGCGAGCAGCAGGCCATCGAGCAATCCGAAAAGCAGCACGCCGAAAAACGCGAGCAGAGCGATACGAAATTCACGCGGCGATGCGAGGCGCAGCCGGCGCAGATCGTCGATCTTAACGAGGTGTGACGCTGCCATCAGAACGATGGCCGCGAGAACGGACTCCGGCAGATTGTGAAAGAACTTGGCGAAGTACAACAGTGTGAGAGCAATCGCGCCCGATGTAATTACCAGGGCGGCCGGAGACGACGCGCCGCCGAGGTCGTTGACGGCAGTTTGCGACATTCCGCCGGCGACCGGGAATCCGCTTGTCAGTCCGGTTGCGATGTTGGCCGTGCCGATCGCCGTGAGTTCCTGCTCGGGGTTGATGTCATAGCCATGCTTCTGCGCGAAGCTCCGGGCGACGGAGATCGATTCACCGTAGGCGAGCAGGAAGCAGGCAAGCGCGATCGGTACGAGTGTCGCGATGTCGGATACGTGGATATTCGGGACGCTAACATTCGGCAGGCCGGTTGGCAGGTCGCCGACAATATGAATGCCTTTGTCCGCCAATCCGAAAATCGTCATAAGGAGGATGGCGGCAACAACAACGACAAGGGTTGTCGGACGGCCGGGGAAAGCCCGTTCAAAGCCTATAAAAAGAGCGATCGCGGCGAGGCCAACGACGAGTGACAGAATGTGAGTCTGCGGCAGCGAAGAGACGAGATGAAAGACACGTTCGAAGAAATTGCCGCTCACGCCGGTAATGCCGAATAGCTTGGGCAGTTGGGTCGATGCGATATAAAGCGCCGCACCAGTTTTGAATCCGACCAAAATCGGGTCCGAGATGAAGTAGGCGGCGTTGGCAAGGCCGACAAATCGGCCGGCGATGCTGATGATCCCGACCATCAGAGCCACGGCCCCTACGAGCGCAATCGCCCGCGAAACGTCGCCGTCGGCCATTGAAACGACGCTGGTCGCGAGCACGATCGCCAGCGAGGATGTTGGCCCGACCGCCAGTTGTCGGCTTGTCCCAAACAATGCATAGGCAATTCCGGCGACGAGATAGCAATAAAGCCCAGTGACCGGCGGCAGCTGTGCCAACGATGCATAGGCAAGCGACTCAGGGATGACGAAGGCTGCAAGCGACAGACCGGCAATCAGGTCGACGCGAACGTTTTGCGCCGCGTATGTACGTATCCAGCTTAAAGCCGGGATCCAGGCTAAACGAGTGTCCAGGGAAGGCTTGTCGTTCATATCTGCTTGCGCCTAGTGGGTCGCGGTCTTCCGCTTCAGTATGATTTTGACGGCAACAGCCGGCTTTCATTGGTTTGCATCAATCCAGCGCATGCTACCTTTAACGGCGCCTCGCGCCATCAGCATCGTCTGCGCTTGTGAATTGCGACCTTGGGTGAAGCCAACGCCCGGGGTTTAGCCGGCCAATAGCTGTTATTTTTGAGGTTTACGCAAAGTGCCGTTCGTGGGTTGGACGGCGGACGGGTTCGAAAGAAACGCGTGCCTATTGGCGCCGCTTTTGTCGACCCTCGGCTCCCATATTGTCGCTGACCTGCTGCTCGGGCGCCGGGTGCCCGACGTCGTCGTGGTCCGGATACCAAATCACCAGCCCCCCGACACACGGCGTGATGGCGGTGACCGCAGTCACTCTCATCCGGTCGATGACGCCGCTTTTTGAGGTTGCTATGTTGACCACAGGATGTCCTTTCGGGACTTTCGCTGCTCCATTAGATAGCCCGGTATTGCCAATCTTTTTGTGAGGTAAATCACTCTCGCGCCAATGTTTCGTAAGAGGGGGCAGACATGATTACCGTTCCGGGCCTGGCATCGGAGGCGCTGGGGTCCTACCTGTCGACTCATCTGGGTCGCCGCTTTCACTCGACGGAAGCGCATCTGACCGAGCTCATTCCATCGATCGCCCGCTTGTCCCTCGAGTGTATTGGAAACAGCGATGCGCTTTATCACAACATCGAGCACACGATGCTCGTGACGCTGGTCGGATACGACATCATGAAGGGACGTGCGCTGCTCACGCACACGACACCGGGCGATTACTCGCATCTTCTCGTTGCGTGCCTGCTGCACGACATCGGTTATGTGCGCGGCGTTCTCAAGGGAGACGGTGTCGACGGCTATGTCATCGATGGACGCGGGAACAAGGTCAATGTTCCGCGCGGATCATCCGACGCTGCACTTTTGCAATACCATGTCGACCGGTCGAAGCTTTTCGTCATGGATCGCCTTGCCGATCACGACCACCTTGACGCGGAGCGGATCGCGCGCGCTATCGAGTTCACGCGCTTTCCGGCGTCGACGGTCGAACCGGAAGATAGTGGCAACGAGGAGGGCTCGCTGGTGCGGGCGGCAGATCTCATCGGTCAGCTGGGCGACCCGCAGTACCTGCGGAAGGCCAACGCGCTTTATTATGAGTTCGAGGAAGTCGGGCTCAACCGGCAGCTTGGGTATGGGTCGCCTGCCGATCTAACGGAGCTATATCCACAGTTCTATTGGAAGGCAGTGTCCCCTCACGTCCAGACGGCCATTAGATATCTCAACGTGACGTCAAGCGGCCGGCAATGGATCGCGAATCTCTACAGCAACGTGTTCCGTGCCGAGCGCGATCTCAGCCTGACGGGGCCCGAGCGTTGACGACGCGCGAATGCAATTTCTTCTCTGGTTGTTTCCTCACGCCGGAAGCCTATTCTGGGCGGCGAAGCGTCTGATCAGAAGGGGGCGATGATGGGTGTTCTTCTCTGGATAATTATCATTGGATTTGTTGCTGGCGTCATCGCGCGGCTTTTGATGCCTGGTCCGAATACGCCGAAGGGTTTCGTCGTCAGCACGATTGTCGGCGTGGCAGGAGCAGTGCTTGCTTCCATCATCGGCGATTTTGCCGGGTTGTATCGCCCCGGTGAGGGCGCAGGCCTGATCGGCGCAACCGTTGGCGCGCTGGTCATTTTATTTGTGTGGAATCGTCTTGTGGCCGCTGAGGTCATCCCCGACCACGGCCTGTGAGCGCCGTCAATTTGCCGATTCGATCCAACGGATAAAGCGGCCGCCGGCTAGCCCACGCGTCAGTGCGAGATTGTACTCGCGGAAGACCTCGGCTTTATGCCAGCCGCCGCGCGGCCAGTCTTTGATTGCATTCTCGAGGCGGCCCAGGTCGATGGCGCGTCGGACGAGGGCTGATTTGGAAAGCTCATTGAGTTCCCGCGCAAGTTCGCCACGACGCGCTTCAAGTTTTCGATGCCAGTCGGCGCCCTGCAGGCCGCTGAGGCGATTGGTCAACACGGGTTCGGGAAGCAGACCCCACATGGCGCGACGGACCAGCGAACGATCGATGCCCTCGGCGAGATATTGTTCCGGCGGAATGCCGAAGCAGTAGGAAACGACATCGATGTCGGCGGTCGGATCGCGCACCTCGACACCGGTGAAAGCCTTCTCGGCGGCCTGCCAGTCGCCAAGGTAGTCGACCTGCGCAAGACCTTTGACGCGCTCATCGCGTCGCATGCGGTAAAGAAAGTCGTGCCCGACTGTTCGCGCGCGGCGTTCGACTGCCATCTCCGCTGCAAAATCGACGCGGATTGGCGCATGCTCCCGCCAGGCTGCGGACCGATGGCGGCGCATCCAATCGCCCAGTTGTCCGGGGATCAGGGGCTCGATGAGAAGCTTTCGCAACGCCGTCGAGCGCGAGTAGGGGCTATTGCGATAAAACTGGCGCCACTGCCGATAGGCTAGCAGCAATCGACCGCGCGCCAGGTGGTCGGAGGCCTGCGACCAGCCGTTCCAGCTGATGGTGTAGTTGCCATGCAGACCGCCGAGCAGCACGCGCCGTCCCTGTGCACGCGCGCGCTGAAGGGCCGTCATCGTCCAGCCGAAATTGGTCGGGTTACGCACCGGTCCATCGAGTGCGATAAAGAATCGCTCTAGTTGTGCGAAGTCATCACACGTGTCGGTGTAAACATAATCAACGTCGATATTGCCGGCCTTCTTCCGGATGGCCTCCACGTAAGGCGTCTCGTTGGCGTAGCACCCGTCTGGCACTGGTCCGTTGAAATCGCGTCCGGGAACTCCAGTGTATGCCGCGAGCCGGAGGTTCTTTTCTTCCAAAGCACGCGCTGCAAGAACGGACACCGAAGACGAGTCGAGCCCGCCACTCAGAAGACTTCCGATTGGATGGATGCTGCGCATTTGCCGGCGCACGGCATGATCGAGACAATCACGCAGTCCTTCTGCATAGGCGGTGTCGGATTGGAGTCTGACCTGCTTGATATTCGTGGGAGACCAGTAGCGGCGATGTGATATCGATCCGTCGGGCCTCACTTGGAGGATGTGCGCCGGAGGAACCCGAAACACATTTCGATACAACGTCGTTGCATGGTCCGCGTGATTCAGCACCAGGAAATCGGCGAGCTTTTCCTCGCAGAGCACTCGCGGCACATCATCGAAAGCAAAAAGCGCGTTCGGCATGCTCGCAAAGGCAAAGAATCCCCGGCCTTTGTGCCACGTGACAACATTCAATCCGAGATGATCGCGCGCCAGCGTCACGCGGCGGCTGCGCGGATCCCAGATCGCGACTGCAAAGGGGCCCCGAAGCATTGGCCAGATATCGTCACCCAGTTTTTGCCAGGAGTTCAGAAGCAAACGCGAATCTGACCACTCCGCTGCTTCCGCTTGGGAAATTCCGACCCGGGCACGCACTTCGTCGCGATTGTCCAACCGCAGGTCTGCAGTGATGATCGATCCGCTTCCGTCGTGGTACGGCTGGTGATCGAAGCGGTCTTCAGGAGTCATCCGCATCAGGGCGTGTACGAGACCACAGCCGTCCTTTGCGATGATCTCGGCGCGGTCGGGTCCGTATTGATTGAGCGCGTTGGCGGCGCGTTCGAGGTCACGCCGCGTCACGCTGCGGTCATCGAAACGGATCAGTCCAGCGATTCCGCTCATCAGCGTGCTCCGCCAAACTGGGCCAGAGGCGTGAAGCGTCCGGCGTCACGATCTACTACAACGTCGCCTTCTCCGATCTCGACCCATGCGTGGGCGACGAGTGCTTGATCTTGCCGCGCAACGCCGATGCAAAGGCGGCTTGCTATGCCGCGCCGACGCAGCATGGCATGCGCTGCGAGCGCGCGGGGCAGACACAGAGCGTTGATCCATGGCTTGGTGGCCATTTGCTCCACCGCCCAGGAGATCCAGTTTGCCTCATTGGCGGCAAACCGATTGATACGGCGAGGCGCGCGGTTCGCCCAGGCGAAGACTCGCGCGGGAGAGATAAAGCGCACGGCCATCCGTGCCAGAATAATTGCAACGAAAGCTTCCCGCAGATAGACGCGGCGGATCGCTGCCAGCTTCATCGCAAACCTTCCGCGGCTAGCACCTGTACCAGCTGTTCGTTCACTAGCGTTTGCAGGAAAGGTGTTACGTCACGGGCGAGTGTCGCTGCGTCCACGTCATGCTGGTCTGAAAGGCGGCGGAAAATTTCGCCGACACGGCATGGCTCAGCCAGCATGTCCCATATCTCGGTAGCGACCCGGTTAAAGTCGAAATACGAGCCAGCGGCGAGGCTCAGGACGACGGTGCGGCCGTCGACATCGGCCACAGCCAATTCCTTTTCCCGGACAAGAACGCTGGCGACTGTAATGCTCAAGCTGCTGTCCTGCTCCACCGCTGCGTGGCGTCGCCGACTCTACCCCATGTTCGCTTCAGCAAGGCTAGTTCTTGTTATCGATGCGGGCAGACATCGGAATGGCCATCTCGAACGAAAACCCGAACTTGGTTGACGGGGAAGATGGCGGCTGCGGCTCGGTGAGCGCAGCATTATTATCTTCGGCTTGAGCCGATTTGGTTTCGGCGCCGATCGCGACCTTTCTGATGGTCGGCGGCTCCCATGGCGTGCGCTGCTCGTTACTGGTGCGGCCAGTTTTGCTTATTGTCATGGCCGACCTCCGCAAAATTAACCACGCAAGCGTTCTATGAGATCGCATCCGGCGTGGCAAGACGGCACCAAAGCCGCCATTGGGGCCGCACGCGTTTATCGGCGTGGCGACAAAGGTGCGACGCAAAAGTCTCACTCACGCGTATTAACGAAGAAAAAATGCTGCATTGCATGCTCTGACGTGAAGTCGCAGCCGCTTGGCATCCCAGATTCCGCATGATACGCTTTTTGCGCCACGAGGTGTTTTGGGCCGAAAAACAAGCACTTAACGACCAAAGTGCTGGTCGCGCTCAACCAGAAAGGGATCCGCCATGGCTGAAAAATCGTCAGCGACATCGGAAACAGGCGAAGCCGCGGCAGATACCCCCGAGACTCGCGAGCAGATGGCTTCGAAGCTTGTTGATCGGTTTGCATTGTGGTCTGGCGTGGCCGGACTGGTTCCCATTCCAGTTCTCGACGTCGCTGCGGTCGGTGGCCTCCAGATCCAGATGGTTCGCCGCATTTCGCAAATTTATGACGTCGACTTTTCGGAGAATCGGGGCAAGGCTCTGATCGCGAGTCTCGCGGGATCGATGATCCCTGCGACCAGCGGCCTGGGAGCTGCGAGCGTGCTCAAGGCGGTTCCGGTCATCGGCACAATCGCTGGCGGATTTGTCATGCCCGTATTGTCAGCCGGCGCCACCTACGCCATCGGCAAGGCTTTCATTCAGCACTTTGCCACGGGCGGCACGCTGCTCGACTTCAATCCTCCGGATTATCGGCAGTTCATCAAAGCTCAAAGGGACATGTGGGATTCGCGAAAGAACCGCGCCGCCAAGTCTCCAGAACCAGGAGCCGCAACGGGTCCATAGCCGCGCCGGCGCGGGTTGGGCGACTGGATAGATGCATCCACCGCAGCCGTAGCGCTGTCGATCGGCGAGACCGAGCCCCATGCTCGAAGCCTTCGTCTACATAGTGTTCTGCGCCCTCACGGGAGTATGCGGTGTTGACCGCCGAATGGGCTTTTTCGGCACTTTTGTTCTGGCCCTCGTCACCACTCCGTTTGTAGTGTTGCCTGTCCTGCTTCTTACCGGCCAATCCCGTCGTGCCGAATGGCCTCGCCGGAATTAGCAGAAGTGATTTTTGTTTCGGCGGGGGGCGTATCTTGCTGGGCCGGCGGCGACACATTGTGAACGTGTAGACAGAAGACGTTATGTCCTTCCTCCAACTCGTCCGCCGGGAAATGCACGGCTCGCTGCCGAAGCTACTGTTCATGTCCGGACTCGGAGGCATCAGCACCGCGGCGATCCTGGGGGCCATCAATTCGGGCCTGCAAAACGGTTCGACCCTGTGGGCCGCGACTCTGTTTATCGTCGCGCTCTTTCTCTTCATCAAAACCCAATCCTACGTCACTATTACGACGACCGCTGAGATCGAAGCGATCATCCATAAGGTTCGCATTCGACTTATGGACCAGATCAGGCATTCGGAGCTGTTGTCGATCGAAGATATCGGCCGAGCGCGGATCGTTGCCGCAATCACGAGCGATACGGCCGTGCTCACGCAAGCGAGCAACATGCTCGCCTTTACCGTACAGGGCGCAGTCCTGATCGTTTTCGTGGCGATTTATGTGGCCTTCCTGTCGGTTGCGGCCATTCTCACGACCATCGTAGTCGTCTCGATAGCTGCAGTAATTTTTCACCAGAAGAATCGCCGTTTAGTCAGCGAGAAGCAGCGGGCGGCCGCGTGGGAGCGCCGGTTGTTCGATCGGCTCATAGACTTCCTGGATGGGTTTAAGGAAGTGCGGCTCAACAGCGCACGCAGCGCCGACCTCTTCGCTGATGCGGTCGACGTGTCGCGAACGGCCGCCAACATCAAAATCAATACCCAGGCGGAAACGTTCAGGATGATCGTGACGTCGCAGATTTCGATGTACGTGCTGCTCGGCGCGGTCGTTTTTGTGGCCCCTCAATTCAGCGAAACGCTCGGCGGGGCGGCGCTGACAAAGACCACGACAGCCCTGATGTTCATCGTGGGAGCATGTTTCGGCCTCGTGCAGTCGATCCCGATCCTTCTCAATGCAAACGCGTCGGCAGACCGGCTGGTGCAGCTGGAAAACACGTTGCGGGCGACGGCCGCACAGCCGCGTGAGATTCCCACGGTAAAGCACTTCGACAAGATCGAGATGCGCAACATCAGTTTTCGCTACGTCGACAAGTTTTCCGAGGCTGCCTTCAAGATTGGCCCGATCGATTTTACCCTGCAGCCCGGAGAGCTGGTTTTCATCACCGGGGGCAATGGCTCGGGCAAATCGACCTTCCTGAGGGTTCTTTCTGGCCTTTATCCCGCTGATTCCGGCGAAATCATCCTCGACGGAAGGCACATCGATAATTCAACGCGCGACGAATACCGCGCGTTGATGTCGGCGATTTTCTTCGACTATCATTTGTTCCGGCGACTTTACGGGGTGCCCGATCCCGACCCGGGCGAGGTCAATCGTCTGCTCGGGTTGTTCCGGCTGTCTGAAAAGACCGGATTGGTTGAGGGTGAGTTTCGCACGCTCGAATTGTCTGGGGGTCAGCGCAGGCGCCTCGCGCTTATCGTCAGCCTCCTCGAAAAGCGTCCGATCCTCCTGTTGGACGAATGGACGGCCGAACAGGATCCGGAATTCCGGCGCAAGTTCTACGACGAACTGTTGCCGGATCTGATGAAAGCCGGGGCGACCGTCGTGGTGATCACGCACGATGATCGCTATCTCGACGAGCTCGACTTGCCGGCTCGCAGGATCCGGATGGACGAGGGAAAGATTATCGAGCAGCGTACGATAAAAAGTACAAAACCGAGACGTCGGTAGCGGGAGAAGGACTGATGGCGAAGTATAGGGAGTCTCTTGATGGAATGCCAACCAGGCCGCGCACCTGGAGGCGTTTTATTGGGCGACACCTGCCGAGTCTGTCAGTCACTTTGTTGGCGGCGTTGCTCATGGCCACCATCCTGTTTCCCTATGTCGTGATCACGGTCCCAAGCGGCAGCGTCGGCGTTCTCTGGAAACGCTTCAATGGCTACGACCTTTATTGCTGGTGCTTTGTCGGCCGCGGCACGATTCTGGATCCGCGCGAGCTGAGAGACGAAGGTCTTCACGTTATCTGGCCCTGGGACAAGTTGTACATCTACACGCTCCGGCTCCAGTCTTCGACCCAGACATACAATGCAATTACCAAGGACGGCGTAAATGTGAGCGCGCAGATCAATGTGCGGTTCCAGTTGCTGCACAACTACGTTGCCGTGCTGCACAAGTTCATCGGCCCTCAGTATCTCGCTTCTGTTGTGGAGCCGGAGCTCGGCAGTCGAGCGCGGGAGATTATCGCTCAATACACGGCGCAAGAGGTCTATACGTCGCGCGAATCGATTCAGTCAAAAATCCGCGCGGATGCGCAAAAGAGTTTGAGCACGCATCTCAACAGCCTCGTGCAGCCGGAAGCGATGGAGCAGCCGGACCCGAAGCACTACAATGACTTCCTGCAGAACTCGATCCAGCTGCTGGATGCTCTGGTTCTCAGCATCGAACTGCCGCCGGAAATCGTTGCGGCCATTAACCGGCAAACCCAGCAGTACTATGAGATTCAGGAATACAAGTATCGTGTCGAACGCGAGGCGCAGGAATCGACGCGCAAGCAGATCGAAGCGAACGGCATCGCGGCCTTTCAGCGGACGGTGAGCGAGGGGATCTCGGATTCGTATCTGCGCTGGCGCGGCATCGAAGCGACGCTTGCACTCGCTCAGTCCCAAAATTCGAAAATCATCATCATCGGGGGTGGCAAGGATGGGCTGCCGGTTATTCTCGGCAACGTCGACGGAGTGGCGGGATCCGCCTCGAAAGCCACCGCGACTGAGGAGGATGTGACGCCGAAAGAAAAAGTACCTGGAATCTCGTCCGGCCCGATCAACACGCTGCCAAAGCCGACCGGATCGTCGTCGCCGACGAAGAACAATGGGGCCGCCGTCAATTCGACGCCGCCTGACGTCACTCAGACCCCGACGACGGCAGTGCCGAGCGGGCATTCGCCGTTCGACCTGTCGCAGATTAAGGACTACCTGCAACGGCTTCCCGATTGGCTCAAGTCGGCGGCAACGGGCCCGGGTTCCGGTGCAGGGACGCCGCCCAAGCAGTAGGAAGCGAAGGAATTGCAGGTGAGCGGAATGACTGACGCACAGCAAACGATACAGCCCAGGTCTTTCCTGTACCGGATGTTCACTGGACGATGGCTCTTCCTGCTTACGATCCTGGTCGGAGTCGTCGCTTACATAATCGGCCTCAATGTCGCGTACCTCGATATTGCCGGCGCGAGGCAGCTGATCCAGCAATTGCGGACCGAGAACCAGAAGCTCAAAACCCAGATTGCTGATCTGAACGCCACGCAGGTCGCCTTGCAAAACAGGCTATCGACTTTCGAGGCGGCGTTAGACGAGATCATTCCGTCGAAAAACACTTATAACATCAAGCCGAACCAATCGATGATCGTTGCGGCCGGACGACTGACCGTTGGGCTGGTCGGCGCGCCGACAAACGAAAACATCACTATCAACGTCAATGGAAAACAGCAGACCGTTGCCTCGGGCGATGTGGTCAGTCTGACACTCGACCCGAAGACAAATTGCCAGGTCCGCGTCCAATCTTTCGATATGTTCAAGGCGGTTCTCAACGCATCCTGCACGCAGGCGCCATAATCCCTCGATGCCACAATAGCGGTGAGAACGCACCGTTCGACCTTGCTGGGTGGGGCTAAAACCGCATATATCCCCGTCCGATCGGCGTCATCTGAAGAATGGCGGCCGGGAATCCGGTAGCATTGGCTGCGAGTGATTCGCCCATAACGCGTGAGCGGACAGGCAGGTCGGCCATGAGACAGATAATCACTGTAGCAACAATGAAAGGTGGGAGTGGCAAGAGTACGTTGGCAAGTTGCCTTGCGGTGCATTGGCATCTGACAGGCCGGGCTCCGACGATCATCGACGCCGATCCCCAGCGGTCCATAGCGCGGCTCGCCCTTCGGGAGCGGGCGCTTGGCGGTGTCCCGGTGGTGGAAGACGCAACTGCGGAGGCATGGAAGACCGCGCAGAACCTTGCGGCCTCGGGCCGTCCGATCATCATCGACACCCCGGGATTCCGCTCACAGGCGACGCTCGCCTGTATCGCGGCAGCCGATTTTCTTCTAGTCCCGGTCAAGGCATCGCCGCTCGATGTCGACCGCATGCTGGACACGCTCAATTCGCTGATCGACGGCGCCGGCGGCGAAAGACCGACTTTCCGCTGCATCCTCACACAAACCACGCGGGATTCGGTCATTGCCAAGCAGGTTAGGGCGGAATTGATCGAGGCCGGCTTCCCGGTGCTTGAAAACCAGATGGTCAACCGCGTCGCTTATGCGGAAGCGGGCCTGTGGGGAGCAACCCCCAGCCTCATCAGCTGGAAAGGACCGGCGGCGCGCGAGATTGCAGCTATTGCAACCGAAGTGGATAATCTGGTGGGCATCAAAAAGGCGGCGTGATCATGAGTAAGAAGTTGCCGAAGGCAATCCGGCCCAACGTCACTCAAAGGGGCGGTCCCGAGGCACAGTCCAGGCTGGCTGACCCCACGGAGGCGAAGCGGTCAGCAAAACCGCAGCAGGCCTCCCCGATCGCGCCTGAGGATCTTGTCGCCACCGATATCGATGCGGCGGAGCGTAAAGGGCGCGCCCGCAAGCTGGTCGAACGCTTCTCGCTTTACTCAGGCGTGGCTGGCCTGCTTCCGGTGCCGGTCGTCGATGTTGCCGCCGTCGGCGGGGTTCAGTTGCAGATGCTGAGACGCATTTCGCAACTTTACGATGTTCCGTTCTCGAAAAATCGCGGCAAGGCGATCGTGGCGAGCCTTGCTGGAACGATGATTCCGGCAAGCACCGGGCTGGGCGTTGCCAGTATCTCTAAGAGCGTGCCTATCGCCGGGACGGCAATCGGCGCAATGACCGCGCCGGCCTTGTCCGTCGGTGCCACTTACGTAATTGGAATGACATTCGTCGAGCACTTTGCCCGCGGTGGGACATTGCTCGATTTCGATCCGCCCGATCATCGCGAATTCATCAAGGCCGCCGCTGAAGTGCGCAAGACATGACACCGCACGGTGTCGGGCAAGCCCGCGAAAATCTTATTATGACCTCTTGCCGCCGGTCTTGGCGGCTTTCTCCGCGTCCCACCACCAGAGCGCCGGAAAGCCCGACATGCCGTATTTCGGGAGCGGGTCGCGGTAACTGAAGCGATTCCATCGCGCGGTTCGCAATTTGCCGTAACCCCATTGCGGCACGACGTAATTGTTCCAGAGTAGGATGCGATCGAGAGCCCTGGTGGCTGCGACGAGTTCGTCGCGGGTTTTCGCCGAAATGATCCGCGTGATCATTTCATCGACAGCCGGGTTCTTGATGCCGAGGATATTGTCCGATCCGGATTGATCTGCCGCTTGCGAGCCCCAATAACCGCGCTGCTCGTTTCCGGGGAGAAGAGATTCACCCCAGGCAAACGTAATGACGTCGAAGTCCCATTTGCGCAGCCGGTTCTCATACTGCGGCTGGTCGACCGTGCGGACCGACACCGTGATGCCGAGGCGTTCGAGAGCTGGCTTGTAGAACAGGAAGATGCGCTCGAAGAGCGGCGCATTGGCGAGAAATTCGACTTCGAAAGGTTCGCCGGTCGCCGCATTGACGATCTGCTGATTGCGCACTTCGTAACCGGCCTCTTTGAAAAGCCGCAGGGCCTCACGCAGATTATTGCGCACGGCGTTTGGATCGCCGTTGACCGGATTGGCGTAGGGCTTGGTGAAAAGTTCGGGTGGAACCTTGTCACGCACTGTTTCAAGCAACTCGAGCTCGCGGCCTGTCGGCAGGCCCGAAGCGGCGAGCTCGGTGCCTTCAAAATAGCTGCCCGTGCGCTTGTACTGACCGAAGAAGATCTTCTTGTTCATCTCCTCGAAATCGAACGCGTAGTTGAACGCCTGTCGAACGCGAGGATCTTTGAACTTGTTGCGACGGAGATTGAAGGCGAAGGCCTGCATCACGCCGATATTGTTGATCGGGAATTCCTGAAGGATGACGCGCTTTTCGGCCACCGCGGGGAAATCGTACGCCGTTGACCAGTTCTTGGCGCTGTTCTCCGCGCGCCAGTCGACCAGATCTCCCTTGAACGCCTCGATGGCAACAGTCGCGTCGCGGAAATATTCAAACTTCAGCTCGTCGAAGTTGTTGCGGCCGACATTGACGTTGACGTTTGTGCCCCAGTAGTCCTTCACGCGTTCATAGATGATCGCGTGCGCCGGCGAGAATTCCTTGATCTTGTAGGGCCCGCTGCCAAGGGGCATCTCGAGTGTCGTCTCCTCGATGCTGCGCTTGCGGCCGTCCTTGTCAGAGCCTTCCCACCAATGCTTTGGCATGATGGTGAGCTGCCCGATGATGATCGGCAATTCCTGGCTTGCGGTTCCATCGAGCACGAAGGTCACATCGTTGACGGCGGTTTTTTCCGCTTTCACGACGTGGCGATAATTGGCGGCCGCCTGCGGGCTGCCTTTCTTGTACGCGTTGTACGAAAAAATGACGTCGTCCGGTGTGACGGGTTTGCCGTCCTGCCACTTCGCTTCGGGACGAAGCCGGAAGGTCACCGAAGACAGGTCTTCGGGGAAGCTTACGGATTCGGCGAGCAGTCCGTAGACACTGTACACTTCGTCGAGCGCGGAAGTGAGAAGCGTATCGAAGACGAAGTCGATGCCCTGAACGAGGGTGCCTTTGACGCCGGAGACCACCGGATTGAAATTGTCGAACGTGCCGAGCGCGACCTGCGAGGCCGCACCCGTCTTTGGGGCGCTCGGATTAACGTACTCGAATTGCTTGAAGCTCGCCGGATATTTCAGCTCACCGAACTTCGCGAGGCCGTGACGCCAGACGCGCTTTTTCTCTTCCGCCGCCGCAGGACCTATCCAGTCAGGTAAGGGCAGCCGCTGCCCGGCAAACATAACGAGCGCAGAGGTAAGCAAGGACCGGCGATTCATCTAAAACTCCACGGAGGGCACAATACGGGCGGGCAATCTGTGGCAATGCTAGGTGCTTTTCGCGCGCGACGACAGTGGAGAATGTGTCGCGTCGCACCATAAAAACGGGTTCCACTCGCTCAGCGCGAGGCAGTATTACGATACACCTTACGAGCGAACACAAAAAAGCAGCGAGGCGCCGGATGCATTCGGCGCCTCACCCAAGTCTTTGCAATCCCGCGGGTCAGAAAATTTATTTTAGAGGCCTGAGCCAGTCAAAGTCCGGTTAGCCTTCACACACGGACAAGCCGGTGCAAGCGCCCAGCGTGAAGCCCGCTTTTTCTTTAGCCATGCCCGCCGCGATCTCCAACGAGTCATCGGAGACTTCGAAGGCAAGGATCTCCTTTTCAGTCTTTTCAAGTCCCAACATGGTCTTCATGGCACGATCCTTTCTTTCGCCAGCGGCGCCAGCAGTCAGCTAAGAGTTGCTCAAAAAAAAAGCCCCCCTCCCAGCGCCATAGGCCATGATCTGATGCGCTCCAGGCAAAGTCAATTGGAATAAGCCTATATCCGCAGGCACTTATGACGGAGGACGTGCTGATTTCTGTAG
>Ga0182036_10000434_pt1 | contig 18787 bp, 15 predicted proteins | sample sta12Cox44000080_FD_125966 | JGI IMG/M metagenome (GOLD analysis project Ga0182036, IMG submission 125966) | Lab enrichment of tropical soil microbial communities from Luquillo Experimental Forest, Puerto Rico - statoxic.12C.oxic.44.000.080 | ecosystem: Environmental > Terrestrial > Soil >...
CCTAGGTCAGCTGTTGGTGTCGCCCGATTGGGTTCCGCTGACCTACCTGATCGCCGGCACCGCGCTGTTCCACCGACAGGTGCTGCGGGAGGAAGAATTCATGCGCCAGCGGTATGGCCAGGAATACGCGGATTACTGTCGCCACGTCAGGCGGTATGTCTGAGTGACCTTTCGCGTTCGGGCGACCGCAGCCGATATCGGACTAACCCGGCCGCGATTGCGCCAAAGAGCATGAGCATGACCATGTCGAACACCCACCAGCCCGAATAGTGGGTCCACATCTCGGCATTGGCGGCCAGAGTGTCGACCCTGCGCAGATCAACGGTGGACGCCGACGCCGCGAAGCCCCATTGGGCGGGGACGAACCACGAGATCTGTTGGAAGCCCCACTTGCTCACCAGCTGAACCAGGCTTCCGTCGAACAGCAGCGAGGCCAGGATCACCAGCACGAGCAGCGGCAGGACCTCCCGCAGCCGGTTCCCGAGCGCGGACAGCGCCAGCCCGATGATCGCCGACACGATGGCGGTGACGGCCACGCTCACATAGAGCTCGACCGTCCCGTTGCGCAACAACACGGCGCCGTGCACCGGTCCGCCTTTGACGGCGATGACGATGGCGAAGACGATGGCTGCCAGGATGGCCGCGGCCAGGCCGAAGACGATGAGCTTGGCGGCCAGGTAGGCCGACGCCGACAGCCCAATCTCCTGCTCGCGCCGAAAGACGCGGCGCTCCTCGACCAGGGCGCGGATGGTCAGCGCGGAGCCGACGATCACTGCGGCGAGGTTGAGCGCGGCCAGGATCTCGATGCCTTCATGGAGGTTGGAGCTGCTCGGCTTGGGCCGGCCCAGGCCGGAATCGCCGGGAATCAGCAGGGTCAGCGCCGCCAATACGAACGGCAGGACCGCCAAAAAGAGCAAGTAGACGCGATCGGCCAACAGCAGGCGTAGCTGGCGGCGAGCCAGCAATCGGATTTGCCGACCCCTGGTGAGCTCGGCGGGTGGGGGCCACGGCGCGGCGACCTCCGGCGGCGTGCTCGGCGCCGACGCCTGCTGCCGCGCTCGAAACGCGCGGTGTGCGCCGTCGGGGTCGGCGCTCACCTGCTCGAGGACTTTTGACCAGTCGGTGGTGGCCATCGAGGACTCGATCTGCTGGGGCGTCCCGTCGAAGGCCAGGTCGCCCCGCGAGGTGAGCACCAACACCTGGTCGCACATGCTCAGGTTGGTCAGTGATGTCTGCGATGACATGACCGCCACCACGACGCAGCCGATGTCGGCCTGGCGCCGCAGGACCGCCATCACGTGGTGTTGTTGCGCCGCATCCAGTCCCGCGCCCGGATCGTCAACCACGAGCAATGTCGGTCTTGTGATGAGTTCGATCGCCATCGACGCGCAGCGGCGCACCTCCGGCGAGAGTTTGTTGATCCGGGTTGCGCGGTGGGGTGTCAGCTCGAGCTCGTCGAGAACCTGATTCACCAGCCGTTCGCGCTGCTCGCGTGAGGTGTCCGGCGGCAGGCGCAGTTCGGCGGCGTACTTCAGGGCTTGTTCGACGGTGAGCCGCGGGTGAATGCGCTCGTCGCGCGGCACTATCCCGATGCGGGCGCGCATCGACTCGGGCTCTGCGTGTACGTCGTGGCCGTCCACGGTGCTTCGGCCGGAGCTCAGCGCCTTAGTGCCCGCGAGCGCCTGCAGCAGTGCCGAGTTGCGCGCCGCAGATGGTCCGACGACGGCCGTCAGCGTGCCCGGACGCGCTGTGAATGAGATATCCGTGAGCAGCTCGTGCCCGTCGGCGGTAAGTCCGAGCTGGTATGCGTTCACCCCGATGGTGCGCGCCCCGGGTTTGAGCGGCAGCCGACGCGTGGAGTTGCCCTCTTCGGCGCCGAAGGAGGGATCAAGGACACGCAGCCCTTGCGTGGTCATCCGCTCGATCAGACCGTGACCCTCGGCCGGCTCGTACCCGGCGGGCGGCCGGGCCGGCACCGGCGGCGGCTGGTCTGGCCGCGGGGGCGGGACTATCCGCATCTGCTGGGTGTCCCGCTGCGTCGGTGCCGCGACGGGAGGAGGTGGCGGAGCCGGCGGGTAGGGCGGGCGTTTCGGCGGACCGACAGGCCGTCGGGGCATGCCGGACGGGGGACCGATCTGGAAAATCAGCCGCGGGCCTCGCCGCGGATCACCGATCGTGATCGCCTGGCCGGAGCGAATGTCGACCGTCGACACCCGGGAACCGTTGACGAAGAAGCCGTGGAAGCTGCGGTCGATGGCTACCCAGTGGCTACCGGTGAACCGCAGCACGACATCTGGGCGAGCTTCCGGCGGTGGTGGGGCGCTCCCGGGCCGATCCAGCGGGACGTCGACCCCTTGGCCGTAGCCCACCAGCACGTCGCGGCCGGGGGCGAAGACGTACCTTGTCGATCCGACCCAGACGGTCAACGGGGAGGCCGGAAAGGCGGAAGCCTCGGGCCGCATCACCGCCACCTTTCGCCACCGCTCAGACCGAATCGGTCCCAGCCATTGATCCGAGACACTGATTCAAGTGTCCACCCGCCGGCGGTGGTCTATCCACCAGCGATGGACGGGCGCTGGTCAAAGCGCGTTACGGCGCGCCGAGGTCGCGGCGTTCTCGAGAAGCCGGCGGACCACCTCGACCGCCTCCTTCAGCACCTGACGGTCCGCCGGCTCGAGCAGGGCCAATTGCGGTTCAATCGCAGCCGCTCGGTCGGCGCGAACCGCGTCGAGCGTGCGTATTCCTTCGTCCGTGATGCGGATCCGGACCGCCCGGGCATCTCCGGGATCGACGGTTCGGGTGACCAGCCCGGCGTCCTCGAGGCGGCGCACCTGCGTGGTCATCGTCGGCTGCGAACAGTGGTCGACGGCGGCCAAGTCACCGATCCGGGCTTCTCCGTGGGCTTGGATGGTGGCCAGCAGCCTGGCCTGCGCCGCGGGCAAAGGCATCTGGATGCGTTGGGTGGCCAGCCGGTTGAGGCGCGCGACCACGGCGAGTAGATCCGCTCCCAGTCCGGGCTGGGACTCGGTGTTTGCCGCGTCAACGACTTCGGCGTGGTTGGCGGCGGATGCGTTCATAGATCCATGGTAGATAGCTTTGCTAAGCGAGACGAATCCCACCCGCCGGGGCGCGAAAACCCAAGGCAGCGTGGTGTGGTGCGGATACTTGCCGCTGCGGCCTGGCAGAATCGGTCAAGTGACCGTCCCCAGACCCTTCCGTTCGCGCCAGCGGGGCGGAGCGCTGCGGCCGGTCGAATTGGCACAGGCCGCGGTCATGGGGGCACTGTGCGCGGTGATCGCAATCATCTCCGTGGTCGTCCCGTTCGCGGCGGGGCTGGCCTTGCTGGGCACCGTGCCCACCGGGCTGTTGGCCTTCCGCTACCGCCTCCGCGTGCTGATGGCCGCGACGGTTGCGGCCGGGATGATCGCCTTCCTGATCGCCGGGCTGGGCGGTTTCATGACGGTTGTCCACTGCGTCTACATCGGCGGCCTGACCGGCATCATCAAGCGCAGGGGCCGGGGCACCCTCACGGTGATCGTCTCGTCCCTGATCGCCGGCGTCGCGTTCGGCGCCGTCAACGTCGGCGCGCTGACCGTGATGACCCGGCTTCGGCACCTGATTTTCAAGGTGATGACCGCGAACATGGATGGGGTCGCGGCCTTCATGAACCGAATCCACATGCAGGCCGCCGCCGCCGCCGATCTGAAGCGGTACTTCGCCGTCGGGCTGCACTACTGGCAGTGGGTGTTGCTGGTCTATTACGGGGTCGGGATCACGGTCGTGTCGCTGATCGGCTGGTGGGCTCTGTCCCGCCTGTTGGAGCGGCTGCGCGGTATCCCGGATGTGCACAAACTGGAAGCCTGGGACGGCAGCAAGGGCGAGGAAGGCCCCGTCGGGCCCGTTCCGGTGCGGTTGGACAGGGTGCGTTTCCGTTACCCCGGTGCCGGCCAGGACGCGCTGCGCGAGCTCAGCCTGGAGCTCCGGGTTGGCGAACACGTCGCGATCACCGGACCCAATGGCTCCGGGAAGACCACGCTGATGCTGATCTTGGCCGGCCGGAACCCGACGTCGGGCACCGTCGAGCGACCAGGGGCGGTCGGATTGGGCAAGCTGGGCGGCACCGCGCTCGTGTTACAGCACCCCGAAAGCCAGGTCCTGGGCACGCGGGTCGCCGACGATGTGGTCTGGGGTCTGCCACCGGGCACCGAGATCGATGTGGACCGGTTGCTGAGGGAAGTCGGCCTGGAGGGGCTCGCCGAACGCGAAACCGGAAGCCTGTCCGGCGGTGAACTGCAGCGCCTCGCGCTCGCCGCGGCGCTTGCCCGGGAGCCGGCGTTGCTCATCGCCGACGAGGTCACCACCATGGTCGATCAACAGGGCCGAGATGCTCTGCTGGGTGTGCTGTCCGGTCTCACAAAGCGACACCGGACCGCCCTGGTGCACATCACGCATTACAACAACGAGGCCGATTCCGCCGAACGCACAATCGATCTCAGCGATTCACCGGACAACGCCGGCATGGTCGAGACCGTGAACCCGCCGGCACCGACCGTCGCGGCGGCTCACCAGGAGCACTCGGCGGTGATCGAAGTTCTCGGTGTTGGCCACGAATACGGCAGCGGCACCCCCTGGGCAAAGTCCGCGCTGCACGATGTCAACTTCGTAGTGCAGCAAGGCGACGGGGTGCTGATCCACGGTGGCAACGGGTCGGGTAAGTCGACACTGGCGTGGATCATGGCCGGACTGACGGTTCCCACGGCCGGCGCCTGCCTCATGGACGGCCGGCCCACCCACGAGCAGGTCGGCGCGGTGGCGTTGTCCTTCCAGGCCGCAAGGCTGCAGCTCATGCGCAGCCGAGTCGACCTGGAAGTGGCCTCGGCAGCAGGCTTTTCGCCTCGCGACGAAGATCGCGTCGGCGCGGCGCTGGGCGTCGTCGGGCTGGATCCGACGCTGGCCAAGCGGCGGATCGATCAGCTCAGCGGTGGTCAGATGCGCCGCGTGGTGCTGGCCGGACTTTTGGCCCGTTCACCGCGCGCTTTGATTCTCGACGAGCCCCTCGCCGGGTTGGATGCCGCCAGCCAACGCGGCCTGTTGCGGCTACTGGAGGACCTGCGCCGCGAGCGGGGTCTGACGGTGGTGGTCATTTCGCACGATTTCGTGGGGTTAGAAGACCTGTGCCCGCGCACGCTGCATTTGCGCAATGGCACGCTGGAATCGATTCCCGCCGCGGCGGGGGGTATGACGTGACCACAACCTCGGCCCCGACACATGGCTCGACCCGACGCCCGTCTCGTCCGGTTGTGCTGTTAGTTCCGGTACCCGGAACGTCGACCATCCACGATCTGTGGGCGGGCACCAAACTGCTGGTTGTTTTCGGTTTGTCGGTGCTGCTCACCTTCTACCCCGGGTGGGCGACGATCGGGTTGGTGGCGGCGCTGGTCTTCGCGGCGGCGCGGATTGCACGCATTCCGCGTGGCGCGCTGCCGTCGGTGCCGCGGTGGCTGTGGATCGTCATCGCCATGGGCGGTATCACGGCCGCGCTGGCCGGTGGTAGCCCGAAGGTCTCGATCGGAGGGCTCGAGATCGGGCTGGGCGGAGGATTGAACTTCCTGCGGTTTACGGCGCTGTCGGTCGTGCTGCTCGCTCTTGGGGCGATGGTGTCTTGGACCACGAATGTCGCCGAAATTGGGCCGGCGCTGGCGACTTTGGGCCGCCCGTTTCGACTGTTGCGGATCCCGGTCGACGAATGGGCGGTGGCTTTGGCGCTGGCGCTGCGCGCCTTCCCGATGCTGATCGACGAATTCCAGGTGCTCTACGCGGCCCGTCGGCTACGGCCAAAACGAATACCCCAGAGCCGCAAGGCTCGTCGGCGGCGGCACGCCTTGGAGCTCATCGACCTGCTCGCCGCGGCCATCACCGTGACCCTGCGGCGCGCCGACGAGATGGGCGACGCGATCACGGCTCGTGGCGGCACCGGTCAGCTCTCGGCCCATCCCGTGCGGCCGAAGCTGGCGGACTGGGTGGCACTCGCGATCACCCTCTCGGCCGGTGGCGCGGCGGTGGCCCTCGAGATGCTCTTGCACACGAGCCCGTAGGTGGGAAAAGCCGGCTGAATCACATTGGTCACCTGCGTACCATCGGCCGGCCATTAGGCGATCCGCGAACGTGATAGCGCATGTGATAGCACATTCGAAAGTCGCGTCATGGCAGGGAGCGCGACGCCAAACTGGCCTCAGATCCGCATCCGGTCGATGAGGTTCGACAGCACGACGATGCTTTCGCTGCGTTCGATGTCCGCACTCGACCGGATGCGCTCGAGGGCCGCCTCGAGGTGTCGCATGTCGCGGGCCAGCACGTGCAGGATCGCATCCGACGTGCCGGTGACCGTCGCGGCGCTGACCACCTCGGGCATGTCCACCCAGGCCGCTCGCAACCGGTCGGGCGCAATTGTGCCGTGGCAGAACACCTGCACATAGGCCTCCGTGTTCCAGCCGAGCGCATTGCGGTCGACGACCGTGGTGAAGCCTTTGATCACGCCGTTGTCGAGCATCCGGTCGACGCGACGTTTCACCGCCGGCGCGGACAGATTCACCGTCTGCCCGATCTCGGCGAAGGTCGCCCGCGCGTGCTGGGTCAACTCGGCGAGGATGCGCTCGTCGGTGTCGTCCAGGCGGTCCATCGCTGCTCCTCGTCCGATGCGCAACAAATCGCTGTAGTACAGACTCTAGCGCAATAGATCGTGCGTAGACACGCAATGATCGTCGTTTGATTGTCCAGCAGGGCCAAAATATCGTTGATTTATGACGGATTTCTACGTCGCCGCGCCCGCGCCCGTGGCATTCCGCACGCCGCTGACTCGCCGGTATGCGATGACCGCGCCGACCTTCTTCGCCGTCGAGTACGCGATCAACCCGTGGATGGACGTCACCACTCCCGTCGACGTTCACGTCGCACAGGCGCAGTGGGAGGCCCTTTACCAGACCTACCTCGGGCTGGGCCACCACGTGGACTTGATCGAACCCGTGCGCGGGCTTCCGGACATGGTCTACGCGGCCAATGGCGGGTTCATTGCGCGCGACGTCGCCATCGTCGCGCGGTTTCGATTCGCCGAGCGGGCAGGCGAGTCGCGGGCCTACGCCGAGTGGATGTCGTCGGTTGGCTACCGGCCCTTGTCCACTCGTCACGTCAACGAGGGCCAGGGCGACCTGCTGCTGGTCGGCGAAATGGTGTTGGCGGGCTACGGCTTTCGCACCGATCGGCGCGCGCACCCCGAAATCTCCGCGGCGCTGGGTCTGCCGGTCGTCTCGCTGGAACTGGTGGACCCGCGTTTCTATCACCTCGACACCGCGCTGGCCGTTCTCGATGATCACACGATCGCGTTCTATCCACCGGCGTTCAGCGCCGGGGCGACCGACCAACTGCACGCGCTGTTTCCCGACGCCATCGTGGTCGGCAGCGCCGACGCGTACGCGCTTGGTCTCAACGCCGTCTCCGACGGCCGCCACGTTGTGCTTCCTTCCGCTGCAACGGGTTTCGCCACTCAACTGCGTCAAGCCGGCTTCGAGCCGGTCGGCGTGGATTTGTCCGAGCTGCTCAAGGGCGGTGGTTCCGTCAAGTGCTGCACGCTGGAGGTGTATTCATGACGATTGTTGCGGACACCACCGAGACCGCGATTGCACTAGTCGAAAGGCATGCGGCGCATAACTATTCACCGCTACCCGTGGTAGTGGCCAGCGCCGAGGGCGCATGGATCACCGACGTCGACGGGCGCCGCTACCTGGATTGTCTGGCCGCGTACTCGGCCGTCAACTTCGGTCATCGCAACCCCGAGATCACCGCAACGGCGCACGCGCAACTCGACACCGTCACGCTCGTGAGCCGCGCGTTTCATTCGGATAATCTGGGACCGTTCTGCGCCGCGCTCGCCCGGTTGTGCGGCAAGGACATGGTGCTGCCGATGAACTCGGGCGCCGAAGCCGTAGAGAGCGGCCTCAAAGTCGCCCGCAAATGGGGTGCCGACGTCAAGGGGATTCCCGCGGGCCAGGCCAATATCATCGTGGCCGACAACAACTTTCACGGCCGCACGATCAGCATCGTCAGTTTCTCGTCGGATGCGACGGCGCGGGACGGCTTCGGGCCGTTCACCCCGGGATTCCGCTCGGTGCCGTTCGGCGACGCCGCGGCTCTGGCCCGCGCGATCGACGAGAACACGGCGGCGGTGCTGTTGGAGCCGATCCAGGGCGAGGCTGGCATCATCGTCCCGCCCGAGGACTACCTGCCGACCGTGCGCGCCCTGTGCAGCGAGCACAACGTGCTGATGATTGCCGACGAGATCCAGTCGGGGCTGGCCCGCACCGGCCACACGTTCGCGTGCGACCGGTGGGGCGTCGTGCCGGATGTCTACCTACTCGGCAAGGCGCTGGGGGGCGGCGTGGTCGCGCTGTCGGCGGTGGTCGCCGACCGCGAAATCCTCGGCGTGCTGCATCCGGGCGAACACGGCTCGACCTTCGGCGGCAACCCGTTGGCCGCCGCGATCGGCACCACGGTGGTCTCCATCCTGGCGCGCGGCGAATTCCAGGCTCGTTCGGCGAGATTGGGTGCGCACCTGCATCGGCGCCTGCGGGAGCTGATCGGCGAAGGCGTGGTGGCGGTGCGCGGCCTCGGGTTGTGGGCCGGCGTGGACATCGAACCGACGCTGGGCACCGGCAAGCAGATGAGCCTGCGGCTCGCCGATCGGGGCCTGCTGGTCAAGGACACCCATGGCTCGACGCTGCGGTTCGCGCCGCCCCTGGTGATTACCGAGCAGGAGATTGACTGGGCGATCGACCAGTTCGCTGCGGCATTGCGGGAGGCTGGCCGATAATCAGCTGATCCAGCCACAGGAGGCGCAATTGCCATCCACCTCGATCAGCCTGACACAGCAGATGCTGCGGCGTCGCCCAGTCGTCGGCGCACACGCCGCACAGGGGACCGCAGACCACCTCAGGCGGAGTATCGGCACGTTCCAGCTGACCATGTTCGGGGTCGGCTCGACGATCGGTACCGGAATCTTCTTCGTCATGTCCCAGGCGGTGCCGGAAGCGGGGCCGGCAGTGATCGTCTCGTTCGTCATCGCCGGCATCGCGGCCGGGCTCGCGGCCATCTGCTACGCCGAATTGGCTTCCGCCGTGCCGGTTTCCGGCTCGTCGTACTCGTATGCGTACACCACGCTGGGTGAGGCGGTCGCGATGGGCGTGGCGGCGTGCCTGCTCCTGGAATATGGAGTGTCCACCGCCGCGGTGTCGGTCACCTGGAGCGGCTACCTCAACAAACTGCTGAGCAACTTGTTCGGATTCCAGCTGCCGCACGCCTTGTCGGCCGCGCCGTGGGACTCGCAACCGGGCTATGTGAACGTGCCGGCGATCATCCTGATCGCGATGTGCGCGCTGCTGCTGATTCGCGGCGCCAGCGAATCGGCCACGGTCAACGCGATCATGGTGGTGATCAAGCTCGGTGTGCTGGTCATGTTCGTGATCATCGCGTTCACCGCCTTCGACGCCAATCACCTCAAGGACTTCGCGCCGTTCGGCGTCGCCGGCATCGGCTCGGCGGCCGGCACCATCTTCTTCTCGTACATCGGCCTCGACGCGGTGTCGACGGCGGGCGACGAGGTCAAGGAACCCCAAAAGACCATGCCCCGCGCGATAATCGCCGCACTGTTGATCGTCTCCACCGTCTACATTCTCGTCGCGCTGGCCGCGCTGGGCACCCAGCCGTGGCGGGACTTCGCCGCCCAGCAAGAGGCCGGGCTGGCGACGATCCTCGAGAACGTCACACATGGCAGGTGGGCCAGCACGATTCTGGCGGCGGGCGCGGTGATCTCCATTTTCAGCGTCACGCTGGTCACCATGTACGGCCAGACCCGCATCCTGTTCGCGATGGGCCGCGACGGGCTGCTCCCGTCGCGGTTCGCGACCGTGAATGCGCAGACGCTCACCCCGGCGAGCAACACGGTGATCGTCGCAATCGCCACGGCGAGCCTGGCGGCCTTCGTACCGCTCGACAAGCTGGCGGACATGGTGTCCATCGGCACGCTGACGGCGTTCATCGTCGTGTCCATCGGGGTGATCATCCTGCGAGTGCGCCAACCCGACCTGCCGCGGGCGTTCAAGGTGCCCGGCTACCCTGTCACGCCCGCCCTTTCGGTGCTGGCGTGCGGCTACATCCTGTTCAGCCTGCACTGGTACACCTGGATCGCGTTCACCGGATGGATCTCGGTCGCGTTGCTCTTCTACTTCATGTGGGGTCGCCACCACAGCGCGCTCAATGAGAGCGACGACCAACCCAAGGAAATGTTGTGACTGTGGTCGTCGGTTATCGGGTCGGCAATGTCGGCCTGTCAGGGTTGCACCTTGCCGTCCGCGCCGCGCGGACGCTCCGTGCGTCGCTCACGGTGGCGACTATCGTGCCCAGGCCGTGGCTAATACCGTCACTCGCCCGTGTCGACGCCGAGTACGAGCAGTGGGCGGATCATTTGGCTGCCGACTCGGAGCACGAGGCCGAGCGCGTTCTTCGCGACCTGTCCGACGGGATCGAGGTCACCTACCTCCATCGCGCGCACCGGTCGATATCGGGTGGATTGATCGAGGTGGTCGAGGAAGTCGGTGCCGAGGTAGTGGTGCTGGGGTCGTTGCCCAGCGGTGGGCGTGGGCAAGTCGTGATTGGCACGACCGCCGACCGGCTGCTGCACGCGTCGCCCGTGCCGGTGGCCATCAGCCCCCGCGAATATCGTTCGGGCACAGGTGGACTGACGCGGATCACCTGCGCCTACTCGGCGACCCCAGACACGATTGACGTGGTGCGGCGATGCGCGGAGACCGCCCAGCGGTTCAGGCTGCCGCTGCGCGTCATGACCTTCGCCGTCCGCGGCAAGACGATGTATCCGCCGGAGGTGGGACTGCACGCCGAGGACGAGGTCCTGGCGGCGTGGGTGTCGCAAGCGCGGGACATCCTGGAGGGCCTTAAGACCGAGCGGATCGTCGGCGAAGGGGTTGTGCTGGAGGTGGTTTCCGGCCACAGCTGGGAAGAGGCGCTCGACAAGGCGGACTGGCAGGACGGTGAGATTCTGGCGGTGGGCACCAGGCCGCGCGGCGATATCCGCCGCGTATTTCTCGGTTCCCGCAGTGCCAAGATCATCCGCGAGAGTCCGGTGCCGGTGCTGGCGCTGCCCGGCTGATTAGCAGTGTCGACCGTTCAGCGTGGCACCTGCACCAGCGGCTGGCCACCGATCTGGCCCCAGCACCCGGCGGGGTCGCGCCCGTTCTTCACCTGATCGGTCAGGCAGTTGAAGATCGCGATCCGCAGATCCGGCGGTGGCTGGTTGGCGCGCTGCTCGGCGGCCAACCGGTTCTGCTCAGCCGTCTTGACGTCCTGTTGCGCGTTGATTGTTTCCTGAACCTTCTGGTTGTAGGCGTCGATGCGCTGCTGGGTCGGCTGGTCGTAGAAGATCCGTGGGATCCGCACGTCGAGGATCTCGATCTCGGAGCCCACCGCGTCCTGCAGATCCTTTTTTACCTGCGCGGCCATCGCCGGCAAGTCCGCGCCCTGGGCCGGCGCGGTCATCTGCGCTGACCCGCCCGGCGCATTCGCCGCAGCCGCCAGCATGACTTGGGGGTTGAAGGTCGCGAACACCTTCGACAATGCCACTTGGGCCTGCCGGTCCACCAACTGTTCCTTGATCGTCTGGAACACGTTGGCCCCGCCGTAATCCTGGAACAGCTTGGGGGCCGCACCCTCCCGCAGCCGCCAGTTCAGGTTTTCGTCTACATAGGCGTTGGAGTTGTTGGCCAGGCGCACATTGATCGCGGCCGGGTTGCCGTTCGCGCCCCTGCCCGCGCTGGCGTCGTCGTAACTGTTCGACTCGAACGCCTGCAACTGGATCGCCTCCGACAGTTCACTGACCTTGCGCCACGGCGCATGCCAGACGATGCCGGCCCCGTGGACCCCCACCGGCTTGCCGAACTCGGTGATGATGCCGACGTTGCGCGTGTCCACCCGGTCATAGGCGCTGATGAGCGTGAAGACGACGCCGAACAGCAATGCGGCGGCGGTGATGCCCCACCACGTCAACCGGGAGCGCTGTTTGAGGAGCACGCTTCCGATGAGCGCCACGATCGCCAGCAGGAAAAATAGGATCGCAACAACCCAAGATCCAGGCATGACATTCCTTTCCCTGAATTACCTCTCGCCATCACAGGGGATCCACGGCTCTGAGAAGAGCCATTGAGATATAGAGCAGCTTTAGCGCAAGGGCGACGAAATAATAGAGTGCCGATCAGCTGTGTCAAAAGCACCATGTGGCGCCTCTTTATGCCGGTCCGGTCAGCGTACGCCCGGCGATGTGAGTGCGCGAGACCCGCGAGCGTCACGCCAGCGTGGCGGTCAGCGCCGAGCGTCACGCAAGCGTGACGCCGGCCGTCCGAAACAAGCTAGCGCCGCGCGGCGACGTTGGCCGCCGCTTGAGCCTGTTTCAGGGTTGCCGCGACATCGCCTCGGCCCAGGAACATTTCGTCGAAATAGCCCTGCAGGGCCGTGTTTCCGGCGGCGAAGCCGGCGCCGCCCGGGGCCGGAATGCGCGGGCCGTCAAGCACGGAGAAGAAGGGCGTGACGTCGACGCCCTGGGCAGTCCAGTAGTCGAAGTAGACCCCTTGGGCTGACAGTACCGCGGGGATGGCCGCACCGCGACGGCCCAGATACGCGTTGCCCTCACTGCTGCCCATCCAGGCGAGGACTTGACGCACCGCATCCGGGTGCCGGGTTGCCGAATTGCCAGCTGCGGCAATGCCATTGGTGACGCTCACCCGGCCCACGGGGCCGGCGGGCATCATTGCCACACCCCAGTGGAAGCGGGCATCGCCGGCCACCGGCGCCAGATTGTAGGTTCCGGACTGGAAGAGTGCCATCTTGCCGGCCAAGAACTGGTTGCGGGAGAAGTCGCCGTTGTCGTTGGTGTCCGCGGCAGGCGGCGCGACGTGGTCCTCGTTGATCAGACCGATCAGATAGCGGAAGGCTTCCACCGCGGCGGGATTGTCGAACGCGAACTCGTCGCCGCGCTGGAATACGCCACCGGCCGAGCCGATGTAGTTCAGATAGATCCCCTGGGGGTCGTTGGCCGCGTTGTACCCCCATTGCCGGACCCGTCGGGCGTCGAAATGTGGTGTGCCCGCGACGTTTCCGTCGGCGTCGAGGGTCAGGCGGGCCAGCAGGGGGCGCAACGTGTCGTCGCCGCGCGGGCTCCATCGCAGGGCGTTGAGCTGAGCGGGATCAACACCGGCCGCGGCAAGCAGGTCCGCGTTGTAGTACAAGGCAATCCCGGCGTCGGTCAGCTGCGGCACGCCCCACAGCGTTCCGCTGCGCGTGAACTGGTCCACCACCGCCGGCTCCCAGCCCGAGGCCGCACCCGGGCCCAGAGTCTTGCCGATGTCCATCAAACGGCCATCGTCGGCATAGGCGGCAAGGTAGGCGTTGGAGAGCCAGAAGATGTCGTCGGCGCTGCCGCCGGCGACGTCGGTGCGCAGCGTATCGAAGTATGTCGAAAACGCCACGATGTTGGTGCGCACCTCGATGTCGGGATGGGCGCGGTTGAATGCCTCAAACGATTGCCGATACGCGTTGGCAATCTGGTCGCCCCAGAGCCGAACCCGCACGACGATCTTGCCGCCGTGGGGTTCGCCGGAGTAGTCCAACAGCACCGCCATGGCAGCCAATAGCACGGCGACGAGCACCAGCGCGAAGGTCGCCAGCGTGGAAAAGCGAGGCTTCATTTGAGCCCCGAAACCACGATCGATGCGACGATGTGCCGCTGGAAAGTAACGAACAGCGTGATCAGCGGCACGATCGCGACCGTCGTCGCCGCCATCACCAGCGTCCATTGAGAGTTGAACCGCGACTGCAGGTCGGCGGTGGCCACCGTGAGCACTCGCCACTTGTGCCCGCTGGTGATCACCAACGGCCACATGAAATTGTTCCACTGCGAGACCACCGTGATCAGCGTCAAGGCGGCCAGGACCGGGCGGCTGGACGGAATCACCACATGCACGATCACGTCCAGGGTGTTGGCGCCGTCCAGGCGTGCGGCGTTGATCAAGTCGTTCGGAATGATGCGAAAGTGCTCGCGCAGCAAGAAGATCGCATACGGCGAGCCGAACATGTACGGCAGCACCAAGGCCCAGAACGTGTTTCGCAGCCCGAGCTGGGCCATCATCAGATACATCGGCACCACAGTGACGGTCGCCGGCACCATCAGCGTCGCGATGTAGACCCAGAACAGCGCATCGCGTCCGGGAAACTGCAAGCGCGCGAACGCGTATCCGGCCAGCACCGAAAAGGTCAGCTGGCCGACCAGGATCACCGCCGTCATCAACGCGGTCACCATCGCCGCGCGCTCGAACCCGGTCCCGCCCAGATCGGCGTAGTTGGCCAGCGTGGGCGGTCGCGGTAATTGCAGTGGCGCGCCGGTGGCGAATTGGTGTGCCGACGTGAACGAGGTCAGCAGGCCGAGTCCGAACGGCGCCAGTGTGATCAGTGCCCCGAGCGCCAGCCCGGCGTAGATCACGGCATTCGCGAGACGGCTAGGTGAGGTCATAACTGATCCGCCGGCGGAAGTACAAGTGCTGAACGACGGTGACGCCGATCAGGATGACGAACAGCACCACCGCCATGACCGACGCCCGCCCTATTGCCGCCGAGCCGAAGGCCTCGGCGTAGATGCGGTGCGCCAGCAGGTCGGTGCTGCCGCCCGGCCCGCCGCCGGTCAGCGCGTACACGGTGTCGAAAACCTGTGCAGTGCTGACGATCCCGGTCACGAGGACGAAGAACATCGTGGGCCGCAGCATGGGCAGGGTGATGCGCCGGAATCGTTGCCACGCGTTGGCGCCATCCGTGCGCGCGGCCGCGTGGATGTCGTCGGGGATGGCCAGCAGCCCCGCGAGAAACGACAGCGAGACATATCCGACGTTCATCCAGATGACGACGGCCGAAACCAGCGGCAGCGCAAGGCCGGGATCGGAGAGCCAGTCGATGCTATGTCCCAGTACGGTGCTGACGGCGCCGTCCGTGGGGGCCAGGATCCAGCGCCACAGCACCGCGATCGCCAGCGGCGCGCAGATCCATGGCAGCACGTACAGCGTGCGAAACAAGCCGGTGCAGGGAAGCTGGCGGGCCAGCATGGATGCGGCCAGCAGGCCCAGCAGCGTCTGCGCGGGAACCACGATCGCCACGAAGGCGGCCGTGACAATCAGCGAGTTGGCGAAGCCGGCATCGTCCAGCACCGACCGCCAGTTGGCAAGGCCCACATAGCGCAGCGGACCCAGCAGGTCCCACCGGTACAAGCTGAGCCAGATCACGACAAGGATGGGCAGCAGCAAGAAGGCGACCACACCGAACAGGCTGGGGGCGAGCAGGGCGTAGCCCAGCGCGGTGGATCGAGGTGGTTTCCTCAGTGCGGCGCTGGCCATGAAGGTAATTAAAGCGGGCGCCGCCGTGGTTTGGTGGTGAGCGATCGATACCGTGTAGCCGTGACACCGAACCGGGGGATCGATGCCGACTTCCTGGACCTGCCGCGCCACGAACTTGCCGAGGCCGCGCTGTCGGCGGCCAAAGCGGCCGGGGCCAGCCACGCCGACCTGCGGCTTCACCGCATCAGCACCGAGATGATCCAGCTGCGCGACGGCGAGCTGGAGACCGCGGTTGTCAGCCGCGAGGTCGGCTTGGCGGTGCGGGTGATCGTCAATGGCACGTGGGGGTTCGCCTCGCACGCGGAGTTGACACCGGCCGTTGCCGCCGAGACCGCGCGCCGCGCCGTGCACGTGGCCACCACGCTGGCCGTCCTGAATGCCGAGCGCGTCGAGCTGGCGCCCGAGCCGGTGTACACCGACGCCACCTGGGTGTCGGACTACGGGATCGACCCGTTCGGGATCCCCGCGGCCGACAAGATCGCCGTGCTCGAGGAGTACTCCGGGCGGCTGCGGGACGCCGACGGCATCGACCATGTGTCCGCGGGCCTGACGGCCGCCAAGGAGCAGACGTTCTACGCCGACACCTTCGGATCGTCGATCACTCAGCAGCGGGTGCGGGTGCTGCCTTCGCTGGAGGCGGTGACGGTCGACGCCGAGGCGGGCAGTTTCGACTCGATGCGCACGCTGGCCCCGCCGATGGGCCGCGGCTGGGAAGCGCTGGCCGGCGACGAGGTGTGGAACTGGACCGACGAGCTCGCGCAGCTGCCGGCACTGCTGGCCGAAAAGGTCAAGGCGCCCAGCGTGACTCCGGGGCTCAAGGATTTGGTGATCGACCCGACCAACCTGTGGCTGACGATTCACGAATCAATCGGCCATGCAACCGAATACGATCGCGCGATCGGCTACGAGGCCGCCTATGCCGGAACTTCGTTCGTTACTCCCGACAAACTCGGCACCATGCGCTACGGGTCACCCGTGATGAACGTGACCGCCGACCGCACCGTCCAATACGGCTTGGCGAGCATCGGTTACGACGACGAGGGAGTGGCCGCGCAGAGCTGGGATCTGGTGCGCGACGGGTTATTCGTCGGCTATCAGCTCGACCGGGTGTTCGCCCCACGGCTCGGGCTACCGCGCTCCAACGGGTGCTCTTATGCCGATTCCCCACATCACGTGCCGATCCAGCGGATGGCCAACGTGTCGCTGCACCCCGCCCGCGACGACATCAGCACCGCCGACCTGATCGGCCGCGTGGAGGACGGCATCTACATCGTCGGTGACAAATCATGGTCGATCGACATGCAGCGCTACAACTTTCAGTTCACCGGCCAGCGGTTCTTCCGCATCCGCGACGGCCGCTTGGACGGCCAGTTGCGCGATGTCGCTTATCAGGCGACCACCACCGATTTCTGGAATTGCCTGGAAGCCGTGGGCGGCCCGTCGACCTGGCAGATGGGCGGCGCGTTCAATTGTGGCAAGGCCCAGCCCGGACAGATCGCCCCCGTCAGCCACGGCTGCCCGTCGGCGTTGTTCCGGGGGGTCAACGTGCTCAACACGGTTGCCGAGGGCCGCCGATGATCACCGCGCAGCACGTCGTCAACATCGTTTTGGACGAGGCGGCTAAGCTTGGCGGCGCCGACGAGACCATGGTGCTGGTTTCCGACAAGGTCGAGGCGACGTTGCGCTGGGCGGGCAATTCGATGACCACCAACGGGGTTTCGGTCAGCCGCAACATCACCGTGATTTCCGTTGTGCGGCGGGGGGCCAGCGCACACATCGGCACGGTTGTGTCCGCTGAAGTGGATCCGCGGGTGATTCCCGGGCTGGTGGCGTCGTCTCAGGACGCGGCCCGTTCCGCGCCGGCAGCCGTCGATGCGGCGCCGCTGCTGGCCAATAGCGGCGTGCCTGCCGATTGGGACGCGCCGGTGCCCGGTACCGGGCCCTTGGTGTTCGCCGACGTCGCCGAGTCCTTGAGCCGGGGATTCGGCGGGACCGACCGGCTGTATGGCTTTGCGCACCATAGTGTTTCGACGACGTTTCTGGCGTCGTCGACAGGACTGCGCCGGCGCTACACCCAGCCGACGGGCGCGGTGGAGATCAACGCCAAACGCGGGGACGCCAGCGCCTGGACGGGCATCGGCACGGCCGACTTCATCGATGTGCCAACCGATTCGCTGCTCGAACAGTTGTCGACGAGGCTCGCCTGGGCGCAGCGCACGGTCGAGCTGCCCGCCGGGCGTTATGAGACGATCATGCCGCCCTCGACGGTGGCCGACATGATGATCTACCTGGTCTGGTCGATGGCCGGCCGCGGCGCGCAGGAGGGCCGTACAGCGTTCTCCGCATCCGGCGGCGGGACCCGGCTGGGGGAGCGACTCACCGAACTGCCGCTGACGCTGTTCTCCGATCCGATGGCGCCGGGCCTGGCGTGTGCGCCGTTCGTTGCGACGAGCAGTTCGTCTGAAGCGTTGTCGGTGTTCGACAACGGGATGGAGATCACGCAGGTGGACTGGATCCGCAGCGGGGTGATCAACGCACTGGCTTACCCGCGGGCCACGGCCGCCAAATTCGATGCCGAGGTCGCGGTGGCGGCCGACAACCTGGTGATGACCGGCGGTTCGGCCGAGCTCACCGACATGATCGCGGCCACCGAGCGCGGCCTGCTGCTGACCACGCTGTGGTACATCCGCGAGGTCGACCCGACCACACTGCTGCTCACCGGGCTGACCCGCGATGGCGTCTACCTGATCGAGGACGGCGAGGTTACTGCGGCGGTCAACAACTTCCGGTTCAACGAGAGCCCGCTGGATCTCCTGCGACGGATCACGGAGGCCGGCGCTAGTCAGAAGACTCTGCCGCGGGAATGGGGCGATTGGGCTACCCGAGCGGCGATGCCGACGCTCCGGATACCGGACTTCTACATGTCTTCGGTGAGCCAGGCGCAGTAGCCGATTGTCCATGGGGCTCGGCCAGTTCTAGCGTGTGAGAAATGGAAGAAGATCAGCTGACGCGGCTGGTGGCGTTGTCCCCGGGCGACGGACGGGTCACGGGCCTGGTCCGGCGGGTGTGCGCGCAGGCGGTATCCCTGCCGCCGCTGCCCGCCTGCGTCGAGGTTGGCGAGCCCGAGTCGGAGACCGAGGCCGTCGTCGCGGAATTCGCTGAGCAGTTCAGCGTCGACGTCTCGGCGATCAGCGGCGAGCAGCGGTCGCGGTTGTGGAAACACCTGGGCAACCGCACTTTTGGCGTTGTGGTGCAGATGTATGTCGCCGACTTCGTTCCGCGGGTGCGGGCCG
>Ga0182036_10000436_pt1 | contig 18763 bp, 13 predicted proteins | sample sta12Cox44000080_FD_125966 | JGI IMG/M metagenome (GOLD analysis project Ga0182036, IMG submission 125966) | Lab enrichment of tropical soil microbial communities from Luquillo Experimental Forest, Puerto Rico - statoxic.12C.oxic.44.000.080 | ecosystem: Environmental > Terrestrial > Soil >...
CGTTATTTCAATGCCGCCGGCGCTGATGAAAGCGGCGAGATTGGCGAACTGCACGAACCCGAAACGCACTTGATCCCGCTGGCGCTGGCTGCGACCCAGCACGACGGCAAGCCCCTCCAGGTCTTCGGCAACGATTACCCCACAGTCGACGGCACCTGTATTCGCGATTACATCCACGTGAACGATCTGGCGGAGGGGCACGTGAGCGCGCTCACAGGCCTGGTCGAAGGCAAGCCCTCAATGGCCGTGAATCTAGGGACAGGGCAGGGGCACTCGGTGCTGGACATTCTCAAGGCGGTTGAGGATGTCACGGGCCAAACGGTGCAGCGCAGCATGGGTCCGAGGCGACCTGGCGACCCGCCAGCGCTCGTTGCTGATCCGCGTCGCGCCCAGCAAGCGTTACAGTGGAAGGCGTCGCGGTCCCTGCGCGATATTGTGGCCAGTGCTTGGAACTGGATGCAGAGGGCAAAAGCGCTCGTCTAATCGTGTGTCGCGGTGGATTCCCACGGTGTGATCTTCGAGGCGCCGTTATACTCGTTGCACGACCGAAATCGACCAGGGGCAGCCTCTTTGTGTGGAATCGTTGGAATCCTGGCGCGCAATGGTAGCGTGCCGGAAGAATTGCTAGAACGGGCCACTCGTTCGCTCGCGCATCGTGGGCCCGATGACCACGGGCGGCTTGCGAACAAATAGTTGAACAAATAGCTTTGTGATTTCCACAGCCAGGACCTGCTCGTTTATTGCAAGGCCCTTCAGGCGCTGTTATAGTTTTGCGCATCTTCACCGCCACCCCGAAATTGCCAGTTGGTTAATAGAAACACGGTAATGCTGTTTCTCCTTCCGGCAGCGAAAATCCGACCCTTGGGCGTCGGCATCCGGAAGCGGCCCAATCGAGGAAATCGAGTTGACCGCTCTTTACCTGGGTATTTTTGGATTCTCGCTCACTCTGTCTTTTGTCTTCACCCGGTACATCCGGAATCTGGCCACTGCTCGGGGATGGGTTTCGGCTCCGGTCTCTGAAAGGCATCTGCACGCAGCTCCCCTTCCGCGATTGGGTGGAGTCGCGATTTTTAGCGCGTTCGTTCTGAGCGTTGCGGTTGCTGTCGCCGCTGCCTCTTTCCGGCCTCATCTGAGTTTCGGTTCTTCTCTCAAGATTCTCGTAACAATTCTAGTTCCTGCCTGCTTGATCTTTTTGCTGGGCCTCTACGACGACATCCGCTCGACCGGGCCTTACGTAAAGTTTGCCGTGCAAGCAGTCGCAGCCGCCATGCTCTGGATGGGCGGTCTTCGCATCCTTGACCTGCCGGTTCTGTTCGGTAGCCGGCAATTCCCCTGGTTTGTCGGTTTGGTCCTCACCATCGTGTGGGTCTTAGGCATCACCAATGCATTCAACCTCATCGATGGGCTGGACGGCCTGGCGGCGGGCTCAGCCTTGTTCTCAACCTTGGTGGTGTTTGTCGTTTCTCTGCTAAGCCATTCCAGCCTCGTGGCCTTAATGACCCTGGCCTTGACCGGGGCCATCGTCGGATTCCTCCGCTTTAATTTCAACCCGGCGACGATTTTTCTTGGAGATTCGGGAAGCCTGTTCATCGGCTTTATGCTCAGCGCGCTCGCTTTGGAGGGTGCTCAGAAAGCGCCCACTGTGATCGCGGTTGCCATCCCGGTTGTGTCATTCGGGCTGCCGATCCTAGAAACCTCACTCTCCGTGCTGCGCCGGCTCATCAGCGGGCGCCCGGTCTTTACGGCCGATCGTGAACACATCCATCACAAGCTCCTGCAGTTGGGACTTTCTCACCGCGAAGTGGTAATTGTGTTGTACGCGGTGTCGGCCCTGTTTGCCCTCTTGAGCTTGTTCTTGCTTTGGCCCACAGGAAGCTCGTTAGGCCTGGTGTTGGCAGTTGTAGGAACGGGAATCTGGCTCGGGGTTCAGCACCTGGGATATCCTGAGTTCGGCGAGATTCGCCGCGTCGCGCAGCGCACGCTGGAACAGCGGCAGATCGTCATCAACAACCTGGCCATCCGGCGGGCGACAGAGGAACTCAGAGTCGCTCGCGACTATGATCAGATCTGTCGCATCCTGATCGCGGCATTTTCTTCGAACGATTTCGACGCCTTCGAACTCAACGCGAAGCTGTTGCTCACTGAGTATCCAACCCGGGAAAAGCTGGGGACCCTCCCCGTGCATCACGGGGAAGTGCATTTGCGCTGGAGCCGCCCCGGCAAAGTAACGATTCCCGGCACTGTAGGAACGTGGGCGCTCACGCTGGAGTTGCTGACCGCTTCCAGTCGCCGCCGGGGTTCTATCACCGTCCATCGACTCTATCGGGAGCATCCCCTGCAGCTCGACGTGAATTTGCTCACCTCGGAATTTCCTACCGTTCTTGCGGACGCTCTCGATCGAGTCATCACCGGCGAAGCGACTCTGCTTCCCACCGCGGGACGGGACGAAGGCCTGCTCGAAGCACAAGCCGGCTAATTCCTCCCACCCTCTGGGCACCGATCTTCCGCATTTTGCCCCGGTGGCCTCGCGCTGTTTTCAAGAACGCGCATAGAATAGCCATCAGGGTCTGTTTGCGCTGAGTGCAATATGAGTGATGCCTGGAAACAATGGGAAGGGCACATCGTCGAAGGACGGTTTCCCTTGCGAGAGTTTCAGGGCAGCACCGATCACAGCGCGGTTTTCGTCACTTGCTTTGGCTCCATGCAGGAGAAGGCAGCCATCAAGTTCCTGCCAGTTCCCGGCGACGGTGGGCAGTGGTCCTTCCAGCAGTGGGAACGCACTTCTGCGATCTCCCATCCTCACCTGTTGCGTCTGTTCGCCTGGGGAAAATGCCAGCTCAGCGAGGCGCAGTTCCTCTATGTCGTAAGCGAGTTTGCCGAAGAGAACCTGGGACAGGTACTTCCTGGCCGCCCTTTAACCGCGCAAGAAACCGAGTTCATGTTGCACTCGACTGTGGAGGTTCTGGGATATCTCCACGGTGCGCGTCTGGTTCACACTCGGCTGAAACCCGCAAACCTGATGGCCGTTGGCGACGATCTGAAGTTGGCGAGCGACAGCATCTGCGCGGCCGGGGAACGAAACACGCTGGCTCTGGCCGCCACTGCGTACGATGCACCTGAGTTCACTGCTGTCGGCCCTTCTGCCGCCGGAGATATCTGGTCGCTCGGTGTAACCCTGGTCGAGGCGCTGACCCAGAAAGTCGCGCCGGGCGCGGCTTTTCGAGAAGGCCAGGCCATTCTTCCAGAAGGCACCCCCGACACTTTTCTGCAGATTGCCCGTGAATGTCTGCGCCTCGATCCCGAACGTCGCTGGACCAGCCGGGAGATCGCCGCCCACCTGGTGCCTGCGGCCGTACCAAGGAAAGCGCGCTCTCCCCTCGTGCCGGTTGCGTTGGTTGTTGGGCTCGGAATCGTCCTTGTGGGCGGGCGGCTTCTGTGGCGCCAACCTGAGCCAAAGGGGAACGCTGGTTTCGGTCCGACCGTCGTGAGTCCGTCGGTGACGCCGACAACCCCGCGGGTCGATGCCTCACAGGGGCAGCCACCCGCTGCTGCGCTCGACAAGTCGCCCGAGCCCGCGCCTGCGAGCGGCGCGCCTGGCGTTTCTGATCACCCGCCCGCTGACCCCTCCCCGAAGCCGGTCCCCGGGGCGGTGCTCGAAAAAATTCTTCCCTCGGTTTCGAGTCGGTCGCTCGATACGATTACGGGCAAGGTTCGCGTCTCTGTGAAGGTTGCGGTGGATGCCTCCGGTTATGTGACGGAGACCAATCTGGCTTCACCTGGACCTAGCCAGTACTTCGCGCGGGCTGCGCTTGCAGCCGCGCGGAGATGGAGATTCTCTCCCCCCACCCGGGGAGGCGAAGCCCTGGCCAGCAGTTGGATGCTGCGCTTCGCGTTCAGCAGGGAAGGGGCAAAGGTCGAGCCCGCTCAGCTCTCTCCCTGAGAGCTTGTATAAGCGGGCTGATGAGTCTCCAGTCGCTCGGGTCTGCTAGCGACGGGCGACTAGCGAATGATGACTTCTCTTTACTGGTTCGGTTGCGGCTGATTCTGCTGCACCATCATTTGCCGCCGCGTTTCGTAGAGGTCCTGCAGCATCTGCTGAGGCGTCTTCTCGCCGTTCGAGCCGGTTCCGGCCCGGGGCGCTTCCGCCGGAGGAGCTTCTACCGGAGCGGACCCAGAACCGGCGTCCGGCGCGCTTGCGGGCGCAGGAGCCGCCGCGGGAGCTTCGTTGGTCACGCCTTGGGCAGCTTGTTCGGTGATCTCAGAAGTCATCTGCGCCTGCATTTCCTGCGCAGCCGCTTGCTGCGCCTGTTGCTGCTGCAGCATTTCCTGGTAAGGCTGCATGACAGCAGCCTGCAGTGCATTGCGCGGCTGGACGATCGCCGCAGGACGCACTCCCGGGCTGACCCCGGCCAGCGCGGTTCCCGTGTCTGCCTTCTCCGTCTTGGCCGTAACAATCACCCGCGCGACCTCGGCCGAATCCGCTTCCGTGCCGACTAGCACGTAGTTGTAGTGCGATCCATTCAACAGCGCGGCAATGACATCGCGCGGGGGGGCCGGCCCCAGTTGGCTGACTACGCGTTCGTTGGCTCCCTCGGGGATCTCGATGGCCGCGCCCGTGCGGGCAGCGATGGCCTTCAAGATATCGCCCAGGGTCGAGTTCTTGGCCAGCACGCGCAACTTGCCCTCGATATATGTCACGTTGGGTACTTCGGCGGGACGCTGATCAGGCGCCAGCGGGGGTGCTTCCCATTTTTCTCCCGATGCAGGAGCAGTCGTCACCTGCGCCCCCGCTCCCGTGACGCAGGCTACCGGCGCGGCCGTGGTGTTGGCTTCGCCGTCGCCTCCACAGATCGCGCTCTGCGCGCTGGCGAACGCGGTCGAAATGCACAGACCTGAAAGAAGTGTGACCAGAGTCGGACCCAGTTTCATAAATCGCCTTCCAGGGGGAGCCGAACCTTTGTCGCGAGGACGGGGGACAACGCTCGCGCGCTGCTTGGGGGAGAACTCGATAGTACTATGACCTTTGGTACCGATCAAGCTGCAAGAAATCAGTAACCAGTTTGGGGGAACCAAAGTTTCTGGTTACCGTAACCTGCTTGATTATAACCACATAGCGGCATGAGCAAATGAACTGCCAATGGCCGCAGCCGGTTAGTTCTCCGGCTCCGGCGCGGGTTTTGGAATCGGCCCCTCGATGGGTTTGCGTGGCATCATCTTGTCCCGCATGGCCGCGTTATAGACAAAGCTGGCCACGATCACCGCCGCCTGCTTCAAATCGTCCGCCTGCAAGCGGTCGTAAACATCCATGTTCGAGTGATGTGTGCGCGTGTCGTAGTCGAGCGGATCCTGGATGAACTGGAAGCCCGGAATCCCCACCGCGTCGAACGACAGGTGGTCGGTGCCGCCCGTGTTGCGCATGGTAAGGGTTGACATGCCCAGATCTTTGAACGGCTGCATCCAGGCCTCAAAGATGGGTGCCACAGCTGCATTTTCCTGCAGAAAAACTCCCCGCAATTTCCCGCTGCCATTGTCAACGTTGAAGTAGACCGACACCTTGGCCTGCTCGGGCTTCACCGTCACCGGGCCGGCTTCCCGGCGCGTCAGGGTTGGCATGCCCTTCATGTCCGGTTCATCGATGGGTGGCCGGGAGCCGAAGTGCTGCTGTACGTAATACTGCGATCCCAGAAGTCCCTGTTCCTCCCCGGTCCACAGCCCGATGCGGATGGTGCGCCGCGGTTTGACGTCGAGCGCCTTCAGGATGCGCATCGCTTCCATCATGACTACCGTTCCGGCTCCGTTGTCGGTCGCGCCTGTGCCGCTGTGCCACGAGTCCAAATGCGCACCCACCATGACCAGTTCGTCTTTCTTGTCGCTGCCGGGAATTTCCGCGATCGTGTCGTACTGCATGGGATCGTCGTCATAGAACGTGTTGGCGACATTGAGTTCCAACTCGGTATCCTTTTTCTGCTCCAGCAGCCGAGCCATCCGGTCCCATTGTTCCAGTGCGATTGTTACGGCAGGAACGGTAGAAGTCTCCCCGATCTTCCACGAGCCGCCCGACTGCACGAACACGGTGCCGCCGCCGAAATTGCCATAGCCGTGATCGACCACCGCCAGCACCTTCTCGTCGGCCAGGAACTTGTTGACTTCCTTCTGAAACGCGGCCCGCTTTCGGTACTGGGCGAAGCGCGCCGCCGCTTTTTCGCTGGGGATCTGATACTGGCCGATGTCCTGAAGTTGCTTGTCGGAGAGCCGCTCAAACATAGGCTCCGAAACTGTTTTCACTTCGGGATCGGGGCCCGCCAAGGCGATCAAGCCCGCCAGCTTGCCGCGGTATTTCTCGAAGTCCTTCTTGTCTTCGATCTTCACCCGAATACACTTGCCTTTCAGCACGCCTCCAGTGCCCGGCGTCCACGCTTTCGCATAAGCGATGATGGGCGCCATATCCGGCGACAACATCCGCACGCTGACAAAATCATTGGCCCATCCCCGGCCAAACGGCCCCCACGCTTCCAGATGCGCATTGGTCAGGCCGAACGAGGCCAACTGGTTCCTCGTCCACTCATTCGCCTTCTTTGCATTCGGGGACCCGGTGAGGCGCGGTCCGATGCCATCCATCAACCCGCTGGCCAGGTCCATCACCTTCGAATTGCGGAAGCCTTCGTAGCGTATGCGGTTCACCATTTCGAGATCGACCTGTTCTTGTGTCCAGGAGGGGATGATTGCGAAGGCAAAAACGAACAGCAACAAGTGACACGAAAACTTTCTCATGCAGAGCTCCGTACTGGGATGGGAAACGACCGACAATCTTACGCGAAGGCGCAGAGTGCCCACAATTTTCGTTTGACGAGGCAAGCAAAATATCGTGAGCCGAGGGATTGCAGCAAATGAGCGATTCTCCAACAACGCCTTCGGCGATTCGGTGATCGATAAGCTCTGCGAAGCGCCTGACCCGTTAGAATGGCCGCGTGAAAGCTCCGCTGCATATCGGCCTGGTTGGCTTCGGACTGGCCGGCGAAGTCTTCCACGCTCCCCTGATTCACGCGAATCCGAACCTGCGGTTGACCCACATCGTGCAGCGCAGCGGCGACCGCACCAGGAACAAATATCCCGGCGTGCGCCTGCTTCGCGACGTCGAGAGTCTGCTTGGCGAACCCGCCGTCGACCTCGTCGTGGTGGCCACTCCGAACCAGAGCCACTTCGAGATTGCCAACCGCGCCTTGCAGGCGGGCAAGCACGTGGTCGTCGACAAACCCTTCACCGTCAGCTCAAGAGAGGCCGACATCCTGATTGCCTTGGGTCGATCAACCGGCCGGTTACTCAGCGTGTTTCACAACCGCCGTTGGGATGGGGATTTCCTCACCGTCCGTGAGATTCTCGATCGCGGTGTGCTCGGACGATTGGTGGAATACGAAAGCCGCTTCGATCGCTTCCGCCCCGGCTTGAAGCCGGGGGCTTGGCGCGAGCGGGAAATGCCGGGGGCAGGCGTTCTCTATGACCTCGGCCCTCATCTCATGGATCAAGCTGTTCTGCTCTTCGGGCATCCCACCGGCATTTACGCGGACCTGCACCGACAGCGTGATGGGGCAACAGTTGTCGACAATTTCGAGGTCCATCTCCACTATGCGGCTATAAAAGTTGTCCTGAAGGCCGGCATGCTGGTTTGCGAGCCCAGCGCGCGCTTTACGCTGCGCGGAACTTCCGGCACCTACACCAAGTATGGTCTGGATCCTCAGGAGGAAGCCCTGAAGCAAGGCGGCGTCTCAACCGAGCCCAACTGGGGCGCTGAGCCGAGGGAGATGTGGGGCACGGTCTCTCGGTGTGACAACGGAGTTCATCGAAGCGAATATCCCACGCTGCCCGGTCGCTATCGGGATTACTACGAGAATGTGTTCCAGGCCATCAGCGGACGAGAGGAATTGGCAGTCAAACCTGAACAAGCCCGATACATCGTTCGTCTGTTGGAACTGGCCGAGCAAAGCGCTCGCGAACAACGGATCCTCCCGATCTGCTGCTAGCGTCAGAGTGGCCGCGAGGGCCAAACCAGTTCCCGAAGGAATAAGACTTGCACACCCGCAGACGCTTGACTTTCAAGGTCGCCAAAGGAGCCTGCCATCTGCTCAGCGGTTAGTTCAAAACGGGCGACTGGCACGCGTTTTCAGCGGTTTGCCCCTCTTGCAGGTTTCGCTGAAATCGAGTCGCTGGGCCGAGTGAACCCGGGGTTTTGTGCCTCCCCTCCACAGGAACCCCTCCGTCGAAGAGCCTGCTGTCTGGTCGTATGTCCGACTCTCAGTCTGTCTCACATTACTCAGGTTTGAGCTCTTGATCAGGAGGAGTTGCTTATGGCTGTTACGATTTCGCCCTGCGCCTCGGCGAGGCGCCTTCGGCAAGAGTGGGGAGATCGGAGGAAGAAACTCGGATCAACGGAAGCGTGGGGGCACCGGACCCAGAGCCTGGAGCCAGCGTCGGCGCGTCGGGCGGTGGAATATCCGACGAAGACGAATCACCCGAGGGAGAGCGCACGGCTCCCCTGTTATCGGCTTGCGTCGGCAAATCCTATTCGCGCCGGAATCGGCCCTGGTCTCCCATGGAATCCTGTCGGATGAAGGGGAACTTCGATCTCACAGCGACGCGGTATTGGCCGTGTCAGCGAACTGGAGCCCTGTCAGACACCAACCAATGCGCCGAGGATGTCTGCTCTACGTGGCCGTACTTGTGCTTCAGACCAGGCTCATTGACGTTGCCGAGTGCTCGCCTGATCGTGAAAATTTATCCACAGCCCCGAACCACTGCCGTCACTTCTCCCTTCCTGATGGTGCATTTATTTTCTCCTGCGTTACACGACCGAAGGAAGGGAACAACGATGTATCTTGGTTGGGCGACCGCGCAAAAAGCGCATTTTCTTTCCTTGCAGAGCGCCACGTTTTGTGCGGAATGCGAGCTCATCAGCGAGAACAGCACACAGTACTGCCTCGCCTGCGGAAGCAAGGCTCTGCTGAGCCTGTCGCGCGTCCTCGGAGGCTCGCTCCGCGGACAGCAGACCGCTCACCTCATCAAAGATGCGGAACTTGATAAGCTTGTGCGTGAGCTGCTCAGCACTGTCCTCGAGCCGCTTCCTTACGCCGAGAAGCGACCGGCGGCCTCGGTGGCCATGCATCCTGGCCGTCATCACCTCAGGACCGTTGGGATTTCCGAAGGGGCCAGATTCCGCAATCAAAGTCCCGAGCCTGAGCCCGAGCTCGTGCCCGGCGACCTCGACCTCGAGCCTGGCATCAGCATCATCGCCGAACGCGCTCAATCTCTCACCGGAGCTTCCGGCGCGGCAATCGCGTTGCGCACGGGCAGTGAGATCGTGTGCCGTGCCCGCACCGGCCGAACCGCCCCCGACCTCGGCGTCCACCTGCAAACCGATTCCGGTCTCTCGGCTGAATGCGTGCGCACCGGCGAGATCCTGCTCTGCCACGACGCCGAGAGCAATCCTCGCGTTGACCTGGCCAGTTGCCGCCGTTTGGGCGCACGCTCCATCCTGGTCGCACCACTGCGTCATTACCGACGCACGGTAGGACTCTTCGAAGTACTTTCCTCGCTTCCGTAAGCCTTCGACCACCGCGACGTCGCCACCATGCAACTGCTCTCCAGCGTGATGGTCGCGGCGATGGCACGCCTGGCCCGCATGCAGCCGCTGCGAGCCCACGCCCGGCCTCCCCAACCCTATCCGGGGCGGAGCATGGTTACCCCCCTTACCTCCGACGCCGTGTCCTTCTGAGTGTGTTGAGAATCACTTTCTTTCTGCCGCAATCGGGGTAATATTAAATTCTCCGAGACACATGGAACCCTTCGGGCCCCAGACCGGATCTTTCCGTCCACCTCTGAGGTCCTATCCGCGCAATCGACGCCAGACCGTCCGCCAGCGCGTGCACACTCCCGCGTTCGCCAGTGTGAGCGGCACCTCCGACGACGATATGGTGCTCGATCTCAGCGAGGTCATCGACATCAGCGAATGTGGCGCCTCGATTCAGACCTCATCTGCCTGGGACCTGAGCCGTTCCCTCAACTTGTGTATCGAACTCTCGGAAACCAAGAGCTACGTTCACACCACCGGGCACGTCATCTGGTCGAAACCCAACGGCCGTATCGGGGTCAGCTTTCGCAAATTGCCCGATGAGTCGCGCCGCAAGCTGAAGGAGTGGCTCTTCCTCAACGCCATGGTGGGCGCAGCGAATTACGCCGCTCGGCATGGTAATCTGCCCTCAGTTCGGGTGCCGCTGAAACCAGCGCCGAAACCGACGCCTAAGCCGGCGGCAAAGGCGGGGGTCAAGCCGCAGTTGCCTTCGCCCGACGAGTCGAGCGCCGATTACACGACGACGCTCGCGGCTCTGTCGGCCGTACAACGTGAAGTGGAAGCTCAGGGATCCCATCTCGACGCGGCACTGCAACTGATCGCCGAAAGGGCTCGCGCCCTGACCCGAGCCAATGGCGCCGCGATTGCTCTGGCCGAGGGGCGCAAGATGGTGTGCCGCGCCAGCTCCGGCGACGCCCCCCCCATCCGTGCCACGCTCGACGTCACCTCGGGATTTTCCGGATACTGTGCCCGCACCGGGTTCCTGCAGCGCTGCGACGACGCCGAGACCGACGCGCGCGTCGACCGCGAGAGCTGTCGCATGCTGGGCATCCGCTCCATCATCGCCGTCCCCATCCGCTTGGGAGACTCCATTGTCGGTCTGGTGGAGGTCTTCTCGGCGCGACCCAACGTTTTCACCGACCGCGATGGCACGATACTCCAGCGCCTGGCCGATACGGTGCTCGCCTCGGTGAACCGCGCGTCGCGCGCCAGTGCGCTGCCAGCGCCACGCTTCGAGACTGTCCTGAGGCCCTCATCTGAAGCGCTTGTTTCCGAATCCTTTCCTTTCTCGACGATGGTCGCTGCGGGCGAGTCCTCCTCCGGACTCACTTTTCCCAAGCGGCACTTGGCCCTGCTGGTGGTTGCTGCCGGCTCGATCATCGTCGTCCTTACGTATTTGCTGACTCCGTGGGTGATCGAAAAACTTCGTCCGGGGGACGACGTAGTGGCGGCCTCCACTGCACAGCCTTCGCCGGTCGCCGAAAAGCCGGTCTCCGCGGCGGCAGCGCCGGTCAGCCTCGACGAAGATCGAAAGCGCGCCGAACTCGGCGATCCCTATGAGCAAGTCGCCTTGGCGACGCGCTATGCCACTGGGGACGGCGTTCCCCAAGACTATTCGCTGGCCGTGCGCTGGTATCTGAAGGCCGCTGAACAGGGCCACGTTGGGGCACAGGATACGCTGGGCGCCTACTTCTGGCTTGGCCGCGGCGCCCCCAAGGATGTCAGCAGGGCATACTTTTGGTCCGTTCTCGCCCGCGCCGAAGGAAAAGAGGCGAGCAAGGATCGCGTCGCCTTCATGACCGGCCAGTTGACTCGCGCCCAAGCGGAAGCGATCCAGCGCGAAGCCGAGAAATTCCTCAAACAGCACCCGCCCTTGATGAACAGCGACAACCCGTATTAATCGTAGCGCCGGCGTCTCGCCGGCTGTCCCGGGGACGTCCCGCCCAGGGAAAGCCAACCAGAAAATGGTTTGTATCGGGGGGCGCCTTTAGGCGCGCCGAGAGCTGCGGTCCCCCAGATGCGCTTTTAGGCGCTGGTCTTTTCCGTGCTTCCTCTACCCGGCAGGTCTAAAATTAACCTGGGCTCTATGTCTACGCTGCGGAACATGCTCGACGAACGGGTGCGCGAAGCCGCCCCCGAACTCTGCGAGACCCTCGAGGGCACTCGCCTGCGTTGCTACGCCTGCGGCCACCAATGTCCCATTCCTGAGGGCCAGCCCGGTGTTTGCAAAGTACGCTACAACCGCGGCGGGAAACTCTACGTTCCCTGGGGATACGTGGGCGGCGTGCAGTGCGACCCCATCGAGAAGAAGCCCTTCTTCCACGCCTATCCCGGCTCGCTCGCCTACAGTTTCGGAATGCTGGGCTGCGATCTGCACTGCGCCTACTGCCAGAATTGGGTGACCTCGCAGGCGCTGCGTGATCCGCACGCGGTCTCGCCGCCGCTGAAGGCCGATCCCGCCGCGCTCGTGCAAGATGCCATCCAACTCGGCGCGCGTGTCCTGGTCAGCACCTACAACGAGCCGTTGATCACTGCCGAATGGGCAGCCGCGATCTTCAAAGAAGCCAAGTCTGCCGGACTCCTCACCGGCTTTGTCTCCAATGGAAACGGCACTCCGCGGGTACTGCAGTACCTGCGGCCCTGGCTCGATCTCTACAAAGTCGACCTGAAAAGCTTCGACGATCGCCACTACCGCCAGCTCGGCGGCCGCCTGCAGCCGATCCTTGAAACCATCCGCAGTCTGCACCAGATGGGACTCTGGCTTGAGATCGTCACCCTATTGATCCCGGGCTTCAACGATTCCGATTCTGAATTGCAGGGCCTGACCGAGTTTCTAGCCTCTGTTTCTGCCGACATCCCCTGGCACGTCACGGCGTTCCACGCTGACTACAAGATGACGGACCAGCGCAACACGCGCCCCGACGACTTGCTGCGAGCCGTCGCCATCGGGCGCCGCGCCGGGCTTCGCTACATCTACGCGGGGAACCTGCCCGGCCGGGTTGGCGATCTGGAAGACACACGCTGCGCCCACTGTGGAGAGACCCTCATCGAGCGCTTCAGCTACGAGATCCGGGGTTACCACATCACGCCTGATGGGAGGTGCCCGGCTTGCTCTGCCCCGGTCCCTGGTCGATGGGCCCCGCACTTCAGTCGACAGATCACGGCGCATCCTTTCCTGCCGCACCGCGTCTCCGGTTTGGTTACAATCGCAAGTCGGCGCTAACCCCGATTTCTCCCACGAACCGATGCGAAGGGTCAGCCTCATCCTGACGCTGTTGGGTTGTTTCGTTGCATGTTCTCCGCGCGATTTCCTCACGCGCCGCCTAGCCTCCGCTCTTATCGCCGGGTCGGAAACGTTCACGGCACCGCAGCAGTTCTGGCTGCGCATCGGTCCCGTCTCGAGCAAGGACTATGGCTCGCCGCAATATCTGGTGCTTCAGCATCGCGGCTGGATCGTCGGCAGCAACACCTCCTGTCCTGCCCAGATCACCCCGCCCCCATGTGTCGAGGTCGCTCTAACTCCTGCCGGAGTCGATGCCTTTCACGACTTGATCCGCGGCACGGAGAGCGGCAAGGAGTATTTCAGTGTTCCCACCGCCCGAAGGGAACTGGTCGGGGTGACCGGCATCAGCAAGAACGCGAATCTTGCGGACGTGGAATTTACCTGGAAGTGGGTTCCGCTCAACGAGGTCGGCTCCGCGCTCAACGTCGGCGGACTCCAGTACAAGTCCACCGTGTCGATGAAACACTACGACGATGGCTGGCGGCTGGCCGAAGCCAACGCCGTGCGCACCGGCCAGCCGATGGAAGATGCTCTCAAGAACGCCGACCCCGTGCCGTAGGCGAGTGCCTTCCACCCGCCGAATTACCCGCCAGAATGTTGGTTTAGCCAACGACCAACGAGACCACAACAGCTTCCTGACCCGCGATCACACAATCGACAACTTCTCATTGAACTCTCCACCTCCCCTCTGATATTCCTCTTGCTTTCCTATGACCAAGACAAGGCTGCTGTTCATCACCCTCCTTCTCGCCTCAGCTCAATTCACCAGCGCTGCCGACAAGCCCAGGATCACGCTCGACGAGTTCTTCAACTATGTCGGCTACAACGCAGTCCAGATCTCCCCGGACGGCAACTCTGTCGTGATCGGAGTCGAAAGGGCCGACTGGGACCGCCAGATCTTTCAAAGCGATCTGTGGCTGTATCGCGACGGCTCGGGTGAAGGTTCGCTCATCCAGCTCACAAGGTCCGGTCACGACTACACCCCCCGCTGGTCTCCTGACGGACGCTGGATCGCATTTCTGTCCGAGCGGTCTACCGACTTCGGCAAGGATGATTCCGAAGACGCTGCCGGCGCCGACAAGACTGTGTCCCACCTTTACCTGATCTCTCCGAATGGCGGCGAAGCGTTCGCAATCACCTCCGGCGACGAGAGCGTCCACGCCTTTGCCTGGTCGCCTGACTCGCGAACCATCTACTTCGCCACCCGCACGCCCTGGAAGAAGGAACAGAAAGACGCTTACAAGAAAACCTGGAAGGACACGATTCAATATCGCGCGGCCGAACGTGGAGACACGATCTACAGCCTCGATATGGAGCGCGCGCGTGCCCAGTACGAAGAACGTGGCACACGCGAGACTCCCAAGGCAGAAAAAGAAGCCAACACCACGCTAATCGCAAGCGGCATTGCGGCCACGCCCTGGCGCGTGCAGCAGCTCGACGTTTCTCCTGACGGACGCCGTCTAGCCTTCGCGACGACGTCTGTGTCGCAGCGACAGGAGCGGGTTGAGGAATTCGAAATCTATTCCGTCGATTTGGCGCACACCTCCCCCGAAAACGCCCCACGCCAGCTCACCCGCAACGAGGCCCTGGAAGACAATTTGACCTGGGCTCCGGATAGCCGTCACGTCTTTTTCAACGTGACACTCGGATCGTTAGAAGGGAAGTATGTAGACACGCAAGACCGGCTCTACTCGATCGATGCGGATTCCGCCCAGGTCGAGCGCTGGGCCGCTAAATTCAACGGCTCCGTAGGTCGGCATGCCGTCCTGCCGAGTGGCACGGTAGTCGCGGCTGCCCGCCTTGGTACGGAAGTGCAGTTCTATGCGCAGTTTGCTCCCGACTCTGCGTTCACGAAACTTCCCAGCTGGCCGGGAGCCTATAACACCATCTCGGCCGCAAAGAACTCGCCCCGCGTGGCCTTCGTCTATTCCTCACTGCAGCGCCCGATGGAGGTCTACCTCGCCGACAGCCCCGAGAAGCTCCAACAGGCCCGCCCACTGACTGCCTTCAACAAACTGTTTACCGAGCGGGACCTCCCGCAAGGCAAGCCGTACCGGTGGGTTTCCGACGACGGCACCGACGTCGAGGGCATGCTGATCTATCCGCCAGGAAAATTCGAAGCCAAGCATCTCCCCATGCTGACCCTGATTCACGGCGGCCCCGCTGACGCCGACGGCAATCACTTCGAGGCCGACTGGTACCAGTGGGACCGCCTGGCCGCAAGCGATGGCTGGCTAGTCTTTGAACCCAACTATCGCGGCTCGAGCGGATACGGCGACAAGTTCCTCATGGAGATCGTTCCGGAAATCGTCTCGCGTCCCGGCAAAGACGTCCTCACCGGCGTCGATGCACTCGTGAAAGAGGGCATCGCCGACCCCGACCACCTCACGGTGGGCGGTTACAGCTATGGCGGCTACATGACCAACTGGCTCATCACACAGACCACCCGCTTCAAGGCCGCCGTCACGGGCGCTGGAGCCGTGGAGCACGCCAGCAACTGGGGAAACGACGACACCACCTTCGACGACGCCTACTTTCTCGGCGGACGCCCCTGGGAAGCCGTCAAGCGCTACACGGACGAAGCTGCCCTATTCCGGATCGACAAAGTTCGTACCCCCACGCACATGGTCGCCGGAGCCGATGACATCCGCGTGGCCGTCTCGCAAGACTATCTGCTCGATCACGCCCTGCACTCGCTCGGGATCCCGAGCACGCTGCTGATCTTCCCGGGCGAGGGCCACTCGCTCGACAAGAATCCGTGGCACGGAAAGATCAAAGTTCGCGAGGAGTTGAAGTGGCTGCAGAAGTACGGAGGGGTCGGCCCGACGGATTAAGTCGGTTGCACCTTGGTGTTGATCGAAAGGGGACAGAGGGCAGCTCAGGGAAGGGCACGACGTCAGGTGTCGTGCATGAGCGGCGCTTTAGCGCCTGAGGTTATTGCCCCGTGCTAGGTGCCACGTTCGAAGCTATCTTCACCCGGTGTGTGGTGGACGCGAAATTCTCCACGCCCTTGAAGATCGCTCCCGCGATCTGTTCCCGGTATTCGGTGCTTTGCAGCTTCTCTTCATCGGTAGGGCTGCTGACAAAGGAAATCTCAGCCAGGATTGAGGGCATCTCGGTTCCGGTCAGCACTACGAACGACGCTTCCCGTACGCCGCGATTTCGAATGCCCCTGTTCTGTGAAGCCAGCGCTCCGTACAGCGCGTGCTGCACGCTGGCCGCAAGTTTTCTCGATTCTTCAACTTTCTGTTTCAGGGCCCGCCCAGAGAGCTTGGCCAGAGTCACGTTCGCGGCAGTGGCGTTCTCCCGGTACTCGATTTCCCGCGCCTCCGGCGGAGAGAAGAAGCTGGAGTAATACGTTTCCACGCCGCGTGCGGAGGTCAGGCTGCTGTAGTTGGCGTGCACCGAAATGAACAGGTCCGCCTGCGCATGGTTGGCGATCTCGGCCCGTTCTTCGAGCGAGACATAATTGTCGTCCTTGCGCGTGAAAATTACCTCGCAACCCAGCCGGCTTTCGAGCATCTTGCCCAGGTTCTGCGCCACATCCAGAACGATTGTTTTTTCCAGCAGGCCGCCGCGCCCCACCGTGCCCAGGTCCCAGCCGCCATGGCCGGCGTCAATCACCACTCGCAATCTCGATCCCTGGGCACGCGGTGCGTTTAGGTCCCGACTGGCCGGCGAGGGTGCCTGTGCGTTCTCCTGCTTTACCGGCGACGCTGTCAGGTCAGGTTTGGGTTGGACCTCGGGCTTGAGCGCCTCTGCACCGCGAACCTCAATCACCAGGCGATGCGGATTCTGCTCCAGCGTGTCCCAAAAGTTTGATCCCGACTTCGTTTCCAAAACGACTCGGGTGATCTTGTCGGCGGGCTGCGCCACGCGAATGCGGTTGATTAAGCCATCTTTTACTTCGATGACCTGCCCGTTCAGCCCCGGCGCCAGCGCGGTATCCAGCAGATCAAAGTAAATCCGCTCCGGGCTCGGCAGCCGATTCTTGCGGTACTGTACCGGCCCCTGCAAATCGATCACGACCGTGCTCACACCTGAGTCGCTCCGGTGCACGACGGCGCTCACGATCGAAGGACCAGAGTTCATTCCCGATGCGGACACGGCCGGAAGTGGTGGCGCGACCTGGGTCACGGCCGAACTCGCGGGCGTCGAGGAGTCGCCCGTCGAGCTGACGACCTGGTTCTGCCGGGAGTCGCCCGTTGAACTGACGACCTGGTTCTGCCCGGAGTCGCCCGTCGAGCTGACGACCTGGTTCTGCCCGGAGTCGCCCGTCGAGCTGACGACCTGGTTCTGCCTGGAGTCGCCCGTCGAGCTGACGACCTGGTTCTGCCTGGAGTCGCCCGTTGAGCTGACGACCTGGTTCTGGCCGGGGTCGCCCCTCGAGCTGAAGCCCTGGTTCTGCCTCTGGTCCGTCAGGCCTCTTGAGAGTGCGCGGGGTGCGCTTTTCCACCAGATCACGCCCGCTAGCAGAACTGCAACCATGCCCAGGACCCCCAAAGCGGGCACGAATTTGTGTCGTCGCGTGTCCTCGTAAAGGCTGGGTGCAATATCTTCCTTGGAAAATTCGAGCGGCACGCTTTCCTGTGCCGGCTCGACTGCCGGCGGGATCGGCGGCAGGGGAATGTGCCGCAAGCTCTCCAGTTCGCTCGCATGCAATTCCACAGCCGCAACCTTGGCCGCGCGTACAATCCGGTCTTCCTCTTCCGGCCTCAGGGCGGCGAGAATCAGCTCCGCCAGAAGGTTCAGGCTGCGGACATCGGCATCGCTGAATCCGAACGGCTCGGTCGAAAACGCCTCCAGCAACCCCACCACGTTCTGCTGCCCGAGCAGCGGAACCGCGACCATGGAGCGCGTGCCCAGTCGCCGGCACGCCTCTACGTTGACCCGAGGATCGCTTTCGGAATCATCGCAGCGCACGATCCGTGCCGTCCGGAAACAGGTGCCGGAAAATCCTGCTCGCGAGTCTAGCCGCATCCCCCGGTCCGGGGCCATGCTACCTGCCGAGGCGCGACAAATGATTTCCTCGCCCTCGGCCAGAGCGATTGCGATTCCATCGGCGGCGGTGATCGCTTGCGCCCGCTCGGCCACTAGTTGCAGCACCTCGTCGAGCACGAACTTCTCGTATCCCCAGGTGTCGTCTCCCCCAGCTACGCCCTCGACATACCGGCGCGCTTCCTCGACTCGTTTTCTCCGGATTTGATCATGGAGGGTAGAGAACGCCAGCAGCGCTTGCAGCGCTTCCCGCTGGTCGGCGGGTTCCCCCGCCGAAGCATTCTCGAGAGGATCGGCCACTCCCCCTGTGCCTGCGACCTTTAACAGCGGATCGGTGTTGGACGGATTGGTGGCCATGTAGGGGTCAACAGCCCCAGAGCTCCCGCTCTGACGCAAGCCAGTGTGGTCGAACCGCAAGTCCATGTCAATGAGCCGCTTCTCCCATTACTGAAGGTCGAAACCTTCGGGTTTTGCAGGCCGCCGACCCGGCTAATTGGTAAGTTACCGGGCTTTTTCCCCGGTTGCAATCGTTCCAAATACACGAAGGTCACACATGTCCCCGGCGGGACCGCAGCTCATTTTTGGACGTTCCCGGATGGGAGCGGGCACGCTCGGCCCCGGGCCTAAGACCTTGCTTTCTCCGTTGCTCCGCAGGCTGAATCGTCATATGCTGATCAGTAATACGTTGTACTCAGGTTTGCAGTGGAACAGGAACAGGAAGTAAGTCCCAGGAAGAACAAGCGCTCTCGCTGGCTCTGGCCCATGGGCCTGCTGGCGACGGGAATGGCGGGTGCCGCAGTGCTGTTTCGAGGCTGCTGGCACAGTAAGATGAGCTGGCCGGTCCGCTCTCAGGGTTGCGC
>Ga0182036_10000450_pt1 | contig 18380 bp, 19 predicted proteins | sample sta12Cox44000080_FD_125966 | JGI IMG/M metagenome (GOLD analysis project Ga0182036, IMG submission 125966) | Lab enrichment of tropical soil microbial communities from Luquillo Experimental Forest, Puerto Rico - statoxic.12C.oxic.44.000.080 | ecosystem: Environmental > Terrestrial > Soil >...
GCGATGTCGGCGGCGGCACCTGCATCATGGTTGACGATATCGTCGATTCCGGCGGCACGCTGGTAAACGCCGCCGACGCGCTGCTCGATAAGGGCGCCAAAGAGGTCTACGCCTACATCACCCACGGCGTCCTGTCCGGCGGCGCAGTCTCGCGCATCGGCAAGTCCCGACTGAAAGAGCTCGTCATCACCGACTCGATACAGCCGAGCAAAGCCGTGACCGAGGCAAAGAATATTCGCGTCTTATCGATTGCGACCCTGATCGGCGAAGCGATCAGCCGAACGGCCGCGGAAGAATCGGTGTCGAGCCTATTCGATTGAGCCGTCTTCAACTTAGTTGAGTTGAGCTGAGCTGAGCCGACCCAAACCTGGCCAGCTAGGCACGCGCGACCTCATTGCTACCTTTAGCCAAGCGCCCCGAGTCAACTTGTCGCAGTCCGAGTTGTGGACGGCCACCTCTTGAGGATTGTGCCAAACGGGCAAATCACTTCATGAGTGCCGGTACCGATGCTGGTACAAAGCGTTGGGTGAGTTTTGGCGGAAAGAATCAGGCCGATTATAGTCAGCGCACGGGCTGATTCGCGGTTTTCGTCAATCGGCACGCAAAAGTCGCTCCTGCGTCAAAATGCAGCCGGTATTTAGAACCGTGCTGGTGGCGTGCGTTCCACCCTCAAGGGGACAGAGTGGAGACGGCATGGCCCTCATCGAGTCTATACGCGAACATCATAATAGCCCGCTCGATGTCGTCGAGCGGATGGCGGCTGGCAATAACTGGCCGTTCGAACGTGCCGGCGAAGACGAGATCGGTCTCGTCGTAACCGGCCGGTGGACCAACTACCAAGTGTCATTCACCTGGATGAATGACATCGAAACCCTGCACCTCGCCTGTGCCTTTGACATGAAGGTGCCGGAGCCGCGGCTTGCTGACGTGCAAAAGCTGATCGCGCTCATCAACGAGCAGATGTGGATCGGGCATTTCGACGTGTGGGCGCAAAGCGGCGTCGTCATGTTCCGTCATGCCTTGGTGCTCGCGGGTGGTGTCGCCGCGTCCGGCCGGCAATGCGAAGCGGTGCTGGCGACGGCGTTGGATTCCTGTGAGCGCTATTTCCCGGCTTTCCAATTCGTTATCTGGGCGGGTAAGTCGGCGCGTGAGGCGATGGAATCGGCGATGTTCGAAACTACAGGCGAGGCGTGACCACTGCCGAGCCAGCTCCGGACGCAACGCCGGAAGCGAATGCGAACTTGCGCGATTTCTCCGGCCTGATCATTCTGGTCGGCGCCGGAAAAATGGGCGGGGCGCTGCTCGAGGGCTGGCTTCGGCTTGGCCTCGATCCGCGCAAACTGGCGTTGGTGGAGCCGCAGCCGCTGCCGCATATTGCCGCGCTCGTGGGTCGCGGCGTGCGGCTCAACCCAGAAGCCGAAACATTGCGCGCGGCCAATGTGGTCGTCATCGCGATTAAGCCGCAAGCGGCGCTCGAGGCGCTTGCCCCGCTGGCCCCCAGCATTTCTCCTTCCGCGCTGATCATCTCCATCATGGCCGGCCGCACGCTGCAGTTTCTCGCCCAGGCCTTCCCCCAGGCCGGACCGGTGGTGCGAGCAATGCCGAATACGCCGGCTGCGATCGGGCGCGGCATCACCGTTGCCGTGGCCGCCAAAACTGACGCGGCGCAACGCCGACTAGCGCAGCGGCTCCTTGGCGCGACTGGCGCCGTCGAATGGGTCGAGGACGAAAGTCTGATGGATGCGGTGACCGCGCTATCGGGCTCCGGACCGGCCTATGTCTTCCTGCTGGCCGAAGCGCTGGCGCAAGCGGGAGCGGCGGCAGGCCTGCCGGCGAAGCTCGCGGAGACGCTTGCCCGCGAGACCATCGCCGGCTCCGGCGAGCTCTTGCACCGTTCCCGGGACGACGCTGCAAGCTTGCGACAGAACGTGACTTCACCGGGCGGCACCACTGCCGCCGCGCTGGCGGTCTTGATGCGTCCAAACGGTCTAATGCAGCTGATGAACGAGGCGATTGCCGCCGCAACAGCGCGCTCACGCGAACTCGCCGGCTGATCGTCCGTCGCGGCCGTCGTCGTGCCTTCGTTATGGTCTTGGAACGATCCCCCCTACCGCATACATTCCCACCTATGTTGCGAAGGCCGCCGCAGCTTTGGCCCCGACGCCGGCAGCCCTGATGGTGTTACCGCTCGGAGCGCCCGTTGGAGTATTGCCATGGCTAAATCCGCTCGCAGGCCCTCTCGTAAATCCTCGACTCAATCGTCGCGCCGCTCGCCTACCGCGGCTCCGGCAAGCGATCGCGAAAAAATCATCGCCGCATTTCTCGACCTGCTCGCCGCGAAGCGAATCGAGCAGATCGGTTTTGCCGAAATAGCTGAAGGTGCGGGCGTGCCGCTGGCGCAGCTTCGCAACGAGTTTCCTTCAACCCTCGCAATTCTCGCCGCGCACATTAAGTCCGTCGACCGCGCTGTGTTGAGCGGGGATTCCGGCGACGTCGCCGAAGAGCCACCGCGTGAGCGCCTGTTCGACGTATTGATGCGCAGGCTCGAAATTCTCGCGCCGCATCGCGAGGCAGTGCGGTCGTTAATGCGTTCGGCGCGGCGCAATCCGCCGCTTGCGCTCGCGCTTAACAATCTGGCGGTGCGCTCGCAGCAATGGATGCTTACCGCGGCAGGAATAAGCGCCTCTGGCCCGCGCGGCATGGTCCGGGCGCAAGGCCTTGCGGCCCTATTCGGCGGCGTTCTGCAGACCTGGATTCATGATGACGATCCTGGTCTGGCCCGCACCATGGCAGCACTCGATCGCGCGCTGGCGCGCGGCCAACGCTTTGTCGGCTTGATCGAGGATTTGTGCCGCATACCGGCGCGAATTTGCCGATTGCGTCCCCGCCGTCGCGGCGGCGAGCGCTCGGAGGATCCGGCCGCGGCGGCGTAATTGCCTATCGGGGAATAACAACTCGACTTGCGGGATCAATGCCACGACGTAGGCGCGTGCCCCTAGCGCAGCGCGTGTTAGAAAAATCGGTCTCGATTTCCGGGCGCAGCGCAGCACGCAAGTGGTGCGCGCAGACGCGGGATCGTAACGAAGCTTTGCGTTTACGACGATCCCGGATCAGCGGCGCACCAGCAATAGCGCGTTCACCCACGTAGACGCGCGCTTTTGCACGCTGCGCCGCATCCAGGAGACGATTAGACGGCTCTCGTTAGGGCTAAATTAGAACGTCTATAAAAAATGATTTTTTCTTTGCAAGCATCTGAGCCCTGGACTATTGACGGTTTCAGTTGGGACCAATTGTCCTTGCAATCCCCTTGGGACCTTCCCGGCAATGATCGTGTGCAAATGATTGTGTGCTCTTGCAACGTATTCACCGACCATGACGTGCGTTCGACGCTGTCGTCAGGTGACAGTGTTCCGCGCACCACTGGGCAGGTCTACCATTGCCTGGGCTGCAGCGCTCAATGCGGTCGTTGCGCGCGCACCATTCGGCGCATTATGGACGAGGCGCTCGCGGTCCCCGGAGCCGCATCCACGCCGCCATGCTGCCGAAACGTGCAAGTTGAGTCTTAACGCTGGGGCATGATCTTTTCGGAATGCTGGTTCCCACCTTTCCGGATCATGCTCTGCTCTGCGCTCCGCTCCTGATCCGTTGATAAAACCCTCAAATCTCCAACCGTTCGGCAGGCTTCCGGCCGCCTGCGGCACCGCTATAATTGGCCTTCCCCGAGTTGGGAATTGCGCAATTGCAGGAGCAGAATGATGAGAGGCGAGCCCGGTGTCATCGATTACCTCAACAAGGCGCTGCGGCATGAATTGACCGCCGTCAATCAATATTGGCTGCACTACCGCCTGCTCGACAATTGGGGCTACAAGTCACTCGCCAAGCAATGGCGCAAAGAATCGATCGAAGAGATGCAGCACGCCGACAAGCTCGTCGAGCGCATTATCTTTCTTGACGGCTTTCCCAACATGCAAGTGCTCGATCCCCTGCATATCGGCCAGAACGTCAAGGAGGTGCTCGACTGCGACCTCGCTGCCGAAATGTTGGCGCGCGCGCTCTATGAAGAGGCGGCGACGCATTGCCACTCGGTTCGCGATTATGTCTCGCGTGATCTATTCGAGAAGCTCATGCATGACGAAGAAGAACACATCGACTTCCTGGAAACGCAGCTTGATCTCGTCACCAAACTCGGCCTCGAACTCTACGCCCAACACCATATCGGCGAGCTTGAGGAGGACGAGGACTGAGCGGTTCAACAGCGGTTGTTGATCATCTTAGGCGTGCGTCGCCGCGCGCTCTGATCGCTCAGAATTATCTGGCAGAATTGCGATGGACCGGCGCATGTTGAAGCGGTTGATCATCATCGTGGCGGCGCTTCTGTGCGGCTTCGCCAGCGGTCAGTCCGGCGCCCAGTCCGCCCGCCCACAGGCGATCGGCACGGTCAGCCGCATACAAGGAGAGGCGATCGGAGTAAATGGCAGCGCCACGCGTCCGCTTGGACTCAATTCCTCGGTTTTTCTCAACGACGTCGTCTCAACCGGTGCAACGGCGCGGCTCGAAGTCACCTTCACCGACAACACGCGGCTGACGCTCGGCGAGAAGGCGAAGCTGACGCTCGATACGTACGTTTTCAATCCGACCGCAAGCCAAGGAGTACTCAAGTTCGGTTTGGTCGGCGCCTTCCGCTTTGTTTCGGGTCAGGTGACGAAACTGGCGCGTTCGGACGTGAGCGTAACGACACCGGTCGCTAACGTCGGCATCCGCGGGACGGAATTTTGGGGCGGTCCAATCGACGACCAGGCGCTCGGCGTGTTCCTCATCGAAGGGTCGGTCAGAGTTTCGAATGCCGCGGGCGAGCGGATCCTTAGCCAGCGGGGCCAAGGCACCAATATAGCCACGCCCGGCGCGGCCCCCGGGCCCGTAACCCTTTGGCCTCCCGACAAAGTCAGCCGCGCCTTGGCAGCCGTAGCGTTCCGGTAACGGGTGGTTCGGCGACGCTATGACAAAGCTGAGCCGACGCGTCATCCTCTCCGGTGTGGTCGGTTGCGCGGCGGCCGCGCCGGTGAGAAGCGCGCGCGCTGCGCCCTATCCGGATCGTCGTATTACGCTCGTCGTACCATTCGCGCCCGGCGGATCGACTGACATTCTCGCGCGCATCGTCGCCGAAAACCTTTATGAGGCGCTCGGTCAGCCGGTTGTCGTCGAGAATCGCTCGGGCGCGTCCGGCAATATCGGCACAGCGATCGTGGCGCGATCGGCACCTGACGGTTACACGTTCCTGTTCAATACGATGAGCGTACACACCATGAATCACGCGCTGTTTGCAGCGATGCCGTTCGATGGTGTGGACGACTTCTCCCCAATATCGCTCTTGGCTTACGTGACCAATACGATGGTGCTGCACCCGTCGGTGCCAGCGAACACTGTTCGCGAATTCATCGGCTACGCCAAAGCCAATTCGGGAAAGATTGCTTACGCTTCGGCCGGTGCCGGCTCGACCAACCATCTGTGCGGCGCACTGTTCGAAAAGATGGCGCAGGTCGCGATGGTGCACGTGCCTTACCGGGGCGGAGCATCCGCCATTGCCGATACCGTCGCGGGGGAAACGCAACTCATGTTCACCGCCGGCACGCAGAGCCTCGAACACGTTAAAGCCGGAAAGCTGCAGCTCCTTGCTGTCACCGAGGGCAAACGCTCTCCGCTTCTACCAGATGTGCCGACCGTGGCCGAAACCGTGCCTGGTTTCGAAATGGCGGTTTGGTACGCCGCTTATGGTCCCGCCGGTCTTCCACAGGAGATTATCGCGCGGCTTAATGGGGAGATCGGCCGCATTCTTTTTCTGCCCGCTGTGAAAAAACAAATGGCGGACATCGCGGTGGAGGTGGCGAAATCGAGCCCCAATGAACTCGCGGATTTGACTCGGGCGGATGCTAACAAATGGGGCAAGATCATAAGAGAGCTGAACATCACCCCGATGTAATTTCGTGTTCACGCGCTGCTTCTCCTCTCCCCGCCGCGCGGGGAGAGGCCGGATTGCGCAGCAATCCGGGTGATGGGGCGCAGCCGCGTGTCTGAGCCCAGCCGCAAGGCCCCCTCATCCCGACCTTCTCCCCGCACGCGGGGAGAAGGAACAGCGCCGCCCCGACTTGACTTCTCCGCTCATTTCCTTATTTCCGACGGCGGGACACCCCTCCCCACCGAGGGGCGACTATCTGGAAGGATAGGCCATGACAGCAGCGACTCCCTTGGTGCGGCCGCGTGTGCCGCATTTTTCGTCCGGCCCGTGCGCCAAGCGCCCCGGATGGAACCTGCAAAACCTCGCCGGCGCATTTCTCGGCCGCTCGCATCGCGCCAAAGCCGGCAAAGCCAAGCTCAAACGCGCGATCGATTTGACCCGCGAAGTGTTGCAGGTGCCGGCGGATTATCGCATCGGCGTCGTCCCGGCTTCGGATACCGGCGCCATCGAAATGGCGCTGTGGTCACTCCTTGGGGCGGCGCCAGTGACAATGCTGGCGTGGGAATCATTCGGCGAAGGCTGGGTCACCGACGTCGCCAAACAGCTCAAGCTAAAAAACGTCACCGTGCTTCGCGCGCCCTATGGCGAATTGCCAGATCTTTCCGCCATCGATCCGGCAAGCGACATCGTCTTCACCTGGAACGGCACGACATCCGGCACGCGCGTCCCAAACGCGGATTGGATCGCCGCCGATCGCACCGGACTTTCGATCTGCGACGCGACGTCCGCCGCATTCGCACAAGCCTTGGATTGGCCGAAGCTCGATGTCGCCACTTTCTCCTGGCAGAAGGTGCTGGGCGGCGAGGCCGCGCACGGCATGCTGATTTTGTCGCCGCGGGCGGTGGCGCGGCTGGAAACATACACGCCGACCTGGCCGATGCCGAAGATTTTCCGCATGACCAAGGGTGGCAAGCTCAACGAAGGCATCTTTGTCGGCGAGACCATTAACACGCCGTCGATGCTCTGCGTTGAAGACTATCTCGACGCGCTGGAATGGGCGAAGTCGATCGGCGGGCTCAAAGCGTTGCAGGCGCGCGCCGACGCCAACACCAAGACAATCGCCGATTGGGTGGCGCGCACGCCGTGGATTGATTTTCTCACGCGCGATCCGGCACTGCGCTCGAACACGTCGGTGTGCCTCACAGTGATTGATCCGGCCGTGAGCCGGCTTGCCGTCGAGGCGCAGGCCGAGTTCGTCAAGGGCATCGCCGCAGCGCTCGAAAAAGAAGCTGTCGCCTATGACATCAACGCCTATCGTGACGCTCCGCCGGGCTTGCGCATCTGGTGTGGCTCGACCGTCGAGCGCACCGATGTCGAAGCGCTCACGCTTTGGCTCGACTGGGCCTACGTCAAGGCCAAAGCCGCGCTGGCCGCGGCGGCGTGATTTCCGACGCCTCTTTAAAGGACAAAACGCATGGCGCCGAGAGTCCTTATTACCGATGCGCTTTCGCCAGCGGCAGTCGCGATTTTCAAAAATCGCGGGCTCGACGTCGACTTCCAGCCCAATCTCGGCAAGGACAAGGATAAGCTCGCCGCGACGATCAACGGCTTCGATGGACTGGCGATCCGCTCCGCGACCAAGGTCACGGGCAAGCTGTTGGAGCAGGCCAAGGGCTTGAAGGTGATCGGCCGGGCCGGCATCGGCGTCGACAATGTTGACATCGCGGCGGCCACCGCCCGCGGCATCATCGTGATGAATACGCCGTTCGGCAATTCGATCACCACCGCCGAGCATGCGATCACGCTGATGCTGGCGCTGGCGCGGCAAATCCCGGAAGCCGACACGTCGACTCGCGCCGGCAAATGGGAGAAAAACAAATTTCTCGGCGTGGAGATCTTCGGCAAGACCCTTGGCATCATCGGCTGCGGCAATGTCGGCTCGATCGTCGCCGACCGGGCGATCGGCTTGAAAATGAAAGTAATCGCCTACGATCCGTTTTTGTCGACCGAGCGCGCGCTCAAGCTGGGCGTGGAAAAGGTCGAACTGGATGAGCTGTGGCGTCGCGCCGATTTCATCACCCTGCATACGCCGCTGACCGACAAGACCCGCAATATCGTCAATGCCGAAACGCTGTCGCAGATGAAACGGGGCGTGCGGTTGATTAATTGCGCGCGCGGCGAGCTGGTCGACGACGCGGCGCTCGGCGCGGCACTTAAATCTGGTCACGTTGCCGGTGCGGCGCTTGACGTGTTTCGCGAGGAACCGGCCACGCAAAGCGTGCTGTTTGGACTGCCCAACGTGGTCTGCACGCCGCATCTGGGCGCTTCGACGATGGAAGCGCAGGAGAACGTCGCGTTGCAAATTGCCGAGCAGATGTCGGATTACCTTCTGCGCGGCGCCATTACCAACGCCGTCAACTTTCCCTCGATCAGCGCCGAGGAGGCGCCGAAGCTCAAGCCATTCATTGCCCTTGCCGAGAAGCTTGGCTCGTTCGCGGGGCAGCTCACCGAAAGCGGCATCAAGCAGGTGCAAATTACTTACGAGGGCGTGGTCGCGCAAATGAACACCAAGGCGCTCACCTCCGCGGCGGTTGCGGGCCTGCTGCGGCCGATGCTGCAAGAGGTCAATGTCGTCTCGGCGCCGATTGTCGCCAAGGATCGCGGCATTGTTGTTGAGGAAACCCGGCGCGACACCGAGGGCGACTTCGATAGCTTAATCACACTGGCGGTGGTTACTGATCGGCAGCGGCGCTCCGTCTCGGGGACCGTCTTCGCCGACGGACGGCCGCGCATCGTCGACATCAAAGGCATCCGCATGGATGCGGAGTTCGCGCCGTCAATGCTCTACGTGACCAACCAAGACAAGCCGGGATTCATCGGCCGGTTTGCCACGCTCCTTGGCGAGGCCGGCATCAATATTGCGACCTTCCATCTCGGACGAGAATCCGAAGGCGGTAACGCGATCGCGCTGGTCGAGATCGACGGCAGTGTGCCGGCGGAAGTGCTCGACAAGGTGCGGCACATTCCGAATGTTCAACAAGTCAAGCCGCTGCAGTTCTAGAGCATGATCCGGAAAAGCGGTTACCGGTTTTCCGAAAAGATCATGCTCCAGGAATAATCCTAGCGCCGGGTCGCGAGCGTAATGCCGGCCAAGACCAAGAGGTAGCCGACCGCGTGAAAGAATTGCAGCCGCTCGCCTAACAGCGTGATCGCCAGCACCGATCCAAATACCGGAACGAGATGAATGAATGGCGCCGCCCGGTTGGCGCCGACGAGCTCAATTCCGCGGTTGAGAAACAAATATCCGAGCAGCGATGGAAATACGCAAACGTAGAGCAGGCTCGACGCAGTAATGGTATCGAGCACCATCGTTTGTCCGGCGGCAATCTCGAGCGCCATCGCCGGCAAGAGTAAAATCGCGCCACCGCCCATACCGACGGCGAGGAACGACAACGGGTGTATTGGCGGCCGGACTCTCAGCATGGCCACGTAAAAGGCGTAGATCAGCAGCGCGACGACGAACCACAGGTCGCCGCGGTTGAAGGCGATTGCCAATAGAACTTCGAGGCTGCCACGGCAGACAATGACAATGACGCCGGCGAGTGACAGCAAGATGCCGATGGCTTGGCGCACCGACAGACGATCGCGAAACAAGATGAATGACCACAACGCGACGAACAGGGGCGCGACCGATTGCAGCAACAATCCGTTGATCGCGGTCGTAAAATGTAGGCCGTAATAGGCCAAGGTGTTGTAAGCTGAGAAGCCAGTCAACGCGAGCAGCGCCAACAATCCGATATGCCGGCGGATGAGCGGCCAATCGCGCGCAAGATGCCCAGCGGCGAACGGCAGCAGTAAGACGAACGCGCCGCTCCATCGGATCACGGACAAGGTGATTGGCGGAATATAGGCGGCAACAAAGCGGCCGAGCACCACATTTCCGGACCAAAACAAAGACGTCAGCGACAGCAGCAGATAGGCTTGGTGAGTTGGCGACCCGCTGCCTTGATCGCGACCGAGATTGCGCGCCGCGAACGCTCCATTGCGGGACTGATGAAATCCTTGATCGCCGCCGCCTACGCGATCGAGATTTTGCAACGGGGTTCGCGGCGCCATGCTCGTTTCGGCTTTTTATTACCAAGCACGCGTGAGCTACCGCGATGCGCGTGAAGCCGGTAGGGCGAAGGCCGCATGACTGATCGCCTTTGCGGGCGACGGTGACGGTATTTTCTTAGCGCGGCCGGTTGGCGGCGACCACCATGGCCCGCACAATACGGGAAGGCCGCCTGCATGCTTAACGTGGGCGTGGCCCTGATTCTGGCGAAAAAACAAGATATTGGACGGATTTGCGGCGGCTTTTGGGAAGCCAGTTTTCCTTGCGTCCCGGAGCATCATCCAGTATCGGAACGAGCGGCGGCAGCCGGACTCCGAACCACCCTGGTCATCATCGGCCCTTTGAGGACGCATCCCTCATGGCAAATGTCGTCGTGGTCGGCTCCCAGTGGGGCGACGAGGGCAAAGGCAAGATTGTCGATTGGCTCTCGGAGCAGGCCGACATCGTCGTCCGTTTCCAGGGCGGGCACAATGCCGGCCATACGCTGGTGATCGACGGCACGACGTACAAGCTGTCGCTGTTGCCCTCGGGCGTCGTGCGGCCGGGGAAGCTGTCGGTCATCGGCAACGGTGTGGTGCTCGATCCACACGCGCTGTTGGGCGAGATCGCGCACCTTAAAAAGCAGGGTATCGTCGTCACGCCGGACAATCTGCGGATCGCGGAAAACACGCCGCTGATCCTGCCGCTGCATCAGGAACTCGACGTCGCGCGTGAGCGGGCCTCCGGCAAGGGAGCGATTGGCACTACTGGCCGCGGCATCGGTCCGGCCTACGAGGACAAAGTGGGACGGCGCGCCATTCGGCTGATGGACCTCGCCGATCTCCAGATGCTCAATGGCAAGATCGAGCGCCTGCTTGCGCATCACAATGCGCTGCGGCGCGGCCTTGGCATGGGCGAGGTTGCACCGCGCTCGCTATACGACGAACTCGCCGCCGTCAGTCCGAGGGTGCTGCCCTATATGGATTCGGTTTGGGCTTTGCTCGACGAACGGCGCCGCGAGGGCAAACGCATATTGTTCGAAGGTGCGCAAGGCGCGCTTCTCGACATCGACCACGGCACGTATCCGTTCGTCACTTCGTCCAACACAGTGGCGGCGCAGGCCGCGACCGGCGCCGGCATGGGGCCGGGCGCGATCGATTACGTGCTCGGCATCTGCAAGGCTTATACGACGCGCGTGGGCGCGGGGCCGTTTCCGACTGAGCAAACCAATGAGATCGGCAAAACACTCGGCGAGCGTGGCAAGGAATTTGGCGTCGTCACAGGACGGCCGCGACGTTGCGGCTGGTTCGACGCCGTTCTCGTGCGCCAGGCGGTGCGCACCAGCGGCATTCAGGGCTTGGCACTCACAAAACTCGACATCCTCGACGGCTTTGAGCAGATCAAGGTCTGCGTCGCTTATCGGCTCGATGGCCGCGAGATCGATTACCTGCCTGCGAGCGAACACGCTCAGGCGCGCGTCGAGCCGATTTACGAAACCATCGCCGGCTGGCGGCAAAAAACCGCCTGCGCCCGCTCGTGGGCAGATCTGCCAGCCCAGGCGATTAAATATGTTCGCCGTTTGGAAGAGCTGATCGGCTGTTCCGCCGCCATACTGTCGACCAGTCCCGAACGCGAGGACACGATCCTGATGCAAAATCCGTTCGAAGCATAAGATGCAAGTTCACCGAACGCAGCGTAAACTCTAACGATGGCAGATTATCATCCCCTCATCACCCGCGCCGTAGAAGGGCTTAGCAGCAATACCGCTGAAGCTCGGCGTACGCTCTATGAACGCGCCCGCGCCTCGCTGGTATCGCAGCTGCGCGGCATCGATCCGCCGCTTTCCGAGGCCGAGATCACCCGCGAGCGTCTGGCGCTGGAGGATGCAATCCGCAAGGTCGAGGCCGAGTCGGTGCGCAAGGCGCGCGCCGAGCCGCGGCCGAGCCCGGTGGCGCCGCGCGCGACCAATACCGTCAACCGCCAACCTCTCGGCGGTACATCGCCGCCGGCATCGGCAGCAACGGCTTGGCCCGAGCGTGGGAGCGGCCCGTCTGGCAAAGTCGCCGCTCCGCCGCCGCGTCCGGAGCCGAGATTCCCGGATGCGCCAAAGGCGGGACCTCCAGCCGGTCCGCTGCGGCCTGCAGAGCCAATGGCGAGCGCGCGCAGCAGACTTTTAAACGCACGAACCTCCGAACGGCCGCCGCAAGAGCTCAAGGGCGTTCGCAAACCCATTGCCGCGGACGATTTCGACGCGATCACGCCGGAAAGGGCGGCTTCGTCTCGCGACGCCCATAATGTCTATGGGGCCGCGCCGCCGCATGAATTTTCAGATCGGCATGAAGAGGCGTGGCACGACGGCGACGCCGAGCATGTCGGCTACGATGAACCGCCTGATCTGCTCGAGGACAACGCGCCGCCGCTGCTTGGACGCGAGGCCTATGATCTCGACGACGAGCAACGGATCGATCACAGACGGCCACCTGTGCACCGTCCGCTTGAACCGGCGGAGCGTTACCGACAGCCGCGGCCGCCGCGCTCTTTTCGCGGTCTCGCCCAGCTCATTGCCGCAGTGCTCATCCTTGCCGGTGTTTCCGCGATGGTTTACTGGCAATGGTCCAATATCAACGGTCTGTATCAATTCCTCTCGCATTTGCGCTCGCGACAGAGTCAAACTGCACAGCAGCCTGCGAGCGAGCCGAAATTCGCAGGCAGGGTGCCGCAAGATCAGACACGCCAGCCGCCGCCCGCAGCTGGACCGAAAACAGAGAGCGGTGGACCCGCCGTCGCGCAGCGGGTCATGCTCTATGAGGAAGATCCGGGCAACCCGCAGGGCAAGCCATATGTCGGATCGGCGGTGTGGCGGACCGAAACCGTCTCGCCGGGTAGCGGCCTTGCCCCGGAGCTCCAAATTCGCGCCGACATCACCATTCCGGAGCGCAACATAACGATCACCTGGACTCTGCGTCGCAATACCGACCAAGCGCTTCCGGCCAGCCATACGATCGAAATCATGTTCAATTTGCCGGCGGATTTTGCGGGCGGCGGAGTCGCCAATGTTCCAGGTGTGCTGATGAAGGAATCCGAGCAGGCGCGCGGCGTGCCGCTTGCGGGCCTTGCCGTGAAGGTAACCAACGGGTTCTTTTTAATTGGCCTATCGGCGGTAGACGCCGATGTGCAGCGTAACCTGCAGCTTCTCAAAGATCGACCCTGGTTCGATGTTCCTATCGTCTATAACAATGGCGGGCGTGCCATTATCGCGATCGAAAAAGGGCCGACGGGAGATCGCGCTTTCGCAGATGCATTCGCCGCGTGGGGCAAATAAAAGATATTCGGGCAACTGCGACGCCGCCCGCTATATCGTCGTGGCGTTCGGGTGGGAGAAGCACAATGAGCGCGCCTGACGCGAGGAAGCCGAAGCCGGCTTTGAATCCTCATCTCGCCTCGGCGTTCCGGACGCTGGAAACGGAATCCGAAGGCTTGGCCGCGCTCGCCACCGCAATGGCAGACGGCCTTGCCAGGCCGTTCGCGGCCGCGGTCGAAACCATCCGGACTGCGCGCGGTCGCGTGATCGTCACTGGCATGGGTAAGTCCGGCCACGTCGCCCGCAAGATCGCCGCGACGCTGGCGTCGACTGGAACTCCAGCTTTCTTCGTGCACGCGGCCGATGCCAGCCACGGCGATCTCGGCATGATCACGTCCGATGACGTCATGCTGGCGCTGTCATGGTCGGGGGAAACCGAGGAACTGAAGGACCTCATCAACTATTCGCGGCGATTTCGCATCGCGCTCATTGCCGTAACAGTCAATCTCGAGAGCACGCTCGGCAAGGCCGCCGACATCGTACTGGTATTGCCGTCGGCGCGTGAGGCCTGTCCGCATAACCTTGCGCCGACGACATCATCATTGATGCAACTCGCGCTGGGCGACGCCCTGGCGATTGCCCTTCTTGAAAGTCGCGGCTTTACCGCGGTCGACTTCGGGGTCTTTCATCCACGCGGCAAATTGGGCGCAGCGTTGAAGTTCGTCCGCGACGTGATGCACCCAGGTCCCGCCGTGCCGCTGATTGCGCGAGGCGCGCCAATGTCCGAAGCGATTGTGGAAATGTCCGCCAAGGGATTTGGCTGTGTTGCCGTCACCGAGCCGAACGGAAAACTCGCCGGCGTGATCACCGACGGCGATTTGCGCCGCAACATGCGCACCGACCTGTTACAAGCGAAAGTGGATGCGGTGATGACGGTTTCCCCTAAGATCGTCCGACCCGATCAATTGGCAAGTGAAGCTCTGCAGCTTCTCAATGCATCAAAAATCACGGCCCTGATCGTCGTCGAGGCCGACCGACCGGTCGGCATCGTGCACTTTCACGATTTATTGCGGGCCGGCGTCGCCTAACGCGACTAATACAACCCGCCGTTCACGACGCTGGAATCTTGCGAGGGTTCGTTGCTCGGACTCGCGGCCGCACGGACTGGCGCGGCGGCCGCGACCGGCGCTGGCGCGGCAGGCGCCTGCGGTGACCCGTTTTGCGCCGCCGCCGATGGGTTCTGCGGACTGCTGGAATTTGTGGCATCTTGCGTCGCCTGGCCGTGCGCGATGAACTCGGCATAGCCCGGAGTGCCGGGCCGCGGCGGCACATCCTCAGGCATGCCCCCAGCCCAGTGCGGCCAATGATCGGCGACAAAGCTGCCGCAACTGGCGAGATTAAGCCCCAATCCGAGCAAAATTGCCGCTCTAATAAGCGGTCTGCAGGCCACAAAAGCCGCCGGATGTCTCGTCTCGCGCAAGCTCTATATCCCAGTCCATCTCGGGATGGACAGCATTCGTGGCGGGACTAAGGTGCCGACATCGTATGCGCTTTAACCATTTCTCACCAGCGGATGCCGCCCGACGCGCACTTTTCGCGCTCATGCTCATGGCTATGTCGGGATGCACCCAAATCGCTCAGACGAGCGAGGCCGCGACGCCGCCGACCGGGCAGCCCGCCTACGCCGCTGTGGCGGCCAAATATTTTTCCTCCACGATGAGGGATCGAGCTTCATTTGAGAGCTTCGAAATATCCGAGCTGCGTTGGGTGCACGCGCTCAAAGGCTGGAGCTGGCTCGCTTGTGTGCATTTTGTGGATCACGGGCGGCTGCGGACCTATGCCCTCTTTATCCAGAACGATGACGTGATCGACGGGCGCTATGCTGTGCAATCCGATTCTTGCGGATCACAATCTTACACGCCATTCGACGTAGTCACTGGCGTGCTCGGCCGTCCGACCGCTCCGCAACAGCCGGCACTGTATTAGTTCTTCATAGAGGCATTTGCGCAAAGCTGCCCGCACACCGCTTTGTCGCGGACAGAGGTCGCAAAAAAATCTAGCGGTCGAGTTTCGGCGCCTCGTCTACGCAATGTAGGCGTCGAAGCTTTCGCGAAAAGCGCGCGCGCCCTCCGGCGTCAACTGCACGGCCCGGGTTGCGGGCAATCGCCGCGTCCATCCCTGTTGCAAGCTGTGCTCGCAAATCATCGCGCCGAGCATGCCAGCGAGATGCGGCCGACGTTCGCTCCAATCAAGACACGGCCGACAGAGGACGCGTCCCGACTTCTTCGTCCGCCGCTCCAATATCGGCTCAATGTTCATCCCTATTGCAGCAAGACGCGCAATGCCGGTCTCAGTTAGAATTCCCCCGTCGCCCGCCAGTTCGACATATCCGTTTCTTATGAATCCGTCAGCGATGGCCACTCCAAGCTGCCCGGCCAAATGGTCATAGCAAGTGCGCGCGCGGCGGAGTGCGGCGTCCTTCGGCCCAATCGAGAGCTTCCGGCCGGCCGGCTCGAGTTCCGAGGCCACCTGCATGATGCTTTCGAGCATCCGCGCAACGGACGGAGCCGCAAGCCGGTGATAGCGGTGGCGTCCTTGTTGTTCGACGCTCAAAAGGCCCGCCGCGGTCATACGATTGAGGTGACCGCTGGCGGTCTGCGGAGCGATGCCGGCAACCCGCGCCAATTCGGTCGCCGTCAACGCCCGGCCATCCATGAGCGCGTGCAGCATGCCGGCACGCGCAGGATCGCCTGCTAAGGCAGCAACCGTGGCAAATAGCGCATTGTTCGACATGTTTGAGCATCTCCGCGAAGGACCTGCATTCTAATCCTACCGGCGCGTCGATACTTCGGTGAGTTCCGTAACATCGCGGCGAATTTGCGTCCAGGGTGCCGCGATGAATAGCGTGGCGGCATCATGCGCTGGAACGGTGAACGACACGAAAGGCGCATTTCACGGCTGGCGAGTCGTCGGCGCCGTATTTGTGCTCGCCACGTTCGGATGGGGCCTTGGTTTCTACGGCCCTCCAGTCTACTTGCATGCCGTTCAAGAACTGCACGGCTGGTCTCTCGACGTCATCTCTACGGCGGTGACCGTCCATTTTCTGTTTGGCGCGTTCGTCGTTGCCAAGCTGCCATGGCTGTACCAGCGATTCGGGGTGGCCCGCGTTACCAAAGCAGGTTCGCTTGCGCTTGCGACTGGGATCATGGGCTGGGCGATCGCTCAACACCCGTGGCAACTTTTTATTGCTACGCTGTTAAGCGGTGGTGGCTGGGTGACTATGGGAGCAGCCGCAGTCAACGCGATCATCGCTCCGTGGTTTACGCGAAAGCGGCCTGCGGCGCTTGCATTGGCCTATAACGGATCAAGTATCGGCGGCGTAGTCTTCTCGCCACTCTGGATAGCGGCAATCGGATTGGCCGGCTTCAAATGGGCCGCGCTTGCGATCGGTCCCATCATGATCGCGACAATCTGGATCTTGGCTGACGTCTATTATGCCAAGACGCCGGAATTGATGGGACTAAACGCCGATGGGGATGCGGCGCAAACCGCGGTCGTAGCCGTTGCATCGCCATTCGCAAAGCCGCTTCCAAACAAACGAGTCTGGAGGGATTGGAGGTTTGTTACACTTGCGGCTGGCATGGCGCTTGGCTTGTTCGCGCAGATCGGATTGATCGCCCATTTGTTCTCGCTTCTGGTCCCGGCGCTCGGGGCACAGTCAGCGGGATTTGCAGCCGGAGGCGCAACCGCCGCCGCGATTGTCGGCCGGACATTCGTCGGCTGGCTGATGCCGGCTGGAGCGGATCGCCGCCTGTTCGCTTGCGCCAGCTGCTCTGTTCAGATCCTGGGATCACTCGCTTTACTGCTTGCCGCTGGCGACAGCGTACCGCTGTTGCTGCTCGGCGTCACACTGTTCGGAGCGGGTATCGGCAACACGACTTCGCTGCCGCCGATGATTGCGCAGGCCGAATTCAACAAGGACGACGTCGCACGGGTCGTCCCACTGATCGTTGCGATCGGTCAAGCCAGCTACGCCTTCGCGCCAGCCATATTCGGGCTCATTCGGGAGTTCGCCCCGCGCTGGGGTTCAGCATCGGCCGGAGCCGCACCGTTGCTGTTTGTCACCGCAGCTTTGATCCAAATGTCCGCGGTTGTCGTCCTCCTGATCGGTAGACCGCGTAAGCGAGTTCGATTTTGACTGTCGCCTCGGCGTTTCCTGCAATCTCCAAACAGCACGTCAACATAAAGTCAACAGAAACGGTCGCTGGTAAGCGTTTTTGCTGGCCGGCACCTGACAGCGCCCAACGCTGAAAACGCACCAGCGGACGCGCTACACAGGCTAGCGGGGCCATCCTTTGACGCAGGGCACAGCGCCTTAGCCGCAGCCGTGTCAAAACTGGGATCATAGAGGCTTCCCATGTTGAAACTGACGATGCTGGCCGGGCTGATGCTGCTGTCCTTGATCGTCGCGGCGGCGACGCGGCTCATGCCACACGGCGTCATCGCCGAGACGGTGACACCGCAACAGAACTATTTCCGCCTGCACAATGACGATGGGCTTGTCGCCAAGCCTTGACTGATGGGGATAGCGGTTGACATCGATGGCGTCGGCAAGACCATGGTCACATGGTCGCCTTCAGCGATTCGCAGCTTCGGGCCGTCTGGGCCGCCGCCGACCGCCTACCGTTTGAGAAGCGCGGCGTCTTCGTTGAGCGGGTTGTTGCACGGCTGCAGCTGCACCGTGGCTTCACCGATGCCGATCTCGATGACGCGGTGCGCTCGGCACTGAACGGCTTCATCCAGCAGTCGGCTGCTTAATACCCCTCTAGGCTGTCATCAATGCGATGGCGGCCTGCACGCGTGATCGCCTGCGCCGCTTAATCGTCATCCTTGGCAAGCAAGTGTGAACACCAGCCACACAGTCCTGTCGCGAAATAGAGATCACTTTCTTCGAATAGTGGCCTTTCACCACAGCGGTCGCACGCCCACCGCTGCCGACGCGCGGCATGGCTATCATGTTGGTTTGGATGCAA
>Ga0182036_10000453_pt1 | contig 18344 bp, 12 predicted proteins | sample sta12Cox44000080_FD_125966 | JGI IMG/M metagenome (GOLD analysis project Ga0182036, IMG submission 125966) | Lab enrichment of tropical soil microbial communities from Luquillo Experimental Forest, Puerto Rico - statoxic.12C.oxic.44.000.080 | ecosystem: Environmental > Terrestrial > Soil >...
CGCACCAGGGGATGCTTCATCAGCGCCGTCCCAACTCGTGAACCGCTGCCAAAGAGCACCGAGAATACGCCTTCGTGCAAGTCGCATTCGCGAACGGCCTCCTGCACCGCATGACCCACGAGTTCACTCGTGCCGGGATGCGCTGCATGAGCCTTCACAATCACCGTATTGCCGCCTGCGAGCGCGGATGCCGTATCCCCACCGGCGACAGAGAAGGCCAAGGGAAAGTTGCTGGCGCCGAAGACAACCACCGGCCCCAAGGGATGCAGCATGGAACGGATGTCAGGCTTGGGGACCGGCTTGCGATCAGGCTCGGCGCGGTCAATGCGTGCATTGACCCACGATCCTTCCTCTGCAACTTGAGCGAACAAGCGAAGCTGGTTGCAGGTTCGCGCCGTCTCAGCCTGCAGACGCGCGGCCGGCAGAGCAGTCTCTTGGCCGGCGCGTTCGACGATGTCGCCTGTGATGGCCTCTATCTTTGCCGCGATCGAGCGCAGGAATGTACCACGAGCCCGGCCGGGAACACGGCGGTAAACTTCAAACCCATCGGCAGCGAGACGGACCGCCAGGTCCACTTCATCGGAACTCGCCGGAATGAATCCGGGTTCCAGGCGTTGACCGGTGATTGGGTTGGTGGCGTACAGAGGCTCGAGAGAACTCGCGCCTTCGCGAAATCCGATAAGGGAACGGCCCGTGAGCTTTACAGTCGACGCAAGCATGAATCACTTCCTGTTCGGCAGTGCGTACGCGTTCGCTATTTGGGGACGGCTCCGTAGTGCTTCGTGGATGATCTTCTTGGTTTGGCGGAGTTCATCACCCACCAATTCGAGACGCGGCGGACGCACACGCGCACTTCCATGCCCGACCTCTGCCTGGACCAGCTTGATGAGCTGAACGAAATTCGGAACGGTGTCCATCCGCAGTAAGGGCAAGAACCAGCGATATAACTCAAAAGCCTTGTCGCTTTCTCCCTTGATCCCGAGGTTGAACAGGTCGACCGATTCCCGGGGCAGCGCATTCGCCAGGCCCGCGATCCATCCTGTAGCTCCCACTCCGATGGCCTCCAGGACGGCGTCGTCCACGCCCACGGAGATTTCCAGCCGATCGTCGAGTAGCGCACGAATGGCCGACACTCGCCTGGCATCGGTGCTCGATTCTTTTACCGACGCGAAGTTCTTGTGTGCTTCAGCAAGTTCCTGAATCTGCTCCGGCAGGAAATCGGTTCCATAAGCGACAGGATTGTTGTAGAGCATGCAGGATAGTGGCGTGGCCTGGAATACTGCCGCGACGTGTGTCTTCATCTCGCGCCAGTTGCCCTGATACACGTACGGAGGCAATACCATCAGGCCATCGCAGCCAATGTCGGCAGCGGCTTTCGCCACCGCAACCGCTTCCGAAGTAGTTAGCGCCGAAATGGAGGCGACAACCGGTGCGCTCCCCTCGACCGCCTTGACGCAGGTGCCGAGGACATCCAACTTCTCGTCAAAGGACAGGGTCGCGCCTTCGCCCAGGGATCCCAGGGCAACAATCCCGGTGCAGCCGTTCTCCAACAGCCAACGGCAGTGCTCTGCTATGAAGGCATGATCGACACCGAGCTCCTCATTGAAGCCCGTCGTGATCGCGGGCATCACGCCTTTCCAATTCATCAGGAACCTCCTAAAGTCGAGGCGGTTTGCGTGTCCGATTGGCCGGCTAGGGCGGCGGCGAGGTGAACGACACGCGCGGGGAAGATCGGCGGCCGCACTGAGTCCGGGTTCCACTTGAAAAGGAACTGTGTTACCGGCCCGCAAATTCGTCCCTGGCAAGGTCCCATGCCACACCGTGTTTGCAACTTGGCCGTGCGCCAACTCGCCTGTTTCTGGAGGCGCGCATAAGCAACGTCCTCACAGCGGCAAACCAACGTTTCCGGAGAGGCCAGGTTCCGGAGTTCGTGTCGCAGACGGAACGTGCGGTCCAGGGTCACGGCGAAGCGTCGTGCCTTCTCGCGTGCCGGGAATAACTTTTGGGCTTCTTCCCGGCGGCCGCCCGCCGCCAAACCGGCGATCTGGCCTTCGACGAGCGATGACTCCACTCCCCCGATGCTCGTCGGCTCACCCGCACAATAAATTCCAGTGATCGTGGTTTGCTGCAAGTCGTCAACCTGCACATAGCCGCCGTGAATCTGGCATCCCAGCAAGAGTGGCAGTTCGAGGTTGGGAACAAGGTGAAACCCGCACGCCAGGTAATCGCAGGCGATGGTCTCGGATTTCCCGTGGCGCGAAATCGTTACACTCTCCAACATCCTCTTTCCTTGAGCTGTCAATGGCCAACTACTCGTGGCAAAGCGCACACCGCCCACGCTCTTCTTGAGCAACAAAGCTTGCCCGACTTTTTTAGGTTGTCTCAACAACGTCACCAAGAACCGAAAAAGACTGCTCAAAGGTGCCTGTTCGCAGAGGATTGGAATCTCGGCGCCGTGCTGGCGAAGGTATGCCGCGACTGCGAGTAACAGAGGCCCGGTGCCTGCCACAACCACGCGCTTGCCGCGAATCGGAAGACCCGACTTGACCATTGCCTGCAGCCCGCCCGCTCCCATCACGTTGGGAAGAGTCCAACCTGGAAAGGGCAGGAATCGCTCGCGCGCTCCCGTGGCCAGGATCAGGGTCCGGTAACCGAGAACGTGCAAATCGTCGTCATGCTCCGCGATGAGAACGCCCGGCCTGGATTGATGAAAGACTCTGGTTCCGCAGAACGTCGACACACCCGCGGCCAGCACCGCCTTCCGCCAAACCGCCGCTTCTTGTTTTTCTTGCGCCTCGCCGGACTCACCCCGCCAGATCTGCCCACCCAGGGTCGGATTGTCATCGACGATGCCAACGCGAGCACCGCATTCTGCCGCACGTGCTGCGGCAGCCATGCCCGCCGGACCTCCGCCAATCACGAGAACGTCGAACTGCTCTAGCAAACTCTTACTCCTCCGTTCTCACATCGATGCCTGCCTCGCAGAAGGTCTGGCAGGCCCGGCGATGAGGCGTTCCATTGATCGTCACGCGACACTCGAAGCAGATGCCCATTCCACAAAGTGGCCCGCGGGGCTCTCCGGTCACGGAGGTCCTCGACGGCTGACCGGCAGACCCCAAGGCCGCGGCAACCGTCGCGCCGGCGGGGACCGCCACTGGAGAACCGTTTACCATCACCGTTACTTGGCTAGGCATGCGCAAACTCCTTCGCTGCCCGTGATGGCAGATAGGGCTCGATCGGAATCTCCGGTGCGCGGCCGTGAATGTGATCCGCCAGGATTCTTGCGGTCCCCAGCGAGGTGGTGATCCCCAGGCCTTCGTGACCAGCCGCTAGGAACCGCGTCCTATCGCCGGGCACGGGCCCGATCAACGGCAGCTTGTCCGGCGTGGCGGCGCGGAATCCAGTCCACACTCGTATTGCCGACAACGCGCCAATCGCCGGCATGTATTCCTGCGCCCGCTGCAGCATGCGCGTGAGAATGACGTTGTCCACCGCGTCGCTCTCGGCCCCATATTGTCGAGACGAACCGATCAGGATCTGACCTGTCCTTCGAGGCTGCACATTGAAGGCGACGGAATCGCTGGACACCGAGTGTGCGCTCTTCAGGTACCCAAGCTCCACCAATTGATGGCGCAAAAAACCTGGATAGCGATCCGTGATCACCAGGTGGCCTTTGCGTTTCTTTACCTCGATGCCCGCGGTTAACTCGGGCGCGGTAATGCCCGCCGCATTCACCATAATTCCGCCCGCAATCTCCCCGCCATCACTCAATCGAACGTGCCCTTGCTCAATTTTTGTAACGCAAACGCCGGTCTTGATTTTGGCGCCACATTCCTGCGCACGCTCGATCAGAAACCGGGCAGCGCACGGCGGATACAACACGCCATCTTCGGGAACCAGTAGCCCGCCGACAAAACCGTCACGCAGGTTCGGCTCCAACTCCTTCAACCGCCGCGACTCGAGTACCTCTGTGGGAACGCCCCGACTCCGGTAATAGTCGTGCTTGCGGCGGACCTCGTTCATTTCTTCCTCATCCGCGGCCACCCATACCGTTCCACACTGCTCGTACTCGACGTCGTCCGGCAATTCGGGCCTTAACTGCTGCCACAACTGCTGTGAGTAGCGCGTCAGCGTAAACTGTGCATCGGAATCGTCCATCGCGACGATGTGGCCCATCCCGGCAGCCGTGGCACCCCCACCCACCATTTCGCGGTCGACCGCTGCAACGCGCATGCCTCGGCGCGCAAATTCCATGGCACAGGCAGCGCCTACAATTCCGCAACCGACAATCACCGCGTCATAGGCCACTTTGCTCATGCTTCAGACGCGAATCCCCAGGGCGAGCGGATCGCGAGCGTCAAACACCAATTCAGCCTCGGCATTCACGAACGCCCATCCTGTGATGCTGGGATACACTTTGCCGTCCTGCACTCGCACGCTGCCCTCAAAAACGCTGCCCACAATACTCTCCTGCCGCCAGACCTGCCCTTCCCGAATTTTTCCATCCGCAAAGAGGCAGGCTAGCTTGGCGCTGGTCCCCGTGCCGCAAGGAGAACGGTCATAGGCCTTTCCCGGACAAAGCACGAAATTCTTGCTGTCCACCCCGGGCATCTGCGAGGGTCCAAACACCTCGATATGGTCAATCTCTTTTCCGTTGTCGCCGGTGATCCCATTTTTGTTCAGTGCAAGACGGACCGCCCAGGTGAACGCGGTCAATCCGTCCACATTATTCAATGCAAGCTTCGTCCGTCCGTCGTGGCCGTCGTGACTGCGAACCAGAAAGAACCAGTTTCCGCCCCAGGCCACATCGCCACGCACCTTACCGTAACCCGGCACGTCGACTTCTACGTCGCTCGCGCTGCGGTAACTCGCGACATTGTGTACCGTCACCGCCCCGTTATCCTGAAGCACCGCACGCACAGTTCCCACGGGCGTCTCGATTCGATGTTCGCCAGGTTCAATGCGCTTCATGTAGGCGAGCGTCGCGACCAGGCCGATGGTCCCATGCCCGCACATTCCGAGATAGCCTACGTTATTAAAAAAAATGACGCCGGCCGCACAGGCCGGATCTACCGGATCCGAGAGCAATGCGCCGACCATCACGTCGGAACCGCGAGGCTCATTCACCACGGCCGACCGAAAATCATCGTGATCCTTACGAAACCGCTCCAGCCTCGCGGCCAGAGGCCCATCGCCAACCTCCGGCCCTCCGCTCACGACCAAACGCGTCGGTTCGCCGCCTGTGTGGGAATCGATGACCCGTACCCTCCGGCCGTCGTTGTTCATCTCGGAATCCAAATCCGGGTCGGAGAGCAGTGCGAGTGGGTTTGTCTCCGACGTCCTTTATTAGCAGGCACGGTTGCTCATTTTATGGATACAATATGCAATCGTCAAACCGGCCCTCGTCCCGCGAGGGTACGCCCTTGAGGAGACACGGCTTATGAACCAGCTAGAGCTCGCGCCATCCCCTACCGAACGCCCGGACGAACTCGCGCGCGGGCTGGGTCTGTTTGATGCAACGATGTTTGTGGTCGGTGCCATGATCGGGTCGGGTATCTTCATCGTTCCCGCTGAAATGGCCCGCAACCTCGGCAGCGCCGGGTGGTTGCTCGTGGCCTGGGGTGTCGCCGGCGTGCTCACCCTTGCAGGTGCTCTATGTTATGGCGAACTCGCGGCGATGATGCCTCACGCTGGAGGCATGTATCTCTACCTGCGTGAAGCCTACTCTCCTATGTGGGGCTTCCTCTATGGTTGGACTCTATTTTCCGTCATTGAGACTGGGACCATTGCCGCGGTCTCGGTTGCATTTGCCCGTTTCTCGGGAGTGCTATGGCCCGCAATCTCTGAGGACCGGTACCTGGTCCGCCCCATCCACCTTTCCACACACTACGCCGTCTCGCTTTCCACAGCTCAGTTGCTGGCAATTGCCATCATCGTGCTACTCACCTTCAGTAACAGCTTGGGACTCAGCTATGGAAAGCTGGTTCAGAATGTCTTTACCATCGCAAAAACCGCTGCGCTCGGCGGCCTGATTCTCCTCGGTATCTTCTATGGTCGCCACGAGACGGCCATTGCTACGAATTTTGCAGCGCCCTGGCATCCGACCGGAGTGATTTCCCTCGGCAAGGGATTGGACGCCACAAGCGTCTTTGGCCTGTTCGTGGCGGTTTGTCTCAGCCAGACGGGATCGTTATTCTCCGCCGACTCCTGGCACAATATTGCCTTCGCCGCTGCCGAGGTCAAGCGAGCAGAGCGCAACGTGACGCTGGCCATGGTTGCCGGCACCGCGACCGTCATAACTCTTTATCTCCTGGCCAATGTCTCCTACCTGTTGACCCTGCCACTAGAGGCCATCCAGCATGCGCCCGCCGACCGAGTCGGAACGGCTAGCCTGCGGGTGATCTTCCCTGGAATCGGGACCAACGTCATGGCTGCCGCGATCATGATCTCGACTTTTGGCTGCATCAATGCCCTCATACTCACCGGAGCGCGCGTCTACTATGCCATGGCCCGCCAGAAACTCTTCTTCCGATTTGCCGGAACTCTGAATGCGGCCAAGGTGCCGGCTTCTTCTTTGACACTGCAAGCACTGTGGGCCTCGCTGTTGGTCCTACCTCGCACTTACGATCCCTCGACCGAAGCGTGGGGAAATGTTTACAGCAATCTGCTGGAGTACGTAATCTCTGCGGCTTTGATTTTCTATGTGCTTACGATTGCCGGTGTATTCCGGCTACGCATCACGCGCCCCGACGCCCCGCGTCCTTACCGGACGCTGGGATATCCGTTCGTTCCGGCCTTTTACATTCTCGTGGCCAGCGTGATCCTGTTCGTGCTGTTTGTGTATCGCCCGTCTACCACGTGGCCGGGTCTGCTGATCGTCCTGCTGGGAGTGCCCATCTATCTGGTCATCCCCAGAAACGAGGCACATTCACTGAGTTCGTAAGTTGGTCGCTCGAAGACTGATCGGAATGTACGGCTGCTTGCTCACATACGATGGAAGGCGAACTGGGTTGGAGGTTTCTCGGCGAGCGATCGCTGAGCCGCGTTTTTCGAGACAACCTGCAGTATGGTAGAGTGCGGACAGTTGTTGGATGTTTTCGTTTGAGGACGCGAAAACCAACTATGCACCTGGAAGCAGCATCCGAATTACCCATCGCGCGCCAGTCGCTCACCTCTGCCGTGGCCGACAAGTTACGCGACCGGATCATCCGAGGAGAGATCCCGGAGGGCTCGCAGCTGCGACAGGACGCCATCGCCACACAATACAAAGTCAGCCGGATTCCGGTCCGCGAAGCCCTGAGACAGCTCGATGCCGAGGGCCTGATCACGATCGTTCCCAACCGCGGAGCGGTCGTGCCCGCGTTGTCTCCCGATGATGTTGAGGAACTGTTTTCGATTCGTGCGCTGCTTGAGCCGGAAGTGCTCGGACTTTCTATTCCCCACCTTACCGAACAAGATTTCTCTGAAGCACAGAACGTCTTGCGGCGCTACGTCAGCGAGCTTCGCCGGGAAGATCACCTGTCCGCGTGGGGACGGTTGAATTGGCAATTCCATTCCATCCTCTACTCCCGCGCCAACCAGCCGCGTTTCATGGCCATCATCCGCAACGTGAATAACAGCGGCGAACGCTACACTCGTTTGCAGCTGTATCTGACTCACGGCACGAAACGCGCGAACGAAGAGCATCATGAGATCCTCGAATTGTGCCGGAAACGCGACGTCCCCGCGGCTTGCAACCTGCTCCGGCAGCATATCCGATACGCCGGTGAGTCCCTGAAGCAGGCGCTCGAGCAGAAGCGGACCGCCGCTGAAGCCGACGGGGATGACATCCGGCGCGCGAAAACATAAGGTTCACATTCGGAGGGAAACGCGCTCTTTACTTTCCCGGCTCCGACTTGAGGCCATCCGACCTTTCCCGAGAAAGTCTTCTAACTTGCTCAGCCACGAGCCTTCGATCACTTCGAATCAGAAAAGTCTGCAATACCAACCTGCACGATCGTACTCGGTCGGGACCCAGTGCCACTCTCCGATGCCTCGGAAGTCGGTGAGACCTCCGCCCAGATTCCGTAGACCTTCCGGTTATAGGTCGCCAGCCAGGTGTAGTCGCCCAGGAATGCGGGCTTTTCGGTGGCGAACGGGGTTTCTGCCCAGGCATAGTTGGCAAACGTCTTTCCACCGTCCGTGGAACGTGCAATCGTAAATCCGGTCTTGCGGTTTGCCGAGTCCTCACGGCGGTCGTAGAACTGCACGTACACATCGCCGCTGACTGGATCCACCGCCATCCATTGGAAGAACTGGTCAATGCCATCGTGGATGGGATCGCTGTTGACCCGCAGCGGCTTCGACCAGGTGCGGCCCTGATCTTTCGAATACACCGAAAACACGTCTACATCGCCATTGCGAAAGTCGCTCCAGGCTAGATACAAAGTTCCGCCGAATTTGCCTTCGCGAGCATCCACTCCGATCTGGGGAAAGCCCATGGCACGGGACACGCCGGGAATCCCGCCCGCGCCCCCGAAGTATGGCGCCGCCACATCGATCACTGCACGCGAGGGGGAAAAATTCTTCCCGCCATCGCGAGATTCCGTCATGGTGATGTTGTTGCCGTCATTCCAACTCGCATAGATCGTTCCGTCGGCGCCAACCACGCCAACGAATCCCACCAGACCGCCGTTGTCATCCCGAGGCAGGCCGGCGTGTGTGCTGATGCGGATCGGCTTGGAGAACGATTTGCCGCCATCCGTGGATCGCGCGAATAACATGATGGACTGCTCAAGTCGCCACTCGATCCATCCGACATAAACCGTGCCACGGAAAGGGCTCTTGGGTTTGACATCGGCGAAGAGTCGAGGCATGTCCTCCCACTGGATGTCCGGTTCGTTGCCTTGATAAGCCTTCACCGCCACAGCATCCTTCTCCCAGGTCTTGCCACCATCGAGCGAGCGGCGCACGAAGATGCCGTTCCGTCCCGCTCCATGTGCCCAATAGGAGGTGCTCCCCAACTTGTCGAAGTGCAGTGAGCCCAAATACGCACAACCTTTGTCGTCGAACGTGACCGAGACATCTCCGCCCCGACGCCAGCCTTCCACAGGTGGAAGATCGGCGATGGTGAAGGTCTGTCCTCCGTCTGTGGAGTAGGCGATGGTCGCCGGTTGAAAGGTCGCGACGACCTGGTTTGGGTTGTTGGGATTCACCGCGATCGATGGCTCGCTGCCACTTTGATTCGCGGGCGAGACCGCGGTTACGTGACGATGTGGCGCCGGTGGAAGCGCCATTTGTGCCGACGCGAGCGTCGCGCCGAACAGGAATACAAGGCTCAACTCGAATTGCAAACGCATAGCGCCTCGCTCCGCAGTGCGCTTCGCGACCGCGAACACACTGCGTTGGGAATGGGCTCTCCTCGCCCCAGAGAGGAAAAAGCCTTGACAGTGGAACATATTGTATTTTATATACAATCTCCATCGCGGGGTCATTTGGGTCTCTCTTTCTCTCATCCTGGCTTTATTTGCATTCGTGGTTTCGGTGATTGGTTCGAGACCGATTGGTTTTCGGGAGAACTCCGTCAAGAAGCGCATGCGTGAAATCTGGAGGATGAGATGCAACACAAATTGTGCCTGCTGGTTGCCTTCCTGCTAGCCGTGGCATTGTTGATCCCAGCGCTAGTTCTTGGTCAAGGTCGGACAGAAGGGCAACTTTCCGGAAAGGTTCTCGATCCCTCGGGCGCGGCCGTGCCCGCCGCACAGCTCACGTTGAATCAGGGGACCACTGGAGCCACGCTGAACGCCACTACGAACGCGACAGGGCAGTACGTGTTCCCGAGTGTCCTGCCAGGCACGTACAAGCTGAGCGTAGAGGCTAAGGGGTTTGCTCGCGCCATCCTCGACGGAGTCGTGGTCTACACCGGCCGCACGACCGATCAGGATGTCACGGTTAGCGTAGGGTCGACGTCTCAGACCATAGAGGTCCAGGCGGAGGGTGCAGTTCTTGAGACAACCACCAATACGCTGGCTACCACCGTGGTTGGCGATTCGATTCAGGACCTCCCACTGAATGGACGTGACATTCTTCCCTTTGCCCAACTCGTCCCCGGGGCGCAAGTAGGCGGTGACCTGCGTTTCACCACTTACAATTCCATGCCCAACGGAGCGATTAACATCACCGTCGACGGAACCAACAACAATTTTCAACGTTTCCGTACTTCGACTACCGCATTCTACTCAGCGGCGCCGCTGCGCGTGGGCGCGATCGATGAAGTTTCCGTGTCCACCAGCAACTTGACCGCGGACGCGGGGGCCGAAGGCGCCGTAACACTCCGCTTCACAACCAAACGGGGCACGAACCAGTTTCATGGCAGCGCTTTCTGGGAAGCCTACAACAGCGCTTTCAACGCCAACAGTTTCGCGAACAATGCGTTGTTGTCAGCCGGCCTCAAGGCGCAGGGCAGAAAGCAGCCATTCCACACAAACGATTTCGGATTCAACATTGGCGGACCGATCATCAAGAACAAATTGTTTTTCTTCGGTAATTTCGAATGGGAGAATCAGCCGAGCACCGCGCTTTTCACGGAGGGCGTACTAACACCTTTTGCGCAGGCAGGGAATTTTTCCTACCCCCGCGCGGACAACGGTCAACAGCAGACGGTAAGTCTTTACAACATAGCCGCGACTTACGGTGCCGCTCATCCCGGTGCCAATATCTCCTCAACCCCGAACGCGAACGTGCAAACCGTCCTGAGTGAGATCAACGCGCTGGCGCAGAAAGGCACTCTCAATCCTAATAACACCGACCCCTACCTGTTGGCACTGCAGAACACCCTGAGTTTTACCGCTCCGCAGGAGACAAAACAGCGCTGGCCGACGTTGCGCATCGACTTCTTGCCAACGTCGAAAATCACCTGGCACACTTCTTACGATCTCTACTGGCGGACCTACCCGAGGCAGCCGTTTTACCCCGGACCCGGGATCCAACAGAATGGTTTCCAGTCTTCCTATTCAACGTTTTCGACGGGCCTGGACTGGACGATCAACTCGCACTTAATCAATCAGACGAACTTCGGAATCCTTAACACGCAGGAACGCGCGCAGCCGGGCAACTCCTTCAATGCGTACCAGGGCATCAATTTTCTCCCGGTTGCTAGCTCGTTTGTGAACGGATCGGCGGCCTTCACGCCCCCCGTGCCCTTCAGCAACGCCGTTCTTCCCGAGCCGCGCAACAATCCAGTCTGGGATTTCACCGACAACGTGACGTTGAACCATGGCAACCACACCTTTACCTTTGGTTTCCACTTCCGCTATTCCAATCAGCACGACGTCAACACACAACCACCGGTGCCGCAGAACCTGGGCATATCGAGTGTCGACAATGTGGCCGCAGCCATGTTCAACACCGGAGCAGATTCTGCGTGCACCGCCGACACTCAGGGATGTTTTCCCGGCGGCCTGCCCACCGCCGGCAACAACCAGGCCCTGGTGAATGCCCAGGCCTTGTATACCGCGTTGACGGGTCGTGTAGCGTCTATTTCGGGCTTCGTACCGCTCGATACGAACACCAAAAAATACCTCTCCGGCGGAGTCACCAGCATCAAGGAAAAGCAAAGCCTGGGCGGCCTGTACTTCCAAGACGGATGGAGGGTTACGCCTCACCTATCACTGAATTACGGCCTGCGCTGGCAATTCTCCGGAGCATTGGTAAATACGAACAATTATTTCAATAGCCCCACGATTCATGATCTCTACGGTCCGTCGACCGCCTTGTTTCAACCGGGCGTGCTGAATGGCAACCCCAACCCGATCCTGCAGCTCCGCCCTTCGGGCTATAGCGGCGACCACAAGCAATTTGCGCCAAATTTTGGCTTCGCCTGGAATCCGAGTTTCGACGATGGATTCCTGCACAAACTCTCGGGAGGAGACAACCTCGTAATTCGCGGGGGTTTCGCGATCAACCGCTACGACGAGGGCTGGATTCCCTGGGAGAACGTAGCGACCGGTGCCATCTCGAACCAAACCGTTTCCCTGAATCCGGGGCAGTTTGCGCCGGGTTCGATTTCGTTCGATCCAGTAGGCACATCGCTACCACCGCTAAACTCGATTCCGGGCTCCTTTACTCTGCCCATGCCGCAGGCAAATCTGACCTTTACCCGCGATGGTACGTTCAGTACTGTCGATCCCAGGATTCGTACGCCCTATATTGAGAACTGGACGTTCGGATTTCAGCGAAGGCTCGCCGGGAACTGGGCTCTGGACGTGAACTATGTGGGCAACCACTCGGTTCACATGTGGGAAGCTTACGATATAAATGAAGTGAACATTTTTCAGAAGGTGAGCGGGTTCACGTCTTTCTTGCAGGACTTCAAGAACGCCCAATTGAACTTGGCTGCGAGCCCAGCCGGAAACCCAACTTTTGCCGGTCCCAATCCGACACCGATTCTTAGCCAGGCCTTCGGTCTGCCAGGCGCAGGCTCGCCCTTCCAAGATCCACACAATCTTTTTCTAGTACAGAGCGGTCAAGCGGGCGCTCTCGCCGGTTTGATCACGCAGACTCCCGCGTTCTTCTGTAACCTGGTGGGAAACACCTTCTCACCTTGCGTGCTGCAGGGATACAACAGCTCCGCTCCTACGCCCTCGGCCTACCCGATCAACTTCTTCCAAGTAAATCCGTATGCCACAGGCCAGGCACTCACGCTCCTGTCGGATCCGGGCTCTGAGTCGTACAACGGTTTGCAGATTCAAGTAAAGCATCCGTCGCATCACGGCCTGAGTCTGATGGCAAATTACACTTACAGTCACGCATTGACCAATCGTTATTTGGGTGACTATTTCCAGGCCGACGGCGCGTTGGTGAACTTCTTTACCCTACGCAACCCGCGACTCAACCGAGTGCCTTCGCCCTATGATTTGCGGCATGTGTTTAAAACCTACGTCAACTATGAACTCCCGTTCGGCAAAGGAAAGGCGTACCGGTCAGGGAACTCGATCGTCGACGGCGTCATAGGAGGATGGACGGTCGGGACCATTGTTGCGGCCCAGACCGGACGCAATTTCAAGCTATCTGCCAGCAATCCCTTTGATGGCACCGCTGGCGTAAATACCTTCAACTACTGGGACGGCCCAACGCCGGCGAATGCAAATGGAACTCCGGCGGGCATTCTCAGCTACGTGCCCAACGAAAATGACTCAGGGGTGGCACTGAACGGAATCACATCGTCTCAACTGCAGAGCAAGGTCGGCGTGTACAACACCGGCAATCCGAACGTTCCAGTTTCCGTTCTCCCACAAAACCTCTTCGGGCAGAATGGAGCCATTCAGCCGTTCTCAACGCCGGGCCAACTGGGCAGCATTGTTTTCCTGAAGGGCCCCAGCTTGTTCAACACCGACATCTCGATCATCAAGGCTATTCCGTTCACTGAGCGCGTAAGGATGAATATCTACTGCGAGATGTTGAACGCATTCAACCACCCCAACTTCAACTTTACGAATAGCTTTTATTCATTCGGCACCAACAACCCAGCCCAGTTCTTGAGCGTTACCAATGGCCCGCCGTTTGCTCCGGGCACAGTTGGACAAAACGGCAACCGACAGATTCAATTCCGAATGGTAGTGGAGTTCTAGGCGGTTCTCGAGTACTGGAGCCAGACAAAAATGTCCATCCCTCGAGCGTTGAGGTTTTTTGTCCTCCCCGGGTTCGGGATTGCAGTCCTCGCTTTTTCCAATGTGCCAGAAGCGCAATGGCGAGCCCGCCAACCGCCAGCTAGCCAAACGCAAAAAGAAAAACCGCCGCTCGCGGGCGCCGTGCTCGTACACACGGCCCTGAAGCATGACCTTTCCCCTCCCCTCGCCGTGCAAATCGTGGTTGACAACAGATCCGCGGAGGCCGAGTGCGAAGGATTAGGGTGCGGCACGTCGCCTGGAACCGCGAGCGACGATCCGGACGCGGACCAGGAAAAGCCGCCGGAACCCATTCCACCGCCCACACCTTTGCCAACTCTCAGTCCTGCCGGAATCGCGGTCGAGCAAACCTCGCAGGGGACTCGGCCGGCAGCGCCAATCCTCGATAGCTTCGACGGGCTGGGCGCCGGATTCGAGGGGCCGCAAGGCTCCACCAATTTCCGCAACCCGTCAGACAACAGCCTTGCGGTTGGTCCGGATCACATCGTGCAGACCGTGAACACGCGGTTGGCCGTCTATTCCAAGAAGGGTAAGAAGTACGACAAAACCGGAGCCGTGTTGTATGGTCCGGTACCCACGAAGTCGGTATGGGCCGGCTTTGGTGGCGTATGCGAAGCGCGCAACAACGGCGACGCAGTCGTCCGATACGACCAACTGGCCGGGCGATGGCTGATTGTGATGCCCATGTTCTCTCGCATCGGGCCCGGTGAATTTCCTGAGTCGCCCGGCAAAGCCGGCGAGACCGTCGCTCCTGGCCTGCTCGCGAAGTCCGGCGAGCGGTCTTCGCCCGGAGCACCCGCGGCCCCTCCCCCGAATCCACCTCAACCTCCCTCACCTGAGCAGAAGGGGTCGCAGCCCAAGGAGGGCGTCTGGGGCATGTGCTACGCCGTCAGCACGGGGCCTGATCCGCTCGGGACCTACTATCGTTATGCGTTCGAGAGAACTCTGTTTCCCGACTACCCGCGCCCCGCCGTCTGGCCGGATGGCTACTACGTGCCCAGCAGCACCGGTGATGATGTCATTCAGAAACACACCTGCATTGTCGATCGCGCCAAAATGCTCGTGGGACAGCCGGCCACCGAACAATGCATCATCATCGATGGCGTGAACTTCCTGAATAACGCCGACCTTGACGGTCAGGAGGGACCACCCATCGGAACGCCGAACATCATGATGGCGGCCGGCGGCACACAGCTAAAGAATATTTTCGATGACGATGTTGTCTACTACTGGAAGGTTCACGTCGACTGGAACAATCCGGCGAACACCAAGGCGGATGGTCCCCTGAAAATCAAGGTCGCCCCATATCACTATCTGTGCAACGGTCAGCTCTCCAGCTGCGTGCCCCAACCCGATACCGAACGAAGGCTCGACGTGCAGGGCGACAAGATCATGCAGCGTCTGGTCTACCGCAAGAACGGGAGCCACGAATCGATCGTTGCGGCCCACTCCGTTGCCACAAAAGCGGGCGGGGGAGGGGTGCGTTGGTACGAGTTCCGGCTCGACCAGAAGGGCGAGCCTACGTTGTACCAGCAGGGTACCTATGCGCCGGAAGGCTTCTATCGCTGGATGCCCAGCATCGACATTGACAAGAAGGGCGGCATCGGAATCGGATATTCATTCGGAGGGGTACCGAATTATGCGGGATTACGTTTCGCAGCGCGCCGGGAGAGAGATCCAAAAGGGCGCCTCACACTGCACGAGTCCGTGCTCGCTACGGGCGGGGCGGCGCAGACCAACACCTTGCGCTGGGAAGATTACACAACGACCGCCATGGACCCTGGCGACGACTGCACCTTCTGGTACGTTGGCGACTACCTGAAGGCGGGCGATACCAGCTATCGGACCAGAATCGGTTCCTTCCGCTTGCCCAATTGCAAGTGAACGCCGGTTGATGGCTGAATGAAAGCGGAACGAGCGTCCCCGTCACAACAGGTCCCGGTAGTGCTCGAGAGCCACTCGAACCAGCTGCGCGCGTGTGCGAACTTCCGTCTTGCCGAATAGTTGCTGAAGAGTATTCTTCACACCGCTATCGGAGATGCTCATCTTCGCGGCGATCTCTTTATTCGAGAGGCCCTGACACACGAGGCGAAGGACGTCGGTCTCTCGCGCGTTGAGGGTTGCCCGAGCGTGGCGATCGGGCGTGCCTGTTTGGGGCCCATTCTGATGATTCTGATCTTCTCCTACATCCGCGATGATAGCGGCCACCTTGGGGTCTCCACCCTTGTTGTAGGTTGAGAACCAGACACTGGCCAGGAAGGGTTCTCCATTGGCTCGCTGTCCGCGACACTGCATGGTGGCGCGAAGCTGTGGACTACCGTTCCTGCGGAGCGCCCGGTAGAGCTCCGGGAGAAACCCCGCGACCGGCTGTCCGACCAGATTTCCCTCCGGAGGCAGCAGCAACTGATTAGCAGCCTGGTTGGCCAATTCGATGAAGCCACTTCCATCGATCGTGACAATGGCCGCCGGGCTTGTCTCCACGAGGATCCTGATCTGCTCCTGGGACTCCGTGTCGAGCACCTGGTTCCGTCGCACCTCGGAGAGCAGTAGGCCGCAACCGCAAAATGCGAGGGCCAAAACGGCCAGTCGAATATTGGCATCTGAGGGGTTCAGATAGCTGAACCTCTCGGCGAGAAAGGCGCACACCAGCCCCAGGAGCGTAGTAGCCCAACGCGGCAGGAACGGTGCCGCGAGCATAATCGGGAATAGATAGAGGAAGCCTAGCGCAAAGTACGGCTTCGTGACCCAGTCAAATAGCGCAATGATCGCCAAAAGGATGCCAGCTGCCAGCAAGACCCGAGTCTTGTGCTTGCGATCCCAAAACGCCTCGATTCGAATCATTTCGCCCACATCAAGCGCCCGGCATTATGCCACGACAGTCATCGGTTTACGGGTTAAGGCAATCAAAGGATTACCGTGTAACATAGGTAAAAACGGCTGCAGGATTGTCAGCCAAGCCCATTGTTGATAACATATTTTTCAAGAGTTTAACAGCAGTTTACCTTGCCGAAGGATTAGGTGATCCACCTTATATGACAATCAGAAGAGTGCCTCCCTGCCGAGGCGAAGGGTGAAGTACACTGGTATCTCGCTTTAGCCGATTGGTCTTCGACTCCCCTACGGTGGTACATCCCTCCCCCCTTTCGCCACCGGCATGGCCGCTCGGATAGCCTTGTGCAATAGGGGGGATCTGCGCTCCGTGGTTTCCAAGCTGGCTCCAGCCCTGATCGCACAGTTGGAAAAAATGGCCATTTCAAATGGCGACCCAAGCCACGCTCACGGTTTGTCTGCGCCCTACCATCGGAATGTTGCCACGAATTCCCACGGAATTTCCATGCGCCGCGTGGGCAATGCGCCAAACCTGAACTCCACTCACGTCCTTTTCACCAACCGCAAGCTTAAACCCCTGCAGGCTTCACTCCGAAAAGAGTCGGTAGCGCGCGCTCTCGAAGTAGAAAAGTTCATCGCAATTGTAATCCCTCGATCGGCAAACGAGCCCGGGCTTACGGCTCGCCCGACGACACTCGGAACGTTCATGAGGCACCGACGGTAATGTCGACTTCATTCGAGCTTTCTCAAGCTTCCCTGCGAAGATCCCAAGCTACCTCGCAGCCGTTCCATCGTGGAGGGCAAGCACCATCGCCCCGCACTAAAGTTGACAGCGACGCCGAGTCGTCGGCTGCGGGGCAGGGAATCTCAGGTGCACGCCCCGCTTTGCCTGATGCAGTCGGCCTGACGGAGCGAATCCTTTTGGAAGCGCTCGATACTATCAACGTTGCTGTGTTCGCGACCGACGCCTCCGGTCAGTTGCTGTTTGCCAACCGCGTGGCGCAACAGATTCTGAAGACGCGCGACGGTTTGTCACTGACAGGGCAGGGAACACTCGAAGCCGCGAGGCCCAATGCTCGCCCTTCACTGCTCGAATTGATTAACCTAGCGGCTTCCGCTCCCCGGTCCGGAGACACATCCTGGAAGGACGCCATCCTCGTCGTCAAGCGACCCGACGGACGGCGCCCTCTCACCGTTGTGGTGCACTCGGTTCGAGGAGTTCGAGCATCCGGCGAGTCCACAGTCGCATCCGTGCTCATCTTCGCTCTGGATCCAGAGAGGTCAGTCGGAATCTCAGAATCAGGGCTTCGCCAACTCCACGGCATCACCGCGCGCGAGGCGCGTCTCGCGAACCTCTTGATGGAAGGCCACACGCTCGAGGAGTGTTGTGAAATTCTCAACATTCAAACTTCAACGGCTCGCATGCACCTCGGCAGCATGTTTGCGAAGACCGGAGTGCAGCGCCAGAGCCAGCTCGTGTCGCTGCTGTTGCGCAGCCTGGGAACAATTTGCTGCTCGAACGATATAAGTAGTGTCACTGTTCCGGCGGGCATGAACGCCAGAACCAATCCCGCAAAGAAAGGGCCAGGTGCAGTAGAGGCCGGCTTGGAGGCGCTTGACTGTTTGGGAGTCGGAGTCGCGCTTACCAGCACGTCGCGGCAGTTATTTTTCGCGAACCAGGTGGCCTCGCGGATGCTGGAGGCAGGCGACGGTCTGGACTTGACAAGCGGAGTCATGAGTACGATGGAGCATCCGGGAAATCCTCCATGGGATCCCCTTCAACCGCTGAAACCGCACCCGTCTCGGAGAATGCGGAATGGTGAGCGCGATACGTTGCTGGGGGCGGTTCGA
>Ga0182036_10000464_pt1 | contig 18194 bp, 15 predicted proteins | sample sta12Cox44000080_FD_125966 | JGI IMG/M metagenome (GOLD analysis project Ga0182036, IMG submission 125966) | Lab enrichment of tropical soil microbial communities from Luquillo Experimental Forest, Puerto Rico - statoxic.12C.oxic.44.000.080 | ecosystem: Environmental > Terrestrial > Soil >...
CGGGGACTTCGACGGCAGCCAAGCCTTCGCGCTGGCGTTGTGGGTGAACCCTTATGGCTCGAAAGGAATCGACCTCCTGCAGAAGCGGGATGCCTCCCCCAATTGGCGGGGATACGAAGTCTCGCTCGAGGACCCTGTTTACACCGGACTGTTTACCCGTAATACCCGGGTTGTGGTTCGCTTGGCCGCGCGCTGGCCGGATGACGCGATTGAGGTCCAGACGAAGGAGCGGGTGTTGAGCACCACTCCTTTCTTCCTTGCCTCCAATCACCACTTTGTCCTTAACTACGACGGATCGGGAGAGGCTCGAGGCCTAAAGTTCTATCTGGACGGTAAGTCTGTCGAGACCACGCCAGTCAAGGACCATCTGACCTCGAGCTTCCGCGCTTCGTCCCCTCTCCAGATCGGTAACAAGAACATTGGCAGGCCGCTCAAAGGGCTGGTGGATGACTTCCGCATTTACAACCGGACGCTCACTCCGGCTGAAGTGGAGAATCTGGCAGTGCAATTACCCGCCCTCACTCTGCTGTCGGAGTTGGCCGGCAAGCCGGTGGAGGAGATTGAGAGTCTCAAGCCTGAGAAACCTCCCGAAGAAGCGGACATCGGAGACACCGACAAGGCGGAGACCAAGGAACAAAAGGAAGCCGCCCAGCTCAAAAACCATCAGGCCCGGCTTAGCGAATACTTCCTCACGCTGGAGGTTCCCGAGCCATACAGAGATAACTACGCCCAACTGAAAGACCTGCGCGCGAAGGAGAAGAAGCTCCAGCGGTCCATCCCCACCGCTATGGTCATGGCGGAGATGAAGAAGCCGCGTGAAACGTTCGTGCTGGGTCGAGGGCAGTATGACAATCCGGGAGAAAAAGTGACGCCCGGCACTCCGGCCTTTCTGCCGCCGCTCGCCGCCGGAGCGCCGCCGAACCGCCTGACCCTGGCGAAATGGCTGGTGGATCCCGATAATCCGCTGACGGCGCGCGTGGCCGTGAACCGCTACTGGCAAAGTTACTTCGGCGTCGGGATCGTGAAAACATCGGAGGATTTCGGCTCGCAGGGCGAACTTCCGAGCCATCCCGAATTGCTCGACTGGCTGGCGACAGAATTCATCCGCACCGGTTGGGACGTCAAGGCCATGCAGCGTCTGATTGTGACCTCGGCCGCATACCGGCAATCGTCACGCGCAACGCCCGAGTTGCTGGACAAGGATCCGGAGAATCGGCTGCTGGCTCGGGGGCCGCGCTTCCGCTTGCCGGCGGAGGAAGTCCGCGATAATGCGCTGGCCGCGAGCGGTCTGCTGAACGACCAAATCGGCGGTCCCAGCGTCTACCCGTACCAACCCAAAGGACTCTGGGAGGAGATGGCGTTCGGCGAGGGGTTCTCCGGACAGACCTACACCCCGGGCACCGGTAAAGACCTTTATCGGCGCAGTATGTACACGATCTGGAAGCGGACGGTGCCTCCTCCGTCTCTCAGCACGTTCGATGCTCCCGACCGCGAAAAGTGCACGGCACGGCGCTTAATGACGAATAGTCCGCTCCAGGCCTTGGAATTGATGAATGATCCCACGTACGTTGAGGCGGCGCGCGCCCTCGCCGAGCGCACCCTGAACGAAGCGGGGCGTGATCCCGACAAGCGCATCAGCTACGCTTTCCGCCTGGCGACGGCGCGCAACCCAGAACGTCGGGAGGTGCAGGTTCTGCGGCAGCTTGAGCAGCAGGAATCGACTCATTACCGGCGCGACAAAAACGCTGCGGCGCAACTGCTCAAAGTGGGCGAATCACCTTACAACTCGAAGTGGGATGTGAGCGAAGTCGCCGCCTGGACCACGGTGGCGAGCACGATCCTGAACCTGGATGAAACGATTACGAAAGAATGAAGAGCCACGATTGGAAGCAAGTTGCCGACGGCGAACTGAGACTGCTGTTTCGCTGATATCACTACACGGTGAGGGGACGGTGTTTGCCTCTCACGTATTTTACGTGTAGAGTGGACAATTGAGGATTGCATGAAACAGAACATCACCCTCGCGATCGACCGCAAGCTGCTGAAGGAGGCTCGAGCACTGGCAGCCCAACGAGGCACCAGCGTCAGCGGCCTGCTCGCGGCAGAATTACAGAAGCTTGTGCAGAATGATGAGGAGTATAAACAAGCCAAGGCGAAGGCATTAGCGCTGCTGGCTTCGCCACCTTTCCGCCTGGGAGGCAAGGGCATCGGCAATCGTGAGGTTCTTCATGACCGACAGAATCTTCGTTGATACAAACGTTCTTGTTTATGCCCATGATCAGGACGGCGCTTGGAAGCGTGAGCGAGCGTTGCATTGCCTGGCGGAGCTGTGGGATAGCGGTGGGGGCCGCCTCAGCACGCAGGTCCTGCAAGAGTTTGTTGCCAACATCGCGCAGAAGATTAAGCAGCCTATGGCCCGGAGCGCAGCCCGCGAGGTAGTACGAACCTACGCGTCCTGGGTGAAGTCTACAATCACGCCTGGGACCGTCATTCGAGCATCAGAGATCAGCGAGGCATGGCAAACTTCTTTTTGGAACGGCATGATTCTGGCGGCAGCGGAACAGGATGGAGTCGCGGAATTGTTGAGCGAAGACATGGCCCACGGACAGACGATCGCGGGAGTGAAGGTTCGTAATCCGTTTCTGGCCTGAAGCGACAACTCGTGCGTACTCGCCAGGGCGAGCCGCAAAGAGCGCGAGGCATATGCCGGATAGCCGAATCGATTTCTCCGATATCCCCGAATCGACCGACCGCGAACTGACGCGGGCGCTGCGTGTGGGCCGGCCAAAGAGCGGCGGTGCAAAGCGGCTCATCGCGATTCGTATCGCGCCGGGGTTGCTCGCGCGGCTCCGCCGCTTGGTCGCGAAACAATCGAAGCCCTATCAGACGTTGATCAACGAACCCCTTGAGCGGGCCGCTAAGGAAAGCGTCGCCTGACTTGCGCGTGTTGCGGCTGAAACGACAGGCGAAGGCATGAAACCGAAGAGACAGAACATGGCTCTCGCGAACGACCGACATCTGCTGAAGAAGGCGCGGGCGCTGGCAGCACAACGGGGGACCAGCATCAGCGGTCTTCTTGCGGCCGAGCTTGAGAAGCTCGTCAACGACGAGGAGGAGTACCAGCAAGCCAGGGTTAGAGCCCTCGCTCGTCTGGCTTCTGGCTTCCGCCTTGGCGGCGGCAAGATGCCGAGTCGTGAGGAGCTTCATGACCGGCAAGCTCAGAGACCAGTCGTTAGCGATTATTGGCTAGTAGCTAGCCACTAGCAACTAGCCGCTAACCACTGGTCTTGAGGGAGGACGAAATGGACCTCGACAAAGAATGGAAGCTGATGACGACGCGGCGGCAGCTCTTCGGTCGCACCGCGAAAGGTATTGGTGTTGCGGCGCTAGCGTCCCTGCTGGCTCCGGAGGGATTCGCCGCGAACGAAGGAATCGATCCCAAGACTGGCGGCCTCGTAGGTCTACCACACTTCGCTCCCAAGGCGAAGTGTGTGATCTTCCTGCACCAATCGGGGGCGCCATCGCAAATCGAGCTCTTTGATTACAAACCTCAACTGGAGAAGCTCCAGGGCACGGAACTGCCCGCGTCGGTTCGCATGGGCCAGCGCATTACCGGCATGACTTCCGGTCAGTCATCGCTACCGGTGGCGCCGTCAATCTTCAAATTCAGCCAGCACGGCCAGTCCGCAACCTGGATCAGCGAACTGCTCCCCTACACAGCCAAGATCGTGGACGACATCGCCTTCATCAAGTCGATGAACACCGATGCCATCAACCACGACCCGGCCATCACTTTCATCCAGACAGGCTTCCAGCAACCGGGCCGCCCCAGCATGGGGGCGTGGGTGAGCTACGGGCTTGGTAGCGAGAACCAGAACCTGCCGGCCTTTGTGGTGCTCATCTCTCAGGCCCAGGCGCTTAATCCGGATCAGCCGCTGTTTTCTCGCCTTTGGGGCTCGGGCTTCCTGCCCTCCCGCTATCAGGGGGTGCGCTTTCGCGCCGGAAATGATCCGGTCCTTTATCTTGCTGACCCTCCGGGCATCGACCGCGGCACGCGGCGTCGCATGCTCGACAGCTTGGCCCAGCTCAACCACATCCATGAAGCGGCATTCGGCGATCCCGAAATCACTACCCGCATCGCTCAGTACGAGATGGCGTATCGCATGCAGACTTCGGTGCCGGCGCTGATGGATCTTTCCCAAGAGCCGGAATCCGTCTTCGACATGTACGGGCCCGACTCGCGCAAGCCGGGAACCTACGCCGCCAATTGTCTGCTCGCGCGCCGCCTGGCCGAGCGCGGGGTGCGCTTCATCCAGCTCTATCACCGCGGCTGGGACCAACATAACGACCTCCCGCGCGACATTTCACTTCAGTGCAAGGGTGTGGACCAACCCTCGGCGGCGCTGGTCCAGGACCTGAAGCAGCGCGGTCTGCTGGATGAGACGCTGGTGATCTGGGGCGGGGAGTTCGGCCGAACCGTCTACTGCCAGGGTAAGTTGACCGAAACCAACTATGGGCGGGACCACCACCCGCGCTGTTTCACCATTTGGGTGGCAGGAGGTGGAATGAAAAGGGGCATTACCTTAGGCGATACGGACGACTATTGCTATAACATCACCAAGGATCCCGTCGACGTTTACGACCTGCAGGCCACCATTCTGCACTGCCTGGGGATCGACCACACCCGGCTAACCTACAAGTTCCAAGGCCGCTACTTCCGCCTGACCGATGTGCATGGTAACGTGGTGCAGAAGTTGCTGGCCTAACTGTCGAGCCGAGGAGGTACATCCCCTCCGCGATTTTGCTGTTGTTTATCCGCTGCCCGAAGGCTGAGAAGGTGTGAAAAAATCGCGGTGGACCGGTTTTCGGGGCGGCGGGCGTTAGCCCGGCAGTTTGGTTTCAAAGAGTTGCCCGCCTCAAGGCGGGCTCTACGAACGGCGTCGCCGATTTTTTCACACCTCTCAGCCTTCCGGTGCGGCGGCCAAAAAAGAGAAGACAATTAAGTATTTAGGTTCGCTGCTTCCCGGGAAGCCGGAGGCTTTCCGCCACAGCAGGGCGGCGAAGCCGCCATTTAAGCACTTCCCTTCCCCCGGTCGATATAATCCTATGAGATGAGGAACTTAGACGAGAGAGGTGCGCCACGCGCGGCCGTGACCGAGAACAGGATTGGCCTCCGCCAGATGACGGTCTGAGCATAGGGGTGACCTGGGTCGAACGTTGGAACCAGAGGTTGCTGCGTTATCCTTACCTTACCGCCGCAACCTTGGCTCTGATCGCAGTCGCCAACTACGCGGCGTCGTTGCGAGGCGGGTTTGTCTACGACGACATCCCCCAAATACTTGAAAATCCCTTTGTCCTGAATCACCACCTCGCTTGGCAGGCTTTCACGGGCTCGGTGTGGGCCTTCCAAGGAGCGTCGTTCCCCGCCAACTTTTATCGACCGTTACACATCTTCTCTCACTCGCTCCTCTACCGTCTGGGGGGGCCGAATCCCGGCCTCTTTCACCTCTTGAATGTGCTTCTCTATGCGGCCACTGTGATACTGGTCTATCAGGTTGGGCGAAGGCTGTTGCGCCACGAGGTCGCTGCGGTCGTCAGCGCATTGCTGTGGTGTACACACCCTTTGCACGTCGAAGCTGTCGCCTGGATATCAGCGCTTCCCGAGCTCGGTTCAGGGTTTCTCTATTTGCTTGCCTTCCTGATATTCCTTCGCGCCGACGAAGGAGGCAAAGGAAGCTACACGCGCCACTGCGCGGCTTCCGCGCTGTTTTTCCTGGCGCTTCTTTTCAAAGAAATGGCGGCGAGCCTCCCTTTGCTGCTGATCGCGTACTGGTTCTTCCTCTCGGCCCCTCTCATGCGCCGGGGAGAGCACGCCTTCGAACGAGAGACGTCCCGGAACGAATGGCGAGATAAGGTTGTCTCCTGGCTTCCTTACGGCGTGGCCCTCGCAGTCTACTTGCTCATCCGGCGACTGGCGCTGGGCTACGTGAGCAGCACGCCCAAGCTATGGAAACCTTCCGCGCCCGTGTTGGAAGCGGCTGCGGGCCTGCTAGGGGAACACGTGCGAAACTTCTTCTGGCCGCTGCACCTGAGCGCGTTTCGGACCTTCGATTTGGGATCCAGCCTGCGCTCTCCCTGGCCATGGCTTAGCCTGGCAGCGCTCATCGCGGCGGTATGGACACGCAGGCGGCCTGGTTTTCTCCTTGCCTGGTGGTGTATCACTCTGATCCCCTGCCTGGATATCCGTCAGCTTAGCCTTCCACTGGTGGCTGACAGGTACTCTTACCTCCCGTCGGTCGGTCTCTGCCTGGCGATTGCTTTTGTCCTGATGCAATGGCTGCCCCAACGCTTCCGTGTCCGACGGCGCGTGCGCGCACTTCTTCCAGCTTCCGTCTTGCTTGTGACCTTGTCTCTCTGGACCGCTCAAGGTATTCGAAGTATCGCACCCTGGCATGACAATGAAAGCCTCGCGAGCCATAGCCTCGAGCAGTCGCCCGACTCGGCCTCGCTTCACCTTGTGCTGGCGTGGCGGTTCTTTTTTCAAAACCACGATCCGGAAGGCGCGCAGCAGGAGTATGAGCGAGCTTTGCGGCTCAATGCTACGGCCTGTCGGCCGATGTCTACTGTCACCTACGAGGCCCTTATCGGACTCGGTCAAGTCGCCGCGGGGAAGGCTCACTTCGAGGAGGCTGTAAGTTACTTCCGGAAAGCAGCTCGCGTCTCGCCCTACCTCAGTTCAGCCTACAATGCCCTGGGTTCAGTTTACTTCCCTCGCCGCGACTATGCTCAGGCGGCAGAGTATTACGGCCAGGCCGTTCGAGCAAACTCTCAGGACGTCGTGGCACGCTTCTGTCTTGGGACCTGCCTGATGAGATTGAGAAGGTATCGGGAAGCGGCTGAGCAATTTCGGGCCGCGGCGGCAGTAGACCCGACGTATTTGCAGGCCGTCCAGGCCCAGGCCCGCGCTCTGGAAGCCGCCGGGGAGGTCGAAGCGGCAGCTCGTCTTCGCCAGGAGAGGCCAGACCCGTAAGGAAGGTACAAAATTCCACGGCGACTGTTGCAGCGAGGAAGTATAATAGGATGTTCTATGGGCTACATCGAAAACAAATTCGAGAAGAACTTCATTATCAGCACGGTGGACTACGTCTTTAATTGGGCGCGGAAATCAGCTCTGTGGCCGCTGACGTTCGGACTGGCCTGTTGTGCCATCGAGATGATTGCCTCCACCACTTCGCGCTTCGACATGGCGCGTTTCGGCGCTGAGGTCTTTCGGCCTAGCCCACGCCAGTCGGACCTGATGATTGTTGCCGGCACAGTGACGCTAAAGATGGCTCCGGTCGTGAAACGTATCTGGGAACAGATGCCGGAGCCGAAATGGTGCATTTCCATGGGAGCGTGTTCAAGCGTAGGAGGGCCGTTTAACACCTACGCCGTCCTGCAGGGCGTGGACAAAGTTGTGCCGGTCGACGTGTACGTGGTGGGGTGTCCCCCCCGGCCGGAGAACCTTTTCTATGGCTTGCTGAAGTTGCAGGAAAAGATTGATAGCATGAGCCTGGCGAAGCGCCCCACCGATGTTCGACTCGATCAAAGCATGCTGGAGGAATTCAAGAAGTCCATTCGCATCGGCCAGGTGGGCTCCCCGGAATTCGTGCAGATCGGGTGAGACAGGAGTAGGGATTAGGGATTCAGGATTCAGGGATGACGAATCAAGCTAACCCGGCATGTAGGCCACGCGAATCCTGAATCCTGGATCTGAGTCAAGTAAGAGGTGAAATGCCTGAGTTTTTCAAAGTCGCGACATTGTCAGAGTTAGTAGCAGGAACCTGCAAGCCGGTCGAAGCAGGCGGTAAGGTCATCGCCCTATTCAACGTGGAGGGCAGCGTCTACGCGCTGGATAACACCTGCCTACACCGGGGCGGACCGCTCGGCCAAGGAACGCTCAACGGAGATGTGGTCACGTGCCCGTTGCACATGTGGGAATACAACGTGCGCTCGGGTGAGAAGGTCAACAGCCCCGGCGTGAAAGTCGCCACTTACCCTGTGCAGGTCGAAGGAGACGAGATCAAAGTGGCCGTCTAGTCCGTTGTTCGTTGTCCGGTGTCAGTTGCCCGTCGTCTGTCTTGTCCTCGGTCCTTTGTGATTTATGCGCAAAAGAATGAGAACCGCCAGGACGAAACACACGCCTGAACATCCTCTCACGGCCAAACAGAAGCGAGAATTGGCAGCCGCCCTGCCGGACGATGAGATTGACACATCGATATACCGGAGCTTCCGCCGAGAGCCTGGAAAGACGCCGTACGAGGCCGGTTTTATCAGCCCCGTCAAACAATCTGTGTTCTTGTGTCTGGACGCGGATATGGTGGCTTGGCTGAAGAAACCCGGCAAAGGATATCAAACGAGGGCAAATCATCCTGCGGGAGCGAAGCTGCCCGACTCACGGAGGTCGCGAGCCTGATCATAGGTTCCTTTCATTACAACTGACAAAGGACAACTGACAAAGGACCAATGCCCGAGCTACCTGAGGTTGAGACTATCCGCCAGGGGCTGCTCAAGCGTGCGTTAAGACGTCATCTTGCTGCGCTCGAAGTCCACAATCCCCTGGTTATCGTGGGATCGGCAGATGACTTCGCCGAGACCATCGCGGGAAGGCGCATCGAGTCGGTGCTACGCAAGGGCAAGGCTCTAGCTTTGGAGCTCGTGGGCAAGAACGGCACGGCGCCGAGATATTTGCTGGTCCGTTTGGGCATGACCGGTCAATTCACGGTTGCTCCACAAGGAGCGCCTCTCGAACCGCATACGCACGTGCGAATCCTCTTCGAAGGCGGCGCTGAGGAGATCCGCTATCGCGACCCGCGGCGCTTCGGCCGCTTGCGTTGCTGCACCCGCGAGCAGCTTGACCAGGTTTTTGCGAGCTTGGGACCGGACGCCCCCCAGATCACCCTGGAACAATTCTTCCAGGCCATGCAGGGGCGACGCGGCGCCGTCAAGCTCTGGCTGCTGAATCAGAAAATGCTTGCCGGATTGGGGAACATCTATGCGGACGAGGCGCTGTTCGAGGCCGGAATCCACCCGCTCGCCCAGCCGGGACGAATTGCTGAGGCCGCGGCGCGACGCCTGCATCGGGCGGTGCGAAGAGTTTTAACGCGCGCCGTGGCTCTGCAGGGCACGACTTTCCGCGATTACATCGACATCGAAGGCCGGCCGGGAAACTTCGAGCCTAGGCTTAAAGTCTATCAGCGCACCGGCGAGCCGTGCCGTCGCTGCGGACACGATATTCGCCGCGTCGGCGTGGGCGGGCGCAGCAGTCACTTTTGTCCGCACTGCCAGCCGCGTCCGCACTACTTGGCTGCGGCCAGCCGCGTCCGAGCCGTTCCGGAAGACACCCCACCCAGAACGGCCGTACGCCTGAGAAGGGTTGTGCTCCGAACTTCAAAGCACAAGTCTCCGCCGGGCCGGTTCAGGGTAAACTCCGTTCATGCCGCTCGACACCGGTAAAAGAAACCGCGTCGGCGACCAGGGCACCCAGCTGCTTAGTTGGGTGTTTGGAGTGCTGTGCGGCATTCTACTGGCAGCTCTCATAGCGGTCTCTGCCATTTGGCTCGGTCCGGGCACGGGCCTCACCCACTGGCTGCGAGCCGCCTTGGGGTCAAGCACCTTCCTCAATGTCGAGCAGCCGGTGGTCGTCCGCCAGATTCAACAACTACAGCGTCTGGAAACGGTGCTCTACACACTGGAGAACGTGGTGGAGGGCGAGCACGACTACACGACCCTTCTGCCCAAGTTGCTGACCGCCGATCGCATTCTGCTCATTGGACACGGCGAGGTGGTTGCCGGCGTGGACCTGGGCAAGATTGGCTCCGGTGATGTTGTGGTTCAAGGTCGGTCGGTCACGCTCCGGCTTCCCGGGGCCGAGATCTTCTCCACCCGCATTGATAACCAAAAGACCCACGTCTACTCGCGCGATACTGGAATCCTTGTCCCGGTCGACCCTAATCTTGAAACGGATGTCCGGCGCGAGGCCGAGCGCCAACTGCGAGAAGCCGCGCTCAAGGACGGGATTCTGAAAGCTGCAGCACGAAACGCCCGCGCCACACTGACCAGCTTCCTGAAGGGTCTGGGCTTTGAGCAGATCGAGATTCTCTAGCCTTCAGTCGCGGCTGTGACACCTATCGTCGAAATAGTTCCGCGTACGAACCATGCACGGCCGGGCATGAAAACAACCCGACCCAGCCGTCTGAAGGTGTGAAAAAATCGCGGCTCTGCCGCAGGCTTAAGATTAAACTCTTTGGACTCAGCCGCTTGCCGGAAAACCGTAGGCTCTCCGCACAGCAAGCGGCGGAGCCGCATCGGCGGGTGGCGAACGATTTTTTCACACCTCCTCTCCTCTGGGGAAGTGGGTACCCTCTCCCAACGGAGCCCAAAAAACACCTCAGCGTAGTTTCTTCGCTCGGGCTGGCTTCGCCTTGCCGCTCTTGGGGTGGCGGGGCGCTACGGCCCGCACCGACGGTGGCTTTGGGGGTGTTTCCTTGATGCCTGCGAGTTCTCGCAAGGCCTTCGTGAGTTGCTGGTGGGTCTTCAGCTTGCCGTCTAACTGGTCCAGGAACACCTGCTCCAGTATTTTCTCAAACTTTGGGCCCGCCTCCACTCCCAGGGATTGCAGTTCGCCACGGGGCAATTGAGCGCGAACCTGTGGGTACTTCAGCAGGAAGTTCTTTACCCGAGTCTGGATTTTGGCATGCGGGTAATGCACCAGCAAAAAGAGGAGAAGCGGCAGCGGTTGGTCGGATAGCATGTGGTAAACCTGGCTCGGAAGGTTGGCTTTTGGGCTGGTCAGCGGGCGCGAGAGCTTCTGTGCCTCATGTTCCAGTCCTAGCGCTTGCTTGATGAGCCTCCCGTCCTTGAGGATTTTCTTGCCCAGGCGTAATTTCTCGCCCGGAGAAAGCTTCCCAACCAAACAGTGAAAATTGAGAAGGAAAGTGTCGGCGGCAGGAACCGAGCGGCCTATGGACCTGACCTTGACCAAGCAGGGGTAACCGATCTTGGCCGAGCCCAGCCTACGGTCAAGGGCCACAAGCAACCTGCGTTCCTCCAGTATCTTCAGCACGCGTGCGGGATTCACCTCTTGGAGAATGGCGCGCAATTCATGGCCCTGCTGTTCCGGAAGAAGGGATTCGACGACGTGGGCTTCCAGCACTCGATCCAGCCACTGCTGAGTTCGTTCCTCGGTCTTAAAATCCAGACGTAGCCCAAGCCGGATCAGGCGAAAGATTCGCGACGGGTCTTCCAGGAAGCTGCGACTGTGCAGAGCGCGCAGTTCACGTCTCTCGATATCGGCGACGCCGTTGGTGGGATCGAGGAGCAAGCCCCTTGAGTTGGGATGAAGCGAGACAGCCATGGCATTTACCGAGAAGTCTCGCCGTTTAAGGTCTTCAAAGATGGTGGCCGGGGCGATCTCAGGGCGATGTCCGGGTCGGGAGTAAGTCTCGGTTCGCGCCATAGCCAGCTCGCCGCGGACGCCACCCTCGAAATCGAGCTCCGCTGCACTCGAGCGGGCGTCAAAGTGTACCTGTTCAGCCCGGAGGCCGGAAACCTGGCCTTTGGCTTGAGCTCCGCCGTGCTTCTTTTGGCCGCCGCTCGACTCGATCTGCCGGAGGATTTTCTGGATATTGCCCTCCAATACGAAATCCAGGTCGCGGACAGTCTGATGGCCGTAGGTCAGATCGCGAACGGCGCCACCCACCAGGTAGAGATTCAGGCCCTGCGCCGAGGCGAGGCGGCCGAGCTGGTTAACGACCTGAAACTGTTCAGGTGAAAGGCGGCTTTCTAAGAGGAAGTTGTAGTCGCTCATAAGCGAAGGTCGCAGAGGCCGAGTTGCCCAAGACCGGCGCGGGTCTCACCCAATCATGGCTCTCCACTTCCTATTCTCCTAGGCTCGCGGATGATGAGTTCGGTAAACCTGTCTTAAACGCTCCTTCATCACGTGAGTATAGATCTGCGTCGTCGAGATATCACTGTGGCCCAACAGGAGCTGGATGGAGCGCAAGTCCGCACCGCGCTCCAGTAAGTGGGTCGCGAACGAGTGGCGAACCAAGTGGGGCGTCAGGGGCGTTGTAATCCCCGCGTCGCGACCGTAGCGAGCCAGAATCTTCCAAAAGCCAACCCGCGAAAGCCGGCCGCCACGACGGTTCACAAAGAGAGAGGGCGTAGCACGGTTCTTCAGCAATGACGGGCGCCCGGACCGCACGTAGGCTTCGACTGCTTTCAGGGCCGATTTGCCGACCGGGATTAGACGCTCCTTGCTTCCCTTTCCTACACACCGCAAAATCCCAAGGTTAGGGTCAAAGTCCTCCCAACGCAGATTCACCAGTTCGGAAACACGCAGGCCCGTCGCATAGAGCAATTCCAACATGGCCTTGTCTCTCAGGCCGGCAGGTGCTGAGCTGTCAGGCTGTGCCAACAGTGCATCGACTTCTCCCTCTGCAAGATGCCGGGGCAGGCTGTGGCCGATTTGAGGAAGATCGATTTCGGCGGCAGGATCATTCCCAACTCTGCCGTCCTTGAGTAAGAAGCGAAAGAAACCGCGCACCGAAACCAAGTGTCGCGCTCGGGACCTCGCGGTCAAGCCGTTCTTGCCGAGCTCCGCCAGAAAATCACGAATGTGGTCGCGCGTGGCGCTTTCCAGGGCAACGCTGCGGTGACGCAGAAAGGCTGTGAACTTTAGGAGGTCCCGCCGATAACTGGCGATACTGTTTGACGCGAGGCCCTTTTCCACCCGGGCGTAGTCCAAGAAGGCCCTTAGTTCTGGAGGGGCAACCCCGTCTGGCTGGCAGCCCGACGCATCCCCCGACCCGGCTCCCGTTGATTCTCGCCCTAGCCTTGTGAGTGGGTTTGTCACCGCTAGTCCTAAACGGGGCCGCTCACACTACCCCGCACAGCGGAGTTAAGTCTCCCTTTTCCAACAGGTTAACACCATGCCTCAAAGCGCGATCCGACCCAGTCGTCGAAAAAAAGCCTGAAAGACCTACCTAACTCGTTGGAGATACTAACATAAGCGTTCAGCCGTGCCAAGCGGAATTAATGTAGGGAATGTGGCGTTAGCTGTATTCGCATAATTCTTCCCGCTACCCCGCCCGGCGCGCACTCCTGGTGACAAAGCGCCGCTTCCGAGTTAGAGTAACTGTATCGCGACAGCACGGAGAGAAGTTAATAACGGTTCAACTCGACATACCGGAATCGATTGTCAAGAGCTTAAGGCTTCCTGCGCCGGAGGTCGAGCCCCGGCTGCGTACCGAGCTTGCAGTTGCACTCTATGCTCAAGGGATTCTCCCTTTCGGCAAGGCCAGCGAACTTGCGGGACTTTCCCGTTTTGCTTTTGCCGATCTGGTCGCCCAACGCAACATTCCACTGCACTACACGGAGGAGGAGCTAGCACAAGACCTCGACTATGCGCGCCTTCAGTGACACCTCTCCGCTTTCAAATCTCGCTGCCATCGGGCGCCTCCCTCTTCTTCAATCCCAGTTCTCGGAAATCTGGATTCCTACTGCTGTCCGTCAAGAATTAGACGCCCATCCCGAACCCGCTGTCTTGGGGGCTATTGAGCCGGCCCTGCGTGACAATTGGATAAGGCGCGCCTCCCCAGCAGCGTCGCCCCTGTTCGATGTCCTCTCGATGCAATTGCACGGTGGCGAAGCCGAAGCCATCGCGCTTGCCGCTGATCTGAGATCCGACGTCATCATAATCGACGGTACATCTACCGGGTAGGAGGGGAAGAAAAGCGCTGATGTCACGCTACACCGTCGTCACCATGCCCGGAGATGGTATCGGGAACCAAGTCCTGCCCGAAGCGTTGCGGGTGCTCGGTGCTGTCGGCCTGGACGCCGATTACGTCCACGCCGATATTGGCTGGGAATGTTGGATCAATGACGGCAACGCCTTGCCGGAACGCACTATTGAACTTCTCGCCCAACACAAGCTGGGGCTCTTTGGGGCTATCACCTCCAAGCCCAAGAAGGAGGCAGATGCCGAGTTGAAGCCGGAACTGCGTGGCAAAGGGCTCAGCTACTTCAGCCCTATCGTTGGCATGCGGCAGCGCTTCAACCTCGATATCTGCTTGCGGCCCTGCATCGGCTTTGCGGGGAATCCGCTCAACTTCATCCGCAAGAAAGTCGCCGGAGGCTTTGAGGAGCCGCAGATCAAGACTGTCGTTTTCCGCCAGAATACGGAAGGGTTGTATGCAGGGGTGGAGTGGTCAAACCCGCCGGAGAACGTGCGTGAGGCACTAGCCACGCACCCCAAATTCAAGCCTTTCGCCACCGTCGCCGGGCCGGACATGGCGATATCCGTGCGCATCATTACGCGCGCCGCAGCGCAGCGCATCATCGAGGCGGCCTTTCAATACGCGCGCAGGCATGGGTACAAATCCGTCACGCTCTGCGAGAAGCCCAACGTGCTGCGCGAAACCTCGGGGTTGATGGGGGAGGTGGCCAGACAGGTACAGAAGCGATACCCCGAAATTGCCCTCTGGTCTACCAACATCGATGCCCAGATGATGTGGCTGACTAAGAATCCGGAAGACTATGGGGTAGTGGTGGCGAGCAACCTCTTTGGTGACGTCATATCCGACGCTTTTGCCGGCCTCGTGGGCGGGCTGGGATTCGCGGCCTCCGGCAACATTAGCGAAGGGGCGGCGGTGTTCGAGCCCACACATGGCTCCGCGCCCAAGTACGCCGAGCTTGACCCTCCCATTGTGAATCCTATCGCCATGATTCTGGCGGCGGCCATGCTGCTGGATTACATCGGGGAAACGGAGAAGAACCTGCGGGTGTGGAACGCGGTGGCGGCAGTGGTGCGGGAAGGCAAGGTGCGCACCTATGACATGCTACGGCTGAGCGGCGGCCCCAAGGTCATTCAACAGGGCGCCGCCACCACTACGCAGATGACGGACGCTATCATTACCCATTTGTAGGCCTGGGGCTTGCCCCGGCCGCAGTTGGCAGAACGAGGCCGACCCAAGGGTCGGCCCTACCACAAACATGAACACACTCCCGATCGCGGAGGCGGGACACTGGGGCAAGGACGTTCGCTCCGACCTGTATGTGGCGCTCGAGCCGCGGGGTGCGGGCGGCATCGAGATCGAACTCGAGTCCCGCGTGGCGCCCTATTACGGCCAAGCGATTCGTGCCCGGGCGAGGGAGGTGCTTGAAACGTTGGGCGTAACGCATGCCCGCCTGTCGATCCACGATGAGGGTGCGCTGCCCTTCGTTATCGCCGCACGCATCGAAGCCGCCACGCGCCGTGCCGGCCTGGGCGAGGGCCGTCGCGCCTTGCCCGAGAAGCTTACCACGCCGGCTCCTTCCGCCCGCGGTCGGCTGCGACGGTCACGTCTCTACCTACCTGGCAGGGAACCCAAGTACTTCATCAACGCCGGCCTGCACGCACCCGACGCGGTGATCCTCGACCTGGAGGATTCTGTTCATCCCGCCGAAAAGGACGCGGCACGTATCCTGACGCGCAATGCGTTGCGCGCCGTGGACTTCGGCGCAGCGGAGCGCATGGTTCGCATCAACCCATTGCCGCTTGGGCTCACGGACCTCGAAGAAATCGTCTGCGAAGGGCCAGACGTGATCCTGATACCCAAGGTCGAGAGTCCGGATCAAGTGGTGGAAGTGGAGCAAAAGACCGACGAGATCCTGGAGGGCTGTGGCATTACTCGTCCCATCTGGCTGATGCCGATTCTGGAATCAGCCCTGGGTGTCGAAAACGCCGTGGCAATCGCTGCCGCCTCGGCTCAGGTCGTGGCGCTCACTATTGGCCTCGAAGACTACACCGCTGACCTCGGTGTGATGAAGACCACCCAGGGAACTGAATCGCTTTACGCCCGCTCCCGCCTGGTTAATGCCGCCCACGCCGCGCGGGTGCAGGCCATCGACTCGGTTTATAGCGATGTCGCCGACATGGACGGGCTGAAGCGGTGGGGAGAGGCGTCGCGTGCCTTAGGCTTTGAAGGCATGGGATGTATCCACCCCCTCCAGATCGCCGTCATCCACGAGGCCTTCGCGCCAACGCCGGCGGAAATCGAAAAGGCGCTGAAGATCGTCGCCGCCTATAAAGAAGCTCACCAAAAGGGACTCGCCGTCGTCAGCCTGGGCTCCAAGATGATCGACCCGCCTGTGGTACATCGGGCGCTGAAGCTTGTGGAGCAGGCGCGGGCGATGGGGTTGATTGGGCAGTAGAGAGTAGCGAGTAGTCGAAGGGTGCCTGTCATTGCGAGCGCAGCGAGGCATCTGCTGTTTCGTATTGAAAACAAACACAAGCGGATCCCTCGCTGCGCCCGGGATGACATTCGTCGCCGCGTTGTTCAGGAGGTTGCTAGGCTAGCCTAGACGATGAGCCAGCAGGTAGAACTCGTAACCAACGCCGCGGGACGCCTGGTGCCGACAACGGTCAACGGCAGGGCGCAGCACCCGTTTGAGGGTCTCAAAGGTCGACCGCCCACGGGCCCGAAGCAGGCGCCGCCTATCCGGTCCTGTGCAGACTATCGCGCTGACGGCGACAAGCGTGTGCCAGACCTCGAGACCGCTCTCAAGAGGTGCGGTCTCGGCGACGGCATGGTGATTTCCTCCCATCATCATCTTCGCGACGGAGACCGCGTGGCGGTGATAGCACTGCAAGCCGCGACGCGTCTGGGCGTCCGCGACCTGATGTGGTTTCCCAGCGCTTCCTTCCCCAGCCAGGCGTCGGTGATTGAGTTGATGGAGTCCGGCGTGGTGCACCACATCGAGGGGAGCATGAACGGCCCACTGGGCGACTACTGCACGCAGGGCAAGATGCGCGGCATGGGCGTCCTCCGTTCCCACGGCGGGCGCTGGCAGGCGGTTCAGGACGGCGAGGTGCGCATTGATGTCGCGGTGATTGCCGCTCCCTGTGCCGACGCCTTCGGCAACGCCAACGGCGCCCACGGCAAGTCCGCTTGCGGCTCGTTGGGCTTTGCCCTGGCAGATTCGATCTACGCTGACCACGTGATCGTAGTAACGGACAACCTTGTGCCCTTCCCTTGCATTCCCTCGCAGATACAGGGCAACAACGTGGACTACGTCGTCGAGGTGGACTCCATCGGCGACCCGGCCAGGATTGTGTCCGGCACCACGCAAATTACCCGCAGCCCTGACCGCCTGCGCATCGCTCGCCTGGTGGCGCAGTTCATTCGCGATGCCGGCATCATGCGCAACGGGTTTTCCTTTCAGGCGGGTGCGGGCGGCATTGCCCTGGCCTTCGTCGCATTTCTGAAAGACATGATGAAAGAAGCGGGTGTTAAGGCGCGCTTTGTGCGCGGCGGCTCCACCAAATATCTGGTGGAACTGTTGCAGGAAGGGCTCACCGATTACATCCTCGACGGCCAGACCTTTGATCTCGACGCCGTACGTTCGATCGCGAGTGACCCCCGCCACGTGCCGACTTCGCCCTTTACCTCTTACAATTTTCACGGCAAGGGTAACTTTGCCACCCTGGTGGATGCAGTGGTGCTGGGCGCCACCGAGGTAGATACGGCTTTCAACGGCAACGTAGTGACCCACTCCGACGGTCGCCTGCTGCACGGCATCGGCGGCTGGCAGAACTGCCTCTTCGCCGGCTGCACCATCCTGGCGCTGCCTTCCTTCCGTGACCGCATCCCGGTCATCGTCGATCGGGTGACCACCCTGAGCGGCCCGGGTGAGTTGATCGACGTGGTGGTGACGGAGCGCGGCATCGCCATCAACCCGCGGCGCGAAGACCTGATCGACGCCACCCGCGGCTCGAGCCTGCCCATCCGCCCCATCGAGGAGATGCAGCGGGAAGTGGAGAAGATTTGCGGTGGCAAGCCGCAGAAGCCCCTGTTCGGCGACCGCCCGGTGGCGGTAGTGAAGTGGGTGGACGGTACGGTGGTGGACACGGTATGGCAAGTTATATAGGCCAGCAGACTGCTGAGGAGAGGGGGTCCCTTGTCATGCTAAATATCACATGGGTCTTTGACCCACCAACGGACATGAACCCCCCGTACCTGTCATTCCGAGCGGAGCGGGGAATAGGCTAAAGACTAGCGCTTCTGCAGGTCTGCGGCCCCGTTGGGGTTGGCGAGATCTTGCACAAAGGCAATGAGGCGCGGGTCCTGCCAGTCAATGGCACCGATGATCTTTTCCGCTACCTGGCCATCACG
>Ga0182036_10000487_pt1 | contig 17912 bp, 15 predicted proteins | sample sta12Cox44000080_FD_125966 | JGI IMG/M metagenome (GOLD analysis project Ga0182036, IMG submission 125966) | Lab enrichment of tropical soil microbial communities from Luquillo Experimental Forest, Puerto Rico - statoxic.12C.oxic.44.000.080 | ecosystem: Environmental > Terrestrial > Soil >...
ATCGCACCGACGGCGAGCCGCTGTTTATCGAGGAATTGACCAGAAGTGTTCTTGAGAGCGGTCTTCTCCGTGAGGAAACGGATCGCTACGTGCTCGATGGGGCATTGCCGCCATTCGCGATCCCGACGACACTTCGCGACTCGCTAATGGCCCGGCTCGACCGCCTGTCGTCGGTGAGGCGGGTGGCGCAGATCGGTGCGGCGATCGGACGCGAGTTTCCCTACCCCCTGCTGCGTACCGTCTCGGGCCTTGCCGAGGACGAATTGAAGTCGGCTCTCGCCCGGCTCGTCAGCTCGGAGTTGGTCTTCCAGCGCGGCCTGCTGCCCGATGCAGTCTATGCCTTCAAGCACTCGCTGGTACAGGACGCGGCGCACGCCAGCCTGTTGCGCAGCACTCGGCAGCAATTACACGCGCAGATCGCGGAAGCGCTCGAAGCCAGTACCCCGGAAGTGATGGACAACCAGCCCGAGCTCCTCGCCCGGCATTACACCGAGGCCGGGCTCGCCGAAAAATCCGTCACCTGTTGGGGTAAAGCCGCTCATATGTCGGTCGCACGCTCGGCGATGGCTGAGGCGGCCGCGCAGTTTTACAAAGCGCTGGACCAGCTGGCGCTGCTCCCGGACGGCCCTGGACGTCAGCGAAGGGAACTCGAATTTCACAGTGCCTTAGGCGGGGCGTTGCAAGCTGCCAAAGGCTACGCGGCGCCGGAAACGGGACGTGCCTACGCCCGCGCACAAGAGCTATGGGAGCAGCTAGGTTCCCCCGTAGAGTTTCTTCGGGTTCCTGTTAGACAGTCGGTTTATCACGCAATCCGTGGCGAATTGGATCTGGCGCTGCGCTTGGACGAGGAGTTGCTGCGCCTGAGCCGCCAGCACAACGAGTATGCCGGCCTGGTGTTGGGTCACATCTCCTCCGGTCGAGAATTGATGTATATGGGCCGGTTTGCGGCATCCCGGTTGCATCTGGAGGAGGTACTTGCGCTATACGATCCAATCTCCCACCACTCGGTTATCCATCGGACCGGAGATGACCCCCATGTAGTCTCACTGGCGTTTTCGGGGATTGTCCTTTTCTGTCTGGGCTATCCCGACCAGGCATTGGCACGGAGCAACGCAGCAATCGCCGAGGCGCGCAGATTGGCTCACCCGCCGTCGTTGGCTCAGAGCTTGACGGCCGCCGCCAGGCTGCTTTCGGTCGTGGGAGACAACGCAGCCCTGGAGCAGCGGGTGGGCGAGCTGGTTTCGGTGGCGACCGAGCAAGGTTTCCCGCACTGGCGCGCGGCGGGAACGATCTATCGCGGGTGGCTCCAGGTAAACAATGGCAATGTGACGGGGGGATTGTGTCTCCTGCGCAGCGGTTCTGCCGCCCTCCGCTCCACTGGGGCAGAGTCTTTGAGGCCCTATCATATCGCGCTACTCGCCAGAGCACACGAGATCGCAGGGCATATTGAAGAGGCTGCGACTCAGTTGGACGACGCTGTGCAGATTGTTGAAAGGACGGGGGAGCGCTGGTTCGAGGCGGAGCTTTATCGCCACAAAGGCCGGTTGCTGTTGCGGCGGGGGGATGCCGAGGCCGCCGAGCAGCAGTATCGCAAGGCACTGAACATCGCCCGGGAGCAGGAGGCCAAGCTCTGGGAATTACGTGGCGCGGTGAGCCTCGCCCGGCTCCGCCGTGATCAGGGCCGCTATGCCGAAGCCCGCGATCTGCTAGCACAGGTCTATGGCTGGTTCACCGAAGGCTTCGACACCCCCGATCTCAAAGAGGCGAAGGCGCTGTTCGACGAACTCGGAGGCGCCCGATGGAGGTAGCGGTTTGGTTGCGTCGCCTAGGGCTCGAGCGATACGAGGCCACTTTCCGAAACAACGAGATCGAGTGGGAGACGCTGTCGAAACTCACGGCGGAGGATCTCAAGGACCTCGGCGTGCTGCTCGGGAGCCACCGCCGCAAGCTGCTTGAAGCGATCGCCGCACTGCGAGACGAGACGAAGGCTGCAGATCATTGGGCTATGCCTTCGCCGGCTGCTGAGCGCCGTCAGCTGACGGTGATGTTTTGCGATCTGGTCGGCTCGACGGCATTGTCGGCGCGGCTCGATCCGGAGGATCTGCGGGAAGTCATCGCTGCCTATCACCGCGCCGTCGCCGAGGTCGTCCGGAGCTTCGACGGGTTCGTCGCCAAGTATATGGGCGACGGCGTGCTCGTTTACTTTGGCTACCCGCAGGCCCATGAGGACGACGCCGAGCGGGCGGTCCGCGCTGGGCTGACCGTGATCGACGCTGTCGGCAGCCTCGATGTCAAATCCGCCGAGCTGCAAGCGCGGGTCGGGATCGCCACCGGGGTGGTCGTCGTCGGCGATCTGATCGGCGAAGGCTCGGCGCAAGAGCAATCGGTCGTCGGCGAAACGCCCAATCTCGCCGCTCGGCTGCAAACCCTAGCCGAGCCCGGCACGGTCGCGATCGCCGCCAGCACCCGCCGGCTGACCGGCGACCTGTTCGAATACCGCGATCTCGGCGAGATCGAACTCAAGGGCATCGCCGGGCCGGTCTCGGCATGGCAGGCGCTGCGCCCGAGCGCGGTTACGAGCCGCTTTGAGGCGCTGCGCGGATCGGCGCTGAGCCCATTGGTCGGGCGTGACGAGGAGATCGATCTGCTGCTGCGCCGTTGGGTGCGCGCCAAGGCCGGGGACGGCCAGATCGTTTTGATCTCGGGTGAGCCCGGCATCGGGAAGTCGCGTATCACGGCGGAATTAGAGGAGCGCCTTCGCGCGGAGCCACATCTCCATTTGCGCTATTTCTGCTCGCCCTATTGCCGTGACAGCGCGCTCTATCCGTTTATCGACCAGCTCTGGCATGCTGCTGAGTTTGCACGCGACGACCCGCCTACGACCAAGTTAGAAAAGCTAGAAGCCGTGCTGTTCCGCGCAGCACAGCCGGACGAGGATGTGCCTCTCCTCGCCGATCTCATGTCATTGCCCGTTTCGGCGCACCACCCGCTGCCCAACCTCAGCCCGCAGCGCAAGAAAGATACGGACACTGGAGGCGCCGCTCCGCCAGCTCGAAGGTCTAGCGCACCAGCAGCCGGTGCTGATGGTCTTTGAGGACGCGCATTGGGTCGATCCGACCTCGCGCGAATTGTTAGACCTTACCGTCGAGCGCGTGCGCGACCTGCCGTTGCTGCTGATTTTAACATTCCGGCCCGAATTCAAGCCGCCCTGGACCGGTCAGCCGCAGGTCAATACGCTGACGCTCAATCGCCTGGACCGGCGCGAGCGGACCGCTTTGGTGGCGCACATCGCCGGCGGCAAAGCATTATCCGCTGAGACTGTCGCCCAGATCGCCGACCGCACGGACGGCGTGCCGCTCTTTGTCGAGGAGCTGACCAAAAGTGTGCTGGAGAGCGGGGTACCGCTGGTGGGCATCCCAACCACCTTGCACGATTCACTGATGGCGCGGCTCGACCGCTTGGCGTCAGTGCGGCTAGTAGCGCAGACGGCTGCCGCCATCGGACGGGAATTTTCTTACGCGCTGCTGCAGGCCGTCTCCCCTCTGCCCGAGGACGAATTGCAAACCGCTCTCGGTCGCCTCGTCGCGTCCGAGCTGGTGTTCCAGCGCGGTACGCCGCCCGAAGCAGTCTATAGCTTCAAGCATGCGCTGGTGCAGGATGCGGCGCACGGCAGTCTATTGCGCAGCACTCGCCAGCAATTACACGCGCTGATCGCCGAAGCGCTTGAAAGCCATTCTCCCGAGGTGATGGACACCCAGCCCGAACTCTTCGCGCAGCATTATGCAGAAGCCGGGCTTATTGAAAAATCCGTCGAATTCTGGGGCAAGGCAGGTCATAGCTCTGCCGCCCGCTCGGCAATGGCTGAGGCGGCAGCACAATTTCACCAGGGGCTGGACCAGCTGGCGCTGTTGCCGGACGGCCCCGAACGACAGCGATGGGAGCTGGAATTTTACAGTGCCCTCGGAGCAGTCTTGCAAGCCGTCAAGGGCGCAGCGGCGCCGGAAACGGGCCATGTCTATGACCGCGCACGAGAGCTATGGGAGCGGCTGGAGTCTCTCGCGGCATTCCTTCAAGTTCCCTTTGGCCAGTCTCGATATCACGCGCTTCGCGGCGAATTGGATGTGGCGCTGCGCTTGGACGAGGATCTGCTGCGTCTAAGTCATCAGCGCAACGATTCTGCCGGACTTGTTCTGGGTCACCTGTCCTCCGGTCGGAATCTGATGATTGTCGGCAGGTTTGCATCATCCCGATGCCATCTGGAAGAGGGGCTTGCGCTTTATGATCCATTCTCCCACCGCTCGCTTGCCCATCAGGCCGGAGACCACCCCCCAGTAAACTCCCGGGCCGTCTTGGGGATTGTCCTTTTCTGTCTCGGCTATCCAGATCAAGCCTTGGTGCAGAGCAACGCCGCGATCGCTGAGGCTCGAAAGCTAGCTCATCAGCCATCGTTGGCGCTGAGCTTGAATTTCGGCGCCAGGCTGCGCTTGCTCGTCCGAGACAACGAGGCCGTCGGCGAGCTTGCAGACGAGCTGGTTGCGGTCACGACCGAGCAGGGTTTTCCCCTTTGGCGCGCTCAGGGAACGATGTTTCGCGGCTGGGTGAAGGTCGAGAATGGCGATCTGGCGGAGGGGACATCTCTCCTGCGCAGTGGCTTGGCGGCTTTCCGCGCCACCGGGTCGGGGGTGTTCATGCCCTATCACATCGCCCTCTTGGCCAGGGCGTACGAGATCACAGGGCAAGTGGAAGCGGCCTTGACGTCGTTGGACGATGCTTTGCAGATAGTTGAAACGATAGGGGAGCGCTGGTTTGAAGCGGAGCTGCACCGGCACAAAGGCCAGCTGCTTTTGAAGCAGGGGCAAACCCAGGCCGCCGAGGAATTGTATCGCAACGCCCTGAGCCTCACCAGGGAGCAGGAAGCCAAGCTTTGGGAATTGCGCGCCGCCGTGAGCCTCGCACGGGCGTGGCGCGATCTGGGCCGCAGCAACGAAGCCCGCGACCTGCTGTCACCGGTCTGTGGCTGGTTCACCGAAGGCTTCGACACCCCCGATCTCAAAGAGGCGAAAGCGCTGCTCTACGAACTGGAATGAGTCCCTAGCCCGCAAGCGGCACCGACCTTGCCGCCTCAGGTAAACGAGGAAAGAGACATGCCGAAATTTGCTGCCAATCTCAGCTTTATCTTTCAGGAAGTCGGTTTTCTCGACCGTTTCGGTGCGGCGGCCGCCTGCGGCTTCAAGGCGGTCGAGTATCTCACTCCGTACGACCATCCGCCCGAGGTGATCGCCGAGCAGCTGAAGCGGCACGAGCTCGAGCAGGCGCTGTTCAACATGCCGCCCGGCGACTGGGCGGCCGGCGAGCGCGGCATCGGCGCGCTCACCGGGCGCGAGCAGGAATTCCGCGTCGGGGTCGAGAAGGCACTGGTCTACGCCAAGGCGACGAAGTGTCGGCTCTTGCATGCCATGGCCGGGGTCCTGCCGGCGGGGCGAGATCGAGCGGAGGCCGAACGGGTGTATCTCGGGAATTTGCGGCACGCCGCCGAGCGGCTCGGGGGCGAGGGCATCGCGGTCGTCATCGAGCCGATCAACACGCGCGACATCCCGGGCTATTTCCTCAATACGACGACCCAGGCGATGTCGATCATCGAGCGAACGTGGCGCCCCAACGTCAAACTACAACTCGATCTCTACCATGTGCAGATCATGGAGGGCGACCTCGCCCACCGCATCCGTGCGCTCGCCGGACACTACCCGCACGTACAAATCGCGGGCAATCCCGGCCGGCACGAGCCTGATGTTGGGGAGATCAACTACCCGTACTTATTCGATCTTTTCGATGAGCTCGGCTATTCGGGCTGGATTGGCTGTGAATATCGCCCAAAAGGCGAGACCAAGGCCGGGCTCGGCTGGGCGAAGCGCTACGGCATCGGCGGCTGAGCCGTGCGGGTTGTCATCACCGGCGGTTGCGGGTTTCTCGGCCGTCGTGTGGCGCTGCGCCTAATGGAGCGCGCGGACCTCGACGAGTTCGTGTTGTTCGATAATGCGGCCTCGGCTCTGCCGCTCCCCGAGGACAAGAGGCTGAGGCTGGTCACTGGCGACGTCGGCGATCCGGCGACGGTACGCGGCGTGGTGTGCCCGGGCACGAGCTCGATCTTCCATCTCGCCGCCGTGGTCAGCGGCGAAGCCGAGGCCGATACCGATCTCGGGTATCGCGTCAACCTCGACGGCACGCGCGCGGTGCTCGATGCCTGCCGCGCGCTCGGCACCTGCCCACGTGTCGTTTTCGCCAGCTCGCTCGCGGTCTATGGCGGGGTACTGCCGCCCACGGTCGGGGACGACACGCCGCTGACGCCGCAGACCTCCTACGGAACGCAAAAGGCGATCGGCGAGCTCCTAGTCAACGATTACAGCCGCAAGGGGTTCGTCAACGGCCGCGCACTGCGCTTGCCGACCGTCGTCGTGCGGCCGGGGCGCCCCAACCGTGCCGCCTCGACCTTTGCTTCCTCGATGATCCGTGAGCCGTTGTCGGGGCGGGAGGCGGTCTGTCCGGTCTCGCCTGATACCGTAATGGCATTGGCCTCGCCGCGCCGCGTCGTCGACGCCTTGCTGCATGCCCATGATCTGCCGGCCGCCGCATTCGGCACGAGCCGGTCACTGCAGCTTCCGGGGTTTTCGGTCGCGGTCGGCGAGATGGCGGACGCGGTTCGCCGCGCCGGCGGCAAAGAGGCGTACACAAGGATCCGCTGGGAGCCTAACCCGCTGATCGAGCGGATCGTCTCCGGCTGGCCGCAAGCCCTCATCGCCCCGCGCGCCGCGGCCCTCGGCTTCGCCGCCGACGACGGCATCGACGAGGTGGTCCAAGCCTTCATCGAAGACGACCTCAAGATGCAGAAAGGGCTCGTCTGAGCTTGACAGGCGCCCGGGCGCGCCATCTTTGCGACAACATCAAAGGCTAGGCTGGGACTTCGCTGAGGCAGCAAAGCCCCTTACCCAGCACCCTCACTAAGCGTCAAAACAGCATCAAAGCCTCCCTCAGGTGGCGTCAAAGCCTCCCTGAGAGCGGCGTCAAAGCGCTGTCCGAAGTGGGGTATAAGTGATTGATAAAAATTCATCTTGGCCGCTGGGCCAGGGCTTTGTAAAAAATTTCTCCCTGTTCTCAGGGAGACCCGGGTGCGACGCGGCCGGCATACCGTTGGACAGGCGGCTAAGCGACATGGCAGTTTGGCTTCATGCGGTTGATGCTCGATAGGAGATCCCTCGATGAAGCTGCTTCGCTACGGACCCATTGGTCAGGAAAAGCCGGGTCTCCTCGATCGTGACGGCAAGATCCGCGACCTCTCGGGTGCCGTCCGCGACATCGCCGGGGAGGCGCTCGCACCGGCCTCGCTCGATCGGTTGCGCCGCCTCGACCCGGCAAGCCTACCGCTGGTCGCCGGCTCGCCGCGCCTTGGGCCGTGCGTCGGCTCGGTGTCCAAAATTGTCGCGATCGGCCTCAATTACCGTCTGCACGAGCAGGAGGCGGGTGCAGCGATCCCCTCCGAGCCGATCTTCTTCATGAAGGCGACTTCGTCGATTTGCGGCCCGAACGACGAGGTGATCATCCCCAAGGGCTCGCAGAAGACCGATTACGAGGTCGAGCTCGGCATCGTCATCGGCAGCCTCGCCCGCCACGTCTCCCAATCCGACGCACGCAAGCACGTGGCCGGCTATTGCGTCGTCAACGACGTCTCAGAACGCGAATTCCAGATCGAGCGCGGCGGGCAATGGACCAAGGGCAAAAGTGCCGATACCTTCTGCCCGACCGGGCCATGGCTGGTGACCGCCGACGAGGTTCCCGATCCCGGCAAGCTGACGCTGTGGACCGAAGTCAACGACGAGCGGCGTCAGAGCAGCAACACCGCCGACCTGATCTTCGGGGTCGACGAGATCGTCAGCTACGTCAGCCAGTTCATGACCTTGTTGCCGGGCGATTTGATCCCGACCGGGACGCCTTCGGGCGTCGGCATGGGCTTCAAGCCGCCGAAATTCCTGAAACCCGGCGACCGGGTCCGCCTGTCGGTCGAAGGCTTGGGTGAGCAGAATCAGCGCCTCGTAGCCTACAGCGGATAACCCGCTATCCGGCGTTTCTCTGTGATCGCCGCGGCCCTAGTAACGGCTGTGGCGGACCCGCAGGGGATCGATGGAATCCGAAATGTGACCGCTAGCGTGGTGCGACGTTTTTACGCTATGGTTCGACGTCCGATGCGGCAGCCGCATTCTTTGCGCGTTTAGAGGAGCTATGTACGAACGCCGCCCCGGCTTCTTTCGCGAGGATACCCCCCCAAGCCATCGCGTCGAAGCCAAAGTCAAGTGGTTCAATGCCAGCAAGGGTTTCGGATTTGTCACCGTTGCCGACGGATCGCAAGACGCGTTCCTGCCGATGGCGGTACTGCGTCGCGCCGGTTATGAGGACGCGCGCGAAGGCGCCTTGATCACCTGCGAGATCGGCGCTGGAGCCAAAGGCCCAGTGGTTACCAATGTCTTAAACGTCGACAGCAGTACGGCGGTACTGCCGCAGGGCGGAGCCGGCGGGATGGACCGCCGCGGCCCACGTCCCTCCACGACGATGGAGGGAGCGGTCAAATGGTTCGAGGCCGAAAGAGGCTACGGATTCATTTCTCTCGACGGCGGTGGCAAGGACGTGTTCATACATATCACCGCCTTGCGTCGCAGCGGCGTCAACGCTCTTGGTCCCGGCCAACGGGTTAGGGTCGAAGTCGTCGACGGCAAGAAAGGCCTCGAGGCCGACCGTATAACCCTGATCTGAAGGATGCCGCCGAAACGGCGGCGAGGAAGGCTCGAAAAACCCCGTCCTCTTGGCGGTTCATCCTTGCGTCAATTGCGAACCGCGCAACGACCTCGCGATACGGATGACCTAGCATCCTCGGCATTCAATTGTTAGCTTAACCAACACGTCCGGAACCTGCTAGCTCCGGAGACGATGCGGCCGCCCTTTGCACCGCTCCTGTCTACTACAACGAAAGCCCGAGACGATGGACTTGCACGATACGATCCGGACCTATCGCCTATTCTCCGGCTCCTACGACATCGTTTTCGGTCCGGTGTTCCATCCCGGTCGCAAAGACGCCGTCCGCATCGCCAATGACCGGCCGGGTCAGCGGATTCTCGAAGTCGGTGTCGGTACGGGTCTGTCGCTGCCTTATTTCCGGCGGGATTCGCGGGTGACGGGAATAGACGTCTCGGCCGAGATGTTGGCGAAAGCGCAACGCCGCGCCAAGCGCCTCGACCTCGCCCATGTCAAGAGTTTGCAAGTGATGGACGCCGAAAACCTCGAGTTTCCTGACAGCTCCTTCGATGCGGTGCTGGCGCTCTATGTCGCCTCGGTGGTGCCCAATCCGGCGCGCTTTGCCGCAGAAATGCGCCGGGTTTGCATAACCGGCGGAACGATCGTCGTCGTCAACCACTTCACCAGCGAAAACCTGGTCCTACGGTTGATCGAAAAACGGCTGGCCCGGATCGCCCGCCATATCGGCTTTCATGCCGATTTTCCGTTCGACGCATTCTGCCGCGACAGCCAGCTCTCAATCCGCGAGGTCCGGCCTAGCAATCTGTTCGGCTACTGGAAACTCCTGCGCTGCATCAACGAAAAGCCGGCGTCGAGCCCGGGGTGACAGGTTAGTTTCGGACGACGTCCGCCATCCGCCACAGACGGATTTCGCGCAGCAGGGCCTCGACCCCAGCGCAAGCAAAGCCGAGTGACGTCTCGTCGACGAGCCGACCCTCCCGGATCTTGTCGGCCGTCGCGGTGATCGTCACCTCGCGTGCCAGAGTGACACGCGCCAACATCGAGTCGAGTGCCACCCGCATATGCTCCAGGCAACGCGCCCCGCCCAGCGGCCCGCGCGAGGTCGCCATGATCGCCACCGGCTTGTATGCCATCACCGAGGTAAAGGCGGGGCGCGAGGCCCAGTCGAGCGCGTTCTTCAAGACGCCAGGAATGCTGTGGTTGAATTCCGGCGCACAAAGCACGAGTCCGTGGCTCTCGGCGATAGCAGCGAGCAGCGCCTTGACCGGCGCGGGACGCTTTTCGCCTTCGAAGTCCTGGTTGTAGGCCGGGATCGGCTGCAAATCGTAAATCCTGAGATCGGCACGGCCCTCGAACTTTTCCCGCAAGGTCTCCAGAACCGCGTTCGAATAGGAGCCGCTACGCAGGCTGCCAGACATTCCGAGCAAGCGGGCCGGCACTGGCTCTAACATCCGGGGCTAGTCTCCGTTATGCGGGATAGGCAGTTCCTCATAGCGAAAGCCGCTCGCCAATAGCAACCTTCTCGCGCAGGATACGGCATGACTTTGCGTCAATCCCGCCGCGGCATTATCCCGCCTTTTATCGCCATGGACGTCCTGCGCGCAGCCAACGAGCGCGAGGCCGCGGGGGCCGACATCATCCATCTCGAAGTCGGCCAACCGGGCAGCTCAGCGCCTGAGCCCGTGCTCGACGCGGCCCGGCGCGCGCTCACCAATGAGCCGATAGGCTATACCGACGCTCTCGGGATCGCGCCGCTACGGCGGGAGATCGCCGCGCACTACCAAGCGCAATACGGGATCGCGGTCGATCCCGCGGAGGTCGTCGTGACCACCGGCTCGTCGGCGGCTTTTCTGCTCGCCTTTCTCGCCGCGTTCGAACCCGGCGACCGAGTGGGTCTCGCCATCCCCGGTTATCCGGCCTACCGCAACATCCTGTCGGCTCTCGAGATAGAGCCGGTGCTTATCTCAGTCGGCGAGAACGCCCATTACCAGCCGACACCCGAGTTGCTTGCGGATTTGGGTAGGATCGACGGTCTGATCCTTGCGAGTCCGGCCAATCCGACCGGCACGATGATCAGCGCCGCCGATCTCGCCGGGCTGACGGCCTATTGCCGCGACCGGGGGATCCGGTTGGTTTCGGACGAGATCTACCATGGGATCACCTACGAAGCCGCCGCAGCGACAGCGCGCACCTATGGGCGTGAGGCCATCATCGTCAACTCGTTTTCAAAGTATTACAGCATGACCGGGTGGCGGCTCGGCTGGATGCTGGTGCCGCCCGACCTCGCCCGCTCGGTCGAATGCCTAGCCCAGAATTTTTACATTTCACCGCCGGCGCTTTCGCAAATTGCCGCGTTACCGGTTTTCGGCTGCCGCACCGAGCTGGACGGTCACGTCGCGCGATATCGCGTCAACCGTGATTTGTTGCTCGGCACCCTCGATGCCGCCAGACTGACCCGCTTTGCGCCGGCAGAAGGGGCGTTTTATCTTTACGTCGATATTTCTAGTCTGACGCGAGACAGTGAAGAATTTTGTGGGCGGCTCCTTGCTGAAACCGGGATCGCCGTAACCCCGGGTCTCGATTTTGATCCGATCGATGGCGGCGGCTGGGTGCGCTTCTCATTTGCCGGATCGACCGAAAGCGTCGCCGAGGCGGCGCGCCGTCTGAAGGATTGGCTGGCGCGATCACGCTGATAGTCGACTCCGTCCAACACTAGAGCGCCGGTCGGATCGCGACTTCTCTGACCTCGCTGCCTACCAACGGCTCGAACTCCGCGAAGTTCGCCGCGAAACGCCGAGTCAGCTCGCGCGCGGTCTCGTCATAGGCCTTCTTGTCGGACCAGGTGCCGCGCGGGTCCAGCACCTCGCTCGGGACCTCGGGACAGCCCTCGGGCACAAAGAGACCGAAATTGGGGTCCTCGCGCAGCGTGGTACCGGCGAGCCGACCGTCGAGTGCCGCACGCAACAGCGCACGTGTATGAGCGATCGGCATACGCTGGCCGACGCCATAGGTGCCGCCCGACCAGCCGGTGTTGACGAGCCAGCATTGTGCCCCGTGCTGTTTGATCCGGGCGCCCAGCATCTTCGCATAAACCGCCGGATGGCGCGGCATAAAGGGCGCGCCAAAACAGGTCGAGAAAGTCGCCTCGGGGGCATTGCTCAGCCCTTTCTCTGTGCCCGCGACCCGCGCGGTGTAACCGGACAGGAAGTGATACATCGCCTGTTCGACGTTAAGCTTGGCGATTGGCGGCATGACGCCGAACGCGTCTGCGGTTAGCATAACGACATTGCTCGGGTGTGGCCCTGACCCGTGCGGATCAGCGTTGGGAATGAAATCGATCGGATAACAGGCGCGGGTGTTCTCGGTCAGGCTCTGATCGTCGACATCGGCGATCCGCGTCTCTTTATCGAGCACGACGTTTTCGAGCACCGTCCCGAAGCGACCGATCGTGGCATAGATTTCGGGCTCCGCGGTCGGTGACAGATTGATTACCTTGGCGTAGCAGCCGCCCTCGAAATTGAATATGCCCTTTGGGCTCCAGCCGTGCTCGTCATCGCCGATTAGGGTGCGTGAGCTGTCGGCGGACAGCGTCGTCTTGCCGGTGCCGGAGAGCCCGAAAAAGATCGCGCAGTCGCCCTTTGGACCGACATTGGCTGAGGCGTGCATCGGCAGCACGTCGCGCGCCGGCAGCACGAAATTAAGATAGCCGAACACCGATTTCTTGATCTCGCCCGCGTAGGAAGTGCCGCCGATCAGCACCAGCCGCTCGGCAAAATTGACGAGAATGAAGACATCGGAGTTGATCTTGTCGAGCTCCGGGATCGCAAGGAATTTCGGGGCGTGCAGGATCGTGAAGGCCGGCTCGAAACCTTCGAGTTCGTTGACCGGCGGGCGAATGAACATGTTACGCGAGAAGAGGCTGTGCCACGCACTGTCCGTGACCACTCGGACCGGCAGGCGGTATACCGGGTCGGCTCCTGCATAGAGGTCTTGGATGAACAGCTCACGCCCCTGGAGGTAGGCGAGCATCCGTTGATGTATGCTGTCGAAGCGCGCGGGATCGATTGGCTGGTTGATCTTGCCCCACCAGACCGCGTCCTTGGTACCCGCTTCCTCGACGATGTATTTGTCCCGTGGAGTGCGGCCGGTATAGAGGCCGGTCGAGACCGAGAAGCTGCCGCCAAAGCCGAGTTCGCCCTCACCGCGCCGGATCGCATGCTCGTAGAGGACCGGTATCGACTGGTTCCAATGCTGCTTCCCGAGGTGGCGCATGCCCTGCCGTTCGAGCCCGAAACGACTTTTGGCCCCGATCATTGGATCGCCTTCTTCATCGAACGCTTCCTCCTTTTGAGGCCTAGCCCGCAAGGCACGTCCCCTTAGAGCGCGCCGTACCACAGATGGGTCACTGTGTCAAAGTTCCCTCAACGCATGCGCGTTACTCGTGCGCTGCGCTGGCAAGTTGAACGAGCGCAGCGCGGGCCGCCGCCGGAGTAAGGATCGAGGTCGCTACAGAAGCTGGAAAATTGAGCCGTGCTGTCTCGCCCTCGCGCTGTAGATCGATCCCTTCCGGGTCGATGCCGGTCATCTGCCAACCCGTGCCGCCGCGGTTGAGCAGACCGCTCGCATAACGCGCAATGGCATCGCTGTGGTCTTCGTTCATGTGCTGGAGGATGTCGATTTCCGCGTCAGCGAGCGGGCCGGCATCTAATGCAAACAGAAAATCGTCCCCGTTGATCCAATCGATCCGGCCAAAGCCAGCAACGAGATGCCCGCGCTCGACCACCACCCGGTACAGATGGAAGTCGGGAAAACTAGCATAGCCAGCGCTTGACGGGTGGTGCGCGAGAAAGCGCTCGCGGCAGCGTGGATCCTCGTGCAGCAGAGCGCGCCCGAGCAAGGTCAGCCGAGAACCGGTCAGAGGATCGGGGCGGCCCTCGGTCGCGTCGAGTAGCAGTGAGACCCGCGGGTCGAAGGCAATGTTCCGGGTATGTTGTGCAAGATCAGAAAGTAGCAGCAAGGGGCTCGCATCGACATCAACTGCGAAAAGCACGAGCGAACCGTACGGGGCACCGTTGAGGCTGGTGGCAAGCGCCGCGCGGGTGCACCCGCGCGCCAGCAGCCGGCCGAATACCGCCGGATCGTGGCTCGAACGAGTCTCGGACATGCGTAGAGTGAGCCGCGAGGCCACCCACGCGTCAAGGAAGACGCACGGAGATGTAGAAAATGAGGGTTTCTGTTTGCCACCCAAGGGCCATATGTAATTGTGACAGCACCTTTAGGAGGCCGCCAAGCTACCTTGCGGCGAGGAGGGGGGTACCCAAGTGCTGAACACGATTGCTCTTGTCGACGACGACCGGAACATCTTGACCTCTGTCTCGATGGCGCTCGAAGCGGAAGGTTTTACCGTTCGCTGCTACAGCGAAGGGGCCGAGGCTCTCAAGGGCCTGAGCGCGCAGCCCGTCGACCTTGCCGTGCTCGACATCAAGATGCCGCGCATGGACGGCATGGAGTTGCTCGGCCAGCTGCGGCGGCAAAGTCACATCCCGGTGATCTTTCTGACCTCGAAGGACGACGAGGTCGACGAGCTCTTGGGCTTGCGCATGGGTGCCGACGACTACATCAAGAAGCCCTTTTCGCAGCGGCTTCTGATCGAGCGCATCCGCGCGCTCATTCGGCGCGGTGAACTCGCCCGCGAGCGTGAAGATCCACAAAGCGAGCCGGTGATCGTGCGCGGCCGGCTGATCCTCGATCCGGCGCGGCATCTGTGTACGTGGAATAGCGAACCTGTCGAGCTCACCGTCACCGAATTCTTGATCCTTAAGTCACTCGCTCACCGCCCGGGGCACGTCAAGAACCGCGACCAGCTGATGGATGCGGCGTATGGCGAGCACATCTACGTCGACGATCGCACAATCGACAGCCACATCAAGAGGCTCCGCAAGAAGTTTAAGGCGGTCGATGCGGATTTCGCCCAGATCGAAACCCTCTATGGCGTCGGCTACCGATACCGCGACCGCTGAACCGGCCTCGCCGTCGTCGCATGCGCTCCACCCTATTACTCATCTGCGGAGGAGGAACAGCGGCGGGCGTTGGCCGATCTCACCGCTCACCCGCCGGATCCTCGCCGTCAACGTATTGGCGCTGGCGCTTCTCGCCGGCGGGTTTCTTTACCTCGGCAAATACCAAGCAAGCCTCGTTAGCCAGCAAATCGAGTCATTAAAGACGCAAGGAGAGGTCTTTGCTGCCGCGCTTGGCGAGGGTGCGGTTCTCGATTCGGTCGATGAAGGGGAAATCCTGCTTCCTGATCTCGCCCGCCAGATGATGCGCCGCCTGGTCGAGCCGACGCGCACCCGGGCACGGCTCTTTGGCATAAAGGGCGAAATCATCGCCGACAGCCGGGTCCTGCGTGGCCCGGGCGATAGCGTTCAAGTGCTCGAGTTGCCTGCACCGAAAACCGCCGGCCCGATCATGCGTTTGACCGATCGCGTTTACGATTGGGTCGTCGGCGAGCTACCGCGCCGGACCCGCTATCCGATGTATCGCGAGAGTGCCTTGCAGCGCGCCGACGATTACCCCGAGGTGATGCGCGCACTGCGCGGTGAAACGGCCTCGGCGATCCGCGGCGACCCGGCGAGCTCTGGCCTCGTGCTCAGCGTCGCCATCCCGGTCCAGCGATATAAGCAGGTCCTGGGCGCGGTCATGTTGTCCGCCGGCAGCGGCGAGATCGAGGAGGAGGTGCGTACCGTACGGCTCGAGCTGCTGCGGATTTTCAGCGTGGCGCTTCTGGTCACGGTGTTGCTCTCGTTTTACCTCGCCGGCACGATCGTGCGACCGATCCGCCGACTTGCTGGAGCGGCCGAGCGGGCGCGCGGCCGGCGCGCCCGCGTCGAGATTCCGGATTTCACCCACCGCGGCGACGAGATCGGCGATCTCTCCGGTTCGCTGCGCGAGATGACCGATGCGCTGTGGCAGCGGATGAGCGCGATCGAGAGTTTTGCCGCCGATGTCGCACACGAGATCAAGAACCCATTGAGCTCGCTGCGCAGCGCCGTCGAGACCGCCGTCCGCATCGAAGATCCCGCCAAACAGCGGCGATTGATGGCGATCATCCTCGACGACGTCGAGCGGCTCGACCGGCTGATCACGGACATCTCCGACGCGTCCCGCCTCGACGCAGAGCTCGGGCGCCTCGAGGTGGGGCCGGTCGACATTGCGGCGATGTTGGACGCGCTCGCCGACCTTCACGAGTCGACCAGGACCGAGGGCGCGCCGCACCTCGTCCTCGAGGTGACCGACCGCGGCCGTCCACTGATCGTGCCTGGGATCGAGACACGGCTGTCGCAGGTCTTTGGCAATCTTATCGCCAACGCTGTGTCGTTCAGCCCTCCGCTCGGCGAGATCCGCCTCACCGCGCGGCACGACGGCAGGGCGGTGCTCGTGACCGTCGAAGATCAGGGGCCCGGGATCCCTGACGACAAGCTCACGGCGATCTTCGACCGCTTCTACACCGAGCGTCCGCTGGGCGAGAAGTTTGGCACCCATTCCGGGCTCGGGCTTTCGATCTCAAAGCAGATTGTCGAAGCTCATCGCGGCATGATCTGGGCGGAAAACCGAAAAGACGCGAGCGGCGTCGGCGCTCGCTTCTGCATTCGCCTGCCGGCAGAGACGTGAACGACACCTTGCTGGTGCATGCCACTGCGGTGGTGATAGACGACAGCGCCGTCCTGCTCCGCGGGCCGCCCGGTGCCGGAAAATCGGATCTTGCCCTGCGTCTGATGGAGGATGGTGCTCGCCTGCTCGCTGATGACCAAGCCCTGTTGCAGCGCGCGGGCGACCAGGTCCTCGTGCGGGCACCCGCTGCGATTGCCGGCCTGATAGAGGTCCGCGGCGTCGGTATCGTGCGCGTCGATGCATTGGAGGAAGCGCCGCTTGCACTGGTTGCGGACCTCGTGCCCTCGACCCAGGTCGAGCGTATTCCTGACAATCGGTTTGAAGTGGTGCTCGGGCTAACCATTCCGCTTATCGCACTTGCGCCCTTCGAGATCTCCGCCGCGGCGAAGCTGCGCCTCGCACTGCATGCGCTTTGCCCTTGCTCGTCGCGGTCCTGATCGGTAGCGGTGGCAGAACCGCGACGGCATACAGCGCCATTTGTCGACGGTGGTGACGAATGCGCCGAACGGCGCTATATGGAGCCGCGATGACCCGCTCTCTCGCCGCGACCGTCCGATCACATATGAGATCGGGCTCTAGCGCCAAGTGGTTCCTGCCCTGCGCGACCGCGCTGATCTGGTGATCGATACCTCCTTACTGACCGCTCCCGATTTGAAGCGCTTGTTGACCGATCGGTTCACCGCCGGACGGGCCAGTGCTCGCTGGACGCGGCGGGCACCGCGAGCCTAACGACCGCAGCCGGTTCCATGAAAGGCGATGTAACATGATCGGCATGGTTCTGGTGACGCACGGGCGGCTCGCGGCGGAATTTGCCGCCGCGCTCGAGCACGTGGTCGGCGCTCAGACCCAAATCGCCGCCGTTTGCATCGGCTCCGATGACGACATGGAACGGCGCCGCCAGGATATCCTGAGCTCGATCGCCGAGGTCGACACCGGCGACGGTGTGGTATTGCTGACCGACATGTTCGGCGGCACTCCCTCGAACCTCGCGATCTCGATCATGGATCGCGCCAAGATCGAGGTCATCGCCGGCGTCAACCTGCCGATGCTGATCAAGCTCGCGAGCCTGCGGCAGACCGAGAGCCTCGAACGGGCTGTGCTCGGCGCCCAGGAAGCGGGGCGCAAGTACATCAACGTCGCCTCCCAGCTGCTCAGCGACGCGCGCCAATGAGCGGCAATTCCATCGACGAAGCAACTTCAGGCGCTGCGGCATCGCCGCAACCCATGGCACGCCGGGTGGCGACGATTTGCAATCAGCGTGGGCTGCACGCGCGGGCGGCCGCTCGTTTTGTCAAGACCGCGGGGCAGTTCGAGGCCGAGGTGTGGGTACGCAAGAACGGCACCGAGGTTTCCGGCCGGTCGATCATGGGGCTGATGATGCTGGCGGCGGCGCCGGGCTCGGTCATCGAGCTGGCCGCTACCGGGCGTCAGGCCGAAGCGGC
>Ga0182036_10000493_pt1 | contig 17766 bp, 16 predicted proteins | sample sta12Cox44000080_FD_125966 | JGI IMG/M metagenome (GOLD analysis project Ga0182036, IMG submission 125966) | Lab enrichment of tropical soil microbial communities from Luquillo Experimental Forest, Puerto Rico - statoxic.12C.oxic.44.000.080 | ecosystem: Environmental > Terrestrial > Soil >...
GAACTCCAACCGGCCCTGGCTAACCAGAATTGGGCGGCGCTACCCGGCCTGCAAACCAACCCGAACGCGTTAGCCGGTTTCAACTTGCCGACGTGGGGATCGCTGCGACTGGCTCTGCCGATGGGCGGCAACGGTGACGCATCGTTTCTGGCCGGGGAGGCGGTGGCGGTCGCGTCGGTACCCGCGGGCGCACCGGCGACCCAGGGCACCGGTGCAGTGCGCACGCTGCTGGGCGCCCAACCCAAGTTGGCGGATAACTCGCTGGCGGAGGCGATGAACGCGCTGCTCAAGCCCGGCGACGTGGCGACCGCACCGGTGCACGCGGTAGTCACGACCGAGCAGCAGGTGTTCCAGCGCGGCCAGTCACTGTCGGATCCCAAGAGCACGCTGGGTTCCTGGCTGCCGCCCGGGCCGGCGCCTGTCGCCGACTATCCCACGGTGCTGCTCAGCGGGTCATGGCTGACACAGGAGCAGACCTCGGCGGCCAGCGAGTTCGCCCGCTTCATGCACAAGCCCGAGCAACTGGCGAAGCTGGCCAAGGCCGGCTTCCGGGTTAACGGGGTCAAACCCCCGAGCAGCCAGGTCACCAGTTTCGCGGCGCTGCCCTCCGCCCTGTCGGTGGGCGACGATGCCATGCGCGCCACGCTCGCCGAAGCCATGGCCGCCCCGTCGAGCGGACTGGCCGCGACCATCATGCTCGACCAGTCGATGCCCACCCAGGAAGGCGGGAAAACCCGGCTGGCCAACGTGGTTGCGGCGCTCGACGGCAAGGTCAAATCGCTGCCGCCCACCGCTGTCCTGGGGCTTTGGACTTTCGACGGCCACGAAGGTCGCTCCGAGGTGACGCGCGGGCCGCTGGCCGACCCCGTCAACGGTCAGCCGCGCTCGGCGGCAATTGCGGCCGCGCTGGACAAGCAGTATTCGTCGGCCGGCGGTGCGGTGTCGTTTACCACCCTGCGGCTGCTCTACCAGGAGATCCAGGCCAATTACCGTGCCGGCCAAACGAATTCGATACTGGTGATCACGGCTGGGCCGCACACCGACCAAACTCTGGACGGGCCGGGATTGCAGGATTTCATCCGCAAAGCCGCCGACCCGGCCAAGCCGATCGTGGTCAATGTCATCGACTTCGGCGCTGACCCGGACCGGGCAACGTGGGAAGCCGTCGCCCAGCTCAGCGGCGGTGGCTACCAGAACCTCGCCACCTCGGCCTCCCCCGACCTCGGCACGGCGATCAACACGTTTTTGGGCTAAAAGCCGCCCGGCTCGACCCCTCGCGAGCGTAACGCCACGGCGAAAAAGGCCGAAACTCGCAGTGGCGTTACGCTCGCGAGCCGGCCTGAAAACCCCGCCCTCAGCCGCCAGCTCGGAGGTGTCACGCCCGGCACATACGATCGTGGGCGTCACCGAAGGAGCGCTATGAACATCGATTTCACCCCGGATCCCCAGCTGTATCCGTTCCAGTCGCGCTGGTTCGACAGCTCGCAGGGACGCATTCATTACATCGACGAGGGCGACGGCCCGCCGCTGCTGTTGTGCCACGGCAACCCGACCTGGAGCTTCCTGTATCGCAATATCGTCGTCGCGCTGCGTGACCGGTTCCGTTGCATCGCACCGGATTACCTCGGTTTCGGGCTGTCGGAGCGGCCGTCGGGATTCGGCTACAAGATCGACGAGCACGCCCAGGTGGTCGGCGAGTTCGTCGATCACCTCGGCCTCGACGGCTACCTGACGATGGGCCAGGACTGGGGCGGACCGATTGGGATGGCGGTCGCAGTTGAACGTGCCGAGCGGGTGCGCGGGGTCATCTTGGGCAACACCTGGTTCTGGAAGACGGACGAGTTGACGGCGAAGATCTTCAGCCGGGTGATGGGCAGCCCGCCGATGCAGTGGGCGATCCTGCAGCGCAATTTCTTTGTCGAGCGGCTGATTCCCGCGGGCACCGAGCGCCGGCCCAGCGCCGTGGTGATGGAGCACTACCGGGCCGTGCAGCCCAACCCCGAGGCGCGGCGGGGCGTGGCCGAGATGCCCAAACAGATCCTGGGCGCCGAACCCTTGCTGTCGCGGCTGGGCCGGGAGGTGCCGGCCAGGCTGGGTGCCAAGCCCGCGCTATTCGTCTGGGGCATGAAGGATTTCGCCTTCCGCCCCGGCCCGACGCTCCCCCGGATGCGCGCGGCATTCCCTGACCACGTCATCGTCGAGCTGCCCGAGGCCAAGCATTTCATCCAGGAGGATGCGCCCGAACAGATCGCCGCGGCGATCATCGAGCGCTTCGGCTGACGGAATTCGGACTGCTCAGCTCGGTCAGCCCGTGTCCCGATGATTCCAGAGCCCTCGGCGAGTCAGAACCATTGTCCTACTCGTGTTCACACGGAGGTTCGAATGCCCGCAGTTTCCTCACGACACGCGATATGGTCGATGGTCCACGCCGAGCGCGCTGCCCTTGCCGATGATCTTGCCGGACTCGACCGGGACCAGTGGCGCCAGCCTTCGCTGTGCGGGCGGTGGACCGTCGAGGAGGTCGTCGCCCACCTGACTGCGGCGGCGAGTATCGGCAGGCTGCGGTGGATCGCCAGTGTTGTGGGCGCCCGGTTCAATTTCGACCTCCACAACGACCGACGTCTGGCGGAGCATCGCGGCGGGAACCCCGCCGAGACCCTCGAGCGGTTCCGTCGCGTGATTAGCAGCACGGCGGCGCCGTCCGGACACACCGCGGCATGGCTGGGTGAGGTGGTTGTGCACGGTCAGGATATCCGGCGGCCCCTGGGACTCGTTCGCACACCCGCGATCGATGTCGTCACCACGGTCGCGCGGTTCTACGCGTCCCGGGACTTCGCCGTGCCTAGCCGCAGCGCAACCGCCGGTCTGCGCTTGCAGGCTAGTGATGGTCCTTTCGCCAGCGGTTCCGGCGCCCTGGTGCACGGAACAACACTGGCTTTAATCATGGCGATGGCCGGCCGGCCAACCTACTGCGACGACCTGACCGGGCCGGGCCTGCCGATCATGCGAGGGCGCTGCAATCCCACCAATTAACCCGCCAAAAGCGCTCCGGCAGCCGAGTTCCGAATGCACGCAAACTGGCTTGCGGCTGCTGGCTGCCATCTATGGGGAGTGACGTGGGCAGGGAGTGAGGCCACCACCTACGGATCTCATTGACGCGCTGCTGGCTGGCGCCGCGAGCTGACCCTACGTCCACCAGGATCTAGGCCAGCGCGCAGACGGTGGCGATGCGGTTAGCCCATTCCTGCGTATCGCCGTTGCGATGTGGTAGCGAAGTCTCATTCGCCACGTTACCTGGGATCGGTAGCGGCAGGTCGGGGCTAGCGTGCGCCCATGGACCCGGTGAACCTGACCTATCCCGTCGAGCAGCGGATAGATCTAAGTCAAATTCCTCCTGCCCTTTCTTTTCTCTGGCATCTGGTCATTCACCACCCCGTGGTATCCGCAATTGTCGTCGGAGCCTGGGTGCTTTACTCCGTGTGGGCCTACAAGTGGTCGAAGCGACAGCCGCACGAGCCAAAAGATGAAAGGGCCACACTGAGAGGAACCGCGCAGGTTCTATCGTTTAAAAAGACCAGGGGCGAGGCATGGAATGCAGGCTATTTGTTTCTTCCCGCCATTTACGTTCGCGAGCCGAGAAAGACGCGGCGCTATTTGTGCATAATCAAACTGGCAGTGCATATCCCTGGTCGCGAACAGTGCGTGACCGTCGTGAGAAAACTTCTCGGACCCGCCGAGCGAGCCGCCGTGGAGCCCGGCAAGATTGTCCAGGTGCGGGTTGATCCCGACGACGACCCGAAAAATGTTCGGATCGATTTCAACCAGCCGATCACTGGGCCGGCCCAGCTTTCGGCATAGAGTCCCGACCATCATCGCCACCAGCCGGAACATTTTCCAGCGTCGGCGCGGTCAACGCGATGGCGTTGGCGCAGCCGTGCTGTTTTCGGCGGTGAAACCTCCCCTCCCTGTTGGTTCGGTGCCCAAACGATGCCCACATTTTGCCCAAAGTCACAGATAACTAGCGTGATTTGTAGGGATGTCTTTTTGCTAGCTTAGCTATACTGTCGGGGAGTATTTGCAGGTAGCTGAATAGGGTTCGAGTTCCTCCGCCGCCGACGCCGGTCCGTACGGAATCGCCTGAGATGTCGTAGCGGTCGCGCTAAACGAACGCCTCCACCGGCGGACACGAACAGACCAGGTTGCGGTCCCCGTAGGCGCCGTCGATGCGGCGCACCGGCGGCCACACCTTGGGCCGGAAGTCCTTGCCCAGCGGATAGGCCGCCTCTTCTCGGGTGTACGGGTGATCCCAATCCGGGACCAGCAAGCACTCAGCGGTGTGCGGGGCGGCCCGTAGCGGATTGTCGTCGGCTGGCCACTCCCCCGCGCCGACGCGGTCGATCTCGCGGCGGATGGCGATCATGGCCTCGCAGAAGGCATCGACTTCGGTCAGGCTCTCGCTCTCGGTGGGCTCCACCATCAGCGTGCCGGCCACCGGGAAGCTCATCGTCGGCGCGTGGAATCCGTAGTCCGCCAGGCGTTTTGCGACATCGTCGACCGTCACCCCGGTCGACTTGGTGATCCCGCGCAGGTCCAGGATGCACTCGTGGGCGACCATGCCGTTCTCGCCGGTGTAGAGCACCGGGAAGTACTCGTCGAGGCGTCGCGCGATGTAGTTGGCCGAGGCGATGGCGGTCAGCGACGCCGCCCGCAGGCCGTCGGCGCCCATCATCCTGATGTAGGCCCAGGTGATCGGCAGGATCGAGGCCGACCCGTAGGGCGCCGACGACACCGGATGTCCCTGGGGTAGCTCCGGGGCATATGGGTGACCGGGCAGGAACGGGGTCAGGTGCGAACGCACTGCCACCGGCCCGACGCCCGGCCCACCGCCGCCGTGCGGGATGCAGAACGTCTTGTGGAGGTTCAGGTGGCTGACGTCGCCGCCGAACTTCCCCGGCCTGGCGAGGCCGACCAGCGCGTTGAGGTTGGCACCGTCGATGTAGACCTGGCCGCCGGCGTCGTGTACCGCCGCGCAAATCTCGGCGATATCGTGCTCGTACACGCCGTGGGTAGACGGATAGGTGATCATCAGCGCCGCTAGCCGGTCCGCATGCTCGGCCACCTTGGCGCGTAGATCGTCGAGGTCGACGTCGCCGTTGTCGCGGCAGGCCACCACGGCCACCCGCAGCCCGGCCAACGCTGCCGACGCGGCGTTGGTGCCGTGCGCACTGGACGGGATCAGGCAGATATCGCGGTGTGGCTCGCCCCGGCTGGCGTGGTAGTCGTGGATCGCCAACAGCCCGGCATACTCGCCCTGCGAGCCGGCGTTGGGTTGCAGCGAGACGGCGTCGTAGCCGGTGATCTGCACCAGCCAGCTCTCCAGGTCGGCGATGAGACGGCGCAGTCCGACGGTGTCGGATGCCGGGGCGAACGGGTGCTGGCGGGCGAATTCCGGCCAGGTGATGGGTTCCATCTCGGCGGCGGCGTTGAGCTTCATCGTGCAGGAGCCGAGCGGAATCATGCTGCGGTCCAAGGCAATATCCTTGTCGGCCAGCATGCGCAGGTAGCGCATCATCGCCGTTTCGGTGCGGTATTGGGTGAACGCGGGATGGGTCAGGAACTTCGATGTGCGCGTCGCGATGTCGACCCGGCCCGGTTTGGTGGGCGCCACGCCGAACGCGTCGATGACCGCCGCCACGTGGTCGTCAGTGGTGGCTTCGTCGCAGGCCACCGAGACGTGGTCGTCGTCCACCTGCCACAGGTTGATGCCCTTCGTCTTGGCCGCGGCCACCACCTCGCGCGCGCGCCCCGGCACGTGGGCCAACACGGTGTCGAAATACCTGTCGTGCACCAGCGCGTCGCCCAATGCGGCGGCGAGGGTCTCGGCGTGGAAGTGCACGCGGCGGGCGATCGCGGTAAGCCCGTCGGCGCCGTGGTAGCCGGCGTACATCGCGGCCATCACCGCCAGCAGCACCTGCGCGGTGCAGATGTTGCTGGTCGCCTTGTCGCGACGGATGTGCTGCTCGCGGGTCTGCAGCGCCAACCGGTAGGCGGGCGAACCGTCGGCATCCAGCGACACGCCGACCAGCCGTCCCGGCAACTGACGGGCGTGCTTGGTGTGCACCGCCAGGTAGCCGGCGTGCGGGCCGCCGAATCCCATTGGTACACCGAATCTTTGGGTGGTGCCGAAGGCGACGTCGGCGCCAATGTCACCGGGCGGTGCGATCAGCGTCAGGGCCAACAGGTCGGCGCCGATGGCGACCAGGGCGCCCCGGTCGTGCGCCTGCTCCACCAAGGCGGCCCAGTCGGTGAGCCGGCCGCTCGCGCCGGGCAGCTGGGTGATGACGCCGAAGAAGTCACCGTCCGGCAGGCCGTCTCGAAAGTCAGCGGTGACGATCTCGATGCCCAAGGGCTTGGCCCGCGTGGCTAGTACGGCCGCGGTCTGGGCGTATACGTCGGCGTCGACGGCGAGCCGGTTCGTCGTGCCACGAGCCGCACGGTGCATCAGCGTCATCGCCTCGGCGGCGGCGGTGCCCTCGTCGAGCATCGACGCGTTGGCGACCTCGAGGCCGGTGAGGTCGGCCACCATCGTCTGAAAATTCAGCAGCGCTTCCAGCCGGCCCTGGCTGATCTCGGGTTGGTAGGGCGTGTATGCGGTGTACCAGGCGGGGTTCTCCATGATGTTGCGCAGCAACACCGGGGGCGTGAGCGTGTCGTAGTAGCCCTGCCCGATCATCGACACGGCGACGGTGTTGGCGTCGGCCAGCGCCCGCAGCTCGGCCAGCGCCTCGGTCTCGCCGGCGGCCGGCGGCAACTTGTCCAGACCCGGCGCGGCGTCGCCGTTGGCGCGCTTGTCGAGGATCCCAGTCGGGACCGCCTTGGATGCGAGCTCCTCGAACGAGTCGATGCCGATGACGGCGAGCATGGCCGCCACGGCCTGGCTGTCGGGGCCGATGTGCCGGGCCGCGAAGGTTGATTGGTCGGTCACTGGCGAACTCCTGAGGTCGAGGGACTAGCGGCCCTCTCCCTCTGTCTTCACCCGTTCGCCAGGCGCCTGAGAGATTCGGCGCCGCGTGCCGTCTCGGCGCCTTTCCCCATCGGCGGGTGTGGACCGTTACCGATCTCCACCGCTTTCCAGAGGCATCGTTATCTCGCGCGGTCCGGGTGCCTGAGAGGTTGACGGAGAGGTGTTGCTCCTTCGGCGTCCGTGACTGGCGGTCACAGAACTCTCCCGCTCGAGTTCGATGCTCAGCCCAGTTTACCCGGCCGGTTCACGTCCGGACGCATGCAATGCCGGGGCGCGCGGTCAGCCGATCTTGCGGTCGCGATGCTTGCGCCGAGAGGCCAGCTCGTCTTCGGGGCTCGCAATCGATTCGCCGCCGTCGGCGCGCTCACCGTGGAAGTCGGCGATGACGCCGGTCAGCTCGCGCATGGCGCCCGATACGGCGATGCCGAACACGCCCTGCCCGCCCTGCAGCAGGTCGACAACCTCTTCGGCCGACGTGCACTCGTAAACCGTCGTGCCGTCGGAGAACAGGGTGATGTTGGCCAGATCTTGGACGCCGCGCTGGCGCAGATGGTCGACCGCAACGCGGATGTTGTGCAGCGAGATACCGGTGTCCAGCAACCGCTTGACGATCTTGAGAACCAGGATGTCCTTGAACGAGTAGAGCCGCTGGCTGCCCGAGCCTGCCGCGCTGCGGATCGACGGGACCACCAGCGACGTACGGGCCCAGTAGTCCAGCTGCCGGTACGTGATTCCGGCGATCTGGCAGGCGCTCGGCCCGCGGTAGCCGACCAGCTCATCGGGCACGGAATCGTCGGGGAACAGCCCGGGTTGCACGGGACCGCTCGGTGCGGTGACTTTGGAGTCACTGCTCGCGGCGTTCGCGTGGTCGGCTAGGTCCAGTTGCTCTTGACGTGGCTGCTCGCTCACGGTGGTTCCTCTCGCCGATCGCGCTTCGTCTCTAGCTGCGTCCCTGGCTGCACCGCAGCCACGTTTATTCAGGCCCGAGTGCTAGAGAGCTTACGCTTTTCGATAGCTGTCGTGCCTTAAGTCGTAATCAAAGTATGGCCGCCGCACGCCTAACTGGGGGTGCTATCCGCCAGCGTGTCGACATCAAGTGCCAGATGAGATACGTCCGTAATGTCGATCTCCAGCGTAGTGGGTTCGCACCCGCGCGCCGAACAGTCCCCCGCAAGCGGGAGGTACCCCCAGCAGAATCGCATCGTCAGGGCAGAGATCGTGCGATTCGCCGAGGGCTAGGTGGCCTTGAAATCGTCGGGCGACACGCTGTCGAGAAACTCCTTGAACTTCTCCACCTCGTCCTCACGGACGGCGGTGTTGGCCTCCTCGTCGCTCTCGTCGGGGATGAGCAGCCCGGCCTGGGCAAGCACGGCTTCCTCGACGTAGATCGGAACGCCGACCCGCAGTGCTATCGCCACTGAATCCGAGGGGCGCGCCGATACCGTGATGTTTCGGTCGAAGACCAGGTCAGCGTAAAAAGTGCCTTCCTGGAGATCGACGATGCGCACCTCTTTCAGCGAATGCCCAAGCGCCGCAATGAGATCCCTGATCAAGTCATGCGTCAACGGGCGAGGCGGTTCAACACCTTGCTGCTCAAGGGCGATGGCAGCGGCCTCGGACTGACCGATCCAAATTGGCAGGTATCGGTCACCGTTGGCCTCGCGAAGCAACAGCACCGGCTGGTTCTGCGGCTGCTCTACGCGAATGCCGACAACACGAACTTCACCCATTTGCGTCTGCCCTCCGCACATGCCGCGATGGTCTCACTCACAGTAGGCGCGACGACGCGGTCGAACATCATGTCTCTCCACGCCGCCGAACACCAAGCTGTCCAACGAAGTCTAATCCTCAGCGGTGCAGAACGTCGCGAACCGCAGACTTGACCAACGACGTGTGCAGCGTGATGGCGAGTGCTGCCACCTCACGGGCCAGGTCATCGGCACGATCCCGGGCGCCGGCCTTGCCCGCCTTGACCACCGGCCCGGCGATTTGGGCGATCAGATCCGATTGCCTGTCGGCCGCCGAGCGGAAGGCGCGCAGATGCCGCGGCTCGACGCCGTATTCGGACAGCGCCCGCGCGCACTGCAGGATCACGACGGCGTGTTCGTCGAAGAAACCGCCCGCGCCGGTGGTGATCACCCCGGCTCTGAGCAGCGCCGTTAGCAGTTCGTCGTCCACTCCCGAGCGCTCCAGGAGGTCTTCTCGACTCAGCCGGACGCGGGTGGGAGCCACCGCCGCCGCGGCGGATCCGACCCCGGAGCCAGCCTCGGCGGCGACACCCACCTCCCCGTTGGCCGCTACCGGAACCAATCGCGGTACACCGTAAGGCGATCCGATCGGGGGAAGTTCACCGTCGGGCTGGGCGTCCAGCTGTGCCCTGATCACCTTCAGCGGTAGGTAGTGATCACGCTGGGCGGTGAGGATGAAGCGCAGCCGTGCGCAGTCGTATGCGGTGAACCTCCGGTAACCCGACGCGGCGCGCCGCGGCGTCACCAGTCCCTCAGCCTCCAAGAAACGAATCTTGGAAATTGTGACATCGGGGAAATCCGGCCTCAACAGGTCCAAGACCGTCCCGATCGACATCCCGGCAAGCGCCGGGCTATCGGGTGCGCTCACTAGCCTCCGGATCCTCCGTTTTCGTCACCTTGCTTGGGCCCGGTCAAGAACACCAAGCGGAACTTGCCGATCTGCACTTCGTCACCGTTCGCGAGCACCGCGGAATCCACGGGCTCACGGTTGACGTAGGTGCCGTTGAGGCTACCGACGTCGACGACGTGGAATTCGTTACTCTCCAACCTGAATTCGGCGTGGCGACGGCTGACGGTGACGTCATCGAGGAAGATGTCGCTGTCGGGATGCCGGCCGGCGGACGTGATGGGTTGGTCGAGCAGAAACCGCGATCCCGCGTTCGGTCCCCGTTTGACGACCAGCAGCGCCGAGCCGGCCGGGAGTCCTTCGACCCCGGATACCGCAGTCTCGGTCCCCGCTTGGGCGGGCGCGTCCAGTTCGTTGAGGAAGTCGGCACGGAAGACGGAAGTCGTCTCCACGGTGACTTCGTCAGAAGTCTGGTCCTTGTCCATGTCCGTCACCCGCTGCTCCTCACTGGCCGCTGTGGCGTTATCTGACCCGGCCGTTTGGCCGGTTTCCCGTCGGTTTCTTCGCCCCGTGCTGGCGATTACCGCCTTCTAATTCTGATGTGTCGACGTTACCGCGCACTAGTCCGGAATGTGCCCCCCACCGGATGATATGCAGCCCGATTGTCGGGCTACCGCCCCACGCGGGTGGGGATGGCGTCCACTCGTGATGGCGCGCGGGGCTGGCAGGCACATTAGCAATCGTCATTCGGCCAGCGTTCCGCGGTAGGCCTCAGCGTCCAGCAGCGTCGAAATGGTTGCCTCGAGCTCGGCGGCATCCGAAACCTGCACGTCCAGCAACCAGCCTGCCCCGTACGGGTCGGAGTTGACCAGCTGCGGACTGTCGTCCAGATCGCCGTTGACCGCAGATACCGTGCCCGAGACCGGCGCAAACAGGTCCGACACCGATTTCGTCGATTCAACCTCGCCGAAGGATTCCCCTGCGGTCACCTCGCTGCCCACGTCGGGCAGCTGAACGAAAACGACATCGCCGAGTGCGGACTGCGCAAAGTCTGTGATTCCGACCCGCACGGTGTCGTCCCCGCTTCGTCGAACCCACTCATGTTCGGCGGTGTAACGCAGATCGGCCGGGATATCGCTCACTGGTGATCCTGTTCGGGTCTCGGTTGGTCACTTGACGGGCTGAGCGTATTGGTGCGGTTTCGGTTGTCGCAAGGTGGTCACGTCCACGCGGTCGGCCTGTTGTACCGACATCCGCGCGCCGACCCGCTTGATGCTGTCCTCCGCGCCGCCGGGAATGTTCATGGCCGCGGCCAGCGTGGGCGGATCGCCAATCGCCAGAATCGAATACGGCGGCGAGAGCGTCTTGGTGTCGACAGTCAACGCGCCAGGCGTACCCACTATCCAGGTATCGACACCTACCCGCACCGACTGGTGCGCATCGTTGATCGCGATCGCTTCGGCGCCGGCGGCGCGCAACTCGTTTATCACGTCGAGCATCACTTCCGGTGACACCCCGGGCCCCGGGTCCTCGATCTTGAGGGTGACGCCCGGCCCGGTGGCGCCCACGGAGCCGGCCAGTATCGACAGCGCAGCCAGCCTGGCCTGGGCGCTTTGGATGGCGGCCTGATCTGTGTTGCCTGAGGCCTGCAGCGAATTCAGCGTGTTCTGAAGTTCGCTAACTTCGGTGTTGAGTGTGGCCTGGCGCTGGCGCAGCGAATCCAACAGCACCAACAGGTCTGCGGGGCGCGCCGTATCCAGCGAATCACCCGACTTGTTCTGGCGGACCTGGGTGACGATGGCGATCCCCAAGACCAGACACAACAGGACCGCCAGCGCGCCGAAGACCGGACGGGAGCGACCGCCGCGCAGCAGTGCGGACAACCCCGTGCGCTGAACCGATCCGATCTCGGGGCGCGGCGTGTGCGCCGGCAGTTCGTGCCGGCCGCGCTGCGCACCGTCGTTCGCCTTCGAGGCGGCGCGGTCGTCCGGGTCGTCCTGGCTCACGCTGACCTCATCTCCGTCAGGCCCCGAACAGCCGACGCCGCAGCGCCGCGGCATTGCCGAAGATCCGGATACCCAACACAACGATGATGGCGGTGGACAATTGCGTGCCAACGCCCAGTTGGTCCCCGACGTAGACGATCAGCGCGGCCACGCAGACGTTGAACACGAACGAAACCACGAAGACCTTGGGGTCAAAGATCCGTTCGAGGTAAGCACGCAGCCCACCGAACACCGCGTCCAGCGCAGCCACCACCGCGATCGGCAAATAGGGCTGGATGACCTCCGGGACGGCGGGGTGAAAGACCAAGCCCAGCACGATGCCCACCGCAAGCGCCGCGATACCGATCATGCTCGGTTTCCCGTCCGCTTCTCTCTCAGGGGGGTCCGTCTCACGAGCTTTGTCACCTAGGGCCCAATCTGTTTGGCGAACTTGACATCCCGGATCGATCCGGCGGGCAGCGAAAGACCGTCGGCGACATTCAGGGTGATGGCGACGCCGTAGGTGGCCTCGAGCAGCCGAAGACGCTGCAGGCCCGGGCTGTGATCGAAGACGTCTCGCATCGCGTGCGGCGGCCCGACGGCGAGGATCGTGTACGGGCTGCCGGTCGGGTTGTTGTCGACCAGGATCGCGCCGCCGGCTTGGCGGATGGTCACGTTTGGACCGATCCGGACGCCACCGACCGAGATTGCTTCGGCGCCGCTCGCCCACAACGAGTTGACGACCAGCTGCAGATCACGGTCCAGGATGATTTGCCTGCTGCCGTTGACCCGCTGCTTGGACACGTCGGAAAGATTCGGGCTGACACCGGGATCCGTGATAGTGACCGTCAGGCCGGGGCCGACGACCGGTCTGCTCGCCGCCGCCAGGCTGAGCGCGTCGAGACGGGACAGCAGCCGCTGCCCTTCGGCGTCGTCTGCCAGCGCGTGTCGCTGCACGTCGTCTACTCGAGTCGACAGCGCGCTGCGCTGCCGGCCCAGGTTGGCCGCATCGGATTCCGTCGAACGCACGCTTCGCACCAGCAGCTGCTGCGCGCTGCGCACACCTGGAGCAACCGAGCGGGCCTGCGCGACCGCGGCGGCAAATACCGTGGCGATCAGCAGCGCCGCCAGGGCCTGCCAGAGCCAGCCGAAGGAGCGTTCCCCTGCGCCCTGTGGTGTGGCAGAGCCGCTACGTTTGGCGGCTGCGGCGGCGTAACCGGGGTCCAGGTGCTCCGACAGCAACACGCGCAGCAGGGACGGCACCGGGAGCAGCATTGGCCGGCTCGCCTCGTGGGCGCTACGGCCGGCATTGGGGTCATAGCCGCCGAGCAGGCGGTCCGCGTCAGCCATGCTCACCTCCTTTGGGTGCGACCGGCTGCCGGGCAACGTCTTTCACCTTGGGCATTCGGCGCACGACCAACGTCATCTGCACCGCATACAGCACAAACGCCCACAGGTACATATACAGACCCCAGCCCAAAAAGCCCCAGCCGCAGGCCCCGATGATGCGGCTCCACAACGCGTCCCAGCTGCCCAACAGGACCAGCGGAAAGCCTGACATCAAGGCGAAGGTCGCGGCCTTGCCCACGTAGGTCACCGGCAGCGCCGACAGTCCGCGACTCCGAAGCACCGGCAGGGTCGCCGCCAGCAGCACGTCGCGCACCAGCAGCGTGATGACGAACCACCACGGCACGATTCCATCGATTGCCATCACGATGGGCACGGCGACCATGTAGAGGCGGTCCACCGCCGGGTCAAGCAGAACGCCCAACCGCGAGGACTGGTTCAACGACCGGGCAATCTTGCCGTCAGCCCAGTCGGAGGCCCCGCTGAACATCAGAATCGCGACCGCCCAGCCGTTGGCGTGTGCGAACAGCAGCGCGTATGCGAACACCGGGATGAGCACCAGACGGATGGCGCTCAGGGCGTTGGGCACTGTGAGCACCCGGTCGGGCGGAGACACGTGCTCCATGAGCCGTGACATTAGCCGAACGCCGAATGTGCGGCTGGCCGCACACTCGAGCTCGAGTGTGAAGCTGGCCGCACGTTCGGCGGGCTTGGCCGGGCAGTTTTAGCGGAACACCCCGGGCAGGCTCAGGGTCGACAGCGTGTCATCCGACAGTGGGTTGTCGTTGACCATGTATGTCCACGTCGACGTCGGTCGCGCCAGCTTGGACAGGTCCAGCCCCGGCTCCTCCTCGAGCACGTTTGCGGTTTCGAACGTCTGTTGAGCCGCCTCGATCGCGTCGGCGGCGAGCGACGCGAACGCGTCGACGGCCAACCGGTGGAACTCGTCCAGCGGATTCTGCCGGCCCAGCGCGCGCAGGTGGATGCTTTCGCGGATGTCGGCCAGGTACGCCAGATGATCCGCCCAGCCGCGGTCGAGGTGATACAGCATGATCAGCCGGCAGATCTTCTCGAGCCGTTCTTCCGACAAGTCGTCAGCCAGCTCCTCGTACCGCTTCGGCGCCAGCTCGGCGAGTTCCTCGCGCGCGGTTGCGGTGCGCAGCAACGTGTTTCGCCGATCGACGATGATGGCGCGCTGCTGGGCGATCAACTGGTTGTAGCGCCAGGTGTTCGCGTGGACGTCCAGCATCCGGCCCTCGGCGACGCGCTGGGCATGGTCGAGCATCCCCGCCGCCTTGGGGCTGACGATCCGGCCGTCCTCGTCGGTCTGCATGGGCAGCTTGTTGTGGTCCAGGTTCGCGGCGACGACATCGTCTTCCCAACTCGAAAAGAACACCGAGGACCCGGGGTCGCCCTGGCGTCCGGCGCGGCCGCGCAACTGATTGTCGAGCCGTTCCGTGTGATGCCGACCAGTGCCGACGACGTGCAGCCCGCCCAGTTCGGCGACCCTGTCGTGGTCGGCTTCGTCCGACCCGCCGAGCCGGATATCGGTGCCGCGCCCGGCCATCTGGGTGGACACCGTGACCGTGCCGAACTCGCCGGCCTCGGCGATCACTTTCGCCTCCTCGGCGTCGTTCTTCGCGTTGAGCACGACCGCGGGTATGCCCCGGCGCAGCAGCCGCTCGTGCAACTCCTCGGATTCGGCCACGTCGCGGGTGCCGACCAGCACCGGCTGCCCGGTCTCGTGGACTTCGGCGATGTGCGCGACGATCGCGTCGTTCTTGGCGGCCGCCGTGATATAGACCCGGTCGGTCTCGTCCTCACGAATGTTGGGAGTATTGGGCGGAATCGGCGAAACACCGAGCTTGTAGAACTGGCGAAGTTGCTCGCCGGCGGCCAGCGCGGTGCCGGTCATGCCGCACACGGTTGCGTAGCGGTTGATCAGCGCCTGCACCGTGATGGTGTCGAGCACCTCGCCCGTCTCGGTGGTCTCGATGCCCTCCTTGGCCTCGACCGCGGCCTGCAGTCCGTCCGGCCAGCGCTGCAGCTGCGCGATGCGGCCGCGCGAGGCGTTGATCAGGTGTACCGCGTCGTCCCGCACGATGTAGTGCACGTCGCGCTGCAGGAGAACGTGTGCGTGCAGCGCGACGTTGACTTCGGTCAGCGTGGTGCCGACGTGCTCCTCGGAGTACAGGTCGATGCCGCCGAGCGCCTTCTCGACCTTGCGTGCGCCCACATCGGTCAGGTGGACATTGCGGCTGTCGGAGTCGGTGTCGTAGTCGGTGTCCGCGGCCAGTTCCCCGACCAGCTTGATGATCTCCAGCCGCGGCGTCTCCCGGTGGGTGGTGCCGGCCAACACGAGCGGCACCAGCGCCTCGTCGACCAGCACGGAGTCCGCTTCGTCGATGAGCGCCACGTCGGGATTGGGTGACACCAGGTCGTCGACGTCGGTCACCAGCTGGTCGCGCAGTACGTCGAAGCCGATCTCGTTGACCGAGGCGTAGGTGACGTCGCAACCGTAGGCCGCCCGGCGATCCTCGCTCGTCGACTCCGCGGTGATCCAGCCGACCGTCAGCCCCATGGCCTCAAGCAGCGGGCCCATCCACTCCGCGTCGCGGTGGGCCAGGTAGTCGTTGATGGTCACCACGTGCACGTGCCGCCCGGCAAGGGCGTATCCGGCCGCGGCGATCGCGCCGGAGAGCGTTTTGCCCTCACCGGTGGCCATCTCGATCACGTCACCGGCGAGCATGCGGAGCGCACCAAGTAGCTGGACATCGAACGGCCGCAAGTCCGTCGTCCGCTCGGCGGCTTCCCTGGCGATCGCGAGGAACTGCGCGATGTCGGCCGACTCCGCGAGATCGTCGAGTTTGAGTAACCCGGCCGCCTTGCGCAGTTTCTCGTCGCTGAGATCTGCGGCTTCGTCGTCGTATTCCGACGAGGCGGTGACCCCGGCCAGGGATCGGCTCCGGTTCTTTTCGGTGCTGGCGCCCAGCAGTTGCCAGAATCGGCTACTCAGGCGGCCAGGTTGAGTGCGGGTGGTCTTTGGCACAGGTCAACGGTACGCGGTGGCGAGGGTGAGCTCGGATCAAGCGAGGTTGGATCGGCGTGGATAGGCGACGCTCGGGTCGGTGAGCACGTTGACGACGGCCGGCAGGCCACTGGCGAAGGCACGTTCGAGCGCCGGGCGCAGCTCGGCGGGCGCGCCCACAAGTTCGCCGTGGCCACCCAGGGCGCGCACCACCTCGTCGTAGCGTGTGCCCGGACGCAATTCCGCCACCACCGAGTAGCCGTACAACGCCTCCATGGGGTGCTTTTCGAGAGCCCAGATCCCGTTGTTGCCGATCACCGACACGACGGGCACGTTGTGCCGGACCAAGGTGTCCCACTCCATGCCGCTGAATCCGAATGCGCCGTCGCCCTGCAGCAGCACGACCTGACGGTCCGGTCGGGCCAGCTTGGCGGCCAGGGCATAACCGGGGCCCGAACCGAGGCAGCCGAAGGGGCCGCTGTCCAGCCAACAGCCCGGCAGATAGCTGTCGATCACTCGGCCGGCGTAGGACCCGAAATCGCCGGCGTCGATCACGACGATGGCGTCGCGGTCCAGCAGCGGCGCCAGCTCCGCGTACACGCGCATCGGGTGCAGCGGAATCCGGTCGTCGCCGCGCTCGGACTTCTCCCGGCCGCGCGCCTCGCTCTCGGCCGTCCGGAGCTCGTCGATCCAGTCCTGGTGGTCGTCGGTGCCACCCGCCCCGGCCAAGGCCGAGAGGATCGACGTGAGGTCGCCGTAGAGCCCGGCCGCGACCGGACGCGGGTGCTCGCGGTCGGGTTCGGCGCGGTCGGCCACAACGAGCTGGGTTTGCGGCCCGAAAACCTTGCCGAAGCCGAGCCGGAAATCCATCGGCACGCCGACGACCAACGCCACGTCGGCCGCGCCCAGGGCCTTTCCCCGCGCCCGGGAAAACGCCATCGGATGGTCGGCGGGCACCGTGCCGCGAGCCATCCCATTCATCAGCACCGGGATGTGTCGTTCCTCGGCGAGGCGCAGCAGCGCCGCCTCCGCGTGTCCCCACCACACGTTGGTGCCGGCCATGATCACCGGCCGCTGCGCCGCGGACAGCAGGCTGGCGGCGCGGTCCAGGGCTAAGTCGTCCGGGATCGCGGGCTGCGGCGCGACGGTCAAGGCGCCGGGCCGGCCCAAAATCTCTGGGTCTTCCGACATCGAAAAGGCATGGTCCATCGGGAAGTCGACGAATCCCACACCGGACGGGGCGCCGACCGCCGCCCGCAATGCGTCGTCGACCAGCCGGCCGGCGTCGTCGGCCGACTGCGCGGTGGCCGCGAATCGAGCCAGCGGGGCCACGAACGGCACGTGGTCGATCTCCTGCAGCGAGCCCATGCCCCAGCGCAGCGCGGGGGCCCGGCCGCCCAGCACCACCAGCGGCGACTGGTTCTGCTGCGCCGCCGCCATCGCGCTCATCCCGTTGGTGACGCCCGGCCCGGCGGTGAGCGCCGCCACGCCCGGCCGCCTGGTCACCTTCGACCAGCCCTCGGCGGCGAAGGTCGCGGTCTGCTCGTGCCGGGTGTCGATCAGCCGGATACCCTCGTCACGGCACCCGTCGTAGATGGAAAACAGGTGGCCGCCCGACAACGTGAACACGGTGTCGATGCCGCTTGCTTTGAGCCGTCGCGCGATGAGCCGGCCGGCGTGCAGTGTTGGTGTGGAGACGGCGTCGGTACTCATAGCCGCAGCCTATCCAGAACTTTCGGGTACCTTCGCCGGAGGATTTTGTTTGAGGCCTCGACCTTAAGGAGACA
>Ga0182036_10000498_pt1 | contig 17695 bp, 17 predicted proteins | sample sta12Cox44000080_FD_125966 | JGI IMG/M metagenome (GOLD analysis project Ga0182036, IMG submission 125966) | Lab enrichment of tropical soil microbial communities from Luquillo Experimental Forest, Puerto Rico - statoxic.12C.oxic.44.000.080 | ecosystem: Environmental > Terrestrial > Soil >...
GTTTCTCTCTTGAAAGCCACCGCAACGCTGCATTGGCCATTGTTACGCCAGAGCGGGCAATTCAGGTCGCTCGCCGAAGAGCAAAACCACGCGCCGTGTTTCTGAATACGCCGGCAACGCGCTGGCGATCCAAAGCATCAACCCCATACATATAGGCAACAACGCAGTACGTAGTTTCATGAGTCCAGGACTCAAAACCTCAGACCCATCCGCCATTTTCTTTTTTTAATAACTAATTTAAACCACTATCCATTTGAGCTAAATCAAACATCCGCCAATGTCCGCTTTTGGGGGTAAAGCGGACATCGGCCGGCGCGTACGCAATGCTCACCCACAGCACTTTTGTCGCAGACTGGATGGTTACATAGCCGTGCTAACCTGAAATGGGCTCAAGCGTCTCTAAGACGGGGGCGGCAGATGCGGCGGCGCGAGTTCATCACCCTTCTCGCCGGCGCGGCGGTGACAGGAACATCAGCCGCTCGCGCTCAGCAGGCCAGGTTGCCGGTTATCGGGTACCTTAGCGGCTGGTCGCCGAACGACGCTCCCGAGTATCTCAACTACTTTCGTCAGGGCTTGGCTGAAACCGGATACGTCGAAGGCCGGAATGTCGCAATCGAATACCGCTATGCGGCGGGTCGTTTCGAAGACGTAGCAAAACTCGTTGACGATTTGGTTCGTCGTCAGGTCAATGTCATTGCGATACCAAACACAACTCAGTCTGCGATCACCGCGAAGGCAGCGACACAAACCATTCCGATAGTCTTTTCACTCGGATCCAATCCGGTTGAGGTCGGCCTCGTTCAAAGCCTCAATCATCCTGGCGGCAACGTCACAGGCCTCACCGCTCTGCAAACCGCCGTGACGGCCAAGCGCCTTGAACTCGTGCATCAGCTCATCCCTGGTATTACGAAAATCGCTTTCCTCGTAAATCCGGCCAACCGGGCATTGGCCGAAAACGATACCAAGGAAGCGCAGGATTCCGCTCGTGCCTTTGGCATAAATCTGCTCAACCTTAGCGCGAGCAACCCAAGCGAAATCGATGCAGCTTTTGAGATCTTGGTTCGCGAGCGAGCAGAGGCGTTGTTGACCAACAGCGAAAGCCTCTTTATGATTCATAGTACTCAACTCGCAATATTGACGGCCCGTCATCGCTTGCCCGCGCTTTATGCGTTTCGCGAGAATGCGGTGGCCGGTGGTCTTATGAGCTACGGCGCGAACTTTCTTGATGCTGCTCGCGAATTAGGCGTTTACGCCGGCCGCGTTCTTAAAGGCGATAAGCCGGCAGATTTGCCGGTGCAACAGGCGAGCAAAATCGAGCTCGTCATAAATATGAAGACCGCGAAGGCGCTTGGCCTAACCGTTCCACTCTCGCTGCTGGGCCGCGCCGATGAGGTGATCGAGTGAGGGGATTTGGCCCCATGTCCGCTTTCAGCACAAAGCGGACCTGCCACTCACGCCTGTGAATGCCCGCTTTCGGGGTAAAGCGGACATCAATCGGACTTCACGAAATGTCAGCTTCTGACCCAAAGCGAACATCGGCGGCAACAAAAATTGCCAATCAGAACGGGTTCCAAGTGGGACTGTCGGTGAACTTAAGCCAGCCGAGATTCGCTCCGAGTCGTAGACCGATCCCTGAGCGGATTGGCACCACGACAATATGGTTTCCAGTAAGTGCCGTCATACCGAAACCGCCAACGAGATAAGCCGATCCGTTGATGCCGCCGAAACGATTGAAAATCGCTCCAGCCTCCGGCAGGCTGTAGACAAGCATCATCGTCCGCGCGCCATCGGCTCCGAAGTCAAACCCGACGCTCGGTCCTTCCCAGAACACGCGAACGTCACCAGCATTTCTGGTATAAAGCATGCCGTCGCCATAACGCAGGCCGCCTATAAAAGCGCCGCCCGCCTCTTCACCAAGAATATAGCCGTTGGGCAAGCCCCACTGGCTGACCGCTCTCTCGACTCCCTCGGCAAGACCGCGTGACACGCTGCCAAAAAAATGGTGTCCAGCGTCGATTATTTCGTTGGACGAATACTGGTTTGCAGTCGGCGGCGGCGGAAACTGGGGCGGTGGCCCTGGGGGCGGAATAGTCCCAGTGGTCTGGGCCATGACAGATGTAGACGCGACGATAGCTATCACGCTGGCGATAGCCGCGGCTCGCAAACTGAGCGCCATGGCAGCTCCCCAATAGCCCAGCAATTCAAGAATAAAGTTCAAAACCAGTTTACCGTCTCGGAATTAAAGAATGTTGAAAGCGCCGGCCAGTCCGCTTTGGGGTATGTGAGCGCCCGGAATTTGCTATCGTGGAACCCTGAACGGGCTGCGGACCACCCCGCGACTGATGGTCTGTATCAAGAGGAGCGAGAGATGGCAGCTCAAGCTCAGTGGCACTTCTCCGGAGATTACTTTGAGAATTGCAATTGCAGCGTAGTGTGTCCCTGCTTCGTGTCGAAAAACGCACCCCTGACGTCACGACCAACCGAAGGCGTGTGCGACGTTGCATTCGCCTTCCATATCGAGAGCGGAAGCTTTGATGGCACGGCTGTCGATGGTCTCAACGTGGCACTCGCTGTCCATGCGCCAGGGCCAATGGCAGATGGGAATTGGTCAGTTGCTGCTTACATCGACGAACGCGCCAATGATAAACAGACTGAAGCTCTGGGCGCGATCTTCACCGGCGCGGCCGGAGGACCAATGGCGCAGTTGACGCCGCTGATCGGGAAAAATCTCGGGGTGAAGAAGCTACCCATCACATACCGGATTGAAGGCAAGACGCGTTCAGCGGAAATACCAAACATCCTGCACATGGCTGTTGAGCCCTTACCAACTGCGCATCCAAGCGGAGAGATTTGGGCGAATACCGGCCATCCGGTCAGTCCCGATAAACTCGCATTGGCTTTCGGAGCGCCGGGAAATACCTTTACCGATCACGGGATGCGTTGGGACAATTCGGGCAAGAACGGACATTACGCGCCTATCCGCTGGTCAAACCGTTCCTGACATTGGCGGCTCAGCAGCTGGACGCCGCTCGCCGCTGACCAAGCGACTGAGTACCCCGTTCGACTACCAGCAGACATCCTAGTCGCGCTCAGCAACGACTGCTTTTGGAGGCTAAGCGAACATGACGCGGAGCCTGACTCACCTCGGGCGTCGAGCGACTTGCTGTGCAGAACAGCATCAGGTCGTGGGGCGCAAGTTGGCGAGCGAAGCGGGAGTGGCGCAGCCGACCGATTACTTGTAGTAGGCGACGCCGCATCCTTGGTTGCCGACACGCGTCTCGAGGGATTGCTTGAGAGCAGGCTTGCCCGATTTCGGGAAATTATAATCCATCGTGGCCATGGCTCCTTCTGGCCTGCCCTGAATTGCGTCAAAGGCTCTTTGTCCTATCGGATCGTCACCAAGCTTAAAGGTGCGAACATCAATGCCAATCATGCCGGGACTTGGGAACGCTGTGAATTTGCCGTCGGAGGCGTTGAAGCAGGAAACGTAAAGGTCACGGTCGTGAAATTGTTTGTTGTTCGCATCACTGAATGCGCGCAACGCCGTAGTTTCATCGCTCTTCAGCGCGGCGATAGCGCGGTCGAGCATCGCTCTCGCTTCATCAGCTGTCCCGAATTGTTCCGCACTGGCCAAGTTGGCGGTCAATATCAGCGACAATGTCGCAAACACAGGAACGAACAATGTATTACGCATGGCATTCTCGCGTGATGGACTCCGTATTGTATGCAGGCCTTTATTGACTGCCATAGGGGACTTAAGACGGCGCGAGCATTTCCTGGCGATCGTTGCGAAAACGTCACAGCGCCGTAGCGTACTGTGGAAAAGTTTCGCCAGGTCGCGGAATATAGGCGACGTCCGTTCCTCACCCATAGCGGACGTCAGCGGCTTCGGATTGCTGCCAGGCAAACTGACCCTGAACCCCATTTCGCCGGTCGCAAATCCCTGCTGTAATCCCACCTTGAAAATCGGCGTAAGTCCTGTGCTTGGGTCAGGCGATGCGACGGCGCTCCAGAGCAAACAGAAAACTGGCAAACGCACGACGCCACAAGGCAAAAACCCGAAAGGCTGCCCGCCGTGGCAGTTCCTCCGTCGCTGGTGGGGAAACCGAGGTCGCGCGGGTCGCACGCGAACTGCACGAGGCGCAGGAACAGCAGACGGCTACGGCGGAGGTTCTTAGGATCATCAGCACTTCGCCGACCGAACTCCAGCCCGTGCTGGAAGTCGTCGTCAGGAGCGCGGCACGCTACTGCAAAGCAGACGACGTAACCCTTTTCGAATTGGACGGGCAGTACCTGCGTATAGCCGCCCACTGGGGTACGATCCCGCAAGAGCTCGGCGTTCGTTTCCCGTGCGTGCGTGGGCAGGTTGCAGGCCGTGCGGTTCTCGAGCGAAAACCTGTTCGTGTAATTGATCTCCAGGCGGAGGCGCAGGAATTTCCCGAAGGCAGCGCCTTCGCGAAACGCTTGGGCCACCGTACAACTGCTGGTGTTCCCCTGCTACGCGAGGGAGTGGCAGTCGGCACAATCATGCTTCGTCGCGCCGAGGTTAATCCGTTTACGAATGAGCAGATTGAGCTTCTTGAAACGTTTGCCGCGCAAGCCGTCATCGCCATCGAGAATGCGCGGCTCCTCAACGAGCTGCGCCAGCGCACGGCCGATCTTACCGAATCGCTGGAACAGCAGACCGCAACGTCGGAGTTGCTTGGGGTAATCAGTCGTTCGTCCGGGGACCTCGTCCCCGTATTCGAATCTGTTCTTGCAAACGCTGTCCGAATTTGCGGGGCTATGTTTGGCGGACTATTCCTTTGTGAGGGAGACGCAGTTCGAGTCGTCACCTTTCACAATGCGCCAAACGCGCTGGCCGAACTATGGCGCCGCGAACCCCTAATTCGTCCCGGACCGGGATTGGCAATTTCGCGCAGTATCAAATCAAAGCAAGTTGTTCAGATCGCCGACATCATGGCAGATCAGGCTTATTTGGAGCGCGATCCAGCACGTATTCAGGTCGTTGAGCTGGGTGGCTTCCGAGCCGTGCTCTCCGTGCCACTGGTTAAAGACAATGAAGTGATCGGTGCGTTCAATATCTTCCGACAGGAGCCTGGTCCGTTTAGCGGTAAGCAGATCGCGCTCGCAACGAACTTCGCGAGTCAAGCAGTCATCGCTATCGAGAACACGCGGCTGCTCAATGAGCTGAGGCAGCGCACTGATGAGCTAAGCCAGCGCACCGACGACCTCTCCGAGGCGCTGGAGCAGCAGACTGCGACCTCAGAAGTGCTGAAGGTCATCAGTTCGTCGCCAGACGATCTGAAGCCTGTGTTCGAGGCAATGCTCACGAACGCGACGCGGCTATGCGAGGCCAAGTTTGGAGTTTTGTGCCGATCCGAAGGTGATGCATTTCGCTGCGAGGCGTTGCACAATGCCCCACCCCTGTATGCCGAAATGCGGCAGCGTGAGCCCGTCTTCCGCCCGCCCCCACGACCGCAATCGGACGGGCGGCTGCGACGAGGCAGGCCGTGCAAATCGCCGACGCCCAACTAGCGCCCGGCTACTTCGACGTACCGCAAGGGTTCACCAGGACGGGAGTCGTCTCGCTTGCCGGTGCGCGCACCGTGCTCGCGGTGCCGATGCTAAAGGAGAACGAGCTGGTCGGCGCCATCGTTATCTATCGTCAGGAGGTTCGGCCGTTCACCGACAAGCAAATCGCACTGGTGACGAACTTTGCCGCCCAGGCTGTCATCGCTATCGAGAATGCGCGGCTGCTCAATGAGCTGAGGCAATCGCTGGAACAACAAACGGCGACCGCCGCGGTGCTGAGCGTCATCAGTAGCTCGCCCGGTGATCTCACCCCGGTGTTCGACGCCCTCCTGGATAAAGCGATTGGTCTATGCGATGCGGCTTTCGGCATGTTGACCAGGTTTGACGGCGAATACTTCCACGCCGCCGCATTGCGTGGAGTCCCGCCTGGATTTGCAGAGTTCTGGGGCCAACCTAGACGATCGACTCCAGGCTTGGCGCACTACCGCCTGACGCAAGGAGAGAATGTCGTCCAGGTCAACGATATCACAGCCGAAAATCTATACATTTCAGGAAACCCGTTTCGTCGGGCGCTTGCTGATTTGGCCGGCGCACGCACGGTACTCTGGGTGGCGCTTCGGAAGGACGATGCTCTGCTGGGAAGCTTGGTTATTTATCGCCAGGAGGTGCGACCGTTTACGGACAAGCAGATCGAACTCCTCAAGAATTTTGCGGCCCAGGCGGTCATCGCCATCGAGAACGCGCGGCTGCTTAACGAATTGCGCGAATCTTTACAGCAGCAGACGGCCACCGCCGACGTGCTTAAGGTCATAAGCAGTTCGCCCGGTGAGCTAAAGCCTGTATTCGAGGCAATGCTGGAGAACGCAGTACGCATCTGCGACGCCAAATTCGGCACGCTACAACTGCATGAAAATGACGCTTTTCGCGTCGTTGCTATGCACAACCCGCCGCCTGCCTTCGCTGAGGCTCGACAGCGCAATCCATGGATCTACCCGAGCTCGCACAATGCCATCGGACGTGTGATCGCTACCAAGCAGCTGGTTCATATTGCCGACTACAAAGAGGAACTTGCCTATAAACAGGGCGATCCGGCGGCTGTCAGCATAGTCGAACTTGCCGGGGCGCGAACCATCGTCGTCGTCCCGATGCTCAAGGATCGCGAATTGATCGGTAATATCGTTCTATACCGCCAAGAGGTCCGTCCGTTCAACGAAAAGCAGATCGAGTTGCTCCGAAACTTCGCCGCGCAGGCAGTCATCGCCATCGAGAACACGCGGCTACTCAATGAATTGCGCGATTCGCTGCAGCAACAGACCGCCACGGCGGATGTGCTCAAGGTCATCAGCCGCTCGACATTCGATTTGACAATTGTGCTGGACACGCTGGTCAATTCGGCAGCTCGCCTTTGTCACGCGGAGAAGGCCAACATTGCACTCCTACGAGACGACATCGTCGATTATGTCGCACAGGTGGGCTTCCCGTCCGACTTTCTGAACTACATGCAGTCTCTCCGTTTGAAAGTGCAGCGTGGCTCGATTAGTGGGCGTGCCGCGCTGGAGGGTAAGATTATTCATGTGTCTGACGTACTCGCCGATCCTGAATATACCTTGTTCGATGCTCAGAAGGTCGGTGGGTTTCGTACTGCGCTGGGCGTGCCGCTGATGAGGGAAGGCACGCCAATCGGAACTATGTTTCTGTCGCGGGCGACGGTCGAGCCGTTTACACAACAGCAGATCGAACTTGTGACTACTTTTGCCGATCAGGCTGTGATTGCCATCGAGAACACACGACTCCTTGATGAATTGCGCGAGTCGCTCCAGCAGCAAACCGCCACTGCCGACGTCCTCAAAATCATTAGCCGCTCGACATTTGATCTCAAAGCTGTGCTGCAGACTCTGGTTGAATCGGTCGCTCGACTTTGTGAAGCGGATATGGCGGCCATCCGTCGTCCTAAAGGCTCGGCTTTCCTGCACGTGGCGAGTCATGGCTCGCCAACGGAATACGATGAGTACATGCAAAATCGGCCGATCGAGCCAGGACGAGGGACGGTAGCCGGCCGCGTGTTATTGGAAGGCAACCCTATTCATGTCGCCGATGTGCAGGCTGACCCCGAATACACCATGGTCGGAATTTCACAAAGGACCGGATTCCATACGATCCTTGGGGTGCCTCTCCTGCGTGAAGGTTCCCCGATGGGCGTTATCATTTTGGGCCGAAAGTCGGTACGCCCGTTCACCGACAAGCAGATCGAGCTGGCCACAACATTCGCCGACCAAGCGGTCATCGCGATCGAGAACGTGCGGTTGTTCGATGAAATCCAGGATAAAAGCCGGCAGCTTGAAGAGGCGAGCCAGCACAAGTCGCAATTCCTCGCCAATATGAGTCACGAGCTGCGCACGCCACTCAACGCAATCCTGGGCTACACCGAGTTGATTTCGGACGGCGCTTATGGCGAGCCGTCTGAGGAGATGCTTGGTGTGCTCAAGCGACTTGAGGCCAATGGCAAACACCTGCTCGGCTTGATCAATGACGTGCTGGATTTGTCGAAGATCGAGGCTGGCCAGCTGGTGCTCGAATTGTCCGATTACTGCATAGACGATATTGCGCAGACGGTCCGCAGCACGCTCGAACCGCTGGCCACGGACAAAAAGCTCGATTTCAAACTTGAAGTCGCTCCAAAACTGCCATCAGGTCGTGGCGATGGCCGTCGCCTGACGCAGGTCCTTATTAATCTTGTCGGCAATGCCATTAAGTTTACTGATGCGGGCGAAATCGCGATCGAGGCTAATGCCAATAATGGCTCCTTCTGTGTATTCGTCCGCGACACCGGACCCGGGATTTCCGCCGCGGATCAGGCCAAGCTTTTTCAGGAATTTCAGCAAGCGGACAATGCGATCACCAAGAAGAAGGGCGGTACTGGCTTGGGGCTCGCCATATCGAAACGCATTATCGAGATGCACGGTGGACGGATTTGGGTCGAATCGCAGCCTGGCCAAGGTTCTACCTTCGCGTTCACTCTTCCAATCACCGTTGAGCGGCAGGTAAGGACGTCATGAGCAAGCGCATTCTTTTGGTTGAGGACCAGCCGGATAATCGCAAGATCATTCGCGATATGCTGCGCGGTACCGATTACGAAATCATGGAGGCAGAAAACGGCGAAGAGGCGCTCGCGGCGATTGCGAAACAGCGGCCTGACCTCATTTTGATGGATATCCAATTGCCGGTCATGGACGGCTACACCGCCACACGCCGTATCAAAGCCGATCCCACACTACGGGCCATCCCAATTATTGCAGTCACGTCTTATGCGCTCAGCGGCGAAGACAAGAAGGCGCGGGCGGCGGGCTGCGATGATTATGTGCCAAAACCGTATAGCCCACGACAATTGCTAGCGAAGATTCGGCAGTACATGCCCGAATAGATTGCTGCATCGCCGAATGACTGCGTTTGGCAGATGGAGGACACCGACGCTGTGCCCAATCATGTCCGCTTCGGGGATAAAGCGAACATCGCTTGTTGACTCAAAGCAGACTTTTTAACCCGATGGACTGTTTTCCAATCAACTCAACGATGGATTACTCGACCTTAATACCTGCGAACTTGATCACCTTTGCCCATTTCTCGGTTTCATCCGCAATCAGCTTGCCGAACTCGGCTGATCCCATCACCATCGGGTCGGCGCCCAAGGCCGCAAGCCGAGCCTTGAGGGCAGGATCGGCTAAAGCTGCATTGGTCTCGTTGCTGAGCCTCTCGACGATAGCGGGCGGCGTAATCTTTGGCGCACAAAGTCCCCACCAGGCACTTGTCTCGTAGCCCGATACGAATTCACCTATGGCTGAGATTTCCGGCAGGGCGGCCGAACGCGTGGAGGTCGTTACCCCAATCGCTCGTAACTTACCGTTCCGAATATATTCGATTGTCTCGGGCGCGGACGCAAACTGAACCTGCACCTGTCCCGCGATCAAATCAGCGAGCGCCGGCGCCGCGCCCCGATATGGCACATGGATCATCGTGGTCCCGGTCATCATGTTGAACAATTCCCCGGACAAATGCGCTCCCGTTCCGTTGCCTGCCGACGCCATGTTGACCTTTGCAGGGTTGGCCTTCGCGTAGGCGATGAATTCCGGCACGGTGTTGACCGGAACCGATTGGTTGACTTCCATGACGTAGGCTGTCCGAATGAGGCCCGCGATCGGCGCAATGTCGCGACGGAAATCGAAATTGAGGTTTTGGTAGAGTGTCGCATTGATCGCCGCCGATACGCTCGCGACAAGAAGCGTGTAGCCATCGGGCGCTGCGTTCACTACCACCGCGGTACCGACATTTGTGCCGGCGCCGGGCCGGTTTTCGACAACAATTGGTTGGCCGAGCCGCTTAGACAACCATTGACCTACTAAACGTGCGACGATGTCAGTCGTGCCGCCGGGCGTAAACGGCACAACCAAGTGGATCGGGCGGGTCGGATACACTTGCGCTCTGGCAATCTGCGCGATGCTCGAAAGCATGGCGGTGCCGGCGACCGCCCGTAGGAATTTGCGACGGGGAAGCGTCATGCCGATGCCCCGCGAGATTGAGATTGTTTCTAGGCGCAGCTTCGATCATATCGAACAGCGGCTGGAATGTCTGCTTGGGGCACAAAGCGAACATCCTAGTCGGGCTCATCAATGTCCGTTTTTGGGAGAACAGCGGACATCAACGAGCCCGGATCGGATGTCTGTTTGTGACAAAGCGAAGACAGGCGACAATGAGGGGGTCACCGTTGGCAAATGACGGCGGCCCGAAAAGCAAAGGGACCGGCCCCAGCCGGTCACAATGCGCGCAGCCGATGTCTCGGGTGAAGCGGACAGCGAATCCGCCCGCAAAGGTGCCTTAATTCATGGCATACTCCCCAAAGCGGGGAGGGAATCGGGATCATTCGCTCTTGGGGCTCGAAACTGGCTCAAGGCCGCGGCATTTTTCGGCAACGCGGTCTGATTTGCATTCTTGCTTCGGCAATTGTCGCATTCACCAGCGGCGATGCGGCGTTGGCCGCGCCTGGACACAAGCAAGCTGCATCACACCGTGTCACTAAGGCAGAGCGTCTCAAACACCACTCGGTCGCGGTGATCAAGCGGGCAGAGAGCGCCCCCGGGCCGCGGACTATCCTGCAGACCAACAGCACCAGCAATTCGACGCCGGTGCCGGAGATGCCGCCTGATCTCGGCGCGGTAAGGCAGGCGATTGAGTTGGTCAAGCAGCACAAACTTAGTGATGCGGCGGCGCTGGCGGCAACGTTCGATGATCCAGTGGCGCGGAAAATCGTCGAATGGGCGCTGTTGCGCGATCCGGACAATCCCGCCGGTTTTGATCGCTACAAAAACTTCATTCAAGCTAATCCCGATTGGCCCAGCATGCCGCTATTACGACGGCGCGCGGAAGCAAGGCTCTGGCAAGAGCGGCGCGACGCCGCCACCGTGCGGCGGTTTGTTGGCGCGCAACCCGCTAGCCCACTTGGTCGCCTTGCAGTCGCGCGTGCATTGCTGGCGGAGGGCGATCGCGTCGGCACTTCACGTGAGGTTCGGGCGGTATGGCAGTCGGCAGAATTGTCTGCTGAATTGGAAGGCGCGATCGCCAGCACGTTCCCCGACGAATTAACTGCTGCCGACGACATCGTGCGTATGGACCGACGCATCGGCGCTAAAGATTTTGGTGCGGCCATGCGCGCGGCCAAGCGGCTCGGTCCGACCCACGTTGCGATCGTGAAGGTTTGCGAAGCCGCTGCGGCGGGCTCCAGCAAAAGCGCAGCGCTGCTCGCGGCAATACCAAATGAAGCACGAGCTGATTTAGGCTACGCACTCTGCCGGCTGCACTGGCTGCTCGCACACAATGACGTCGCAGCGGCGGTCAAGCTACTGGCCGAAGCTTCGAGCGATGATTTACGGCGTCAGGACACCGATGAATGGTGGCGCGAGCGTCGCACGCTTGCACGTCGGCTCTTGGATCTCGGCGACCCCAAGACCGCCTACCGAGTCGTGGACGAAGCGGCGGCTCCGGCCAATCCTTATTATCGTGCAGAATTCCATTTCATGCCGGGCTGGATCGCGTTGCGGTTTCTGTCGGAGCCGGGCACTGCGCTTCAGCACTTCGCGAAGGTTGATGAAGGCTTGAGCGATCCTATTGTGCTGGCCCGCGCCGCCTATTGGCGGGGCCGCGCGTTCGAAGCCGTCGCGCAATTCGATGAGATGAAGGCACAATACGAGAGAGCTTCCCGCTATCCCACTGCCTATTACGGTCAATTAGCACGAGCTCGTCTTGGGCTCAGCGAAATTGCTTCGCGTCCCGCACTACTGGAATCGGAAGGCGCCAGGAGCGATCCACTGCGCGCAGCAGAAATACTTTATGCGATTAACGAACTCGACCTTGTTTTGACTTTCGTTAGCGATTTTTCAGAGACGAGTAGCGACCTCGTCACACTGAGGGCGCTTGGTGACCTAACAGCGCGTCATAACGATGCGCAGGCAATGTTAGTCGTCGGAAAGACTGCGCTCACAAGAGGTCTCGCCATGGAGCGATATGCCTTTCCCGAGATCGGCGTGCCAGCCTATAGCCCAATCGCTCCCCCGATTGATGGATGCATGCTCTATTCGATTGTGCGCACGGAGAGCGCTTTTGACCAGCGCGATACTTCGCCAGCCGATGCAGTTGGGCTGATGCAGGTTACTCCAGAGGCTAGTCGCGATACCGCCAAGCGGTTCGGTGTTGCTTACGACTGGAAGCGTCTCGTATCCGATCCGGTCTACAACACTCAAATGGGTGCCGCCGAGATTAGCGCTCTGTTTAAGGAGTACACGGGTTCGTACATCCTGACATTCGCGGGTTACAATGCCGGCCGAGGTCGCGTTCGAGAATGGGTAGCCCAGCATGGCGACCCGCGTAATCCCAAGGTTGATGCCGTCGATTGGGTGGAACGCATACCATTGGCTGAGACGCGCAATTATGTTCAACGCGTTATGGAAAACCTGCAGGTCTACGCGGCACGTTTGGGCGCCAGCGTCGCAACTATTGAGCCTAACCTGCATCGAGTGACGACAGTTGGTTCGCCGGTGAAGCCAACAGTTGTGGATGCCATTCCGCGTTAAGTCATTGGATTTCTTGGTGCCGGGTGAGAGATTTGAACTCCCGACCAACGGTGTACAAAGCTGTTTCTCCTCATTGATTTCATTTGTTTTGCCAGTGTGTCGCGCGTATGTCGCGCCGACAGCTAATTCTGTCATTTCAACATGTTGAATGCGACACTAGTTGCTTGGTCAGTTGGTCGTAGCGCAGTAATGCCCATTTTGTTGCCGCTACTGCGCCAACCCGGTCACCGGCACCGCCTCATTGATGTCACCACCGCGAGCGGCGCGGTTCACTCAGTCGGGGACATGTCGCCGCGCCGCGTTGCTCGGCCGCATGGCGAGCTTTTCACGCTTAACTGGCGATAACCCGCCGCGCTGTTTTTGTCCCCTTTCCGGCGCGGCACCGGGGCCGTCACCGTTTAGCTCCGTCGCGGTGGCGCTCCTGATCTTTTCAGGTGACCTGACGATTATTTAGGGGCTTGGACCGGATAACTTCCAGACATCGCCGCAGGCATCACGGTCTGCTATATGACCTTCAAGTTCTGCGTGCTCTGCTGGAAGCTCTATCGGCGCTTCCGCTAAACTAAAAAAACTGATGGTTCTCGCGACCATTGGTCTTTTTCGGGAGGCCACAAAATGGATAGCAGTACCCCGAGAACCATCAAAATGGGCGCTGAGCGCGCCATCATTTACGGCATGATAATGGACGTAGTGCGGCGTTGCGACGCAGCGTACGGGAAGTACCAACGCCGAGGTTCAAGCATCGGCGCCACACTAGAAACTTACATGATCGTGGCTGCGGTGCTGATTGGGGAAATGGAAGGCCGTTTGTTCACCGCGCAAAAACTGGCGCAGTATCTTGGCTTTGCGCGCGGCACCGTGCAGCGGAAGCTCGATTACCTCATGAAAGTTAAGGCGGTAGAGCGCGCCAACAGATCTCAGTATCGACTTGGCGAAACTTCCCTCCAAGAGACAGCGCACGTCGAAGGAATAGTGAACGTTGTCCACGCGGCCTGCGCTGCCTTGTCCAAATTGGGCAAGAATTAAGTTGTTTGTTGCTGAGCAACTTTACGCTGCCTTGTCCAAAGTGGGCACAAAATAAGTTTACGCCTGAGCGTCTTTTAGATAGCCGTTCGCGAGGGTGTGGGGAGAGACGGAGCGCGGACGTCGGGTCTCAATCCGCTACACTTCCCGGCGTCCGCGTTCCCTAAGTGTTATATCTTAGGTGGTGTGAGTGTGATGCTTTGAGCCAGCGCGGAATGGTACAATCCCTGGAGAAATTCCAGCGCGTTCTTGAGCGGCGTGAGGTTCTGCTCGATCTCCGCAACTCACTCCATCAGGTCGCGAACGAAGTTGACGAGTGTCTCGACGGCCGGCGAAGTCTCTTTGAGCTTCGCAACACGCTCGTGGACGTCGTGAGCGAACTTAGTGACCTCAGCTATCTGGATAATCCAACAAAATAATCCATGCACCCGCACACTGCGGCAGTTGCAACGATGGATGTAGCGGTTGGCGCAGTGGCAATACCCGTCAATTCTCGAGTGTTTTAAGCGACGACGTGGACGCCAGCGGCCGCGAGCGGCGCCTGAATGGCGGTGGGAACCGACGCGTAAGCGGAAGCAGAGAATAAAAATTAGAGGCTTACTGGAATAGTAACCGGGTCTTGAGGCCTCGGAGCCAACAGCGCTACCCTGGCTCATCCTTGAAATAGACATAGGCTAGTTGCGGGCCGGTGCTGTCCTTCACGACAAAGGCGGCACCAATATCCTCGACGGACCACGGAGGCGGAAGGCGGCGAACGGTCATGTGGTGTTGCAACCCTGAACGGCGTTTCGCGTTGAAGCTTTAGGGCGACGGAGCGGGAGATCAACCATGACCGTTAATCGCCCTGAACTGGTCGGCCTAAGCGTCCTCGTTCTGACCTTGACCACCACCGTGTCGCTCACGCAAAACACCGGCAATCCGCTACTAAGCGGAAATACCGTTAGTCCTGTGTTGAGCGGAAATACGGTAGTCAACCGCCTGAACGGCCGGCAGCGCCGTTACACTATCGGCCCGTTTCCTCGGTGGAGCGCCGAAGCTGCGCGAGAAGAAGCCAAGGCGCTGCGCAAAGCGATTGACCGCGGCGTCGATCCGGCCGGCGACAAGCGCGCGCGACGGACAGCACCAACCGTTGACGATCTCATTGAACGCTACGTCGCGGATCACCTGCCGAAAAAAACTCTCGCCGGGCCGCGTGTCACCGACGAGAAGAAAATGCTGGCCGAGATCGGCGACAAGCTCGGCCGCCACACCAAGGTCGCCGAGATACACGGCGGCGATATTGCTGACATGCACCGCCGGATCACCGAAAGCGGCCGGCCGGTGCGCGCCAACCGTATCTTGGCGGTCTGCTCGAAAATGTTCTCGCTATCCTTGGCGCCACTGGCTGGCGAGACGCTGCCGTGGCGTAATGCGGCGCAAGGCAATCCTTGCGTCGGTGTTGCAAAGAACCGGGAAGACGCCAGGGAACGGTTCTTCTCACAGTCTGAGCTGACGGCGATCAGCGATGCACTGGCACGGTATCGAGGCGACGCTGCAGACTGCGCTCGCCTGATCATGCTGACGGGCTGCCGGCCGATTGAGGCCATGAAGGCGGAATGGTCCGAGTTCGACAAAGAACCCGGCTATTGGATTAAGCCAACGGCACACACCAAACAGCGCAAGGCCCACAAGCTGCCGCTGAGCCCTGCAGCAATCGAGCTAGTCGAGCAGCTGCGGAAGAAGCGCAAAGGTGAGTGGGTGTTTGCCGGCGACAAGCCGGGAGCGCATCTAACCGTACTGTCGCGCGTCTGGACTTTTGTCCGAAAAGAAACCGGCCTCGGCAAAGATGCGCGGCTTTATGACTTGCGCCACACCTTCGCCTCTGTCGGCGCTGGCGGCGGATTGTCGCTGCCAATCATTGGCCGCCTGTTAGGTCACACGCAGGCGCGGACGACGCAACGTTACGCGCACCTTGCCGACGATCCGCTGCGCGAAGCAGCTGAGAAGATAACCGCCGTCATTACCGGAAAAGGGAAGGGCGCCGCTATTGTGCCGCTACGCGACCGGCGGTCATGAAGAAGAAAAAAGGCCGCGCGGTCGGCCAGAGCTTCCCTGGGAGTATTGGGCTCCTAATGTCGGACTTTGCTCGATCGCGATAAAAAGTCGTACACAATGAATCAAATAATTTGCTGTTATTCAATCCCTCGCCCGCGCGGACTAGATGGTCGATGAGGTTGGTCATGTCCCGCTATCCGTACAAAGCGGACATTGGTTGAGAGTCATTCGATGTCCGCTTTTGGGGGTAAAGCGGACATCACACAAACCTCCGAGAATGTCCGTTATTGACCCAAAGCGGACATTTTCACGGGCGAACAACGTCCAACTCGAAATCATTCACCTACGTCCAACAGTATTTTCCTCGAGGGAGAATGATTATGCCCGCACAATCTTCATCAGCTACCCGGCGCAGCACCACCGCAGCCGAGACGAACATGAGCTCACACCCCGGTAGACCGGGGTCCGACGAGCTGGTTCCGTCGCGCTACGCGCTGCGGGTCGGCGAGATTGACGTGATGGTGATCAGCGATGGGGTGTTATCGCTGCCAGGGGCGATGTTGGGCTACAACGTCGAGCCGGCCGTCCGGGCGGCCTGGCTGGAGGACATGTTCCTGCCGCCGGACGTGCTCGAGTGGGCGCTGAACGTGGTCGTGGTGCGCAGCGGCGGCCGGACCATACTCATTGACGCTGGGCTAGGGGCGGACCCAGACTTGAACTTGCCGCGAGCCGGGCGGTTGATCCAACGACTGGAGGCCGCCGGCATCGATCTCGCATCCGTGACCGACGTGGTGCTGACCCACCGCACATGGATCACATTGGCGGGCTCCTCGTCGACGGGGTGAGGGACCGGCTGCGTCCGGACCTGCGGATCCACCTAGCGGCCGCCGAGGCCAAGTTTTGGGAGGCGCCCGATTTCTCCCGCGTCTCCATGCCGCCGGGGTTCCCGGACGCGCTTCGGCGGACGGCCAAGCGGTTTTTGAAACAGTACGGCAGTCAGATGCGGCCTTTCGAGACGGAGTACGAGGTGGCGTCGGGGGTGCTCGTCCATCGCACCGGCGGCCATACCCCCGGGCACAGCGTTGTCCGCCTGGCGTCCGGCGGCGACCGACTGACGTTCGCCGGCGACGCCGTGTTCGCGGTCGGGTTCGAGCACCCCGACTGGTACAACGGCTTCGAACACGACCCCGAGGAGGCGGCCCGCGTCCGGGTCCGTCTTCTGCGGGAGCTGGCGGCGAATCGCGAGTCGCTGGTGGCCACTCACCTGTCGTTTCCGTCCGTCTGCCATGTGGCGGTCGACGGCGACGTCTTTCGTTGGGTACCGGGCCCCTGGGAGTATTGACCGCTTGTTGGGTTAGGGCCGAACTAGCCGCTGCGTTCGAACAACTGGTCGATCGCTGCCTCGTACGACACCGCCCGTACCTTCGCCGGCTTAGGCTTCGGCTCCTCCGCCCCGAGCGTTTAATACCTTTCGGGTGGAGCTATTGCCGAGGTAATCAGCACAGCTGCTAACAGGAGAGAGCAATGTCAAACCATTTCACGGGACTTAGCCTTGGACCACCGCTTGGCGAACAACGACTTGATTTGTGTGACCTGTACGCATTCCAGTCGCCCGCTGACAAAAACAGAACCGTGATTATCCTCAACGCAAATCCCAATGCGGACGCACTTCATCCCGACGCAATCTATCGGGTCAACATCGATAACGACGGCGATTACCTAACGGACATCGCGTTCAGCTACGTATTCTCGAAGCCGCAGAACGGCCGGCAGACTGTTGACGTATTCATGGCGACGGGCCCGGAGTCGCGCTCGGTCGAAGCAGTGGGGAAGAAGATCATCGCCGACGCCGAGGTCTCGTTCGGGGCCAAGCCGAATATCATCAGGTCAGGCCCCTACACCTTTTTCGCTGGCAGCCGCAGCGATGCCTTCTTTTTCGACTTCGACGGAATCAAGAACCTATTCGACATCAGCGGCAAACGGAA
>Ga0182036_10000507_pt1 | contig 17482 bp, 14 predicted proteins | sample sta12Cox44000080_FD_125966 | JGI IMG/M metagenome (GOLD analysis project Ga0182036, IMG submission 125966) | Lab enrichment of tropical soil microbial communities from Luquillo Experimental Forest, Puerto Rico - statoxic.12C.oxic.44.000.080 | ecosystem: Environmental > Terrestrial > Soil >...
GACCACGACGGACTGGGAGCATTTGCTGGTGGCCTGTGGACAGGCTGGGGACCGCACCGTGAAGGTAACCCGCTTTGCCGATCAGATTGTGTGCGAGAAGAATTTTCCCGAGGTGGATGCTGGCAAGATTCCTCTGCTGCCGGAGGAATTGCGCCAACTTGTGAAGTCGGCGCAGGAGGCCCGCCAGGGCGGAGTCACTCTGTTTACGAAGACGCGGCACACCGGGGCGGCTGCGGTTTCATTTTCTGGAAGGCTCTATCGCGCAGCCGGCGCGGATGATGCGGCGTTTCACTATCGGTATCCGATTGGTGGCCTGTTGCAGCAGGCGATGACGGAACAGGATTACTTCCTGCGCGCGATTGTGGTTGCCGGGGAGGACGGAGAATGGCCGGTGGTGAACTATCGCGACCGGCAATACGGGTACGAAGCGAGCAGCTTCAATCATGCGGCCGGGAAGGCGCCCATCGTGCTGATTTTGACAAACGGGCGCGGACAATATCGGATGACGACGTTTGAAGCTTCGCTGCCCAGCGCGTTCAGCACGGCAGACTTCATGCCCGAGGCGCTGAAAAAGTTCCTCGCGAGCCATGCGGGGAAATAGAAGGTCAGTGAAGATTTTGAATTACGCCCCGAGCCTGCGACAGCGCATTGATCGTCGGCTCACAGATTTCCTCGGGCGCTCCCTTTGCCGGAACCGGCAGCAATACGCCCAAACTTCTGCGAGCACCGCGGGGGTGGTTGGCTTCTTATTCCCTGGCGCGCTCAGTGATGGGGATGATGTTCCGCCTCGCCCATCGGGATCACGCAGCCATGAGCCACCTCGCACTCGACGTGCTCGAACTGAATGGTGGTGTGGACCACGCGAAAGTCATGGAGCAGGACGTCTTTCACATCGCGCAAAATGCGCTCGCTCACCGAGGGCGGAATATCGGCGATGGCAATATGGCAGGACAGGGCGTGGCTTTCCGAGCCGATGCTCCATACGTGCAGATCGTGCACGTCGTTCACGCCTTCCACTTTGCGGATCGCAGCCTCGAGACGGTCGAGTTTCATCCCGCGGGGCGTGCCTTCGAGCAGGATGTTCATCGTCTCGCGCAGGATGCCAATCGATGACCATAGAATCAGCGCGCCAATCCCGAATGATAGAGCGGAATCGATCCAGTATTGGTGTGTTACCAGAATGGCCCAGCCGCCTGCGATCACAGCCGCGGTAGAGAGCGTGTCGCCGACTTCGTGGAGAAGCGCGCTGCGGATGTTGACGTCGCCCCCGGAACGGAACAACAGCAGGGCAATCGCGCCGTTCATGACGACGCCCGCGGCCGCGACCCACATCATCAGTCCAGCGTGGACCGGTTCCGGGTTTTGCACGCGGCGGAAAGCTTCGTAAAAGATGAAGAACGAAATCGCCACCAGCGAGGCAGCATTAATGAGGGCGGCGAGCACTCCAGCACGATGATAGCCATAGGTTTTAGTGGCGCTGGGTGGGCGCGATTGCAGGTATACGGCGACCAGGGAGAGCAGCAGCGCCAGAAAATCCGAGAGATTGTGGCCGGCCTCCGAAAGCAATGCCAGCGAGTGAGCACGAAGGCCGGCGACGACCAGCAGAACTATGTAGGCAAGGGTGACGAACAAAGAGATCCGGAGCACCCTCGAGGCGCCCGCTCCGGAACCGGAATGCACGTGCATGTGCATTGTATCCAGTGTAAAGGGGCGGGAAGACGGCTTCAAGGCGACGCTGTGGGCGGGGTGCGAGAGTCATCCCGACCGGGACCGAGATCAGCATTCGCACCGGGGAGAACATCGACTTAGGGAGCGCTTCGCCGAGCCAACGTTTCTCCGCCGAGGTGCGTCAGGCAGGAACTTGAGGGCGACATGGCGGCCCAGGCGGACATCCTCCGCTTCGTGGACCACCCGCATCCCGCCGCCCGCCCGGCTTTTCCAGGATGCGGTAATGGCCGACTGTTTCGCCGATCATTCGAGCTTCAAAGACCTGCGCGGCATGGTAGGCTGCTGGGCGCGTGAAGTCAATGAAACCGCCGGGGGATGACACGACCAGCCGGTACTCACAAGGAGCCTGACGGGGGTGATCAAGGAACATAACTACTGGTTGACCACGGTCGAAATGCCGAAGGGATCGGCCACAGGGGCGTTGCCGGAGAGCATGGATGTTGCTGTGATTGGAGCCGGATTTACCGGACTGTCGGCGGCGCGCACCCTCGCGCTTAAGGGCGCGAAAGTGGCGGTCCTCGAGAGCGAGACGATTGGCTGGGGTGCCAGTTCCCGCAATGGCGGGATGGTGCTGACGGGGATGAAGCTAGGCGTCAACCAGCTCATTTCCATGTACGGACGCGAGCGCACGCAGCGCATGTATGCGGCTTCGCTGGCATCGATCGACGCCGTCGAGCAGATCGTGCAGCAGGAGAACCTTGCCTGCGATTTCGCCCGCTGCGGCCACCTCGAGGTCGCCTGCAAGCAGGCGCACTTCGATCACTACGCGCGCCAGGTGGAAGTGGTGCGGCGGGAATTCAATCACGAGCTGAAAATCGTTCCCCGCAGCGAGTTGCGGTCAGAGATCGGTTCCACCATCTATTTTGGCGGCATGGTGGATGAAACCAGCGTGGGTTTGAACCCGGCGCGCTACGTGGCGGGGTTGGGTGCAGCGGCCTTGCGAGCGGGTGCCTGTGTCTATGAGAACGCCCGGCTGGAGGGCTGCGCTCGCGAGTCGCGGCAGGGTGCAGGAGGATGGAAGCTGAGCACGTCGCGCGGATCCATGTGGGCGCGTGACGTGTTTGTGGCGACCAGCGGTTACACAGGCAAAGCGACACCGGCGTTGCAGAAGAAGCTCATCCCGATCGGTTCGTACATCGTTGCGACGGAAGAGCTGCCGGAGGCCCTGGCGCACGAACTGAGCCCGCGCAATCGAATGATCTACGACTCAAAGAACTACATCTACTACTATCGGCTCACGCCCGATAATCGCATGCTATTCGGAGGGCGTGCCGCGTTCTTCCCCGAGACCGGCGACACCGTGCGCAAGAGCGCCGAGATTTTGCGGCGCGGGATGATCGAGGTCTATCCGCAACTGCGCGATACCAAGGTGGAGTTCGTCTGGGGCGGGACCCTCGATTTCGCCTTCGACATCATGCCGCACGCCGGGCAGATGGACGGCATGTATTACGCGGTCGGGTATGCTGGCCATGGTGTGGCGATGGCGACGTATCAGGGCCAGTTGATGGCGCGGAAAATGGCGGGCGAGAACCCGGAGAATCCATTCGACGGCATCCCTTTCCCGGGAGCCCCGCTGGGGCTGTACAACGGCAAGCCGTGGTTCTTGCCGCTCGCCGGAGCGTATTACAAAGTTCTGGATTGGCTGAGTTGAGGGGATTGAGCGCGGGGAAAAAGACCTTCACCGCAGAGGAGGCAGAGAACAGCCGCGGAGAGAGCGCGGAGAAAAAGTCTTCATTGCAGAGTTCGCGAAGGTGACGCAAAGCAGCTATGTCTTGTTTGACAAGGGGACCTCGGTGGGCCGGGGTTTGGCAACGCGCCTCAGAGTGAAGTAGATGATCGGCCCCGCCAGCAAGGCCACCGGTCCCCAGCGAAGTCCGTAGCGGTCGCTGCCCAGCAAAGCCACCGCGCTCATCACGACCACCGCCAGCACAGCCGCGGCCATCCCCGGAGAGCCCCCCGGGACCACGAACGAGCGCGGCAGGTCCGGCATTTTGCGCCGCAGTTGCCACGCCGCCAGCACCGTGATGATCGTGGTGGCCACTCGCAACCAGTTGTAGACGGTGATCAACTGCGTGAGGGAGTGGACCGCGAGCAATCCATAGATCACGCCCGAGGCGATGATCGCGATCCAGGGGGTTCCGAAGCGCCGGTGCTTGCCGGTGAGCGCGTGAGGGAGGTAGCCGTCCTCCGCCATGGCGAATGGCATTCGCGTGGAAGTGAGTACCGTGGCGTTCAGCAGCGAAAGGTTGGTGACCATGGCGGCGATCGTCATCCAAGAGCCCAGCCATTGCCCGCCGACAAGTGCGGCGGCGTGGGGGAAATATCCGGTGTGCCACTCCGCCCAGTTCCCCAGCGCCGCCAGCGAAGCCAGCGTGGGCAGAAAGTAGACCACGATCGACAGTGGAACCACGATAGCCAGCGCCAGCGGATAGGTGCGCCGCGGGTTCTCGACTTCCTCGGCCACGCTGGAGCACTGCTCGTATCCGGAATAGAGCCAAAGTCCCAGTGCGAGGCCGACTCCGAACACGTTGAATAAGGGCTGGTGCGGCGGAACCACCGGGACAAAGGGATTGTGCTTCCACTTGGCGAAGCCTAAGACGGCCAGTACGAGCGCGGGCATGAGAATGAAGATCTCGAGCACGGTCGCAAACTTCCCGACCGCGTCAATGCCGCGGACGTTGATCCAGGTTACCAGCGCCACGATCAACAACGACACCAGGTAATGTTTCCACCCCGTGAGCCAGGGGAGGTAGAAGCCGAAGTAGTCGGAGAACTGCACGGCGTAGACCGCGCCCAGAAGAAACGAGGCGCACCAGTTCCACCAGCCCGCCAGAAATCCCCAGAAATCTCCGAATCCGGCACGTGCCCATCGGTAGAAACCGCCTTCGACGGGCATGGCCGTGGTGAGTTCGGCGGACACGAGCGAGACCGGGATTGACCAGAAGAGCGGAATGATGAGCAGGTAGATCAGGGTCATGCCGGGCCCCGAGGTGGTGACCATGTCCTCGAGGCCGAAAGGCCCTCCCGTGCAGTACGAGAACATGACCCACACGAAGTAGAAGAGCCCGGCCTTGCGAATTGCGGATTTGACGGTGTTGTCTGCGGCCACGGGTTTGGGGAGGCGAGCGCACGATTATACGTGCGATCCGTGGAAACGCACGATCAGAATCGCAATGAAGCTTATGAGAAGGACAAAGACCGATTCGCTTGCAGATGTCGGATCAGGCGCTCTTCTGCTTCTCCTTCCAGCGGGCGACCATGGTGTCGAGCGCGTCTTTGCAGAAGAATTCAATCGTTGCCCTGACATCGACAGGGATCGGTGCAGTGGACTGTCCGACGAAGTCCATAATGATGGTCACCCGCGTAGAGTCGTGCTTAAGAGGAGTGAAAATGACTTGTTGTTGGGCTGTTATTCCCAGCGCGTGATTCAGTAGACCCACCTTGACCGCTGGCTCGCACAGCGTGACGACAGCCGAAACCGTCGCCCTGAGTGGCCGTTCAATCACATAGCGGATGCGGCTGCCCTCGTGCCACGGCTCGCCCACAAAGAAGGTCGCCTCCGAGTACACGTCCCGTCCGAGCAGGCGGGTCAGATCGCAGAACGCCTCCCAGAGTTGGGCAGGTGTGGCATGCGCAGTCACAGAGTATTCGACGCGCGATTCCATGGCTATTTTTGGCTCGCTTACACGAGAAATGCCGGAAGGGATCGCTTCCCCAAGCGATTCCGCCACTGTAAGGGGATTACAGAATCAATTCAAGAAGAAACACTCACGCGGCCAGGTGCGCAGTGAGAGCCCCTTCCAATTCGAGCAGGCGCCGTTTTACATCGAGCCCTCCGCCAAAGCCACACAGACTTCCGTCGGAGGCGATCACTCGATGACAGGGCACGACGATTGCGATCGGGTTGTGGTGGTTGGCCATACCCACCGCCCGGAACGCTTGGGGCTTGCCAACGGTGCGGGCGATGTCGGCGTAGGTGCGAGTCTCGCCATAAGGGATCGCTAGAAGCGCCCGCCAGCATGCGAGTTGAAAGGGCGTTCCCCGCAGGTCGAGTGGGAAGGTGAATTTGCGGAGTGCTCCAGCGAAATATTCATCGAGCTGAGTAGCAAAGGAGGCGGCTTTGGTTTTTGCCTGCACCCACGAGATACCCTTCTTCTCGCGTGGAAAGTGATCGCGGTGGAATTCCAGAGCAATCAGGCCTTTATCAGAGACGCCGAGGTTCAAGGGTCCAATCGGGGAGGCGATCTGCGCGTAGTAGAGGGTTTCCATGGAGTCTCGAGGAATAGATTCGCCTGCGGCGGAAGGAAAAGCAAGAGGAAGGACGAAGAGCTCCGAGGATGATGTCCGAAGAATTCCAGCTGCGTGGGCAAGATGCTCGCGTACAAAGAAGAAAGCCCTTCGCTTGCGCGAAGGGCCGCTTGGGGGAGTAGATGGGACCAACGTCCCATCGGGCTACAAAGCTATTTCGCGGGAGCCTGCTGCTGTCCCTGGGCCGGAGCCGCCGGGGTTGAACCCGAGGCCAGCTGATCCAGGTTGTTCTTCAAGAGGCTGATTTCCACGCGGCCACCGGTGGTGCGCTTCGGCTTGCTGTCGCCAGCCGATGCCTGGGTGGGGGCATTGCCCATGCCCACGAGGTAAATGCGGTAGACCGGGATGTCATGGTTCAGAACCAGGTAACGAACCACCGACTCGGCCATCTTCTGAGAGTTCTGAATCGCGGTCTGACCCTTACCGGAGGAGAACCCTTGCACTTCGACGATGTAGCCGCGCTGGCTCTTCAGCGGGGTGGCCATCTCGTCGAGGGCATCCTTGGCTGCCTTGCTCAGCACGGTCTGGCCAGGCTTGAAGCGAATTTCGGTCTGGGCCGACGGCGTGTACTGGTCGATGTTGCCCACGACCTGCTCCACGGTGGTCAGCCGGGTTGTGGCCGCGGTCGCCGTCTGCTGGGCAGCATTGGCGCGGTTGCCGGCATCGATGGCGTGCTGGTCGGCTTCGTTAGCCTTGTTCGAGGCGAGCTGGATGCCAGCCTGCGCGCGCCCGTCGACGTCCTTGATCAGCTTGCTGTTCGAAGCGGTCAATTCATCAAGCTCGTTGACGCGGTCGCGGATGGGGGCGGTCTGACGCTGAACGTATTTCTTGCGGGCGAAAGGATTCAGCTTGCCCCAGAAGCCTTCATGAGTATCCGGCTGCAAGGGGTCCTTGCCGGTGGCGGCGTCGGCCTTGGTAGGCGCAGGCGCGGCCTGGGTCGTTCCCTGAGCGGGAGTTGTCGAACTGGTCTGCTGGCCGAATGCCGGAATTGCCAGCGCCCCGGCGACGAGCAGTGCGATGAGAGAGTTTTTCATTTTGAACTTCCTCCGAATGGGGGAGCGTTTGGGGCTCCACTCCAGCACGCCTTCGTGCGTGTTGCGTGATTTTTTGATTGCGTCCCCTAACGGGTGAACCGAAAGCAAGAGATTCCACTTGCCGGCATACGCTGACGCAACGTATGCACCGAACCCTACCAAGAAGCGCCACCGATTCGGCGACGCCCGTTCTCATCAATTACAGGTTTCTTGCCAAAACCCCATCTTAAGAAGAGACGCTAACTCATTGAGATACAAATAGATCGTACCGCGCTCGAGAACCCATGCCGGAGCAAAACCGCAGAGGAGGGTAATTTTGGCAGAACCTGCTATAAAAACTACTTACGGCCAACCCGGGTAAATCGCGGAATTTTCAGGGAGAAACGAAAGATGTTTCGAGCTGGTGCGGAAACACTTTGCACTTCCCGGCCTGCCCTGCTTTTGGTGTTGTTCCTCGCCACGTCGACGGCCTGCCCGCTTGTCGCCCAGGATTTTGCGGAACTGCGTTCCGGGCGAATTGCCCAGGATCAGCTAGCCAAGTACTCCGAGCTGGCCGTGGATTGGCTGCAGGAGTATCTGCGCATCGACACCACCAATCCGCCCGGAAACGAACTGAAAGCCGCCCAGTTCTTTAAGGCGATCTGTGATCGCGAGGGGATCGAGAACCAGTTGCTGGAGTATCACCCCGGGCGCGCGGATTTCTGGGCACGCATTCCGCACACCGGGAACCGCCCGAAACGAGCGATGATCTTGCTCAACCACATGGATGTGGTCACCAGCGACGCCGGTCAGTGGAAGGCGCCGCCTTTCAGCGGCCAGATGGTCGACGGGTCCATTTATGGACGCGGTGCCCAGGACATGAAAAACGAAGCGGTAGCGCAAGTACTGGTCATGGTAATGACGCAACGAGAGCACGTCGCTCTCGACCGTGACCTGATTTTTCTCGCCGTGAGTGACGAGGAGGCGGATGGTTCGGGTACCGACTGGGTGCTCGCCCAGCACCGCGACCTTCTCGAGGATGCGGAGTTTCTGATCAACGAAGGGGGCGAAAACCTGCTCGAAAACCAGAAGGTCCGCTACGTCGGCGTGGACGTGGGTGAGAAAATTCCCTTCTGGGTCCACCTCGTGGCACACGGCCGCGCTGGACATGGATCACGGCCCATTGCAGACTCCGCGCCGAACCGGCTCGTGCGCGCGCTCGACCGCGTGCTCGCCTACCGCACGCCATACAAGGTCCTGCCTGTGGTCGAAGAGTTCCTGCGTGAGATGGCTCCCTACGAGCCGCCCGAACGCGCGCGCCGCTTCCGCAACGTAAAGCAGGCGCTGCGTGACCCGCGTTTCGAACAGCAAGTCGACAACGACGAATCCCTGAATTTCCTTCTGCGCGATACGATCTCGGTCACCATGATGCATGGGGCGGAGCAGACGAACGTCATTCCCTCCGAAGCTTGGGCCAATCTGGACGTACGCCTGCTGCCAGGCGAAGACGGGAACCAGTTTCTGCAAACCCTGCGGAGAGTTATCGATGATCCCGACGTCTCCGTTGAGCCAGTGCCCGGGGGTACGCGAAACGCGAACTATTCTCCGACCAATACTGATCTCTATGCGGCAATCCGGCAGGTGTCTGGGCACTACTTCCCCACTGTGCCGGTGGTGCCCCTGCTTGCCAGTGGATACACCGAGAGCCAGCGCTATCGGCCGGCAGGAATCGTGGCCTACGGATTTACCCCCTTTACAACCACCGGGGCGGAAGGCAGCAGCGAGCATGGCGATGATGAGCGTATTCGCGTCGAGGAGATGCGGCGTGGCCCGAGAATTCTGTTTGACGTAGTCATGACTGTGGCGGCGGTACGGTAGGTACGGCGATGACGCACGGCCCAACCCGGGGGGACGCGTTTGGGAAGAACATTGTGGACAGCTATGACTTGGTTGCCCGCGAGTACGCCGACAACATTTACGCGGAGTTGGGAGCCAAACCATTCGATCGGGCATTCCTGGACCGTTTTACGAAACGGGTACGCAATCGTGGGATGGTGGGTGATTTCGGATGCGGTCCTGCCCAGATTGCCCGCTACCTGCGCGACCACGGCGTAAACGCATTCGGTCTGGACTTGTCCGCCGGCATGCTGGATCAGGCGCAAAGACTGAATCCGGACCTCGGATTTGTGCAAAGCTCGATGCTAGAACTGGGGGTCGCCTCTGGCACGCTGGCCGGGATCGCCGCCTTCTACAGCATCATTCACATTCCGCGTGGCCGGATGGTGGAAGCTCTGCGGGAGATGCGCCGTGCCCTTCAGCCTGGCGGAGCGTGTCTGCTCGCCTTCCACCTTGGGCAGCAAGACACCAATCACGACGAGTTCTTCGGGCGGAAAGTGGATCTCGACGTCGCTCTGTTCACGACTGCCGAGATGACGGGATACCTGAGCGCCGCAGGTTTTGCGGTCGAAGAGTCGCGGGAACGCGACCCTTACCCGCCGGAGGTGGAGTACCAGAGCCGGCGAGGGTATGTGCTGGCGTCAAAGGCCGGCTGAGATCTCTGCATTCGCGGCCTACCGGGGAGACTTCCCCGCGTCACGGGGCAGCACGATCTCGTCCACGTACTTGTAGAGCTTGTCGCGATGCAGTTTGAGGTACGCTGGATAGTCCTGCGCGATTTCACGATCGGCGCGGTTGAGTAGGACGAACGACTCCAGCAGGCCGTCTTGGTCGAGGCGAACCAGGGCCAGCAGCGAGGGGTCGAGTTTCTCGGCTTTCTTCATCGAGGCCGCCTCGGGAGCGAGCACCGTGACCATGGCCTCCAGGGCCTCGGCTTCCTCTTTCAAGCTGCGCCGGTACTTCGGTTCGTTGGGAAATTCCTTCGCGAACTTGCTGTCTTTCCACACTTGGCGGGTTGCGTCGTAGGCAGCCCATCCGGCGGCCTCATTCCTGTCTTCTTTAAGCGAGTGTTCATCCAGGCTGGTGCCCCTGTCGGACGCCTTCTTGCTGGGAGACTTGTTTTCCAGGAGGATGGCGTTGAAGGGCTGTTTGGTTCGGTCCGTCCAGTTGCGCAACGCCGCCCATGAAGCCCGAGTGTAAGGCTCGGCGATGACCGCATTGATGTACTTCTCGCGGGCAGCGCTGTTTCTGCCTGCCATCGCTAGCGAATCGCCCCAGTAACGATATGCGGTTTCTTTGTCGGGGTTGATGGCCACCGCTCGCTCGAACCATTCGCTAGCGCGGTCGTAAATCTTCTGCTTGAAGTAAGCGTCGCCCGTGAACACGGCGGCTTCGTAGTTCTTGGGGTCGAGTTCGAGTGCGTGCTGATAGCCGACCCGGGCGCTGTCGTAGTCGCCCCGAGCGAAGCTGGCTTCGGCGGAGCGCATGGCGTCGTCAACGTCTTTGCGTTCGGAGAATTTTGGCTCGGAGCCGTCTGCGGGAATCGAGAGCAGGACCTGCATTAGGTCACTCTGATCGCCTTCCTTCTCGGCCTCCAGAGCAAGTTCGCGAGCGCGGATCCTTTGGTGGCGCCTCTCGGCCGGATCGTTAAGGGTCGCTGAATATTCCAGAACGCTATAGGCCCAGTGTTCTTTGACCACGAAATCCTGGGGATTCGTGCCCGAGAGCTTCTCCAGCAGGGGCATGGCTTCCACGAACTTGCCGCTCCGATAAAGCTCCAGGGCCTGCTTGCGAAGGGCGGTGGTCGCGGGATCGTCGGTCGGTTGATTCTGGGCGAAGGTGAGGGAAACCACCGCAGTCAAAAGCGCGAGCAGCAGAGCGATTCGCAAGGCGCAGAAACGCGGAAAGCAGCTGCGCGGGGTCATCAACTATATCCTCCGATTGGACCGATTCTTGTTCAGGAATTGCACAGATAGGCTAAATCCCGAGCGGCTGGCAGCCAATAGCACTTCCGAGTCTAACCCGCACAGAAGCGCTCGTACTGCTCATAGATGAAATTATCCGTCATACCAGCGATGTAGTCGCAGACCACGCGGGCCAGCGGTTCGGTTTCCGCTTTTTCCTGGTAGCTGCGCGGGAGCGCTGATGGCTTCTCCAGCCAATGGGCAAAGAGTGATTTCACGATGATCTCGGCATCGTCCTTTTCGCCGGCCAGGGTCGGGCTGAAATAGAGCTTCTGGTAAAGAAACTCCTTGTTTTCGCGGCGTTCCTGCTCGACCGGGGGGCTGAGTGATACCAGTCGCCGCGGGAAGTTGCGGACTTCGGCCAGGCTGGCGATTCGGTGTTCTTTCAAGCGGCATGTCGTGGTCTCGATCACATCCCCCACCATGCGATCAAGCATGCGCCTGATCGTTTCATTGAACTTCAGCTGGTCGAGGACATCGGGATAAATGGCCTCAACTTCGCAATAGAGGCGTTCGAAGACGGGCAGGCCGGCGCGGATGTTTGCCAGCGAGAGCAGGCGCGCTTCGAAGCCGTCATCGAGGTCAGCGGTGTTGTACGCGAGTTCGTCAGCCAGGTCGATCAATTGCGCTTCCAGCGGCGGCCGTTGGTCGAGGAGATATTCCGAGAGCTCCGGATGTTTCTGCAGATCGTAATCGCGCGAATGCTTGATGATCCCCTCGCGCACTTCGAAGGTTAGGTTCAGTCCCCGGAAGGCTGCGTAGCGTTGCTCGAAGTCCTCCACAATGCGCAGCGCGTGCAGGTTGTGGTCGAAGGAGAGCCCGTGCTCTCGCATGGCGGTGTCGAGCGCTTTCTCTCCCGCATGGCCGAACGGGGGGTGCCCGATGTCGTGGACCAGGGCCAAAGCCTCCACCAGATCGCCATTCAGGCCCAGCGCGGCAGCCACCGTGCGCGCGATCTGCGCAACTTCGAGGGTATGCGTGAGCCGGTTGCGGAAGTGATCGGAATGCCGGCGGGTGAACACCTGGGTTTTCGCTTCGAGCCGGCGAAAAGCGCGCGCGTGAATGACCCGGTCGCGGTCACGCTGAAAATCGTTGCGATAGGGGTGTTGTGGCTCGGGAAAACGGCGCCCGCGGGACTGTTCCACGCGCACCGCGTAGTCGGCCAGCATGGAAGAAGTCTAGTTTCAAAGTGTCAATGTTGCAAAGGTTGACGACCTACTTTGAAACTCTGCAACCTTGAAATTTACAAGCTTGTACCTTACGGCTTCTCTGACTGTTCCTTCGCCAGACGAACCTTGGCCGACTCGAGCTTCCTCTGTACGCTGGCCAGGCTGTCGGTGTCGACTTCGGGTCCGACCGTCTTGTTCCACTCGGTCACCGCGCGCTCCCAATGGGCCACGGCGAGCTTCAGGCGCCCGGTCTTCTGATAGACGTCCCCCAGGTGATCGTGCACGGTGGGATCGGTGCCGATGCGTTGCGAGGCTTTTATCAATTCCTCCTCGGCCTGGTCGTACTTGCCCAGCCGGAAGTAGGCCCACCCCAGCGAATCCATGTATGCGCCGTTGGACGGCTCAAGCTCGATGGCTTTTCTGATGAGGCCCAGGGCCTCCTCCAACTTTACCCCGCGGTCCGCTAGCATGTAACCGAGATAGTTCAAGGTCATCGCATTTTGCGGATCACTTGCCAGCACCTTGCGGAACATTTCTTCGGCCTGCTCATACTTTTTCTGGCGTTCTAAACTTGATCCCCGCAGGAAGTAGACATACTCCTTGTCGTCAGGCTTGGAAGAGAGTTCTTCCGCCTTGTCGAGGGCGTGTTGCGCGTCGTCCCAGCGCTTCAGGCGCGTGTTCATCTGCGCCAGCGTGATGTAGACATCGCGATCATCAGGCTTGCCCTTGAGCAGGCCCCGCACTTCGGCGAGAGCTTTGTCGGGTTGTCCCGTGTCGGCGAGCTGTGCCGCGTACACCATTTGCAGGCCGCGGTCGTTCGGCAGTTTCTGCACGGCTTCCTTGGCGGCAAGGGTGGCCTGGTTCCACTGCTTGGCTTCACGGTAGGTGTCGATAATCTGCTGGTAGCCACGCACGGCACTGTCGTCGCCGAGCGAGGTCATCTTGCGGAAGGTCTCGACCGCTTCGGGGTACTTGCCCTGATCGCGATACACCGTGCCCAGCCGCTCGAGGAACACGGCGCGATTGTTACGCTCCCCCTGGGAGTAGCTGTTGTCGGGTTTCTCAGTCTTCTTGAGGAGGTCTTGTAAAGTCTGGGCGGCTTCATCGAAGCGGCCCTGCGCCTGATACACGGCAGCCTCGTTATAGGGCACTTCGATCGAGTCCTGCACCATGCCCTCAGCCTTCTTCAGGTTTTCGAGGGCGAGATCGAACTTGCCGCTCTTGCGGTAGATCTCGGCCATGTGCAGGTAGGTCTGCGCGTCTTCCGGATTCGCGTCGGCAATGACCTTGTACTGCTCCAGCGCAGCATCGGTCTGGCCGTCGTTCATCAGATTCTCGGCCAGTCCGCGGATCGCATGGAGGTTGTCGCGGTCGAGTTCGATCGCGCGCCGGTAGGACTCGATCGCCTGCTTGTACTGTTTCTGCTGCTCGTAGGTGTAGCCGAGCGCGGAGTACATCTTGGCGGAGCGGCCCGCGTCCGGGACGGAACTCAGCACCTGCACTGCCCGCGCCGCATCGCCTTCTTCGTTGTAGAGATAGGCCAGCGTGGTGACGGCTTCTTCGGAATCCGGCTGCAACTTGACCGCGGTCTTGAACTCGGCTTCGGCTTTTTGAAGATCGTTGTTCAGGCGGTAGAGGCGGCCCAGGAGCAGATGATCGTCCATGTTGTCGGGCTCGATCTTCACGATCTGCTCGTACTGCTCAATCGCCAGCTTCAAAACGTTGCCCGATCCGTTGTTGCCCGGCTGCATGTCGCCGAGCGAACGCAGGTAAATGCGACCCAGCAGCTTGTGAGCTTCGAGATTATTGGGATCGCGCTTCAGAATGTCTTGCGCTTCGACCACTGCATCGCGAATGCGGCCGGTTTTTGCGTACAGCTCCGCCAGCGCCGAGGTCAGATATTCCGAGCCGGGATCGGCTTCAATGGCCGCGCGATATTCATCGATCGCCTTGGTGGCGAGGTCGCTGCGCCCATACACCGCTACCTGCTCTTCATACATATGAGCGAGTGCGTAGTGATAATAGGCGGCTGCTTTGTTGGGCTTGTGCGCGGGCGCGGGCTCAGGCTGCTTCGCGGGAGTCGACTCTTTGTTCTGGGCAAAACCAGCGGCAAAAGCCACCAGAAGCAGCGGTACGGCAAACCAAAGTCTCTTCATGAAATCCCTTAGATCCCAAAGTCTCAGCGATTTAGATGCCCAACCGCCGCGCGTGGGTGTATCTGAATTGTACTCCGCGCTTCGGGCGAAACCGAGCGAAACATGCGCTTTTCCACGAGCAAAAGTAACCACAGAAGGACACGACCTGGCGATTCTTGCAGGGTTTTTACGAACTTTTACAAAACGGCCCCGGGGTATAACACGGAGGGAACGTTGTTGTGGAACGACGCACTTTCGAGATTTACCCCAAGGAAGCCGAGCGAGCAGCTGGGCTTGCCTCTAGGGTTCCGTCAGTGACGGAAATGCCGGACTCCAGTGAAAATCATCGCCATGCCGTGACGGTCGGCTGCGTCAATGACTTCCTGGTCGCGGACCGAGCCCCCAGGCTGAATGATGGCCGTAGAGCCTGCCTTGGCGATTTCCTCGACTCCATCTGGGAACGGGAAAAACGCGTCGGAGGCGGCCACCGTGCCCTTGAGCGGAAGTTGCGCCTTCATGGCGCCAATTTTGCAGGAATCGACTCGGCTCATCTGCCCCGCCCCCACGCCCACAGTCTGTCCGTCACGGACGTAGAGAATCGCATTCGATTTCACGTGCTTGCAGACCTTCCAGCCGAACAGCAGGGCGTGCTTCTCTAACGGTGTTGGCGGACGCTTGGTGACCAGCCTCAAGTCCGCCTCGGTCAGAGGCCGGATATCCGCATCCTGTACGAGCATTCCGCCGGAAACATTCTTAAGCACCCATTTCTGGTCCGAGGGCACAACCTCCACCAGGCGGAGGTTTTTCTTGGCGGCGAACTTGCCTTTGGCGTCGTCGTCGAAGCCGGGCGCGGCGATCACTTCCAGGAACAGCTTGGCCATCTCTTCCGCGGCCGCGCCGTCGACGACGCGGTTCACCCCGATGACGCCGCCGAAAGCCGATACCGGATCACACTCGAGGGCTTTCTTGTATGCCTCGAGCAGGGTTTTGCCGGTCGCCGTTCCGCAGGGATTGGTGTGCTTGATGATTGCCACGACTGGCTCTTCGAATTCCTGGGCCAGGTCCCAGGCCGCCTGCAGGTCCACGATGTTGTTATAGGAGAGCTCCTTGCCCTGCAGCTGTTTTCCGTTGGCCACGCCCTTGCCTGAGCCGTCGGAGTACATGGCCGCTTTCTGGTGGGGATTCTCGCCATAACGCAGGTCCATCGCTTTCTGAAACGACATGCGCACGGTGGCAGGAAATCCATCCGGCGGGCGCAGTTGGAAATGGCCGTTGGAGTTCACGCGCTCCAGTGTCGAGGCGATGGCAGAGTCGTAAGCCGCCGTGGTCGCGAACGCCTTCTGCGCCAGACGCCACTTGGTCGCGGAAGAAAGTTCGCCCTCCGAACTCGCCATCTCCTGTGCCAAGGCGTCATAATCCGCGGGCGAAGTCACCACCGCCACGTCCTGAAAATTCTTCGCGGCCGAGCGGATCATCGACGGCCCGCCGATGTCGATGTTCTCGATCAGTTCTTCCATCTGCACGCCAGCTTTGGCGGCGGTCTTCTCGAACGCATAGAGATTCACCACCACCATGTCGATCGGCTGAATGCCGTGCTCGGCCACTGCCGAGCGGTGCGAAGCATTCTCGCGGCGGTGGAGGATCCCGCCGTGCACCTTGGGATGCAGGGTCTTCACGCGTCCGTCCAACATTTCGGGGAAGCCCGTGAGCTCCGAGATGTCTTTGACCTTGATCCCCGAGTCTCGTAGCAGCTTGGCGGTGCCGCCGGTGGAAATCAGCTCCACACCCAGGCCTTCGAGCTTGCGGGCGAACTCCGCCAGCCCGGTCTTGTCGGTAACACTGAGAATGGCACGCTGAATCCTGCCCATAAAACGCCTCACTGTTTCGGGAAATCGATGCCGCGGAAGGGGCGACTGGAAATTCTACATCAGTCGTCAGTCGCTAGTCGTCCTCGGTCCTCGGTCGTCGGCCAACCCGTTCTGCCACGACGTCAAGAGGTGCGAGACTCGAAGGTCCTTCCCCCTCAGGAGGAGAGTCGTGCAGGAATACCCGGGAGGGCCGTTCACGAGGCTACCTGCCACGAACTGCTTCGACTGCGCTCGGCATCCGCCTCGAATCGCTCAGGATGACAGTTTTGAAAGGTAGAAGGGTGGGACACAACTGTGGGCCGACGACCAACGACTGTCTTTAGGTTTTCGCTTTCGCCTTCAGCTTCACCTGGCCGTCTTGCAATTCGACCGAGTACTGCACCACTTCGCAACCATACTGCTTGCGGATCTGGTCTGTCTTCTTTTTGACGAACGTCGAGAACGAATCGAGGTTGCCCGTCACTTCTTCGCCGGATTTCTTCTTCGCCGCGACCAGCGCGTTGTAGAGGCGCTCGACGTCTTCTTTCGCTGCTTTGTCGGAGCATTCTAGTGTGAACGCGCGTGGTTCGGCGGTGTGCCCGACTCCGTAAGCCTGGTGATGCTTGGGTTCGTGCTCTTCGGGGACGCGAACACCCTGCACGGAGAGCAGCGCGTCTTGCGGGCGCCGGTAGCCTTCTTCGCGAATCCTCATCTTCTTGCGCCACAGATCGCTGTAGATGGCGTAGCGCTGCGCCATTTCGTTGTAGCGGAAGCGCTGCGTAAAGTTCATGCGCCCGCCGTCGGAGTGTTTGCGGATGAGGGCGACCGCCTTCCATTCCAGGTCGGCGGGTGGGCGCTTGGTAGGGTTGTTGAAGTACACCTCGTACTCGATCTTCAGGCGACGAAGCAGCGAGTCGAGGTGCGTCAATTCCTCGTCAATGGTCAACGGGCGCGCGCCTCCGCTTTCAACAGTGTAGGGACAAGCCGCCGCTTGGGGCAGGTACCGCGCGGGCACGAAGGGTGGAGTACAAAAGTAACGGGAAACGTCGCTTCTGGCCACTAGCGGCTAGCTTCTGGCGGACACGAGTTCGGACTTTGAAGTTGCGGTGAGACAGAGGGTTGGGATGCCAGCGGCCAGAAGCCAGCAGCGGTGTGCCTATCTCCCCGCGCTCGACGCCATCTTCTTCACCATCGCCAGCACCAGCTTGCGGTCGCTGTCGTTGAGGCTGGTCGAGTAGCGCCGGATCTGGCTGAGGAAGCGTACTTCGTCCTCAGAAAGCTGAGGCAACGCTTTCGAGCCGTTGCTGTGATTGGAGTCGGAGAAGAACTGAGACAGTGGCAACTCCATCGCGGTTGCGATCTTGGTCAGCGTGTCGAGGGACGGAATGGTGTGCCCGTTTTCCACACGCGATAGGTAGCAAC
>Ga0182036_10000515_pt1 | contig 17355 bp, 12 predicted proteins | sample sta12Cox44000080_FD_125966 | JGI IMG/M metagenome (GOLD analysis project Ga0182036, IMG submission 125966) | Lab enrichment of tropical soil microbial communities from Luquillo Experimental Forest, Puerto Rico - statoxic.12C.oxic.44.000.080 | ecosystem: Environmental > Terrestrial > Soil >...
AGGCGGACGATTTCCCGAATTGTTGTTCGCAGAGGGTGTCTTCGGAGAGTTGCCCTCGGTCGCCTTGTTCTCCAATTGGTCTTTAGAAACGGAAACGGCGGGCCGGGCAGAAACCGGCTGATCCCGTCGCGTGTCATCCTTCTGAGGGGTCCCGGATTGTCCCTGAGTCTGGGGGGTTGCTTTGACAATGGATTTCTCGGTGACGTTGGTCATCTGTGGCTGCTTTGCATTCTCCGGCGCCTTTGCCGATCCAGAGGAAACTTCACGGATAGGTGTGTTCTGCGGAGCCGCCGGTTTCGCCCCCTGCGGCGGGATCGCTGCGCTCGCTGGCTTGCTTGGGCTTGTGTTTCCCGGGCGGCCAATCTCAGCGTGCTGATCTTGCTTCGCGTCATTCTCTCTCGGTTGGCTTGGGTTTCCTACTGTTTGGTTGCCGCTGACAACCGCAGGCGGAGCTATTTTCACTGGTGCCGGACTGGCTGGCGGGAGATGCTGTTCAACCTGCTGGCGCTGGATCTCGGATGGGGAAACCGGGCGCCCGCCGTTTGCCTGAATGATCTTCTGCTGCACGGCGAATGACACGGGCTGTGGCGGGGGGGGCACCTTGGCTACAACAGGACGATTCAGCGTGCTGTCAGGAGGTTTGGGCACGCCGACACTCGGTGCGGCACCTCCGAGGACACTCTTCGGCTGTGGCGCCAGCGCAATGGAATTTGTGGCCACTTTCGCTGTAGCAACCTGCTTTGCATCCAACTGTACCGCCGTTTTGGCAACGGGTTGAGCAGATGTGAACGCGCTCTGCGGCACAGCGGTGACGGCCCCGGGCGCAGTCTTGTTGACGTAGCTCACGTTCGACACGTTGACGTTGTTAGTGATCTTCGTATTGTTGTTATAGACGTTCGTGACGTAGGTGTTCGTCACCGTCGTGTTCGTTACGTTGACGTTGGTCACATAAGTCTGGCTGACTCGGTATGGCGGAACGTACACTTCCCGCGGACCCAACGGCAACCACGCGACGCCTCCGCCGCTGCTTTGGCCGAGCTGCGGCGAGCCAACCCAGGCCACGAGCGCCGGCGCATACACCGGACGCGGTGCGACGGTGGCGTCGGTGGTGGCAACAGGTCCGGGGCACCAGGCCCAGGTGCCGTCCACATAGGCCCAGCGGCCATAGTGAAACGGGGCAAAACCCCAGGGCGCATCGTCCACCCACGTCCAGCCCCAAGGCGAAATCCAAGCCCAATGCCCGTTGTGATAAGGCGCCCATCCAGCGGGAACCGTGGTGGGCACCCAGACATCGCCGTACTGCGGCACATGGCGCCACTCGCCGTAATCATCCAGATCCTCGTAGCCGATCACGTCGGGCGAGACGTAGCGGGCGGTCTGGACGTGTTCTTCTCGACGATCTCGCCGTTGGCACCAATCGTCAAAATCATCTCTGTCTCCGATGGGTTCGATGTCCTGTGAGATCTCATCTACCCCCGCAAACGTGGCTGTCTGACGGGCTCGGAGTGCAATAGCCAGACCGGCTGCGGTGACTTCGCCAGCGCCGCTGCGGACAGTCACCCCAGTGGTGTCGCCGTCCTCGTTCACATCCACGCGATAGTCGCCTGGGCGCAGAAGAGATAGCGCGAGGTTCGGAGTATCCACTTCGAAAGATTCGTCGTCGTCAAGACGACGTAAACGAATCTGAATGCTCCCTTGAGTGAGCCGGATCTGCGTGATGTGGTCATTCAAGTTCAAAAACGAGAACCCGGTTACCTCGTTCAGGCGAATCTTTGCTGAATCGGTGCCCAATTCGGCGCGTGCCCCTCTATCGGCCCAGAGCTTGTCGCCGGTGGTCATGGGGCGATTCACAGTAGGAGAGGTCCAGTCATCCGTGCCTGCGGGTTCGAAAGAAACAGGGCCCTTGATGTAGCGCAATTGAGCCACGCGGCTAGGGGGGTCGTCCTGTCCGTCGGGGACCATGGCCGTATCCGCAACGGGAGTCGGGGTAGAACCAAATGGAGACGGCGCAGTTTGCGGCCAAGAACTGGCCGTCCGCTGCTCGTCAGCTTCCGTGAGTGTTTGACGCAGACGAGCGGCTTGGGCACGGTATTTCTGGGCCTCAAACCGGAACTTCCGACCATCCATTGCATTGATCGGAGTGGCCCCGGGCACCGCAGCACCTTTTGCGGATTGCTCTACTTGCGCGGCTATGCCGTCTTCCTGCCTGGCGTCGAGTTCCAGTTCGGTGATCTCCCATCCAAGATTTGTTCCCCGCCTAATCCGCTCTTCCTGTTCGTGCACGGCTTGACTGGCAGATCTGTTCGCGGCTTCCCATTGCGCTGGGTCGCTTGCCTGCAGCTGTTCCCTTACTCGCTCGATATTTTCAATTGCCGTCTGAAAGCCCTGATTTGCCGCTACCTGATACCAGGCCAGCGCCCGCCCATAATCCTGGTCCACGCCCTCGCCCTTCTCATACATCCATCCGAGATTGTTCGCGGCAAAAAGGTTCCCTTGGATTGCCGCCCTGCGGTACCACATCTGCGCTTGGGCATAGTCAATTTCCAGCCCGAGCCCCGTTTCGTACATGTGGGCAATGTTGGTCTGGCCAAAGGGGTTCCCCTGTTCTGCGGCTTTGTAGTACCACGTCAGGGCCTGCTCGTAGTCTTGCCGGACTCCCAGTCCGGTTTCAAGCATGTGTCCGAGGTCGTTCTGCCCCTGAGCTGACCCGTGGTCCGCCGCTTTCCGATACCAGTCGAGGGCCCAGGGGAAGAACTGGAGCACCGCTAGTCCACGCTGATAATAGAACCCTACGGCATCTTCCGCGTCCGGCTGACCCTGGCTTGCAGCCTTCTTGAACCAATCCAGGGCTCGCTGGTTATCAATCTGCGTGCCCCGGCCGGTGTCATACATAACCCCGAGATTGTATTGCGCCAGGGCGTAGCCTTGATTCGCAGCCTGGCGGAAGTAGTTCATTGCTCCCAGATAGTCTTTCGGGACTCCCAGACCTCTTTGGTACATCACCGCCAGTTGGTTCTGCGCCGGCGCAAAACTCTGATCGGCTGCGTTGCGAAAACATTCGAGGGCCTGCTGATAGTCCTGCTCGACTCCCTGACCATGCAGGAAGCGATTCCCGAGAGCGAACTGCGCCTTGGGGTCCCCGGCATAGGCGGCGGAACGAAGTGCGGTCAGATTGTCGTCTCTTTCTTGCGCGGGAGCGGGTGACACGCAGGCAAGTAGGATGATTGAGGTGATTGCCGAAACGAAGCAAACTCTCATAGCTCGTTCTCCTCCCATCGAAACGTGGCGAGTGGTGCATCGCGGGACTTCCTAGGGAGTAGGATCGGCCGGTGATTCGCTCCCCTCAAGACCCTTCCCCAGCTTCATCCCCGGGAAGGTATTGAAGTCCCCACTACGCATTCCAAAATTTCTTCTTGACATGTTTGACCGACTTCGGCGAGCTAGTTCTCTCACGACGAACACGAGACCAGCGTATCAATGGGCGTCTAATTAGCCTGATGTAAGTGCCTATTTTTCAGTCCTATTGTTCGCATCTCGGGAATCTCGGGACAAGCAAGTCACACAATCCCAACCTGAGCATCACGCAAGCGCAATAAAGGCCAAATAGGCTCGAGCCCGCGATTACCGCCTTAGGTAATCAAGATGAGGTCAAATTCCACATGAGCACAGGTCGTCGCGACTTTCTAAGGCTTTTAGGTACAGCTGCCGCTTCGGCCGCTTTTCCTTCCATCACCCGCGCTCTGGCAATTCCGGCGGACGACCGGACCGGGTCCATCCTTGATGTCGAGCACGTTGTCATCTTCATGCAGGAAAATCGTTCGTTCGATCACTATTTCGGAACATTGCGTGGAGTGCGAGGCTTCGGAGACCCACGAGCGGTTAAGCTGCCTACGGGCAAGAGTGTGTTTCATCAACCTGATCCAAACAACCCCGACGGGTTCGTGCTGCCCTTCCGTCCGAATGCGGACAATCTGGGGCTAAAGTTCCTGGAGGACACGCCGCACGACTGGAACGGCACGCACGCCGCGTGGAATGGTGGAAACTACAACCAGTGGGTGCCAAACAAGGGCACGACCTCCATGGCCCACATGACGCGCAAGGATATTCCCTTCCACTATGCGCTGGCCGACGCGTTCACGGTCTGCGACGCGTACCATTGCTCGTTGCTGGGACCGACGGATCCGAACCGGTATCACATGTGGACGGGGTGGACCGGCAATGACGGAAGCGGCGGCGGCCCGGTGATCGATAATGCTGAGCTGGGTTACGGATGGTCGACTTACCCCGAGCTTCTGGAGGAGGCAGGCATCTCCTGGAAGATATATCAGGACATTGGCCTCGGGCTCGATGCCACCCACTTCTGGGGCTTCACCGATAACGCCTTCATCGGCAACTACGGCGATAATTCGCTGCTGTACTTCTTCCAATATCAAAACGCTCCGAACAACAGTCCGCTCGCGGAGAAAGCGCGAACAGGGACAAATATCTATAATGGAGGGACGTTCAACAACGGAACGCTCTTCGACATCATCCGCCGGGACGTTTTGGCGAATCAGTTGCCGCAAGTGTCCTGGATCGTGGCGCCAGAAGCGTACACCGAGCATGGAAATTGGCCGCCGAACTTTGGCGCGTGGTACGCTTCGCAAATGCTCGATGCGCTGACCGCGAACCCCGAGGTTTGGAGTAAGACGGTATTGTTCCTTACGTTTGACGAGAACGACGGCTTCTTCGACCACATGTTGCCGCCCACTCCTCCCATGTCGAGGGCGCAAGGCATCTCGACGGTGGGCACTACCAATGAGTTGTTTAACGGCAGCCCCAGCTACCCCGCGTCTAGCTACACGCCCGGACCGTATGGACTTGGCGTGCGCGTGCCGATGATCGTGATTTCGCCCTGGAGCAAAGGCGGGTGGGTCAACTCCCAGGTGTTTGATCACACGTCGTTGATCCGCTTCCTGGAGAAGCGCTTCGGCGTGATAGAACCGAACATTACAAAGTGGCGCCGCACGGTGGCCGGCGACCTGACTTCGGCGTTAAACTTCGAGTCGCCGAACGCCGCGGTTGTTGCACTGCCGGACACCTCCTCCTATCAGCCGCCCAACCAAGACGTAGTTGCAGGCACACGTTTCCCCGATTACGTGCCCACTCCGCCGGCCAAGCAGGCGTTGCCGGAGCAGGAACACGGCATACGTCCGGCACGCGCGCTGCCCTACGAGCTGCAAGTCAACGGAAAAGTAGACTACTCGCAGGGCGGGGTGGAGCTTTTGTTCCGAAATATCGGCAAAGCTGGCGCGGTGTTTCAAGTGCGGTCAGGCGACGGCAAGACGGGGCCGTGGACCTACACCGTGGGCGCTGGGGACGAAACTTCAGACACTATCGGAACCAAGGGCGCCGCTTCGTATGCCCTCTTGGTCTACGGTCCGAATGGCTTCTTTCGCACGTTTCTGGGCAGCCTCGCGGAGAACAGCGCTGACCTCACCGTCGATGCGATTTACGATAAGGAGTCGGAAGGCATCGCCCTGGTGATTTGCAACCACGGCGCAAGTGCGGAAAAAGTGACCATCTTTGACGCGTACTCCGGGAAGACGCATACGCAGCATGTGCAACCGCACGGCAGTGTCACGTTTGTTGCCCAGCTGCATGAATCTTTCGGCTGGTACGACCTGACCCTACAAGTCGAGACTGACGCCAGCTTCCAGCGGCAACTGGCAGGGCACGTAGAAACCGGAAAACCCACCATGACCGATCCCGCCATCGGTGCAGGGGTGCCGGAAGAAGCGGAAGTGAGCTAACACGGTTGTTCGAAAACCGCTCGGCAGGAGTCGTAAGCTGCCTCGAGCCTGTCATGCCCTTGGGTTTCAGCGACCGTGATCAGGGGCGGAACACGTCCGTACTGGTAGCGCAAGCCGGAGTCGACCGCAATGGTGGCCGCCGTCGTCTGCGCCGAGGCGTGTCGCCACACGGACCGCCGTTGCCACATTAGCACCGGTTGAAGTTCCGGCGAAGATGGCCTCTTCCGTCGCCAGGCGCCGGGTTATGTCCTTGGCCTCTTCCGTGGTCACCGCCAAAATCTCATCGACCTCCCTGGGCTTCCACAGAGGCGGGATAAAGCCGATGCCGATCCCCTCAATCTTGTGCGAGCCCGAAGGCTTGCCTGAAAGGACCGCTGATTCAGCCGGCTCCACTGCAAAAAAACGCGCAGTTGTGGGTTGCCACTCCGCAGCGCGTGGGCCGTTCCGTGAATGGAGTGCGCCGTGCTCACCGGGTGCACAAAGGCGTCGACGCGGTGGCCAGACTGCTCCCAGATCTGCTCACCGAGCGGTTGATAACCGCCTTCGCCGTCCCGATTGTTACCGGTCAATTTTGCTCGAGTGTTTGCTTTTGGGAAGGGTAGTGCCGCAATCGGACGTTGCCGCCAGCGAGAGAACGCCCAGATATAACTCTATTTATCTAGTTTTCAGCGACTTACCGATGGGCTAGTAGTGGCGTGCAGCCTGCGTAGATACATCGTCAATGCGCAAGCGTTCTTCGGCGACCGTTTCGACGGTTGGCCGCACCCTGTAGCCCGAAAGCGGCGTTTCTCCACCGCTTTTTGCCTCGCCGGGCTATGCGGGTTCGGAGGTGAGAGCCGCCCGAGGAGGCCAAATGACGACCTACACGACCGACCCATCAGAGCGCAAAGCGGAAGGAATTACTCCTCCGCTGAGGTATGTGGCTGGGTTTCTGGGCGACCTCAGGGTCGCGCTCCGCTCACTTGGGCGGACCCCCACGTTGTGGGCCACGGTGGCCCTCACGCTGGCGCTGGGCATTGGCGTGAACGCAGCCATTTTCAGCGTCGTGCGCGGCGTGCTGTTGCGTCCGCTGGTGAATCGCGATGAAGATCGCCTGATTTACGTCCGGCAGAGCGCGCCGGGCCTGCAAGTGGAAAATGCCACGTTCTCCGTTCCCGAGATCACTGACCTAGGCACCCACTTGAAGACCATCAGCAACCTCGGCACGTTCTCGACGGTCGACTTCACGGTGCAGGGATTCGGCGAGGCACGTGAAATCCACGCCGGAGTTGTCGACGGCACCTATTTTGAGGTGATGGGGCTGAAGCCGGTGTTGGGCCGCCTGCTCGACGCCCGCGACGATGGCCCCAACGCTGACGGCGCCGCAGTGCTCACGTACAAGTTCTGGGTCACCGCCATGCATTCTGATCCCAACGTGATAGGGAAGGTGATACGGCTGGGCAGCATGATGCAGGTCCGCGCAGCAACCATCGTCGGAGTTCTAGAGCCCTCAATACCGTATCCAGCGGAAACGGAGCTAATCGCCAACATCGTCACCAGCCCGCACCACTTGTCGGCAACGATGGTACAGGGCCGCGAGCACCGCATGACCGATGTATTCGGCCGGTTGGCGCCCGGGGCCAGCCTCAAGTCCGCGTGCGCGGAGCTTCGCACGGTCTACTCGGCAATGGTGGCCGCGCACCCTGGCGTTTACAAGCCGGAGTATCACTTCCAGATCGATGCCAGGAGGTTGCGTGACCAGATCAACGCGAAAGCCAGCACCATATTGTGGCTTTTGTTTGGCGCCTCAGGCCTGCTGTTCGTCATCGCCTGCTCGAACGTCGCGAACTTGATCCTTGCTCGAACGGTTCGTCGCGAATCGGAGCTGTCGCTCCGCGCCGCGCTCGGAGCAAGCTCAGCCACCATCCGCCGGTCGCTGTTGGCAGAAGGCCTGGTCCTGTGTGGCAGCGGAGGCTTGGCTGGCGTGCTGGTGGCCATGCCGATGGTCACGGTACTCGTGCGTTACGCGTTGCGATTCTCGGTGCGGGCGACGGATCTGACCGTCGATCTCAGCATGCTTTGGATGGGCTTGGCTCTGGCATTAGCAGCGGCGGCCTTTCTTGCCTTCGTTCCCCGCCTGCCTTCGGCCGATAGCTCGCGCGGGCTGGGGCTCACTAGTGGCGGCGGCCGGGTGACCGGGAGCAGCCGCCGCCGGATTCGCGCTTTCACCGTTGTCCAGATTGCCGCGTCATTCCTGTTGCTCGCGAGCGCGGGTGTGCTGCTAACGACGTTGCTCTCGCTGCAAAAAGCGCAGCCGGGCTTTGAAACCGGGCACGTTCTGATTGCAAGCCTGCCTTTGATTTCCGACGGCCGAACGCCGCAACAGGTCGCCCAGTTCTATCAGGAAGCCCAGCGTAGCGTGAGTGCGCTGCCGGGAGTGGAAGGCGCCGCAACCGGCATGATGGCCCCGTGGCGCGATAGTGGTTTCCTGAGGTTCACTCTGCAATTCGCGGTCGAGGGTAGAAAAAGTGAGAGCAGCAAGGACGATCGGCGTGCTCGGTTCCGCTTTGTTTCTCCCGGCTACTTCGCCACTCTGGGGATTCCGCTTCTCGAGGGGCGTGATTTCACGGAGGCCGATCGGAAGGAAGCCGAACCCGTAGTCATCGTCAGCAAGAGCATCGCCGAACAGCTGTTCCCCGGGCAAGACGCCATCAACCGGCACATCGTGTGGACCGATCCTCTGATCAAGTTCGCCGACATCAGCCCTGCTCCTATGCGCATCGTCGGTGTCTCGGCCGATGTCGACGACGCGAACGTCATACCCGAACACAACATGACGATCTATGAGCCATTCGTGCAGGGGCCCCTATTCGGGGCCTGCCTGGTCGTGCGCGTGAGGAACGATCCCTACGCACTCGTCCCGACCATCACGAAAACGGTTCGCGCCGCGGCTGCCACTCAGCCCGTCGAGCACCCAAGCACGCTCGAAGATGTCCGCACGGAAGTTCTAGCGAACAACCGTGTGAATGCCATCGTGTTCGGCGGGTTCGCCGCGCTCGCCTTGGCGATTTCAGTGGTCGGAGTTGCAGGCGTTCTGGCCTTTTCGGTGAGCTGGCGCACGCGCGAGTTTGCAATCCGGCTCGCATTGGGCGCCCAGCCCCTCCGGATTCTCGCGGGCGTGCTAATCGACGGAACGAAGATCGCGGCGATTGGCATTGCGGCAGGTGGGCTCGTGGGTTGGGGGTTGTCACGCCTGGCCGGCAATTACGTTGCGGAACTCCAGCTACCCGGGCCGATTCCGTTGATAGGATCGGCAGCAATCATCGTCACGTCAGCAGTCGTGGCGTCGTTGGTGCCGGCCGCCCGCGCTGCGCACGTCGACGCCGTTGAAGCGCTGCGCGCTGAATGAGACGGCGGCCACGCCGTTGACTGAGTCGCTGGATAAAAAGAATGCCGCTGACGATCGGATTAGCCGAGTTCGTTTTGCAAAAGTGTATAGAGCATTGGCGAATTCCTGCGAAAGTCAGGCATGGCCACAGTCTGAAGGCAGTGGCGCCTTCAAGCGCAGTAATAACCAGATCGATACCCTTACACCGAACGAGGCCGCCATTGTCTCAACAGGCTGCGGACTAAAGGTTCAAGAGTCTGCGAACGGCGTCGAAGTCGGGGCGAATTCCGGCCTGGTACGCACCATCGCCTGCATGGCGTTCCCAATCCAACAGCAGGGACTCCACGATCTCCCTGCCATCAGGATCGCGAACGGCTTCGGATGGCGTGCGGCCTCCGAGTGCAGGCACCTTCTGGTTAACCCAGTCCTCGACTTGCTTCTGAATGATTTGCTGAAGCCTGCGCTTTGCCTCTGGATCGCGCAGAAGCGCTTGCTCGAATTCGTCATCCTTCTTCGCTTGTGCCTTGGTTCGTTTGGAAGCTTTCGCGAGCATTTCATCGGCCGTTTGTGCAGTTGTGCTCTGGTGGGTAACCGAAGCACCGAGCCGCCTCTCGATCTCCGCTCGGAGAAGTTTAGCGCGATTCTCGGAATTCACTTCCGCAATCACGGATTGCCCGGCGATTTTGATATTCCCGAGGATGGTATTATCCCAACTCGGGATCTTCCGGTTGCCCTTCTTGCGCCAGTTAAATTCAATGCTCTCGAGCCTCCCATCTTTGCCGAATTTCGCCTCTTCCAAAAGCTCTTCTTTCGATTGGAGGAGGGCCAGCGGCGCGAGGGCATTAAACGCCCTTTCAGGCGATTCAATGCGGAATTTCAGCGTGTGGAACACGAGCGGATCACCATCCGTATTGGCTAATCGCGGGGGAGTGTACAATCCATCCCGAATCGTTAGGTACTTGAGACGAATCGCATCCTGGTGTCGTACAAGATCGTCGGGAGTCAAATCCCGATTTTGCTTGGCGATCTTCTTTCGCAACTGCTTCCGAAGACCAATCACTTCGCCCTTCCACGTGGGCGGGATGCCGATCGGGGCTGTACACCCGAGAATGGAAAGTGTCGGCAGCTTCCAAATCTGGGCGTAAACTATATCTCCCTTTTGCAGCATACGTGAGCCCGACCGTTCGACAACCTCCGTCTCTCCGCCAATCAGGATATCCCGCAGCCGAATCCGCTCGCCGGGTTCACTCCACAAGACTTCAAAGAAACTGAGTGGCTGTGTGGTGGCCTGCTCAAGAAACAGCCGCTCCATCTCCGACAGCTGGCCGCCTTTCTCCAGCTCGTACCATCGAGCGACAATGCCGCCTCTTCTGATCGTTCCCTTTCCGGTGCGCGGCCTTTGGGGGTCCCAATGGAACAAGAAGTAAGGCAGGAAAATCTGCTGCTCAGCGGGGTATGCATCGAACGGAAACGGCAGATCGGTCATGTTGAAGTGTTTCCAGGCCACGTGAATCTGGTCGCCAAACCTGCGCTCGGCAAACCTCAGCATGTCCCGGGTCAGTTGGTCGGATGCGTCTCGTTGTTGTGCCCAAAAACTGTAGATCGCAGATTGCTGCTCCAAACAGCAGCGTTTGTATTTCTTACCGCTGCCGCAAGGACAAGGGTCATTTCTGCCAATCTTTCCGTTCCGATGAGAAAGCAACACGTCCGCACATTACCCTCCGGACTCGGGGAAGACAAGCGCCGAAGTTCATGCTCTGTGGATTTCCTGCGAAAGGAGATGCGCGGTGTTCGGACTATTCGTCAAACGCCCTTTCCATCTCGCTGAGTAGCGCCATGATCCCTCTTCATACGTTCGCAGGCGGATGGCCGCGCCAAGCGACCAGGAGGGGTTGCACTCGCTATCCCAACTCCGAACGGGCGGCCGCCCGGGACACTGCCGAGTCCGCCGGGTAGTATGCGAAGTATGCGAGCCAGTATGCAGTATGCGAGCCAGTCGTTGACACGCGCCGACGGATGCTGTAAATAGAGCAACCTACCTCGTTTGTTAGTCCCCACAACATAGAGGATGAATAGGTTTACGCCCTTGGGATGTCCAAAAGAGAATCCCGTTAAGGAGGGACGACATGTATCGCGTCATTGTAATGTGCGGCATTGCTCGCGAGGCTTCACAGTTGGACTCATGAAAGCGGGAATCCGTAGCCGAAAGACCGGCTGTTTTTTTGTCACCTTCGAAACTCATCTCAGCGCCTTCACCACCGCGCCAAAAAACGCCGAATCATCCACCACCGTTGACCCAGTCGGTTTGGGCTGCGCGCTCAGCACGACAATCACGACCTTCTCTTTCCGGTTGATGTACAGGTGCTGCCCAAAAATTCCCTGTGCTTGAAACGCTCCACCATGCACGTCATCAGCCTTAGGATACGTCCACCACAAATAGCCGTACTCCACGGTCTTTCCGCCAATCTCTTTTGCGGTCCCCGCCTCGTCAAACCACCCTTCCGGCACCATACGCTTTCCGTCAATCACCCCATCTGCCTGCACTAGCAATCCCAGCCGGCCAAAATCCCGCAGCGTCGCCGCAAGCCCTCCTCCTGCCCAACCCATTCCTTTCGGCGATTCCAATTGCCATTGCGCTTCGTACTCCATTCCCCACGGCTTCCAAATCTTTTGCGACAAATACTCCGCCAAGGGTTTGTGCGTCGCACCTTCGAGCACCGCTCCCACAATAAACGTTTCTCCCGTGTTGTAATTCCAAATCGTCCCGGGCGCTCCCGCGCGCGACAGCCTGCTCATAAACGGCAGAATCGTCCCCGGCTTTTGTTGAAGCTGAATTTCCAAAAGTTTTCGTCGGTCTGACTGCGGATCCGTATACGTCTCATTCCACTTCACGCCGGACGCCATCTGAATCACGTTCCGCACGCTAACGCCTTCGTACACGCCGCCCTTCAGAACGGGCACATATTTCGTCACCGGATCATCCAAACTCCCAATCGAGCCATCCAGCAACGCCGCGCCGACCAACGTTGACGACGCCGATTTCGCCATGGAATACGACGGCCAGTGTGTCTCCGGCACAGTCCCAAGTTCGTAGTCTTCCAGCACTACTTCTCCATTCTTCACAATCAGAAGTCCCGCCACGCGGTTCAGTGCCAAACAGTCAAACAGGTCGTAGCGTTTTCCGCCTGACTCGAAAGCCACATTTTTGAGAGGCGTCTTTGCTTTAGGCAGTGTCCGCGTAGCACTTCCCCGCTCCACTACCCGCACTGGAAAGAGCTCTTCGCTATGCGCGAACGTTTTCACTTCCACGTCCGGCCGCATCATTCCGTCATACATTTGCCTCACTCCCGCCATCTCCTGTGCCGCATCCGACACGATGCTTCTTGCGCTCAAGATCAGGGTCAATGCAAACGCGTGTAATAATTTTGTGTGAGTCATTTGGTTCTCACCCGAGATCTTAATAGCGAGCCTACGTTCCAGCTCCGTAACCGCGCCTGATACGCCTCCCCAATTCCTCCAGCGTCAAGCCCCCGCTGAATTGCGTAGTGGCCAAACTGTGTGCATGGAGCCAGGGGCATAAGTGGCGTGATTATAGCGCCAGAGTGGTACTCTGACCGAAATGGTGGCAGCAGAATGTTTATACAGCCGTACGAGCTGGCACGGTAAAACCACGCCTGCCGCCATGCGAGCTCAACCCTTTCGAGAGCATCTTCTTGATCCTCCGGCGGGTTGGTGTCGGCATTAGGGTTGTTCCCACCCTGCTTCCTTAGCCCCCCGAGGGTAGAAACAGGACGACGGCCTGACGGTATTGCCATTCTGTCAGAGTAGAGTTACGCTGTTAAGCGATCATGAAGGGCATTACTGTCAAGCTTCCAGACACGACGCTGCGCCGGCTGAGGCAGGAGGCCCGCGCGACCGGACGCAGCGTGGCCGCCCTGATTCGCGAAAGGCTCGAGGCTGTGCCGCGCCGGGGCAGTCGGTCCGTCTATGAGATCACCTCAGATCTTGCGGGCAGTGTGGCAGGCGATCGAAAGGCTGCAACCAACGACCGCCGTAGGTTCGCGCGGGCGTGATCACCATCTGCGACACGGGACCGCTTGTCGCGTATCTCAACCGCAACGACCCCTATCACACTTGGGCCGTCGCGCTGATGAAGCAGGTGCGTTCCCCGATGCTGACGACGGAGCCGGTCCTCACCGAGGTGGCGTACTTCCTACGTACAGATCGGGTGGACGTCGATCCGCTGTTTCAACTGCTCGAGCGCGATGCAGTTCGCCTGGACCTGCAGGTTGCGGCACACTGGCCGCGGCTCCGCACCCTTATGGCACGCTACGAGCAAATGGATCTGGCCGACGCATCGATTGTCGTAATGAGCGAGCGGCACCCACGCTCCCAGGTACTCACTGTCGACCGCACCGACTTCAGCATCTATCGACGAAACGACAGGCAGGTGATTGATGTCGTGGCCCCCCCGAAATCGTAGAACGACTGAGCCAGACGCCGCGACGGCCGGCGTGGCGCGGTTGCATCGGACCTTGAAAAAGAAGCCACGAAACCGGCCGTCGCGAATTTCCTTCAGCAGCGCGATCCGATGCTGCAACAATATGAAAAGAGCGGCGATCCAGTGAAGGATCGCGCATCTTACGACGCTGTAGAGTGTGACCATTTCTTCCATCCCCGAAGCTTCGAGCTTTTCCATGACGGCAGTGCCGGAGGCGAGCACCTCGAAACTGGTCTTCGCGGCTCTACCGTGAGCATCCTTCCCCTCCCACTTCCCGGCCAGGGATCGCAACTTCTTGAAGGCGGATTCCGATGGCGTCCCCGCAACTAGAGGCGCAATGAGGAAAGTCAACAGCAGGAAAGAGACGCATACCGGCACGAATCTTCGGCGAAAGATACCCCGAAGGCGTGGAAGGCCGGTCGGTATCAGCGTCCTTTCTTTACAACGGAACTGTATCCATGTTCGAGCGCGAGGGCTTCAAGCGGCCCCGTTGCCTAGGGGCAAGAACCATCAGGTAGTGACCAAGGCCGTGCGCAAATCCTCACGAAAAGGACAACGCGCGCAACGGTAGGCGCTTGCTCCAATTTTGGGGGACCAAGGATGACCGTCTACCAATAGCTGCTGTTTCTGGGCACGAAACTAGTCTTTGCATTCCGTGAATTCCAGAAATTCAACGAACGCAGGAGTTCTCTATGCTAACCTCAATCAACGAGCAAGTGATGAATGCACGCCACTCGCTGTTTGTTCAAGCACATACTGGCAACAGCCGAGTGAAACAACTTTTAGGAGACGTTGAGATGCTTGCGAGACCGGTTGCGTTGGCACTTTCGACGGTTATCGCTTTGATGGTTCCTCAAGTTCACGCTGGGAACGGCCCATCTCTCAAACTTTGGCGACTAGATTGCGGCGTGATCCAGGTAGATGATTTGAACGACTTCTCTGATACGTATGCCTATACGGGACGTTCGAAACGCCTGACCGCGAGTTGTTACCTGATTAAACATGGCGACGACTACATGCTTTGGGATACTGGTCTCCCCAAAAGTGATCTAGGTCTTCCACTTCAAGGCAAAGACTCAAAACGGGAGACGCTTTCCGCATCGCTTGCTGATCAATTGGGGCAACTTGCCGTCGATCCCAAGAAGATCGCGCTCATTGGGATTAGCCACTATCACTATGATCATACAGGTCAAGTGGATGACTTCCATTCAGCACGTTTACTCTTGGGACGTGGTGATGTTCAAGCCTTGAGAGCGCCGGATAATCCCGAGGCCAAGGCACTTGCCAAAGCTCTTGCCTATTGGCTCAACGGCCCCGGCAAACTGGACGAGGTGATTGGGGACCGAGACGTTTTCGGAGATGGCTTGGTCGTCATGTTGGATTTGCCGGGGCATACGCCTGGCCACCACGGCCTGTTGTTAAAGCTTTCCAAATTCGGCTACGTGGTACTAAGTGCGGACGTGGCACATTTTCGAGAGAACTATGAGTCGGATGGCTTGCCGCGTTGGAACACTGATCGCGCACAGTCGCTAGCGAGTCTCCAGCGCGTGAAACAGATCGTTCGTAATTTACAGGCCACCCTTGTGATACAACACGAGGTGGAAGATATCGAGAAACTTCCAAAGTTTCCGGACGCCGCTGAATGACGGGCTCGCGCTTCGCTCCCGTGAGTTGGTCGCCTGTCCTCGCCAGCACTCTTGTTCCTAGCCACGACGATTTTCCGTGGCGGCACTGGCCAGTAGGGCACTGGCGTGGGTTCGATAAGCGTTTCCGAGGGTGTTTTAGGAAGCTCAGGGAGCTATCTGCGCCTTTGCTTTCAATTAGTTGTTAGGGACCCCGAGTTCGCTGTCACGGCAGAGGTCGCGGGTTCCGTCTGCCGACTGTTCTACGATCGACTACACGAGAGTCAGCGGTAACAGCAAGCGCAAAATTACCGAGGAGTTCCCGACCATTCGGCAAATCAAGCAATACGGGGCTGTTGATCGCGAGTTGTTCTGAAAATGGCCCAACTTAGAGTGAAGGCGTCATCCTTTCCCGCGCTTTCTAAAGTGACAACAGCCCTCCCTCGCCCAGACGCTGACCCTGTGCGCGTCCCGCTTTCGCGGCTGGCGCGCGAACGGCTGGATTCATCGGCCCCCCAACGGAGGCGAACGCTTCCTGACAATCTTCATCGGGATGGACCACGTCGACTTGTGCACCACCGGCACGAAGGCTTTCAACGGCCTCATCGAGCGAAGCTACACACAAGGACGTAACGGGTGGGCGCAGCGCAAGAATAAGCACTTGATCGAAGCCGGAAGCGAGATCCGCGTTGTCGCTCGAATAAAACCCGCCGTCAATGTAGTGACAACCTTCGAAGAACGCAGGCGGCCAACCCCAAAAAGCTGTTGTCGCCATTACCGCATCCACCAGCTCGACTCCCGTGTTTCGGTCGAAGGCGCGTCGCTCGCCTGTTTCAGCGTTGACGCCGACTATCACCAAAGCTTTTTCGGGCCAAGTTTGAACGGGTAGCTGTGCGGCAACCGCTTTCCGTCGGTCCCCGTCGCCTGAACCTGCGATCCGTAGCGCCAATGCTCCGACTCGCCGGAGAATCGCGGCTGAACCGCCCCCAATCTCTTTTGCCCGAGCCCACTCTGCCCGCACCTTCTGCCAGTCGACCGTGGAAGGCGAGCCTGGAGGGCTCGGAAGGGGGCCCAGTTGTTGATGGAATAGTTCGTCAAGGCCGGAACCGCTTGCCAGGTGCAAGGCAACTCTTGCACCAGACGAGGTCCCTAAAAACATGTCGTAGTCTCGCAGATCGACGCCGGTTGCAGCCACGCCGCTGATGAGGCCTACCTCCCATGCGCTCGCTACGAACCCGCCCCCGCCCAAAACTAAAGCGCGCCGCGTCACACTCAATTGACGTTCCCCTTGCGACCAGCATAGCCCACACCTTTTTCCGCGCGCCAAATCTCGATGCGATCTCGGGTGCAGATATCAATATTCTTGGGCACAATCTTGATGAAAAGTCCAAGGTGAGGCTCATGGCGCTGACCACAGAAACACATGGGTTTCGCATCCATGGACCTGAGGTTTTTTCCCACCATCCCTCCTGGGGAAAAGGCAATGAAACGAAAAAAGACCCTACTCGCCGTGTTATTGAGCTCCATTCTCGACAATAAAGGCAACCGTCACGCTCGGTGAGGGTGAGTTTGGCGCAATAAGTATCTCTTTTCCGGAGATTTCAGCGGAGAGATCGTCCACTTCGAAGGCGACATGCGGAACAGTACGCACAAGTTCAGGGACCGGCGCTTCGGGTTCGAACCGCATCCACTCGATTCCGTAGGCGCTCGTTTCACATCCAGACACGAACGTCGCATAGTGCTCGATCAGGCGTTCGCCTTCTCGACGCTCGGTAGTGGGAATTCCGATGTGATGGTACCGCCTCGTGGAAGCAACTGGTGACTTTTTCATGTGAATGAGTTTAGCCCATTGACGGCATCTGTTTCTTTCAGTTGTTCAAAACAGGCTATTACGCTCAAAACCCCTGCCAAGGGTTTGTCTGACGGTTGTGACCCCATCCGGCAGCATGGTGTGCAAGGTCAAGTCTTGGCTGTCGCCGCTAATTGTTCTCGATGCCTTCCGCAAATTGCGCCGCACGTTCCAAACGCCGCGCCGCTTCCCTAAGCTCGCGGGCCATCTTTCGTCATTGCAGG
>Ga0182036_10000518_pt1 | contig 17289 bp, 13 predicted proteins | sample sta12Cox44000080_FD_125966 | JGI IMG/M metagenome (GOLD analysis project Ga0182036, IMG submission 125966) | Lab enrichment of tropical soil microbial communities from Luquillo Experimental Forest, Puerto Rico - statoxic.12C.oxic.44.000.080 | ecosystem: Environmental > Terrestrial > Soil >...
ACTGGGAAGGTCTTTACAAAGGAGGGTAGTTTCACTCACCTCATTTCTTATCGACTTCGATGAGGTTGTCGCCGGGGTTGCGGTCGATCAGCTTGTTGTACGGGTCGATTCCCGCCAGTGAGGGTTTTTCGTCGACTACCATTTCGAAGACGGCGTTCTCCTGAGTGATCCATTCCTTGTGAAGATTCAGGCGCTTCATATGCTCTTTGGTTCCGCTGAAGACGCCGACATCAATCAGGTCATGAATCGGCGTGGACGTCTCGTTTCCTGAGCCGTCCGCTTTCTTTTTTTGGGAGCTGACCTTCAATGTGACTTTGTATTTTCCATCAGGCGTTGGAACATAGGTGGCGGAAACAGCCCGGTTGTCGTACAGCACTATGGACTCGAACATATCTGTGATGACGTACTGGAGTTCCGGCGGGGTTTGTTCGCGGAGGGCGGCAACAAAGCCGCGAGTATCGGGGAATGGGCCCTTGGCGAAGCGGTTCTTCTCAAGAAAATTGCGCAGAGCGAGGTTGACCTTGTCCTCGCCAATATAGTCGGCCAAGGCGAACATCACCAGAGACCCTTTGGAGTACCAGACATAGGGCTCCCGTTGGACCAGCGTCAGCGGCGGCTCATGCCGGGTCTCCGCCGCCCGCCCGCGGAGATAGCGGTCGAGCTCGTAGCGCAAATCCTTGCGGGTCATTTCTTCGCCGTACTTTTTCTCCATCACTTTCAGGGCGGAGTACTCGGCGAGCGATTCGCTCATCATGTTGGAGCCCTGTGTCTCGCTGCCGATAAGTTGATGACCCCACCACTGGTGGGCGAGCTCGTGGGCGGTGACGAAGTACAGCAGATCGATGTCATCAGCTTTCTTGAGCCGCTCGATGAAGCCGATTTCTTCGGAGTAGGGGACGGTGTTGGGAAAAGACTGGGCAAAGGCGCGGTACCGCGGAAATTCCAGAACGCGAAACTGGCCAAATTGATAATCGCCGAAGTTCTTCTCGTAATACGCGAGGCCGGACTTCGAGGACTCAATCATCTTGTCGAGATTGAACTCGTGACCGGGCTGGTAGTAAATCTCGAGATTGACGCTCTTCCAGCGATCGCGCCTTACATTGAACCGCGCGGAGATGAACGAGAAGAAGTCGTTGATGCGGGCATCGCCCATATCGTATTCGAAAAAGTGGCGGCTATTTTCGCTCCACTCGCGCTTGAGATATCCGGGGGCGATGGCGATCTGATCGGGGGAAGTACTGACGACGCCGTGAAAACGGATCCAGTCGGAATTTTCGGTGAACAGATTCAAATTGGAATAGTAGGGATCACCGGGAGGGGCCATCTCCTCAAGTGGCGGAAGGTTTTCCTCGCGGCGACGGACAGGGTCATCCAACTCCGTGCCACGGTTGTAGCCAATGGAGGGGAAATAGTTCCTGTCGAAAAACGTCCCGTTGTAGGCAAATTCTGCGCGCTCGTTGCCATCTTTGAATCCGCGCGAGGTGTAGGAGACGCGGAAGTCCATCTTCAAGGTGCCGCCGGGCTCGAGGGGTTGGTCGAGTTTGTAGATATCGTAGAAATGCCCTTTGTCGCTTAAGGTTTGATGAAATGGGCGGTCGAACGTAACGTCGTCCAGGGCTTCCTGGGCGTCGGTGAGGTGGATTTCGTTGATGGGCTTGTCGGCGTGGTTGATCAAAAGATAGTGGCCGGTTCCGTCGAAGGAGCGCCGCTCGGGATAAATGTTCACGGCCAAATCCACGGTCGTGATCTTGGGCTGGGGCAAACGCTCATACTTTTTGTAGAGTTTCTCGTACTCCGCTTGATGATCGCGGGCGTATTTTGCCGGGCGAAACTGGTTGAGAACGTGAGTGTTGTAGCAGAACCAGGCGCCACTGGCCACAGCGAGCGCCGCGAACAGTCCGGCCATGGGGAGAAGTCGCCCGGCGCGCGAACGGGCCATTCGCAGGCGCGCCCGGACCGACTCATCGGCTCCGCGCTTGGCGAAGGCCACGGCGAAGACGGCCAGCAGCCCACCCACACACAACCAGTATACGGTAGACCAAAGCAGGGCTTGCACGAAGTGGCCGTACCCGTTCATGTCGGAATAGGTGTAGGGAGTTTGCTCGCCGTACAAGTAGAGACGGTTTTCGATGCCATAGCGATACAGGACGGGAATCAGGATGAAAAATCCGATTACCAGGGCATGGCCGATGAACTTGTTGCCGAGGACCGTTTGCAGGAATAAAGCCAGCAAAATTACGATGAGCAGTGAGGGGAGGTAAATCAGATAGAGTTCTTTGAGGTAGTGGAGGATCTCGAATCGAAAATAACCCTGCAGCGCTTGGGAGCTGACGCCGCACAACAGGACGACGGAAACGAGCAGGGCTTCGACAAGAGAAACCGCCAGAAACTTGCTGAGAAAATCGGCCCAGCTCGGGATCGGCAAAGAATCATGAATCTGTTCGAAGCGGAGGTCGCGCTCTCTCCAGATGACTTCGCCGGCATAAAGCGCGCCGACGATGATCAGGAACAGGCCCGCCTGGCCGGAAACCACCGATACCATCAGGAAGGTGACCGGCCAAACGTCGACACCGTTGTTCTCGCCGGCAAAATGCCCCCCCACCAGGACAAAGACAAGCATGATGAAAGAAATGGCCCAAAAGGGAACTTCACTGGTGATGTTGAGGAAGCGCAGCCGAGTCAGGTACAGAAGCTGGATCCAGGTGGTAGGCGGGCCGAAACGTTGTGTGGCCGGTGCGAGCGCCATCGCGACTTTCCTTGACGGCTTTCTTCCCTCGGCTTCTTCTTCGCGGGCAGCTTCGGCATGTTTGCTGGAGCGACGGGAGCCGAGGACTTCCGCGGACATGGGGAACAGGGCGAAAGTCACGCCCAAGGCGAACAGTCCGACCGAGAGCCAGACGAGGCGGTTGTACAGGAACACGCCGTTCCAGTGCAACAACTGGGAGTTGCGTTCGACTACGGTCCAATAACGCGTGACGTTTTCGAAAACGATGATTCCCAGGGAATCGAACACCGAGGGCCAAAAGCGGTCCAGTTTGTTGGTCAGGACAACGCTGAAAAGCTGCACGAGATATAAGGCGAACAGAGCGACACCTTGGAGGTAGACGACGACGATCCGGCGCGTGAGGGCGGCTACGCCAAAGAAGAGGCTGCCCAAGAAAAAGATTTGTACCAAGGTGACGGAAAGGAACGGTTGCAAGTAGTGCCAGAAATGAATGGGCTCCAGCCGCGTCTTGTCGGCCCAAGGCATGAATGTGCCGAACACGCCGCCCCAGACAAAACCGGAAAAGATGAATGTGGTGGTAACGAGGGAGCCCGCCCAGCGGCCGCCGAGATAGGCGAACTTGGAGATCGGTCGGGTGAACAGTAATTGGTAGGTGTCCTGTTGGAAATCACGCAAGATGGCGGGTCCAAAAATTGCGGCGATAAGAATGGCGCCAAACGCGGTCAACTGCACGTAACTTGTGGTTAGGGCGTAAGGTCCATTTTTCAGGATTTTTCCGGTCCCGATCGGTCCGAAGTCGCTTACTGAAACCTCGAAAAACATGAGCAAGAAGGGGATCAGGAAGAAGACGTAGGTTGAAATGCTGCGCAGCCGCAGCTTCAATTCGAACCAGAAGAACTCACCGAACATGGTCCTCTCCATCCTGAAGCGTTCGAAGAGCGGCTGGACGCGCTCAATTCCTTTCGTGCTTGGCCAGATTATGAAAGTAGACGTCTTCCAAATCCGCTTCTGAAGGGGCAAAACCATCGCCCGGTACGGTTTCCGAATAGATCCGGATTTCGTGTTGACCGCCGACGAGATGCGTGGAGATGATGGGGAAAGCCGTGCTGATGGCCTCGCGCTCGTCATCGGTGGCCGCCAACTTGCTCCAAACCCTTCCTTTTAACGCGTCAATCGCTTGGGAAGGTACCGCCTCGAGCAGGAGCTCGCCGTTGCTGATGATGGCCATGCGCGAGCAAAGCTCGCGCACATCTTCAACGATGTGCGTGGACAAAATCACCACGACATTCCTACCGATCGAGCTCAGTAGATTCAAGAACCGGTTGCGCTCGGCGGGATCAAGCCCTGCGGTGGGTTCATCGACAATGATCAATTTCGGATTTGCCAGGAGAGCCTGGGCGATTCCGAACCGTTGCTTCATTCCGCCTGAATAGCCGCCCAGCGCCTTTTTGCGCACATCCCAGAGATTGGTTTGCTGCAGCAAACCTTCAACAATTTCTTTTCGCTCGCTACTCTTGGTGATGCCCTTCATCACCGCTAGGTGATGAAGCAAGTCCAAGGCCGACATCTTCGGGTACACGCCGAACTCCTGCGGCAAATAGCCGAGCAGCCGGCGGGTGGCATCCTTCTCCACGATCAGATCGAGGCCGTCGAGACTTGCCGAGCCGGAGTCCGGGTCGAGCAGCGTGGCTAGGATTTTCATTAGGGTGGATTTGCCGGCACCGTTGGGCCCGATCAGTCCGAACATGCCGGGCGGTATGTCCAGGGAGACGCCCCGGAGGGCACGGACGCCTCCGGGATAAGTCTTGGATAGGTTGTGAATGGAAAGCACTGGAATAGCTCCTTGCTTGACGGCGCGAAACAACTCGATCTACGAGCTGGAAGGTGCAAAAGTCTCAAGGATAGAAGGACTATACCTTAAAGAAACAGGCCTCGGAAAGGGCTGACAAGTGGCTCGTCAACGATCTGCGAGGGTCACCGTCGGAGGACTGCTCGGTCATGAATGGCTAACCAGAAGTCGGATCAGCTCGCTTTGTCGCTAGACACCTAATTTATTGATCCATGCCCAAGGACGAGCTTCGCGGGGAGATCCGCCGCCCACTCTCGAGAAGATTCAGCCCGGCTGCACCCTGGCACCGAGCGGAAAGAAGGAACAAGAGGTTGTCCACTTATATCGCGGACACTCCGTTAGTATCCGGAGGTTAGGTACTCGACGAACTCAGGGTTGTCGCGAAATAGCAAGGGAAAAGTTCCCTCAGAAAAGTAAATCCAATCATGGATTGCCCACTTGTCAGTGTCACGAAATCCGCGTTCCCACAAAGCGGCGTGAAAGACCTCGTGTTCAAGGGCCTCGACGTTTTTGAAGCGGTCATTTTTCCAGGCTATGGAGATGGTTTTTCTCTCATAGTCGGTGACAGCTTCACCCGTTGAGTCTCCGTAAGCATGCGTAGCGGGATGATAGGAAACGGCGTAGGTGACGCAAGGATGATCCTGGATGCCGCATATCACGATCGATTGCGGAGGCCGGGCGTAGGAAGCGCTTCTCGATCGCCCAGGATATACGAAGAACACTGATAGGAGAAAGGCGACAAAAGCTATGCATATAAAAAGGATACGCATCTGAGATCCTATTCCAAATTCGTAAGCACCCCATTGAAGGTAGTCAGACGCCAGATTACTGTAAACTGTCAGAAGTCACAGTCTGGGCGATAGGAACACGTGCGAAGTCGAAGCAGAGTACGAGCTGGCGAAATGAATTGCGGATGACACGCGCTTCTGCGACCTCGCTCGACGTTTCTAATCCCACAACCATTCCGGTGGAATTCTTATAGGGCTCTCTGACCGGAACGGTCCGTGGCAAACCCGATCCTCTGCAGTTGGCTCCCGTCGGCGATCACCCCGGGCACAGCCTGGTATGGAGCAACTTGCCTGTCCCGCCTGTGAATCCCCAGGTGCCTGTTGTGCTCCGCCCGTCGCTGCGCACAACCTTACGTGCCCGGGGACTACTCTGCTGTCAGCACTTCCGTGCACTGCGGGCTAAGTAGCATGTGATCTTTCAGGGCGTGTGTTCCGACTCTATGGAATAATCAGTCGCGATGGAACACTCAGCGGATCCCGGAGGAGTGCTTGGTCGGCACGCAGCGGCACTCCGAGCGGCACTCTTGCAGCCTTTTCTCCGCTTGAACTTTGTGACGCTCTGGGTCCGGGATCAGGAGCGGAGTCGGCGGTTCTTCGTGGAAAAGCTAGATTTCGAGGCGATTGTAGACCTGCAAACTCACGAGGGCGGCCGGTGGATTATTGTCGCTCCGTCGGCTGCTGGTTGGCTCTCTGGAACGGCAGGCGCGGGCCTGCCCGGGATCGCCCTCGTTGTTCCACCCGAAGGATCCGCGGAGCACCAACGCATCGGCCAAAACACCGGATTTAGCTTTCTTACCGAAGACGTGGGTAGCTTGTTCGAAGAATGGTCGAGACGTGGGGTCCGCTTCCCGCTCCCACCAATGGAACCTTCCTGGGGAAACGGGCAAGCGAAGTACGCGATTTTTGAAGATGCGGACGGAAACAGCTTCTCTCTGATTGAGTTCGATGAGGCGACGCGCACGCTGGAAGCAGAGCGCCGTGCCCAGGCCGCCAGGTTGGAATCGGAGCGCCAGGCTGCGCGCGAGTTGGCAATCGCCAAGCAAGTGCAGACCCGTTTGTTTCCGCAACGCCAGCCACTGATTCGAACGCTTGTCTATGCGGGGATTTGCCATCCCGCTCGGACGGTCGGTGGAGACTATTACGATTTTCTTGATCTCGGCAGCCGAAGGCTCGGCCTAGTATTAGCGGACATAGCGGGCAAAGGCATCGGAGCCGCTTTGCTCATGGCCAATCTCCAAGCAGCTCTGCGCAGCCAGTGCGCGACGGCTTGGGCACAGCCCGAACGATTTCTGCGGTCGGTGAATCAGTTGCTTTACGAAAACACGGCCGAGGGGGACTACGCCACCCTATTCTTCGGCGCATACGACGATGACACGCGCAAGCTGCGCTACTCGAATTGCGGCCATCCGCCGGCCTTGCTCCTACGAGGCGACGACGGTTTGGAACGGCTGGGGGCGACCTCCACGGTGGTGGGCTTGTTCGAGAAATGGGATTGCACGATGGAAGAACGCGAACTGGCTCCAGGCGACGCTGTCTTGCTTTACACCGATGGTGTTACGGAAGCTCTGAATGGTGAGGGGGAGGAATTTGGTGAAAAGCGTCTGCTGGAAGCCACCCGGCAACATCGTGAGCTATCCCTGCCGGAGTTGCTGGTCGCCGTTGCCGATCAGGCTCGAAGATTCAGCCCTCATGAACAGACCGACGACATCACGTTGATAGTCGCCAAATGCACATGAGGGCCGTGGTGCGTAAGACCATCGAGGACCAGAAACTAGCACTTGGCCGCCGCTTTGCGGTGGTTGTATGACCCTGACAACTAGATGCGCTTCGCTTACAAATACCGTCTGTACCCAAGCCGAGCCCAGGTTCACTTTGTCGTGAACCAGCTCCACGAGGCCTGCGACCTCTACAACGCCGCCCTCCAGGAGCGGCGCGACGCTGTATCCAGGGCGTTGGTCTGATCAAGGTCAACCTGCACCGGCCTGTGGAGGGTGGGATCAAGACGGTTACGATCAAGCGGGACGTGGACCATTTGGTACGTGCGTTTTTCCGTCCAGCGGGACACCGTCGCGTTGCCGGAGTCGTCCAAGGATATCAGCCTGCACAGCTTTGTCGCTCTTTCGAATGGCCGGGTGGCGTGCTTCGCGAGTGGTTGGTGCGTGGTTTCACCTCGATTCACGACTTTTGAGCCGCCTGAGGCGGCCAGTTGGGTGCCTTAATACCGAACTGCTTGGCGTACTCCGCGTTCAGCCGCTGCCAACCGCTGAACTTCGTGGCCTCGGCGCCAGCGATGCGGCTGATGGGCGTTCCGCTGAGAAGGCGATCCAGAACATCGAAAGCAATGTGCCATCCGGCAGCGCCCATGGAGATGAAGCGGCGATCGATGTTGGTCCACAGCGTCAGGCGCGTGCCACCACCGAAGGCTTCGAGTTCCCACCGGGTATCGCCGTATTCCAGCACCTTGGGAGCATCGGCTCGCGTCACTCTTGTTTCGATTGGCGTGGGCGTTCCCACCCAGGTGAGCTTCACCGTTCCAACCGTACCCATGCTCCCATCGACCTCAAAGGGCGCCCACTCGCGCAGATGCGCCGGGTCGGTTAGCGCCTGCCACACTTTCTCCGGCGAGTGTCGTAGCTCTCTAACGAGAATGAGGGTCCACTTCAGTTCTCCGTCCCTTCGTATCTGTGCCCCGCTGGCCGGACCCGGTGTGTACTGCTCGCGTTCGGTCATCTTTTTCTCCTTTTCTTCTTTTTTGTTCGTACTGATTGATCCAGGCGATCGAGGTAGCGTTCGAGAGCAGCGACGTGAGCGGACCAGAACCGACGGAACCGAGCCGGCCAGGCATCCACCACCTGAAGTGGTTTTGGGCGCGCCCTCATCTCGCGGCCTTGCGCACAATGGCGTAGAGCTTGGCCTCGGTCGGATCGTCCAGCGCGGTGAAGTACCATGCCGATGCAAGGAGCTGGTGCGGCGCGCCCTCCTCGCGGGTGAGGTTGGCCTCCTCGGTGAGGCCGAACGTCATGTATTTATTCGCGCGGAAGAAGCAGACGCGCTTGCCGTCCTTCGCGTACCACGGCATGCCGTAGTACGAGGTCGGCTGGAGCGCCGGCGCGCTGCGCAGGATGAGCGCGTGGAGGCGCTCGCCCTCGGCCTTTTTCGCCGCCTTCTTCGCGGGCTTCCCGACGGGCTTCCGCTCGCGATCGGTCATCTTGTTCTCCTTGTCTTCCTTTTCGTTGATGTTGATTGATCTAAGCGGTCGAGGTGGCGTTCGAGATCGTCTACGTGGGCGGACCAGAACCGACGGAACTGAGCCAGCCAGGCATCCACCTCCTGAAGGGGTTCAGGTTTCAGCCTGTAGAGACGCCGCTGTGCGTCCACCGTGGATTCCACAAAACCGGCCTCGCGTAGCACTCGCAGGTGCTTTGAAACAGTCGGCTGCGGCATACGAAGCTGACGCTCGATCTCTCCAACCGACTGCTCTGACGAGACCAGGAGGCTCAATATCGCGCGGCGGTTCGGCTCCGCAATGATTTCGAACACAGATTCCACTCTCTTGGTATACTCCGCAGAGCATATACGTGTCAAGGCATATAAAGGCAGGGCCCACTGGAGGAAGGGCGTAGTAGAAGGATGCGGAATCGAAACCGGGGAAATCCCGAGATTGCGCGGGGGCAGCGACTGCTTGGGCTTAGCGCGGTCTGAAAGTTTCCCAATTATCGACGATCGCGACAGCAAACACTCCTCGGATGTATCTCTAAGTTGACACCGAGCATCATAGGGCCATACCTTTTCCGTCGACAATCTCCACCGGAAGCCAGGACCAGCTGGGTCTTGGGAGGAGTTCGTTTATGCAGATTCCTAGACAAGTTTTGCGGAATGAGAAATCACTATCTCCGACGCCGCAGACTCTGCTCCTTCTGACTCTACTTGCGATGGCTTCGTGCGTGCTCGTGGGATGTCAAAGGCAAAACGCTGCTGCACCCATGGCGCCGCCGGAAGTCGAAGTTGCTACCGTACTCCAAAGAGACGTCCCAATCTACAGCGAGTGGGTAGCCACGTTGGACGGATATGTCAACGCTCAAATCCAACCTCAGGTGACTGGTTACATCATCCAGCAGAATTACAAGGAAGGCTCTTTCGTCCGAAAGGGGCAAACTCTTTTCCGGATTGACCCACGGCCCTTTCAAGCCATCTTGGATCAGGCCAAAGCGCAGCTTGCTCAGGCGCAAGCCAACTTAGGCAAGACTCAGCTCGACGTGGACCGTGATACGCCTTTGGCCAAGGAACGCGCCATTGCGCAGAGCCAATTGGACAACGACATCCAAGCAAACCTCGCCGCCAAAGCAGCGGTGAAAGCTGGCGAGGCGCAGGTTGAAGAGGCAGAGCTTAATCTTGGCTTCACAAATGTTACATCGCTCGTGGATGGCATTGCGGGAATAGCTCAGGTGCAAATCGGAAATCTTGTCAGTCCAACAGCAGTGCTCACATCAGTCTCTCAAGTGAACCCCATCAAGGCGTATTTCCCGATAAGCGAGCAGGAGTACATGCATTTCGCAGAAAGAATCAATGCGCACAACCAGCAGGAAGTGCCGTCCGATGCGCCTCCCTTCGCTCTCGTCTTGGCGGATGGGTCTGTCTATCCTTACAAAGGAACGCTTTTGCTCACCGACCGCCAAATCGATGTGACGACGGGCAGCATCCGCGTGGTTTGCGCTTTCCCCAATCCAAAGAACATTCTGAGGCCGGGGCAGTTTGGCAGAGTCCGAGCCGCCGGCGACGTTCGGCCGGGCGCTCTTCTCGTACCTCAAAGGGCGGTCACGGAACTCCAGGGAAGTTATCAGGTGGCAGTGGTAGGCAGCGACAACAAAGTAAGCGTTCAAGCGGTCAAGGTTGGTGAACGTGTGGATTCGTTGTGGATCGTCGAAAGCGGGGTTAAGCCCGGCGAATCCGTGATTGTCGAAGGGCTGCAAAAGGTCCGCGATGGCGCGACGGTCAAGGTTAAGCGGCCGGCCGTTCCCACGAAAGGCAGCTGACCATGTCAAAGTTCTTTATCAATCGCCCGATCGTGGCGATGGTAATTGCCATCCTGATGGTGATCGTAGGCGCGGTCACCATTACCAGTCTTCCCGTGGCCCTCTTTCCCGATATTGCACCGCCCGAGGTTCAGGTTGTCGCCACGTATGTCGGCGCCGATGCACAAACCATCGAGCAATCCGTGGCAACGCCAATCGAGCAGCAGATGAGCGGCGTTGACAATATGAACTACATGTATTCGCTGAATTCCACTGCGGATGGAGTAATGCGGCTCATTGTCGACTACGACGTCAAGACCAATCCGAACACGGATCTCATCCTCACGCAAATCCGGGAAACTCAGGCAGCCTCACAGCTCCCGAGCGATGTAAACAATTTTGGCGTCACCGTACAGAAGACTGTAACGGCGCCGCTGATGCTAATCACGTTGTATTCGCCAAACGGCACTTACGATGCTCAATTCTTGGCTAACTACGCCTACATCAACCTTGCCGATCAAATCACGCGCTCCTACGGCATTGGAAGTGTCCAGATCTTTGGAGCAGGCCAGTACGCTATGCGGCTGTGGGTCAAGCCCGACCAATTGGCCAAGCTGGCCATCACTGTTCCTGAGATTGTCACGGCAATCCAGTCACAGAACACGGTCAACCCCGCGGGTCAGGTGGGAAGCGAACCTGTTCCGAAAGGCCAGGAATATACGTATTCCGTCCGGGCTCAGGGCCGGCTGACATCGCCCGAGGAGTTCGGTCAAATCGTTGTGCGCGAGTCCCCTGGTGGTGCAGTCGTGCGACTGAAGGATGTTGCTCGCGTGGAACTTGGGGCGCAGAACTACAGCGTTGTGGGTCGCCTGAATGGGAAGCCCGGGGCCATCATCGCCGCGTATCAGTTGCCCGGTTCGAACGCCGTGGAGGCTGCCAACGGGATCAAGAAACTCTTCGCCGATGTGAAGACTCGCTTGCCGAACGACATGGACTATGTGATTTCGTTGGATACGACCCGCGCTGTCACGCAGGGCATGAAGGAAATCATACTGACCTTGGTCATCGCAATCGTTTTGGTGATCTTCGTCGTATACATCTTTCTGCAAGGCTGGCGCGCCACGCTGATTCCGTTGCTTGCTGTTCCCGTCTCGCTGGTTGGCACATTCATGTTCTTCCCGCTCTTCGGGTTTTCAGTCAACACGCTGTCCTTGTTCGGACTCGTTCTGGCAATCGGCTTGGTCGTGGATGACGCTATTGTTGTCGTTGAAGCCGTTGAACGTCACATCGAAGAAGGCCTTGCTCCTAAAGCGGCGGCCCTCAAAGCCATGGAAGAAATCTCCGGACCTGTCGTAGGCATCGCGCTGGTTCTTTCCGCCGTGTTTATTCCCACTGCCTTCATACCAGGAATCACCGGCCGCCTTTATCAGCAGTTCGCAGTTACCATCGCTATTTCTGTGATTCTCTCGGCGTTCAACGCTCTGACGCTTAGCCCGGCCCTTGCGGCTCTGCTGCTGCGTCCCAGAGAATCCAGTGGCGGGCTGCTAAAGGCATTTTTCACCTGGTTTAATCGCGCCTTTGCCAACGCGACGAACGCGTATGTTCGAGTGTGCGGCGTCCTCATTCGGAAGACCGCGATCGCGCTAATCCTGCTGGTAGCTTTTGGCGCCGCTGCAGGCTGGTTTGGAAGCAAAGTTCCTTCCAGCTTTCTGCCCGACGAAGACCAGGGTTATCTGTACATCAATCTGCAGCTCCCCAGCGCCGCGTCTCTTCAACGCACCGACGAAGTCGCCAGGAAAATCGAGAGCGCCTTGGCCAAAACGCCGGGCGTTCAATACACGACCAGCGTAGTCGGATTCAGCTTGCTTAGCTTCGTGCGTACCAGTTACAACGCCTTCTTTTTTGTAACCTTGAAGCCTTGGGACGATCGCAAGGTGAGGGCACAACAGCTTCAGGCCATCAAACAGCGCATTAATCAGGAACTGTCCACAATTCCGGAAGGCATTGCTTTTTCTTTTTCACCTCCAGCGATTCCGGGCGTTGGCACTTCTGGTGGCTTTACGTTTGTCTTGGAAGATCGAGCCGGCAAAGACGTGGGATTTCTTGCGTCGAATCTGCAAACCTTCATGACAGCTGCGCGCAAACGCCCAGAGATAGCCGGGCTAAGCACGACGTTTCTGGCTAGCGTACCACAGGCGTTTGTGAACGTGGACCGCGACAAGGTCATTAAGCAAGGCGTTGCCGTTGGCGACGTCTACAAAACATTGCAGGCGTTCATGGGAGGCCTGTTCATCAACTATTTCAATCGTTTCGGAAGGCAATGGCAAGTCTACATCGAGGCCGAAGGCGACTACCGCACGAGGGCGGAAAATGTTGGCCAGTTTTACGTCCGAAACAATAAGGGCGAGATGGTGCCTCTTGCGACTCTCACTCGATTTGAGCCGCGTTCCGGCCCGGAGTTCACCATGCGCTTCAACGAATATCGCTCGGCACAGATTAATGGTGCAGCGGCTCCTGGGTACAGCGCTGGCCAAGCGATGGCCGCTCTTGAAGAGGTATTCTCGCAAACGATGCCCCGCGAAATGGGTTTCGATTACCTTGGGATATCCTTCCAAGAAAAGAAAGCTCAGCAAGGAGTGCCGCCAGCGGCTATTTTCGGCTTCTCGCTTTTGTTCGTCTTTCTAATCCTGGCGGCCTTGTATGAGAGTTGGTCGCTTCCGTTTAGTGTGTTGCTGAGCACGCCTATCGCCGTTTTTGGAGCCTTTGCCATTCTATGGCTACGCCGAACGGTTTTGTCGACCTTTTTGCCCAGCTATATGGTGCAGATCGAAAGCGACGTCTATTCGCAAATCGGTCTGGTCATGCTGATTGGCTTGGCCGCCAAAAACGCGATTCTTATCGTCGAGTTCGCCAAAGATGAATACGAGCAGGGCAAACCTCTCGTTGATGCGGCTTTGGAGGGAGCTCGCTTGCGCCTTCGCCCTATTTTAATGACTTCGTTTGCCTTCATCCTGGGTTCTGTCCCGCTGTGGACGGCCTCCGGCGCTGGCGCTGTTGCCCGCCAGATCATGGGCACTACCGTCATTGGAGGCATGCTCGCTGCGAGCCTCATCGGGGTTTTCTTCATTCCTGCAATATTTTATCTGGTCGAAAAATGGTCGGGCGCGGGGAAAGAGCGGGAGCCGGCGGTTTTGCCCAGCCCCTCTCCGGCCGAGGGCAACTGACATGAAAAAGATTGTTGCTCTATTGAGCGCGGTGGCCCTGTCAGTGGGTTGTGCCGTTGGTCCCAATTACAAGAAGCCCGCAGTGGCTGTCCCTGCAGCCTATCGTGGTTTGACGCCCGAAGAAGCCGCCAAAACTGAGTCTGCCTCCATCGGCGATCAGAAGTGGTGGGAGATCTTCCAAGATGACCAACTCCGCACGCTCATCCGTACGGCGCTCCAGCAAAACTACGATTTACGCATCGCAGCCGCCCGTATTTTGCAGGCCCAGGCACAGCTCGGAATTATTCGCGCAGATCAGTTTCCCACTGTAAGCGCCGCAGCTGGAATTAGCGACAACCGCTCAGCAAAATCGAAGTTCCTTTCGGCTTTTGAAGAAAGCACTGGGCACGTGAATCTGTCCGCGGCCTGGGAACTCGATTTCTGGGGCAAGTATCGCCGGGCAACCGAAGCGGCGCGCGCGAATCTACTCGCCAGCAAATCGGCGCGCCAGGAAGTTATGGTCACTCTGGTGGCCGCCGTCGCAGGGGCCTATTTCCAGCTTCGCGCACTTGATCTCCAACTAGAAATCTCAAAGCGCACATTGGCTTCGCGCCGGGAATCTCTACGGCTGACTAGCCTCTTGGCGGACCGCGGCTCCACTTCCTTACTCGACGTGCGTCAGGCGGAACAATTAGTCTTCACGGCGGGCGCGGAAATCCCATCCTTGGAGCAGCAGATTGAACAACAGGAAAACCTCATTAGCGTTCTGCTCGGGCAGAACCCAAGTGAGGTTTCCCGTGGGCAGAAGCTTACAGAGCAGGCTCACCCGCCCGAAGTTCCGGCGGGACTCCCTTCATCCTTGTTGGAAAGACGCCCCGATATTCGCGAGGCGGAACAGCAACTGATTGCCGCTAACGCCGAAATCGGTGTGGCCAGGGCCGCCTATTTCCCGCAAATCTCGCTTAGCGGAAATAGCGGATTCCAAGCAGCGGCCCTTATCAACCTTTTCGGCGGACCCGCCGGCGCGTGGAACTTTGGCGCGGCGGTCACGCAACCTATCTTCACCGCTGGAAAAATTCGCTCCAATGTGCGATTAACGGAAGCGCAGCAGCAAACAGCTCTCCTTTTCTATCGGCAAGCCATCCAAGGGGCGTTCCGCAACGTGTCTGACGCGTTGATCGCGTATCGCAAGACAAAAGAATTTCGTGCTCAGCAAGAATTGCTGTTTCAGTCCGCGCAGGACTCCGCTCGCCTCTCGCACCTGCGCTACAACGGTGGAGTCACCGGCTACCTCGAAGTGCTCACCAACGAGACCAACGCCTTCTCCGCAGAGCTCGGTGTGGTCCAGGCTCAGCTCAATGAGTTGTTGGCTTTAGTACAGTTGTACCAGGCCCTCGGAGGCGGCTGGCAACAGTGAAGGTTGCGACGGGCAGCACCCAAGCGTTTCCGAAGCACTTTGATGGTAAGCGGTTCTACAATCCGGATGCACCGCAGGCGCCAGGGTACCTTGATGGCCTGCGATGGAAACTGACCACTCGGCCGGAACCGTCGCCCAGTTTTATTGCGGACGTTGAGCCCTCAATACCACCCCGGCGCGTGGATGGCGGCGGCCCGCGTGTCACGCTTGTGAACCACTCGACAGTGCTCCTTCAGCAGCGCACTGCCAACATCTTGGCGGACCCTATTTGCTCTGAACCGTCGAGTCCGTTTTCCTGGATAGGTCCTCGGCGCCGGAGGGAACCAGGCGTATCGTGGGAGAATCTACCGCCTATTGACGTTGTGCTTGTCAGCCACAACCATTATGACCACATGGATTTGCCGACGTTGCGCCAACTGGCAACCCTTGGAAATTCAATGTTCATTGTTCCCCAGGGTGCGGAACGGCTGCTTGAGTCGGAGAAGATAGGGCCAGCTCACGCGCTCGATTGGGGCGAATCTTTGTCGCTGGCCGACTTTACTGTCCACTGCGTTCCCGCTCTGCATTTCTCCGCTCGCGGGCTTTTCGATCGCAACAAGACCCTGTGGTGCGGATACGTCATCGAGTTTTCCGAACGGCTCGTATATTTCGCGTTCGACACCGCATTCGGGCCGTACTTTGCTCCGATTAGAGAAAGGTTCGGATCACCGCGCCTTGCGCTATTGCCTATCGGAGCGTATGAACCACGCTGGTTCATGTCTCCAGTGCACACGGGGCCCGATGACGCGGTTCGAGCGCATGAGATCTTGAGTGCCGAGACTAGCGTCGCGATACATCATGGAACCTTTCAACTCGCCGATGATGGTCTCGACACCGCGAAGAAGGAGCTTCTTGCACGCGCGCCGCAGGATTCATTTCTGGTGCTGAATAACGGGCAATCTGTCGACCTTCCATGACCATTGACAAGCACACTCTGGCGCTGGTCAGCATCGTGGGTAGCTCACTCGACCTGCTAGGTGCGTTGTATCTTGCCTACGATCTGCTGGGCGGCGAGCACGGGCCCCTGAGGACGCTCACAAGAGGAGTCACGTATGGGGCGCTGTTCGGAACAGGGTACGGTCTCGCCCTCGGACCAGTATTCGGGCTCGCGGCGGGTGTGACGCACGGACTCACGCTCGCCTGGGAGTTTTCGCGCGCCTCGCGGCAGAGGCCGAAGCCGGGAATCTGGTATGACCTGGTAACGAGTGGCATTCGCGCAGCTGGCTTTGGACTGGGCCTCGGGTATTTGTATGGGGCCGTCTTTGGGGCCGTGTTCTGCGCGCTTAGCACTGTAGGACAAGTGGTCGCATACCGGGCGGGTATGCGGCCGACGATTGACTATCAGCCCGTTGCTCGTTTTCGTTTAACGAAATATCAATTTCTGGGCGCGGTGAATCGCACCGTTGGGTACGCAGCTGCCGGATCGATCAGTGCCTTGGTGGCGCATCGGCGTCTGAACGCCCTAAGCATCGGCGTGAAAGCTGGACTGGCAATTGGAATTGTCACGGCGCTCGCGAGCGCATGCACATCCGCCGTGGAATGGGGTGCGGACCTTGTGCCCGAAAAGCGCATGGGCGTTTTCGGACTTGTCTTGATCCTGATCGGCTTCGCGCTGCAATCCCTCCAGTATTGGGCCGTGCTACTCGACGTGAGCATCCGTTCTTAGAGCCTGTAACAAAACCCTCCCTGAGATTCGTAGCGATCACTTGTCTGTTTTGCCGGTTTACCAAGTGGGCTCCTGATTCGACCGGAATGAACCCACGCAACTTCCCAGAAGCAGACTTCTGGCCAATCTGGTTGTGGGAGGCTCGGAAATACGCACTCGACCACCTTCCCGTGCCGCAGGTGGCTATTCTATTCTTGCGAATTTGGCGTTTCGGGGAACAATCCTGGCATCCAGCGAGAAGCCAATGTCGCCGGAAAAGCAAGACGCAACGGTGCGCGCGCGCTGAAGCTCAGGCTCGACAAATATGCTGAGTTCATTGATTCCTCTCCCGCGTGAAGGGCCTGTTCCGACCGCACTACATGTCTTGGTCCGAACAACAACGAATCCAAGCCCACGCACCCGAGCATCTGCGCAACATCATCACCATCATCACGGAAACGGGTCTGCGGGTATTCAAGGAGTTGCTGTCCATGAAGAAGGACCAGCTAGACCTCCCGAATGCCTGTGTTTGGATACCCGATTCCAAAACCCCTAACCGTATTGCCGAAGTTCCTCTGACTCCGTTAGCCGTGGAGGCGTTCCACAACGAG
>Ga0182036_10000522_pt1 | contig 17246 bp, 16 predicted proteins | sample sta12Cox44000080_FD_125966 | JGI IMG/M metagenome (GOLD analysis project Ga0182036, IMG submission 125966) | Lab enrichment of tropical soil microbial communities from Luquillo Experimental Forest, Puerto Rico - statoxic.12C.oxic.44.000.080 | ecosystem: Environmental > Terrestrial > Soil >...
ATGGTGGAGCCGATGGGATTCGAACCCACGACCTCCTCGATGCCATCGAGGCGCGCTCCCAACTGCGCCACGGCCCCACCGAAGGAGTGCCTAAGTTTATCACAGCCGGTGAAAGAGAGTCTTGCGTCTTCCCTTCAGGCTTTTCCAAATTTTATCATTTCATTGGTAGATGCCAGCTATGCTGCTGCCTGTTTGAGGAAACGAATGATCCTGCCCATCCCACCCCAAAGGGTTGTCAAAGGAACTCTGGTTCTTCTTATTGCAGCATTGGCACTCACGTATGCGGGCGACTACTTGTGGTTTCGCCTGCGGCTTATCCATCCGAGACCAGCCGATCCTTTAGAATCCTTCACCGGCCCGCGCATTCTGGCCATTCCGGAAAAGGGCGGAAAGACCAGCTTCGAAATCGACCAGCAAAACCCAGAGCAGACCGTCACCTGTGTCCACTCCGTTTTTCCGCACGGAGGCTTCGCGCCTTGCTGGTACGTCAGGCCGCGCTTCGGCCAGCCTATTCCCATGTGATCGCGACAAGCCTCACGCTGCGCGGTATGCTTCTTCGCCACCTGTGGCAGCCCCCGCTGAGGGATGGCCCGCTATTACCTCGTCAGTTCTTTGCGGGCTGTTTCGGAGGGATTTCTGCGAAGCCCGGCGCCGCTTCTTTCAAATTGGTTTCCACGTCTGGGTTCACCTCGCCGATCGCCCAGCGGATTCCGCCGCCCAGCAGACTTAGGAAAAACTCATTCGTCCAATTCTCTGGCCGGTCTCCGATCGCCGTGTAGAAAACACGCCCTCTGCCGTGCATTCGCGCCCACGTGACCGGGTAGGGCGCGCGTTCGTAGCACGCTCCGTGCATGCCTTTGGTGTCCAGTGTGAGAATCACGTGCAAGTCGCTTTGAAAATCTTTGAGCGAATACCACTCTTCCTTGAGACTTACCGGCGAGCTTACGGCTTCGAGCCCGGGAAATTTCGGATCGTTCACGATCAGATTGGCGTCCTGCAGCCGCGGATCGCTCCCGTGAATGATGAACTCTGCCCCCAACATCTTTAAGTAAGGATCCTCCTGCTCGCCATGCGCAATGTAGCGGTTGGACAGATCTTTTGGGTCCGGCTGTGGATGAAACGTGTCTGCCGCCGCGTGGATACCCACGAACCCCATCCCCTTGTGGATCGCCTCCAGCAGGTTTTGCTTTCCTTCCGCCGACATCGGGGGCTTGCCGTCGGTGCCCAGCGTCGTCAGGTCGCCCGTGGTGTAGAAAACTAAGGCCGAGTAGTCATGAAATTTCTTCTCGTCAAAGATCCTTCCGTCCTTTGTCACGCCCACGTGAAATCCGTGCTTGTCGCCAAGAGTTGTGATCGTGTCATCCACCAGGCTGGGCTTTCCATTGATGCGCTTGACCACATCGTGTTCAAAGCCCGAGGATTTCGTAAACACCAGTACGGATTTTGCCGGCGCGGCGGGCAGGCGTTTCGCAAGCGCCAGTCCCGCGCTTGTCACCGCTGCCGCTCGAAGAAATTCCCTGCGTCCCGTCGTTGGATTCATGGTTATCTCTCAGTGATATCCTTCTGGATGCAGGCAGCCCGGAAATTTCTCATACACGTAATCTCCCGTCCAGCCCAGTTCCCGCATCCCCGCTTCCGAGGAATAATACGCTCCGCTGATCCAGCCTTTTAGATTCGCGAAGTGACCGTAAAGCGAGGGCTGTTTATTGGCGGCGTCTGTTTCCAAAGTGTTCGGGCCCTCCGCTTTCGTCGACACATCGCTCAACAACGCAGTCTTTTGTTGTTCGTCGAGGGCAGGGAAGCGCTTGCCGAATCGCTTTTCGGCTTCCGCGTCAAGTGCCGTCAGAGATTCCAAGAATTTGCGCTGGTTCTCCGGCTTGTCCACGCCGAGCAAGAGATCAATGAAGCGGCTCACCTGCGCCTTGGTCGAGCCTGGCACAATGCTTTCCGCAATCGCGGTCAGAGTTTCATCTTGTGGAGAACTGAGGAAAGCTGGCTTCCAGTTAGCGGCTCCAAGCTTCTCGACCTCATCGAGAATTGCATGACTGCTCAGCAGCCCGTAAATCGGATGAGAAGTCGCCACGAGCGGCCACGCCGCCCCTGCGCTTGCCCCGGCCAGCAGGCGCTCGACCATCATCCGCCGCGTGAAACGCGTGATCTCCGCAGCCCCGCCGCCGATCACGAGCAGATTTTTTTCCTTGTCCATCACCCACCGGTCGTTTGGCTCCGCGCCGATAGTACCATCCGCGCCCCAGCTGGCCAAATCATCTCGAAGACCATTCGGAAGTCTGGCTCCCGATTATGCTACAAAGCCGACAACCTTGGGCCAAACATCATCATGTACCATCCTATGCGATAAAGATGATTTGGCAGACTTTGCTGTTTGTGGCCGGGTGTTTCGCCGTGGCTTTCTACTGAGACCGCGATGAGGTATTCCCGGTACCACGCCCGGAATGCGGGTCTCGATCCCGTGATTCATCCTTGGGGTATTCTACCCGGCTGACACGGATGGGCGTCCCATTGGAAACCGAGATCAACAAGACACTAGATAAGCAGATCTGGCTCCCGTGCTTCGCAGCGCCAATCGGACCTTGACGCCTTCTCGCTCGCCTTGATTGACCGGCTGGAGCCCGCTTGCTAGCATGCGTCTCTCAGTGAGACCGAATGCCGAAAAACAAAACCGCCCTTACGACGTCATTGTTGTAGGTTCCGGCGCTTCCGGCGGGTGGGCGTGCAAACGGCTGGCGGAAGCCGGATTGCAAGTAGCTCTGCTCGAAGCCGGCAAAGCGCAGTCCGACGAGAATTTCACCGAGCACAAGCCCGCTTTCGAGCTGAAATATCGCGACCTGGCTCCGGAAATCCTCCGCAAGACTCGTCCGATTCAGTCCGGATTCGCTTGCAGCGAATACAACGCCGACTGGTTCATCAACGATCTAGAGGAACCTTACACCACCCCTCACGACCAGCCTTTCCTTTGGATGGGCCGCCTGCGCATTACCGGTGGGCGGACCAACGTTTGGGGCCGCCTCAGCCTGCGCTACAGCGATTGGGATTTCAAGGCGGCTTCTCACGACGGCTATGGGGAAGATTGGCCGCTCGGATACAAAGATATCGAGCCGTATTACGATCTTGTCGAAAAATACGTTGGGATTTCTGGAAGCGCGGAGGGCCTCGATTTTCTTCCCGACGGTCGATTCCAGCCGCCGGTTCCGCTCACCTGCCAGGAGACCCTCTTCCGCGACCGCGTGCGTGAGAAGCTCGGCCGCGTGGTCATGCCCGCGAGGGTCGCAAATCTGACCCAGCCACTGCACGGTCGTGGCCCTTGCCACTTCTGCGGTCCCTGCGAACGTGGCTGCATGACTCATTCCTACTTTAACTCGGCGTTCACGACCGTCGCCGATGCTCTAGCGTCTGGAAATTGCACGCTCATTTCGAACGCTATGGTTTTCAAAGTCCTCATGGATCCGGACCACAACCGTGCGCGGGGCGCTCTTTACATCGATCGAAATACACGGCAGGCCAAGGAAGTTTATTCCCGCGTGGTCATTCTTTGTGCGCAAGCGCAGGAGTCGGTCCGTATTCTGCTCAACTCGGCGACGCGCGAATACCCGAAGGGGCTCGCGAATTCGAGTGCCGTGCTCGGGCATTACCTCACCGCGCACGTTCGCAGTGGCGGGGGCAGCGGCGAATTTCCTTCCTTCGCGTCAAAGGCCGCCCCGGAAGGCGGCGGCCCGCACAAACCGATGGGCATCTACATCGCACGCTTCTGCAACCTACCCAACACACCCCCGTACAAGAAATTTCTCCGCGGTTATGGTTATGAAGGGGAGTCTCACACCGGCTTCCAGTGGGGCGCCCCCGGTTTTGGCGAGGCCTACAAGAAGGGTGTGCTCGAGCCGCGCACGACCATCGAAATCACAGGCTTTGGCGAAGTCCTGCCGCGCTGGGAAAATTTCGTCGAACTCGATTCGCACGTGAAAGACATCTACGGAATCCCGGTCCTCAAGATTCACATGTCCGACAACGAAAACGAGCGCGCCATGATCCAGGATATGGGCGACTCAGCCGGCGAAATGCTCGAGGCTGCCGGCGCAAAGAACATTCACACTTACGCGCATCCCTCCGCTCCGCGCTGGGCGCTGCACGAAGCCGGCATCGCCCGCATGGGTTCTGACCCGAAGAAATCCGTGCTCAATCAGTTTCAGCAAACCCACGATATCCAGAATCTTTTTGTCATGGACGCGTCCAGCTTTGCCGCGAATCCCTGTCAGAACCCCACACTCACGATCATGGCGCTCTGCGTCCGCTCCTGCGATTACCTCATATCGGAATTCAAGCGCAACACCTTCTGAAAAGCGCGGCGAAACTGCGTGCAGGCCAAAGCGCGGGTTGTCTTGAAATTCCTGAGGAAGCTTGCCTTCGAGAATGATCTATCGGATCGCTACTGGGGCCGCGTCTCGGTTTTCTTTGACGGTTGGGACTATCCCTTTTGCTTTACCGCCTCCTTCTTCGCCTGGTCCATCCAGCGTTCCAGCACAATCCGCGAGGCCTGGTCAAACTCTTGAAAGCCCACGCCCGCGCCCATATTCATTTGCGAGTATACGACTGTTGCTTTGGCCTGGAAAAAGTCTTCGCCCGCCGAGATCTTCACGAGCACTAAAGTTCCCGTTGGGAACGGGTTCATCATGTCCAGATAACAGCCGCCCATGCTCAGCTCGCTTACGCGCGAGGCGATGCGCACGTCGGCTCTCTGCTCGATCAGCTCCGCGCTTGCGATAAACGGATACCTCGGCCCACGGCGTCTTTCTTTGTACTCCACATTTGCCTCCGCTCGAAAACTGCAGTTTCGGCGCCCGTCCCCTTTTCCCAAGAGTACTGCGATTCGCACAGCCTCTTAGCAATCGTCGTACTTCAACGTTCACCAACGAGCAATAGCCCGCGCGCTGGAGGACCACGCCTGCTGTGCGACCTCCCTGAACAATGTCTTCCGGGGGCCAGGCAACCTCGTAGGTCCTTCCGTGATTCTGAGTGGGTAATCTGAACTCTCGCTAGCCGGGATGTGCCCATAGGTGCCTCGGCTGCATCGCAGGGCTTCCCGAATGAGGTGTGCTCATGAAAGTCCCGCACCGCCACCTGATCCTTCTCGCCATTTCAACTAGCCTTGTGTGCACGCGATACGCGTGGGCAAAGGCCCAACCCGCCTGGCAAGACACTTCCTCCAAGCGCCCCACTCTCAAAGAGCTCAAAAAGCGGCAGAAGCAGGTCTATAGAGAATTGAGCGGTGAGGACCGGCGCTGGCTGGAAAATGAGGTTCCGGACATTATTACCGAGGAGGAGCGCAGGGCGTTCCTGGAGCTCTCTACCAGTGAGGAACGAGAGCAGTTTATCGAACTTTTCTGGGACAGACGCAACCCCGACCTGGAATCATCCGTCAACTCGGCGAAGGAAGAGCATTATCGCCGCCTTGCTTATGCTGACGAACACTTCTCTTCCGGCATCGTTGGCAGGAAGACGGATCGCGGCCGTATCTACATCATCTGGGGTCCACCCGATGAAATCGACTCCCATCCCGCCGGGGGCACCTACGACCGTTCCCCGGAACAAGGGGGTGGTTCCTCAACGGCGTTTCCCTGGGAAGTGTGGCGCTATCGCCATTTGGATGGGGTTGGCGAAAACGTCGAAATCGAGTTTGTGGATCCCACCGGTACCGGCGAATATCACATTACGATGGACCCTTGTGAGAAGGACGCGCTCGCGCACGTCCCCGGTGCCGGGCCGAGCCTCTCGGAGTTACTGGGTCGCGCATCCAAAGCCGACCGCTTGACCAATAGCAGCGGCACCACTTGTCCCATGCCGCTCGGCGGAGTGAGTGCAAGCAACAACGGGTTTGAGAACTTGAACCGGTATTTCCGCGTTCAGCAACCTCCGCGACATTTCCGGGATCTTGAGGAGAAAGTAGCTTCTCGCATCGTCGCCAACCAACTGCCGTTCCAATACCGCGCAGACTTTCTTCGGGCGACTCCCAACACGGCCCTTGTCCCCATCACCGTCGAAGTGCGCAATCGCGATCTCAGTTTCCAAAGCAAACAAGGCTTGCGCTCCGCCGTTCTGGATCTCTACGGTCGCATCACCGATCCGGGTGGTCGCGTCGTCCGAACCTTTGAGGATCTCATTTCGCGCGATATCCCCGAATCGCTCTTCCAATCATCAAGGGATCTCTCCTCGATCTATCAAAAGTCCATTCCACTCCGATCCGGTCTCTACCGCCTGGACGTGGTCATCAAGGACGCGCAGAATGGCAATATCGGTACTTTGGCTGCGGCCCTCCGCGTTCCTCATTTTGAAGAAGGAAAGCTCGACGCAAGCTCGCTGATTCTCGCCGACCAAATCGAACCTGTTGCTTCCGCGCAAGTCGGCGTCGGCCAGTTTGTCCTCGGCTCGTACAAAGTCCGTCCGCGCCTGAGTCAAGAATTCTCGAGCTCCGACAGCCTCGGGATTTATCTGCAGCTCTACAACCTGAAGGTTGACGAAGCTACCCACAAAACGAAGGTCTCAGTCGCGTACCGCATCACCGAGGCGGAGGATCAAAAAGAGGTGTGGCGGGCGGTTGAAACCGCCGATCATCTTCATCAGGGCGGCGAGCAGCTCACTATTGAGCGTTTCATCCCTGCGAGTTCACTCGCTCCAGGGCGCTACGCGGTCGAAGTCACCGCCATCGACCTTCTCAGCGACCAAACCGTCATGCGTTCCACGGAATTCACCGTCAAGCCAGCGCGAGCAGGGGCCCTTGTACCGCTTCGGCCCTCTCTCTACTAGTTTCTCGCGCTATCATTGCGCAGATGAAAGATCGCTAGCAGGCTCATGAACTTGCCCCCAATTCAGCCGCAAGGCGATCCCACCGGATGGTTTGAAGTTCTCCACAGCGACGCCGGAGAAGGGAAGAGCGCTGTCCTTGGGCGGACTACCATCGCGCGCTTTTCCGCCTGCCGTGATTCGCTCGCTCCTCCTCAATGTATTGACGCTCCTCCACTCAGAAATGCCATCGTCGCCGCAACAAACTCATCCGTTTTCTCGATCGGAGGCACATGTCCGCACTTGTCGAAAGTGACTAGCTTCGCTCCAGCAATTCCCGCCGCGTAGCGTTCCCCCGCCGCAATTGGAAGTAGTTTGTCCTGCTTCCCCCACACCACCAGCGTCGGCGTTTTGATCTTTCCAATGCGGTCGTCCAACCTTTCCGTAGCGATCATCGGATTCCCCAGAAAACTCCGCACCGTGTACGCGTCATGCGCCGCCAGCTTGTCCGTGAAAATCTTCCGTAGCGCATCCTCGTTCAGCCAGCTCGTATCGTAAAACACGGCTTCCATCACCCCGCGCATCGTCGCCAGAGAACTTGGATTCAGATTCGGAATCGGCGTGTCCTGCTTCAACCCTGCCGCATCCACCAGCACCAGCCTCTCCATCGGAATCAAGCGCGCTCCGTCGGCTAACTCCACCGCGTACAGCGCGGAGATCCACCCACCCAGCGATTCGCCCACCAGGCTCACCTTCTCGACCTTCAACTGCCGCAAAAACTCATTCAGAAAGTCGACATACGTCTGCACGCTGTAGTCCAGTAGCGGTTTGTCCGATGTTCCAAACCCGATCTGGTCGGGCACGAGCAGTCGGTATTTCTGCGCCAGGGGCCCCAGCACCGGCAGCCAATCCTCCTTGCGACTCCCCAGCCCGTGTACCAACACGACTACCGGTCCCGAGCCGACATCCCAATAATGAATGGACTGCCCAAAGACCACGATGGTTTTGTCCGTCGGCTGCGTGGCAGTCTGGCCATTCAGCGGGGCCGCGTGTACCGCTGTGACGCCGGCCCCGAAAACAAACACCGCCAGCAGCAGGATCAACCGGGATGCGGCGTACCCGTACTCTTGCTCTCTCCGCATGTTCCCTCCGGCTACTTCCGCGCCCCTCTTTAACACATACATCGCCCGAAAAACCACTCCCGCACTGCTCGGAGAAAACATGCCGGAGCAAGGGCCTAGTGCCGGCCGTTTCGGTGCCCTAATCCCCACCCTTTGTCCCCTGATCGCTGGTTCGCAATTCTTGCTACATTGCGCTTCTGCGCGTGCGAACCATCCTCTTCCGCGTCGCGCTGTGTGCCGTCCTGCTCGGCAGCGCCCTCGGCCTCGCCGTCGGCTCCAACGAAAAGGAACCCGCGCCGCGCTTTTCCGCCACCACGACGACCCGCGAAAAGTTCACCAATCAGACCATCAAGGGCAAAGTAGCTCTGTTTGAATTCTGGACCACCTGGTGGGACGACTGCGCGAATGAAGCCGCTTTCGTCGACAAGATCGGCAAGGCACTCGCCACCAAGGTCTCATTCTTCTCGCTATCGCCGTCGGCGAATCCAAGAAAAGCGTCAAGAAATACCTCGAACAGCACCCGCGCGATTGCAAAATCGTGTTGATGGAAGACACCAACCTCGCGGCCATGTATCAGGCCACCGTCTATCCCATCTACGTGGTGATTAACCGCGACGGCTTCATCGCCGGAACGCAGCGCGGCGCCGGTGGCGCCGGCATCGAGTCTCCCGAGGATTCCGACTCGGACGCCGCTTTTCGGTAGGCCTGCGTTCAGCACCCGAACCGGGAACCAAAAGCAAAAAAACAAAAAAACGGAGGCGCTAGAACTGACGACTATCCGCTCGCGGGAGGATGATTTCCCCTGGTCCTTCGCCGCGCCGCCATCCGCCCTGCCAGTGACAGCAGCAACTCGCGTTCCTGTTCATTCATCTTCGACAGGAATTGCCGCAGCCGCTTGAGGTCGTGCGAGTCACGTCCGGAATTTCCCCACAACTCCCGATTATGATTGCCGGAAAGTTTCAGCGGCTTGGGCGGCTCTTCGCCGTCGTAGAGAATCTGGTAAAGCGGAATCTTCAGAGCGCTGGCCCATTTTTCCAGGGTTTCCACGCCCGGAATCGTGTGCCCGTTCTCCACACGGGATACGTAAGGCTGCACCAGCCCCGTGGCCTCCGCGATTTCCATCTGACTCATCTTTTTTGCTTCACGAATTTCCCTTAACTTCTGGCCGATGAGCATACCCGCAGCCTACAACATGCCGGCATCGGTAGTAAATTAGGTATCTACCGTCAAAGCTACTCGTTCCCTGACGAACCTGCCCCTGCTAGCTTGCGCCCGGGGGGCCACCGGCTAGGCACCCGGCGTCTCAACCGTCGGAGAGGCTGCGGCGTCCCGCACTGGCGGGCCAGTCCAGGTCACGAGTGCCGGGACCGCAAGGAAACCTGAGCCGTTTCATTTTCATGTGTTCCCTCGAACCCCTGATCTCCGCTCTCCGCTTCCTCACTTCGGCTTGTCGCCTTCCACTGGTGCGGTCGTCGGCTTCGCTTCAGGATTTACCGAGAGGTTTACCTTCGCCCCGGCTCGGATCAGTTCCGTCTCGCCGGGGCCCTGGAAGAACGTGAATCCCGGACGTCCCTTCCAAGCCTGAGGCCCGCCCAACCGGATCCCGTGCTCGAGCGTCACGTCGTGGATTCGCGTGACCAGGGCTTCATATTCCTTCTCGCCCTGCCGATGCCCGGAAAAATTTCCCAGATCGGTGCTCGCCGCGAAAATCACATCGATCCCCGGAACAGACGCAATCTTTTCCGCGTTTTCCACGCCGATAGGCGTCTCAATCATAATCACCACCGCCATATTGACATTGGCGATCTGACGATAGTCGCTGCCCCACAGCGCGCCGTATTGCCCGTTGCCCTGGCTGCGCCGTCCTTCAGGCGGATATTTGGACCACTTTACGGCGGCCTGCGCCTTCTCCACGGTGTCCACGGTAGGAACGATGATTCCTACCGCCCCGATGTCGGTCGCTTTCTGGATATCGCTCTCCGTCGCGTCCGGCACGCGAATAAAGGGCATCGCCGCGGCCCCCCGGCAGGCCCAAATCATTTTGGCCACGTCCCCGTAGGTCAGGGGGCTGTGCTGCATCTCGATCCACAGAAAATCGTATCCGGCGTTGGCCATCGCGCAATAAATGTTGGGGTCGGGAGAGAAAACCGTGGCGCCAACAATCGTCTTGCCTTCACGCAGTTTCTGCTTCGCGGTGTTGAAAATCCGCAACGGCTGCTGCATTTGCGCTTCTCCCAGTGCCATCGAGCATAAAAGCGCAGCGCAGGACATGGCCATAGAAATCGTAGCGCATGAGGAATACCGTTTTGCCATCGGCTTGCTCCTTGGGCATTTCTTTCGGCGGAAGCACCGGTCGCGGTCCGGCCGAATGATACTACTCCGTGTACTGGCTGGTGTCTCACCTCAGGGAATAGCACACAAAAATGTATAAATCCGCCGAGCCTAAGGAGTGGACAGGGAGCTTAACCTGTGATTCAATCCTGCGTGTCGGGGCCCGTTCATTTCAGGTCGCTATTAACCATGTCCCAGCAATTCGACATCTGCAAAATGGAGAACGACGGCAACCCCCGCTTGATCGAAGGAGCGGGCGATCTGGAACGCGCCAGAACCCGCGTGAAGAAGCTCGCGGCATTTTCGCCCGGTGAATACATCATCGTCAACCGACTGACGGGCGAAAGGATTTCGATCAAATCGCCGGTGAAGCAGATCGTGTTTCAGATCGGCTACGACGAAAAAGACCTGAACTCCAGGGCCGAACTCTTTCGACGCTGCGGCCATCAAGTCATGTCGGTCGCGGACAACGAAGCGGCAAAGCGGGTTCTGACCTCGATTCAAAATGTCGATGTTTTTGTCGTCGGCCACACGGCGCCCGAAGAAACGAGAAGGGAAATGGTCGATTGGCTGAAGGCGAATTTTCCGAGGGTAAAAGTTGTTGCGCTGATTCCGTCGGCCAGTCGTCAGTTGCCGAGCGCCGATTTCAACATCGTGCTGAACGATTGGGATGAGTGGCTTTCCCTCCTCGCCGCCGCCACCAGTTGAACCCCCGCCGAGGCTCGGATCCGAGATGGGCGCCTGCTTAACGTGAATTGTTTCTGCTAAGGGATTCCTCGGTTGGGTCCAAGGCCCCGCGCAACTCGGCAAGGCCTATCTCCGAAACCATTTCCGCGGCCGTCTCGTTGCGGAGGGCCGGGCCAAGGCGCCTAGCACTTGGTTCAAGTCCTGCAGAATCAGCGCGTAAGCGAGAATCAGGATAGCGCTAGATCTCGCGCATCTCGAAAGGCGGGCGCGAAAGCGCCACGTCGTTGCGGGCAGAGAGCTACCTTTTCCTTGTTCCTTCGAGTGTCAGAAGCTTGCCCTAAGCCCGAGCCGACGCGTCGTCCATCGCGAGGCCAATCTTGCCTATTTTTCGTCCCATTGCACTCGCCGTCGCGCGGTGCCAGAATGTAACCTGTTTGATAGGTCTAACTACTGGGAAACAAAGCTGCTTCCTTCGGTGTCTAAAGAAGGCAGGGCGGACAGCGGGTTCGGCAAGGTCGACGCCGGGCCCGGCAAGCGGTCGGTTTCCAGGGTAGGCCGCAGTATCGGGCCCGGGAATGCACGGTGACCCGAGCTTGCATGTCGAAGGCATGTTGAGCGAGAGGCTGCTCCAGCAGTTTCGGGTCGGAAAGGCCGGCAGTGTCCGATTGGGCTAGTGCCCTAAGTTGGGGCGGCGGCGAAGCCGAACTCGTCCACGAACTCCAGGCGGGATCGGAGACGGCATTCGACTGGCTTGTCACCCACTATCATGCGCCGGTATACAACCTGATCCTCGGCATGCTCGGCGACGCCTCAGACGCGGCGGACGGCACACAGGAAGTTTTCCTGAAGGCCTTTCGCGGCATCCGCAAGTTCCGCCAAGGCAGTTCGCTCAAAACCTGGCTCTATCGCATCGCCATTCGCGAAGCGCTGAACCAGAAGCGCTGGTTCAAGCGCCACCTCCAGAAAAATGTTTCGATCGATGCGGAGCCGGAGGAAGGGCAGGCGCGTTTCGAGATTGCGGACGTATGCGGCACGCCCTTCGAGCAGCTCGCCGCGCACGAAATCCAGGATGCCGTCGAGGGCGCGCTGCAGCAGGTGCCGGAGGCGTTTCGCAGCGCGGTGATTTTGCGCGACTTGGAAGGCTTAAGTTACGAGGAGGTCGCGGAAGTTTTGGAGTGCAGCGTCGGCACCGTCAAGTCGCGGATCTTGCGCGGGCGCCGCGCGCTGAAGGAAATTCTCGAACCCATGTTGCAGGAGCGCAATGCGGAACCAAAGGCGGTAAGGACGAGTAGGCCGGAAACTCCGCTGACTCATGTTGCGAGAAACGTTCAAGCCTTTGTTTGCGAAACAGTGGTGATGCCGCAGCCGTCGCCCTACAACGATGCCTCTTCGGCTGGGCGGCGTATTTCGGTTGCCTCGCAAGACACGGCCCAGCGGGCGAACCCCGCGGGAGAGGGGCTCTCATGAAGTGCACGACGGTACGAAACAATCTGGCTGGTTATCTGGATGGGGCCCTGATTGGCGAAGGGCGCGTGAAGGCACGCGCGGCCGTCAGCGAGCACTTGAAGGTTTGCAGCGGCTGCCGCGAGGAATTGCAACGGTTCCGCAAGCTGGCAGTGATGCTCTCGCGCATGCCAAAAAATGTTCCGCCCGCGGATCTCGCGGTGCGCATCAAGGTGGCCGCGGCGCAGGCGCAGCAATCGCGGGATTGGGCAAACCGCTTCCGGCAGTTCCGGCAGCATGCAGGAATCATTCTGGATAACGTGTTTCGCCCGCTGACGGTTCCGGCGACCGGCGGATTGTTTTCCGCGGTACTGATCTTTGCGCTGGTGTTTCAGATGATTGTTCCGGGGATCACCGTGAGCGCTGTCGAAAACGATGTGCCCATCAACCTGATGCGCCCGGCGAAGCTGGTTTCGCTTTCCGATTACCCGGAATCGTGGGCGCCCGAAAAGCATGACACGGAACTCTCCCTGCCGCACGGGCTTCTAGTGGACGTAACGGTGGACGCTCAAGGTCACATGACCGATTATCAGATTCTCTCCGGTCCCACGAGCCTGGAACTGCGTCACCAGTTGGATCAGATGCTGCTCTTCTCGCGCTTCAGGCCGATGCTCAGCTTCGGCCGGCCAACCGCCGGAGGGCACGTGGTGCTGAGCTTCAGCGCCGTTCGCGTGCGCGGGTAGATTCCCGGCGACATGAAAAAGTTTGCGCCCGCACTGGTTGCCGCGGATGCATTCGGGTGCGTGAAGAAATTCGTCGCGTGTTTCGCCTCAATTTCCTTGGCTTTCGTTCCCGCATCGCGCAGTGCGCAAACGCAGCCGCTCGAGCCAAACGACTCCGAGCGCGAGCTGTTTGACCTGCTCAATCACGAGCGCACCGCAAATCATCTTCCCGAAGTGAAACGCGACGACGCGCTGTTCAAAGCGGCGCGGAAGCATGCGTTGCTCATGCTCGACCTCAACACTCTCGAGCATCAGCTCCCCGGCGAGCCTGGACTCGAGGAACGGCTCACCAGCGCCGGCGCGCGGTTCACCTACATTGCCGAGAACATTGCCATCGGGAAAGATCCGGCGACGATGCATTCCGGATGGATGCATTCGCCCGGTCATCGCTCGAACATTCTCAGCCCGCGCGTAACGGCGGTAGGCATCGCGGTGGTGCGCGGAACGGACGGGCTTTTTGCCGTCGAAGATTTCTCGCAGTCCTTTGGCGACGTGAGTTTGGAGCAACAGGAAAAGCAGGTGGCTTCGCTGCTGAGCGCGAAAGGCTTGCGCGTCGCCGGGACGGCGGAGGACGCGCGAAGGGCTTGCCATGGGCTTGTGGGATTGCCGGGTTCGCGGTCAGGGACGGTGATTCGCTTCGAGACGGGGGATCTGGGCGAATTTCCGCCGGCATTGGAGAAACAGATTCGGAGCGAGCCGTACCGCAACGTCACGGTGGGAGCCTGCCGCACGCGCGAGGGGCCGGGTTTTGCGCGCTACAAAATCGCGCTGGTATTCTTCTGATCGCGGGAAACCGGCAAATGGAACATCGAAAATGGGAAGGACTGTCTTGGCGCGCGCAAAATGCCCGGCACAAACCCGATTTCTGTCGCACCGCGACAGGGAAATGGCGCGAAAAAAGAAATAGTTGAAAATGCAAGAAAGGCGGAATAGACTGTGAGCTCCATGATCACGCAACTCACCAACCGCTATTGCTGGTATCGATTTACGTGGCATCCATCGGGATGGCGGGGGGCGATTCTCTAAGCAAAATCAGCGAAAAAGGATTTTCAGCCCACTCGCCAGCCGAGTGGTTTTTTTATTTTTGGGCGAGAAATTCTCGGGCGCGGAGGGGGCGGAGAAGTTGGGCGAGCGAGACGAGCTGGAAGCAATGGGCAGGAAGGGTTTGCAACAAATCGCGGACGGCAACCCGTTGAGAGGACCAGAGAAATGATTATTTCCATGAAACTACGTGCGACGCGGGAAGAGATCGACGAAGTCTGTGAACAGGTAAAGCAGTTCGGCTACAAAGTGCACTCGATCGAAGGGGAGGAGCGCGTCGTCATCGGCGTGGTGGGCGTAGGTGACGTGACGGCGTGCATGGAATCGATCGAAGCGATGCCGCAGGTGGACAATGTGGTGCGCATTTCGGCGCCGTATAAGTTTGTGAGCCGAGAATTCCGCAAGGAGAAGACGCGGATCAAGGTGAACGGCACGGAAATCGGCGGCGACGAATTTGTGGTGATGGCCGGGCCCTGCTCGGTGGAATCGGAAAAGCAGATCATGCAGGCGGCGGAAGCCGTGGCGAAGGCGGGAGCGAAACTGCTGCGCGGAGGCGCTTTCAAGCCGCGAACATCGCCATACGATTTTCAAGGCATGGAAGAAGAGGGATTGAAATTGCTCGAGAAAGCGAAGCGGGCGACGGGGTTGGCGATTATTACGGAAGTGATGAGCGAGCGCGGCGTGGACCTGGTGGCGCAATACGCCGACGTGATGCAGGTGGGCGCGCGGAACATGCAGAATTTCATGCTGCTCAAAGCGCTGGGAAAATGCGGGCGGCCGGTGCTGCTGAAGCGGGGGTTGAGCAGCACGGTGAAGGAGTTGCTGATGTCCGCGGAATACATCACCGCCCACGGGAATCCGGATGTGATCTTGTGCGAGAGGGGAATTCGGACATTCGAAACGGCGACGCGAAACACTTGCGACATCGCCGCAATTCCGGTGCTGAACGAGTTGACGCACCTGCCGGTGATTTTGGATCCGAGCCACGCGACGGGGAAGCGCAGCCTGGTGCCGGCAGTTTCGCGCGCGGGCGTGGCGATTGGCGCGGATGGCTTGATCGTTGAGGTGCACCCCGCTCCAGAGAAAGCTATGAGCGACGGCGCGCAGTCGCTCGACCTGGCGCAGTTCCAGAAAATGATGCGCGAATTGCAGCCTTATCTCGAACTGTGGAGAGAGTCGAGAAAGACTCAAGAAGCTGCGCTGTCGGCAGGCCGCTGAGTTCAGCAAACCGTTTGCGGGGAGCCACCCAACCACGGCTGGTTCGGCTACGAAGCGGTAGCAGTCGGCGGAATACCGGGGGACTTGCTGGAACTCGAGGTTGGAAAAAGAGAGCGGAGACCGAGGGCGGCGAGGACAACGATTTCGGGATCAATGACGTGGCGGTGGCGAATGGTCGGATGCGTGATATAGAAGATCAAAGGATAAATCAACAAGACCAACAGATAAGGTAGGACGGCCTCGCGAGACGCGGGAGAAGCTTCCCTAAGAAGAGAGCCAGAATTGCGCCGGGAGCGCCAGAGGCCAAGGAGCATGGCCAGTGTGAGCGAGGAAGTCAGATAGACATTGGCGAAACCGTGAAACTCGTCCAGCAGGTTGGACGGATCAAGATTCCAGTAGCCCGTCCAGACGTACAAGAATCTTCGCACGCATTGAACCAAATACAAGCCTGGATGGAGGGCAAGGAAATCAAGGGCTTTGCGGCGCTTCTCTCGCATGTAGGGAATTTCGCCGAGCTTGGCGAATAAGGCCCCTTCGTCGGGATTGATCGTGGGATGCCTGTCGATGTCCACCCAGCTTGTTGTGTTACCGTCGTTGCCATCCCAGAATTCGAGCCAAAAGTTGTCGCGGAGGGGCACAAGGGCGTGAAAGGCGCGATAGTTGCGGAACTGCCAGGGGAGAAGCGTAATAATAAGTCCGGCCGCGACGAGGAGAGCCGGCGAGAGCCAGCGCCAGTGATCCCGCAAAAGCACAGAGGTTGGCGACATTTGCGGCGTTCGCGAAATTTGCCACAGGGGAAAGATGGCCCAGGCCGCGAGCACCGAGCAAACCGTGAGCGCCGAGGCATTGGTTAGCACGGTGAATCCGCCGAGCAGGCCAAAGCCGAGCCAGCTCCATAAAGAGCTTGGCTTCTCTCTGAGCTTCAAGGCGCAGAGAAACAGCGTTGCCACGAGCAGTGCGCCGAGGCACGTGTCCCAAACAAAGCCGCCGGGAATATAGACGAAATAGGGATAAAGCGCCCAAATCCAGCAGGCGGTGACCGCCACGCTGCGGCCGAAGCTGCGCTTCGCCATGTAAAACAGCGGGTAGCAAACCAAAGCTGAGAATAAAGAGTTGCAGCTCAGAATAACCAGAGCCGAGGTTTTCGTGTAGACGCCCCAAAGCTTGAAAACGCCAGCGAGAAGGTAGGGGTAAACCGGAGTCAGCCAGGCGGTCGGGCCGGATGGGACACTGATTGGATTGCCGAAACCGCGGCCTTCGACGATCGAGCGGGCGATGCGGCCGGTCTCGAAGCCAAATAGAAGATGGTCTTGATAATCGTTCCATGTGCTGTTGTAGAACAGACGGACACCGAGGAGTCGCAAGGCAAGGGCGACAAAAAAGATCGCGAGTGGCGATTGCCACAGATGCCTTTTCTCCGTCGCTTTGGGCATGAGCGGGCGGCGCCGGTTGCCGGTGAACCTGTGCCGGCAAGAGACGACCAGGGGGATTCTACTTCAATTGCGTAGCGGCCTGTCGGCGTTGTTTTCGTTGCAGTTGCCAGACAAATGGCGATGGCGCAAGGTTCACAAGCGCCAAAGGCCGATGGATTGGTTCCCGGCAAATGGTGCCCACAACATGTGAATGGCTTCGCGGCATGCCCGTGCCGTGCCCTTCGCGGCTTCGACGCCAGGTATCCGCCGTGAGGCCGCACCTGCGGGTCTCGGGCGGGATCGTTGCGAAACCGACCCCTCTACTGCGACTCGACTACCCGAAGGGCGGGCCAAAAGACGAGCAAAGTTTGTTGGCGCGTGCCAAGGATCGAGAACTCTGGTCCCCAGTCCTGTGCCTG
>Ga0182036_10000523_pt1 | contig 17242 bp, 12 predicted proteins | sample sta12Cox44000080_FD_125966 | JGI IMG/M metagenome (GOLD analysis project Ga0182036, IMG submission 125966) | Lab enrichment of tropical soil microbial communities from Luquillo Experimental Forest, Puerto Rico - statoxic.12C.oxic.44.000.080 | ecosystem: Environmental > Terrestrial > Soil >...
AAGAACCGCTACATCGCGCACATCAATCCGCAAGGAGCCGGGTACACGCCGAGCGAGCTGGAGGCGGTCTACCGCACGATTGAACAGCGCTTTCACGAATTGGCAGGCATCAGCAAAGTAGGGATTTGCAACTACACGCCCATGGAGGAAAACAACTGGAGCAACGGGGTGCGGGTACAGGGGCAGCCGTACACCGATAAAGGCGCTTCCTTCATCAAAGCCAACCCCGAATACTTCGACTCCGTAGGCACGCACGTGCTTATGGGCCGTGGAATCGGGCCACAGGATGTGTCGGCAGCGCACACGATCGCCGTCGTCAACCAAACGTTCGTGAAAGATTTCTTCCCCAAGGGAGAAAATCCAATTGGCCGCCACTTCGGCTCGCCGGCTCCTCCCGAGGCCAGCGGAGATTACGAGATTGTCGGCGTGGTGGAAGACACGGTGTATACCACTGTGCGGTGGAAAGACCACCGCATGTATTTTGTCCCGATTACTCAGCGGCCTCCCAGCGCCAAAAGTCCGATCGAGCAGGACCTTAGTCTGTATGCCGGAGCGCTCGTGCTGGAAACTCAGTGGCCCATCAACAATATGGAACAGCTAACCAGGAAAACGCTGGCGGAGATCAATCCCAATTTGGCTCTCGTTAAATTCCAGACCTTTGACCAACAGATCGCCGACCGCTTCAACCATGACCGCCTGATCGCTCAAGTGACGGCAATGTTTGGCTGTTTGGCGCTGCTCCTCGCAACGATCGGCCTTTACGGTGTCACCGCTTATACCGTGGCCCGGCGCACTTCGGAAATCGGAATCCGGATGGCCTTGGGCGCGAGACCTGTCGGTGTCATTGCCATGGTGATGCGGGGTGCCATGGGCCAAACGATCCTTGGATTGGCCCTCGGGACTCCGGGAGCGCTGCTGTGCGCGCGAATTGCGCAGAACCAGCTCTATGAGATCAAAAGCGTAAACCTTGCGGTGATGCTGATCGCCATTTTGGTCTTGGCTCTGGCCTCCTTGCTGGCGGGCGTCATCCCGGCCAGGATCGCCGCAGCCACAGAACCCGCGCAGACGCTAAGGGCCGAGTAGTTCGCTTCTTTCGCGATGTCTAAATGTATCGCGCGCCTACCTGTTCTTGCGCGAATGACGAGCAACCCGTAAATTGAGGCGGCCTCCAGCATGGAACACGGGCTCAACTTCCGGGTTTGCCGACCGTCCTCCGATCAAAGCTGACAGGTTACCTGCTTATACAACGCCCTGTCGCCAAGCGACGCGGGCTGATAACAACCCACTTCAACCCACGTCTAAACCCACAGCAATAGGTTAGTCCCGGCTCGCCCCCTCTCAGACTTCTTTAACGAGGTGTCCTAGATGTCGAGTTTCATCGAAGAGGTCTTGCAGGCGTTGCGTTATTCGGTGCGGCAATTGCGGAAGACTCCGGGCTTCACTGCCGTCGTTACAGTAACGCTTGCGCTTGGAATTGGGACGAACACGGCCGTATTCAGTGTGATGGACGCGGTCTTGTTGCGCTCGTTGCCGGTACGCAATCCGCAGGAGTTGGTCTACCTGCACACGTCGGATTTTGTCCGGGTTGGCAAACGGGATACGGCGACACCTCGATGCGCATGCAGGTAGGCGCTCCGACCTGAGAAGCGCGTCTTTGCCGGTCTGATGGCCTGGGTCCCGCTTTCGACTACCGGAGGGGTCCCGGCCCGTTTCGGAACCGAGCCCGAGGAGATCAAGGCTGACATGGTGAGCGGCAACTTCTTTTCGGGATTGGGAGTGCCGTCGGTGCGCGGACGCACGTTCAATCTGGAAGACGAGCAGAAACACACACAGGTCGCGATCCTGAGCTATGACTACTGGACACGGCGCTTCGCCCGCGATCCTGCTGTCGTCGGCCAAACGTTTTTCATCAAGGGGGTGCCGTTTGCCATCGTCGGTGTTGCAGCACCGAACTTCGTGGGGCTGGATCGCGGCAGCTCGACGGATGTGTGGGTTCCATTTCAGATCAGCGAGGACATCAAGCCTTGGGGTGTTTCGCGAGGACGAACCGCGTATAACAATCAAACAAATCTTTACGGATCGAAGTGGTGGTTCCTGCTGACGATTGGCAGGCTGCAGCCCGGAATCATACCGAAGCAGGCGCTCGCCTATCTTACGCCGATTTTCCAGCGTGCCGCGATTGACGGACTGAGCGCCGAAGACATCGCCCGACACGACAAGCCGCCGGTCCTGACGTTTACCGATACCTACGGCATGGAAGGCATGCGCAGCGCATTTGAACAACCATTGCGTGTGCTGATGGGAATGGTGGCGCTGGTCCTGGTGATCGCCGTAGGGAACGTCGCCATGCTGGTAGTGGCGCGCAATGCGACGCGCCAGCGCGAGTTCAGCTTACGCATAGCCTTGGGCGGAAGCCAAATGCGGATCTTCGTGCAGTTGGTGGCTGAGAGCACCCTGCTGGTGGCGAGCAGCGCGGCGTTAGGATGGCTTTTCGCGATCTGGGCGACGAAGGCGCTGGCACGCTGGTCGCTGCTGGATCGCAGCCTGGCGCCAAACACGAGCGTGCTGATCTTTACACTTACAGTGTCGGTGCTAGTAGTGTTGGTGTTTGGACTGGCTCCGTTGCGCAGCGCCGTCCGCGTGCCTATCGGCTTGGCGCTGAAGACCTCGAACGCGACCGCCTACCAAGACCGTTCCGGTAACCGCGGCGGACAACAGGTAGTCGCACTGCAGATGTCGATGTGCCTGGTGCTTCTGGTTGGCGCCGGGCTACTAGTACAGACCTTGCGGAATCTCGAAAATCTCAATTTGGGAATGCGCGCGGGGGGATTGCTGGTCTTTGGGCTGACTCCACAGCAGGAGATACATAACGATGCCGAGGCCGAACGCTTTTACCAGGCGTTGCTCACGCGGTTGCGCACGGTCCCCGGAGTGAAATCCACGACAGTGATGCGTCAGCGGCTGGGCCAGGGATGGAGCAGCAACACCGACGCGTACGTCGGTGGACAACGGCCAAAAGTCAATGGTTGGGCGCCGATGCGTTGGAACGCGGTCGGACCTGAGTTTCTGCACGTCCTTGGAACTCCCATACTCCTGGGCCGCGACTTCAACGACGCTGATACGAGCTCCTCGCCTAATGTGGTAATCGTCAACGAGGCGTTCTGCAAGCGCTATCTGCCGGATACGACGGCGATCGGTCACCTGGTCTCGTTCGATGACAGGGCGGACGCCAAGCGGTACACAATCGTCGGAGTAGCGGCCGACAGCAAATACACGGAAGTGCGCGAGGAAAAGCGTCCGATGGCTTACTTCCCGTACACACAGGTGCCTGGCATTCTTTCGATGCAGGTTGAATTGCGCACCGCAGGCGATCCGAATGCGCTGCTGCAGGAGGTGAGGCACGTGATGAACCAGTTCGCTCCCAATCTCGCCCTTCTGCAGCCGAAAACTCAGGAGGAACAGTTCTCCGAGTCGCTGGCACAGGACAGGTTGTTCGCGCGGCTGGCGACGTTCTTTGGTCTGCTCGCGGTTGTGCTCGTTGCGACCGGTCTCTACGCCACACTCGCATGCAAAGTCGTGCGTCGTACGGCGGAGATCGGGGTCCGCATGGCCGTGGGAGCTCAGAGGGAGCAGGTGCTCTGGATGATCATCCGCGAAAGCCTAGTGGTGTGTGCGCTGGGTACGCTCTTGGGCCTACCCGCGGCACTCGCCGGGGCTCGTTTGCTCAAAGCAATTCTTTTCGGATTGCAACCAGGCGATCCGCTGACCTTGGTCGTCGGGCTAGTGGGAATGGCGTTGGTGACCATTGCCGCCAGCATTGGGCCTGCGTACCGCGCGTCATCTCTCGATCCGATGCTAGCACTGCGATGTGAATGAAAGCTGGCGATAAAGAATAAACGCTGAAGATCGTTGCAGAATGGCCATTGGTGTCCATCCAGATCCTTAGCCGCGTACTGATGTTCCTCATACTCGGTCTCATGCGGCTCCTCCAGAATCCTCGCCCCCAGGCTTTCGCACGCGCGTAGTGCGCATCCACGACGGTCTATCTGTCAAGGTAGTACTCGACGGTAGTGACGACGCGGACGGTTTTTCGCAAGCTGGTGTCGGCAGAAGCAACGCCAGCGTATTCGCCTGGTTCGCTGGTGTCACTGCCCTGATCGGCAGAAAGAATGGCAAAAACGCCTTGATTGGCCTGGCGAATGCCACCAACTTTGGCGCCGGAATCGGCGGCGAAGCGGCCAGCGGCTGCGCGAGCGTTGCGCGTGGCCTCGGTGATCATGTCGGGCTTGATGGAATTGAGCCCAGCGAATTTGTAGGTGATGCCCTGGCCCTGTCCGGGATTGCTATTGAGCACGATACCTTTTTGCACGAGCTGCATGGTTTTTTGTGCAGCGGCAGCCACTTGCTCGACACGAGAAGTGCGTACGGTGATCTGCTGCTCGATGATGTAGCGATGCGGAGCCCGCTGACCGCCACCAAATTCGTTGGCCTGCGTATCCACCACGCGGACCACGCCGAGCTCAATTTCGGACGGTTGGATGCCTTGCTGGGTGAGAAATTGCTGGATGGTATTTTTGTCAGATTCGGTTCGGGCATAGACGGAGGCAAGATCGTCGCCGGCTTCCTTGGAGCTGATGGGCCAAATGGCAAGATCCGATTTCACTTGGCGTTCGACGAGGCCTTTGACGGTGACATAGCGATCGCTGAGACGCGTAGCTTTGACTTGGGCGCCGAGAATCCATGCGCCAAATACGATTCCGAGCCCGAGAAAGAGACCGAGCGGAGCAGTACTGCCGTTGGATAGTTTGTTGTCGTTCATTTTTGTTAGGAAATTCGCGACCTCACTCGCCGCTGTGGGTGGCGAACTGTACGGCAAGTATAGCGCACGCGGCAGTGAGTGCGGCGCGGCCAATCGGGATTGGGGGTGCGATCGGTCGTCCTCCAAGACTCTGCAGCACCGAAGGCGTCTGACAGTCACCGAAATACCCGAGCCACCCCCGCAGGTAGGTCGCGATCTCCCTGACCATCTGCGCAAGGCTGATGCCACAGGTTCGGCGACTTTGCTTCCGCGTGTGCATCATGTTCAGCTCAAGTCAATGGACCTCGTGGCAGTGTAGCGCGCTATCGCTACTCTGCACAGCTTCCGCTTCCTCGGGCTGGTGTTTATCGTCCCAGGGGTCGTCGGCCCCAATCTGCCCCCTGCCTTCGCCACTTTCGCCGCCAACTGGGACCTGGCAACCCGGGCACTGGCCATTTTTTCCCGGAGGACCTGAAATCGGGGCGACGGGTTAGCGCCACCAGGATGAGTAACGAGGAAACCGCAAGTTGGGACCTGGTTGCAGCCTCGAGCTGACCAACGAACTGGAATCGTTTTTCGCTGCCGACTATCATCGAGAAGTAACTTGTGAGCTGGTCGTGCTGAGAGGGAGTTGTCGTAGTGGACCCGTTTCGGATTCATGTCGCAGACGCGGTGCTCGACGATCTGCTGGCACGGTTGCGCCATACAAGATGGCCCGACCAGGTACCGGGCATTGGCTGGGGCCAAGGCACTGAGTTGGACTGGTTGCGGCGCCTCGTGTCCTACTGGGCCAGTGAGTTCGACTGGCGTGCTTGGGAGCGCAAGCTCAACGCGCTTAACCAATTCACTTGGGAAGGCATCCACTTCGTGCACCAACGCGCCGCGTCCGGCCGTGGTGTGCCGCTCATCCTGACGCACGGGTGGCCGAGCAGTTTCCTCGATTACGTGGACATGCTGCCGATGCTCGAGGACTTCGACGTAGTCGTGCCCTCCCTACCGGGGTATGGATTCTCGCCACGCCCACCCCAGGTCGGCATCAACTACCGCTACGTCTCGGAGCGCTGGCACCGGCTCATGACCGAACTCGGGTATTCCCGCTATGGAGCGGGCGGCAATGACTTTGGTTCCGGGGTGTCGACGTTGCTTGCAGTGGACCATCCCGAGTCAGTGATGGGCATCCACCTCACCACGCTCGAGTCGGACTTAACCCCCAAGGTGGACAACTCTGAACTATCCGATATGGAGCGTTCGTACCTCGCAGTGAGCCGGGGTTGGGACGTGACGGAGCGGGGCTACAGCGCGATCCAGTCCACCAAGCCGCAGACCGTCGGCTATGGACTGAACGACTCCCCGGCGGGACTGGCCGCATACCTCGGCGAGAAGTGGCACTCGTGGAGCGGCGTCACGCCGCCCGACGATTTCCTTTGCGCTACCCTCACTCTGTACTGGGTCACGCAGACCATCACCTCGTCGATGCGCGACTATTGGGACAATCGCTGGTACCCGGTCGATCCCACGTACGTCGGTACGCCCACGGCGTTCGCGGTCTTCGCGCACCAGACCGTTCCCGAGGGCGAGCCGCCGCGCTCGTATGTCGAGCGGGTGTACAACATCCAGCGCTGGACAGTGTTTCCTCGCGGCGGGCACTTTGCCCCAGTTGAGGAACCGGCGGCGACCGCAGGGGACCTGACCGCTTTCTTCGGTGATCTAAGCTCGGGCAATAGAACCCTCGGATGAATGCCGCATTTTGGTTGACACTGAAATCGCGCTCTCTGGCATTCTGTACACGAATCTCGTGCCAAGCAATGTACTCCTGTGTCTCGCCAGAACGTCGTACACCTGCGAAATGAATGACTTAGGGTAGTCGATTCCTGTCCGCTTTGCTTATGCGACCGAGTGGTCGCTTCCCGCATCTTACAACACAGAGAAGAGACCGTACGGTCTCACGTGGTGCCAAGGAGACGGCACGGACATGAGCACAGCGACAGCCGCCCTACCCGCCTGGTCCGCCTTCGCCAAGCGGGAGGCCATCAATCCCTGGATCATTGCTGTCACGGTCACGCTTGCGACGTTCATGGAGCTACTCGACACCGCGATTGCCAATGTTTCGTTACCGCATATCGCCGGTGGGCTCGCCGTCAGCTACGACGAAAGCACCTGGGTGTTGACGAGTTATTTGGTATCGAATGCCATCGTTCTTCCGCTCTCGGCGTGGTTGAGCCGCGTCTTTGGACGCAAACGCTACTACATGCTTTGCGTCGTCCTCTTTACCCTAAGTTCTCTGCTGTGTGGCCTCGCTCCTTCACTCGGTTTGCTCATCTTCTTTCGGGTTTTGCAGGGTGTCGGGGGAGGCGGGCTGGCTCCGGTTGAACAGGCCATTCTTGTCGACACGTTTCCCCCTGCGAAGCGCCCGGCAGCCTTCGCTCTCTACAGCATGGCCATCGTCACGGCTCCGGTCATCGGCCCGCCGCTCGGCGGATGGATTACGGATAGCTGGAGCTGGCGTTGGATCTTCTTTATAAACATACCAATTGGGATCGTCTCTCTAATTTTGACGAAGAGGGTCGTCTCCGACCCGCCGGAATTCACTCGGGAGGTCGAAGCTGCGCGCAAGGACGGTAGGCTCCGGATCGACGGCCTCGGAATTTTTCTCGTCGCGCTCGGCTTTGCGTGTCTTGAGGTGGTCCTCGATCGCGGGCAGACCTTGGACTGGCTCGAAAGCCGCTTCATCGTCGTTTTCTTATCGATAGCCATTACGGCGTTGATCGCAGCGGCCATTTGGGAGTGGCGCCATCCCGATCCGGTGGTGGAAATCCGTCTGCTCGCGGACCGCAACTTCGCCATTGCAAATGCCTACTATTTTCTCTTTGGCTTTGCCCTATTTGGTTCAACTGTCTTGATTCCACAAATGCTGCAAGTCCTCTACGGCTACACCGCCACCGATGCGGGACTCGTTCTTGGCCCCGGCGCGTTCGTAATTGTCGCTCTCGCCCCGGTCATTGTCAGAATCCTGCCAAAGTTTGGTGTCAAGCCGCTCATCTTCATCGGGTATGTGATCTTCGCCCTGGCTATGTGGAAGTACGCTAGCATCGACCTTGGCACTGACTACCAACACGTCGCTCTCTTCCGGGCCCTCCAAGGACTCGGCATTGCTCCGCTCTTTGTGCCCGTGAGCCAACTGGCATATTCCTATTTGCCTAAAAATAAGAACAATAAGGCTTCGAGCATTACCAACCTGTTCCGGAACCAGGGAGGAAGCGTAGGCATCGCCTTCGTGACGACGCTTCTCGCGCGGCGAACGCAGTACCACCAGTCGGTTCTGGTAGCTCACGCCACCCCACTACAACCGCGGTATCAAGAAGCCCTCGGCGCGTTGTCTCGATATCTCGCGGCGCACGGCTTTACGGCCCCTGATGCTGCTCTGCACGCTAAAGCGGAATTGGCGCGAATCATTCAGCAGCAAGCGGCTCTTCTCGGCTTTCTCGATTGCTTCTGGATTCTGGGATGCGCCTGCCTGATCGGGGCACCCCTGGTTTTCCTCACACGCAAAATCAGGTCGGCTGGTACTGGCGCTGCGCACTAAAACATTCCTAGAGACTGCCCTGATCTCGCCGCTGGTGGACTGGCTCATGAGGCTGATGGCTGGATCGCGCTGCGTTGAAGGAACCGAGCACTTCGTGGCACTAGCACTTCAGGAGGTGTGAGTAATGCCATGCTCCACGGCAATTTCGTTAGACGCCCGCAAACTGGTTCATGTTCGTTGCTGCGCTGACCTCGGCAATGGGGTGATCATTGTAGTTCGAGATCAGGGACCCGGATTCGACCCAAGTCGGGTCGCCAACCCTTGGCGTCTGAAAATCTAGCTGCCGGGCGTGGACGCCGCATCCGCCTTAGGACATTAGCCATCGACGAAGTTCGGTTCGAAGGAAAAGGAACCGAGATCCATCTGCACAAAGCTCCGGAACGTAAAGCGCCACCGGACCACCAACCTCCCTCGGCTATTTCACAATCGCTCGTCAGACCTTTGCCTGGCCTTCTTGTTGTCGAATGACGAGTTTCAAACGGTTTACGGCGGGCAAGCCGCATAGCAAATGACTTGGCGTCTTCGAGTCCAATTACCGCCTTCCGCCACCTCGAAAATCCAGGAAGTGCGTCGACAGCTACATAATCGGCCGTGGGGGACGTGGCTACAAACCCCGTACGGACGAGATTGGCGAACTTGTTCTTCTACCACTGAACTACGGGCTCTCGCTGTTTCCCATGGTTTTTAACAATGACTCTGTGGAGTTTCGCAGGATCGACCTACGGTGAAGAGAGAAACGCGCAGTTTGGTTGTTGAAGAGGGTGGCGGGAGCTGGCGCCTTGACACCGGCCGAGACCCATACCAAGGTAGAATGGACGTTCTCGATGGAGTCGCGCATCGTCGTGTCATGGACCGAGGCAGATAAATATCACAGGAGTGAGCCCCACTCCCTCTGGATTTCTTATGGCAAGAACCTACACCGCTCCAAGTATCGATGAATATCTGCGTAAGCGGCTGATGCCGGTAGAAGGTGCGATTCCGCGCCTCCCGGGAATCGAGATGTACGGTAATTCTGTTCCCGCAGAAACGGTCGGCGGCGACCTATTTGAGTACATAAACTTTCAGCAGCGTTACGACATCGATGCACGCATTCAGCGGGCGCTGAAGTTATCGAGGGAATTTCTCGAGCCGCTACCCGAAGGTGCGCCGCCGCGCAATTCGGTTGACGATCATGTCGAATGGCTGAAATCAAGGCCCGATTACAGGCCCGAAATGGAAACCGCGTATAGAAACGCACGAAGCTCCGAGCAGATCCGCGTAGCCGAGGACTTGCATGACCTCTATGACACGGCGGGCGTCCTGCTCGTGGACGCTCAAGGACACGGAATCATTTCAGCGAAAATCGCGTCAACGGTTCACGATACGTTTCATGCCCTTATGCTTGCCGAACTCGATCGCCGGGGGAAGACAACACCGGAGTTATTCGAGAAGCTCAATCTGCGACTGGCCCAGTCGGTCACCGCCCGCAACGCGCTCGGCATAAGCGAGAAGGAGAGCGCCCAAGAGATTGCAACAATGCTCTATGGCGAAGTACACCCCAATGGTCATTTTCGGTTCGTGAATTTCGGACACCCACCGCCACTAGTGTTCTCTGCCGAATACCGTAAGTTCATGGAAATTGATAAAAGGCGGATGGTTCAGTTCTTGGCACTCGGCCTGCAAATCCCGGAGGATCATCCGGATCGCTCCAGGTATATCTCATTGGAATCCCGGCAGAGGGCGAACTCCTCCGATGTGGCCGAGTTAACGCTGATGAGTCCAGGGGACATTTTCTTCCTTTATACCGACGGCGTCTATGACGGCAGCGACAAAGAAGAACGCCAGCAACTTGAATTGGTAATGCGAGAGCACTATCGCCAACCAGCAAAGGAAATCTGCAATGCATTGCTGGATTACGCAGTGAAACAAGACGATCGTCTGCGCCAGATTGGCGAACAGGACCGCATTGACGACAAAACTGCCTTTATCGTCAAGCGGAACTGAAGGGCTAAAGGACTCTTCACCAACTCGCTGACCGCCGGGAAGCGGCGATCGGCATGAAAGAGATTGTCGATCTGCCCCTGAGTTTTTTGTAGCCAATCAAGCTCGAGAGGCATCTATTCGACAGGTGGACGGAAAGGCCGGAAAGGAACCAGCCCGGCGTTGTGCTCTCGCGAGACTCTTCTTGGGCTTTCAGATTCGCTGCGTGGCATTCCTCGGGCTGTGGCTAACAGACTTTGGCGCCGCGGCGCAGGCAGTGGACCTTGGGCCGCTTCCGCTGGTGGACAGACGGAGGGTTTCGATTTGCAAACCTCGATTGCGTCAGCACCTCCGTCTCAATACGCGGGTGAGCTACTAATCTCGAAGCAGAACAGCTCGCGGCCGGAACGGCAACAAGGTACGTCCAACGGTCGCACCCTTTGGACGATGCCGAACTTTCTCACGGTGGAGTGGGCCGCGTGCTGATCGCTGGCTGCGACTCCGGCAATGCGCAGCCGAGCGTTTCTGAGCTCGGCAGGCGCAGCGGCCCCTGCGGCGATTTCTACAATAGTTATCATCCGGGAAGCGAGCGAGATTTTGGAAACGTTGTGAGTGTATGGGGCACACCGACAGCACGGAGATGCGGCGACCTATGCGATTAAAGAGTTCGGGCCAGACCTTCGCTAGCGGGCAGGGAAAGCCTCTGGAGACCTGTCCGTTCCCGAACGGGCATCGACAGCCAGGTGATCGGTCGAGTAGGTAGTATTGTGGGTTGGGTGCGACTCAAATCTTGGTTAACGGCAAGCTTGCCCGCTTTGGGCGGAATCGGATTGTTGTTTGCGGCGTTCATTGATTCTTCGTTTGTTCCGCTTCCCTTAGTCACCGACTTGATTCTCTTTGACCTTTCCAGCCTCCATCCGATGCGCATGCCGTTTTACGCTGCGATGGCTGCCCTAGGCTCCGTCGCGGGATGCCTATGGATCTATTGTCTTGCGCGAAAAGGGGGACAGGTCTATTACCGCAAGACGCAAGGCCATCCACCGGGCAGGATTCGAAAGCTGGTCGAGAGGCACCCAATGGCGTGCGTCTTTCTTCCCGCAGTCGCCCCATTCCCGGTGCCGTTTAAGCCCTTTGTGGTGGCTCAAGGTGTTTTTCAGGTGCCGCTCGCCACATTTATCGTTGGCACGCTGCTCGGGCGCGGTTGCCTATTTTTTTTCGAGGGACTCTTGGGGGCACGCTACGGCACAGCAGCAAAGCACTTTCTTTTGAGTCAAAAATGGGCCTCGCTGGGTCTCGTTCTGACTCTGGTGGTGCTGTTCCTGACGATTCGTTGGCTGTCGGCCTCCAAGAGCACAGCGTATTCTCAGACCGACTGAAGCTCTCGAACCCTACGCGCGAGTTCGCGGGTGATATGGTCGGGATCGTCCTCGCGGCCGAAACGGATAGGCGATCCTATTGTCACGTGCACATGACCGGGTCGAGTGATGATCCGCTCAGCGCGCTTCAGGTCAAACAGCCCGTCCAGGTACATTGGCACGACCGGAATGCCCAATTGCTTGGCCAGCAGACCGATTCCGGAGCGAAAGGGAGCCATTTTGCCGTCCTCGGTCGTTCGGCCCTCAGGGAAAACGAGAAGGTTCCAGTGGCGATCTACAAGATTTCCCGCGAAGCGGAAACTCTGCAAAAAACCGGATTGCCTCGGAAGCGGAAAAACGTTGAAGAGGCTCAGCGCAAGAAAATATCTCAGCCGTTCCATGAAGCGTTCGAACAGGCTTTCTGTGCTTGTCGGACGACGCATTTCCGCAAGCCGCTCGCCCCGCATGGCGGTCGCCAGCCTGTTCCGAATCCGCGCGGGCAGGGCCGGTAGAATCCATGCAATGTCGAGGTAGGTGACGTGATTGGAAATCACTAGAGCGGGGCCCTGCAATCCACGCAAATTCTCGCGGCCGTGAATGCGAGGCGCCGCAAGAAGGTAGGTGGCGGGCCAAGCCAGAAAGTAGTAGACGGCGAGCCGAATGGCCGTGATGGCCCAGTATTGGGGCCAACGAGGATAGACATACTCCGTCGTTGCAGCCGTTCCCTGGGCGATGAGTTTCTCGAGTTGACCGATCGTGGCAGTATCTTCAAATTGAGCCTCATTCAGGTCCACTTGGTATCGCTCCTCCAGAACGCTCATGAGCTCGACCCGATCGAGGGAGGAAAGCTGCAAATCAGCCTCCAGGTTCGTGTCCTTGGAGTTTGCCTGAATAGGGCGACCGGTGATCTGCGCGATCAAGCCGGGCAGGGAGTCAGCGCCCGGGGCTTCCCGACTGCGCCGCTAGCTGTCTTTTGGACCACCTCACGGATGCGAGGAAGACTGGGCTTTTGCGTTGGAGTCCTGGGAAAATCTGGTTCCGGCCAAACCGACCAGCGGCGGATTTTCTGATACTCGGCCAGCGTTTGATTTGCCCGTTCGACAGCCGACGCCACGTTCGCGCCGGGGCCACTCATCAGCAGAACCGCATATGGTTCCGCGTTGCCGCCGCGTTCGAGGCCGATCACAACGCAGTCCCTGACGCCCGGCTGACGCTGCAACGCCTTTTCCAAGTCTTCCGGGTAAACGTTCATGCCCGCCGGCGTGACGATGACATTCTTCCTCCGGCCCTTGAAATACAAGCGGCCGTTTTCGTCCTTCTCGGCGACGTCTCCTGTTCGGAACCATCCGTCCGATTCCGCCAAGGACTCAACTTGCCCGTTGTGCTGGTACGCTTTGGCGACGCCTTCTCCGCGTACGAGAATCTCACCGGTGTCGTCAACACGAACCTCCATGCCTGGGAATACCTTGCCGATCGATCCCCTCGCCGAACGAAAAGGATGATTCAGGCTAATGAGCGAAGCTGTCTCGGTCATTCCGTATCCTTGAATCACGGCGTATCCCAGGCGGTTCCAAAACGTCTCGTTTTGCTCGGGCAAAGCGGCTCCGCCGGAAATAAAGGCCCAAAATTTCCAGCCAAAACGTTTGTGAATTCGCCGGAATCGCCACCAACGGAGAAGAAAATGCTGCTTTTCCGCCTGCGCGAGCCTCCTGCGAAATGTTTCCTGCCTCCCGTCTCGTTGCTCACAACGTTCCACTTCCCGTTGAAGAGATTCGACGAATCGCGGAACCGCGACCAAGACGGAAACGCGCTCTTGGCGGATGGTGTCCACCAGATCGGCTGGCTTCAGAGAATCGCTGAAGACCACTGTGGCCCGCAGCATCGGCGGAATAAACAAGCCAAGCATCTGGCCAAAGACGTGGCTCAGCGGAAGCAGATTCAGGAAACGGAGCGGATGAACGAGCCATTCGTAACGAAGGTATTTCTGGATTTCCTGTTCGAGGCGCTCGATGTTCGCCAGGATGTTTCCATGCGATATCACCACGCCGCGAGGCTCGGCGGTCGTGCCGGAAGTAAAAATGACTTCTAGTGTGTCTTGACGCGACAGTCGAGGCGATGGATAAAAAGAGGCATCGTGTTTTGCAATCGTTTCTCCAAGAGACTCAAAAGAAATGGAAGGAACTGCGTCAATGTCCGGATGCGCATTGGCTCGAAATGCGAACCTCGCTTTAACCTCTCGAGCGACTCGCTCCGCGAACTCCAAAGCCGAACCGTGATCGATTGGCACAACGACCACGCCGCGAAGCACGCATCCGAAAAATGCCACGATCCATTCCGCTGAGTTGTGGCCCCACAGGAGGGCCGCATCGCCCTTCCCCAAACCGCGAAGCTCAAGCTCCCGGGCTACGCGGTTCGCCTGTCCGGCAATCCGGGCATAGGTCCAACTCTCCATGCGATAGCCGCGCCGCTGGCACACGGCGACTTCCCGCCCATTTTTCGCGTACTTCCCGACAAAATTTAGCAGTGACTCGGAGGCCATTTCAGACATCTATCTGACAGAAGAAGTAGGGCCCGTGCAAGTGCGTGACTTCATCCAGTTGGATAGACCTTGTTCGACCTGGGATACAAAGAAAAAGTCGTGGTAATCGGCGCGGGAATCTCGGGCCTGGCTTGCGCTCATCGCCTGAAGCAGCTGGGCTTCGATCCCCGGCTTCTGGAAGCCACGGAACGCGCAGGCGGGCTGATTAGAACAATCCGGAGAGACGGCTTTCTCTTCGAGACCGGGGCGCAGTGCCCTCGATTTCCTCCGTCCGTCTGGGAGTTGGTGCGCGACTTGCGCCTCGAACACGAATTTGTAGCCGGTGATCCCAAAGCGAAGCGATACGTGTTCCGTCGCGGCCGTCTCCATCCCGCTCCGTTCTCGCCGATGGGCCTGTTCACTACGCGATTGGTCGGACTCAAATCCAAGCTGCGAATTCTCGGCGAGCCTTTTGGGTATTCGCATCCTCCGAACCAAGAAGAGAGCCTAGCCGATTTCGTGCAACGAAAATTCGGAGCGCAGGTCCTGGACAATTTAGTAGACCCCTTCATTTCCACAATCTTCTTGGGTGATTCGAGCAAGATGGGGATGGAGAGCGCTTTTCCCGCTCTGGTCGGATGGGAGCGGCGCCAGGGCAGTCTTGTGCGGGGAGCCCTCCGTGCGCGCAGATCGAAGCGAGACGCCATGAAATCAGGCAGTTCTTCCCCTTCTCTTGCTTCCCGCGCAGATCGAAGCCAGGGCAGCTTGCACGTCACGGACGCACTGCCGACTCTTGGTTCGTTCCGGTCAGGAATGGGAACGCTTCCGGAAAAACTCGCGGAAGAGTTGGAAGCAGAGACCACCTACAACGTACAGGTCGCATCGGTCGCGCCTTCAAGGGAAAACGCCGGGGCGTCGAAGCCCGCATGGCAAATCTCCAGTACCGGCGGGGAGCTAATCACGGCGCAATATTTGGTTCTGGCGGTTCCTGCTTACGTTGCTGCGAGACTGCTGGAGAGGAGCGCGCCTCCACTTGCCGCGCACCTTAAAGCCATTGAATACGCGCCAATCAGCGTGGTGTCTTTGGCCTACGAGCGGTCCAAGGTCGCAAACCGGCTGGATGGATTTGGTTTCATGGTTCCGCGCCGCGAGGGCCTCCATACCATTTGCACATTTTGGAATTCGTCACTGTTCAAAGAGCGCGCCCCCGAAGGAAACGTTTTGTTCACCACCTTTGCAGGAAGAGAGTCGAACGGCGCATTCGGAGCAATGAATGACGAAGAATGTGCAGGAGCTGTCGCCGCCGAAAACAGCCATATCCTAGAAATTTCTAGCGAGCCCGTGGCCCGGCTGGTCTGGCGAGACCCGCACGCGCTGCCGCAATACAATGTGGGACACGCACAGCGGGTCGCGGAGATTCACCGCATCTTGAGCCAGCTTCCGAATCTCTATCTCGCGGGCAACTTTCTGAGGGGCCGGTCCATCGGTGATTGTGTCGATGTGGCGTATCGCGTCGCGGAAGATTTGCATAGCCAAATCCGGGGTCAAGACATCTAAGCGGATGTGGGTCTGCTCACGGGAGTCATGGGCGTGCTTCATTTGCTAGGTTGGTTTGTCTTCTGCGCGGGCACGGTCATTTTTTTGGGCGCGCTCTATCAGGCGGCAGGAACACGGCGCGACCGCAAGCGCTGTCCACCGCCAGGCCGACTGGTCGATCTAGACCATCACCGAGTTCATCTTCTCGAATCGGGAAGCGGCAGTCCTACGATTGTGCTGGAAGCGGGGCTCATGTCGACCGTACTCAGTTGGAGCAGTCTCCAACGCCAGTTGTCAGAATCCTACCGCGTGGTCAGTTACGACCGGGCCGGACTGGGCTGGAGCGATCTGGGCCCGATGCCTCGAACGGCAGACCGCATCGTCGATGAGCTCCATCGATTGCTCGAGCAAGCGGGCATTCCCCCGCCTTACGTCTTGGTGGGTCACTCCTTTGGTGGTTTGACTATGCCCTTGTTCGCTGCGCGCTTCAGCAAGGAAGTAACGGGCATGGTTCTCGTCGATCCGGTTGCGCCGGCAGAGTGGAATCCGCCTTCCGAACATGATCAAAAGCTCACTCGTATTGGCGCTAAGGTGTGCCGGCGCGCGGCACTGCTCTCGCGCCTAGGCGTCCTGCGTTTCGTTGCTTTTCTGTTGACCACGCGCGCGGCCCGAATGGCGGGTCACCTCGTTCGCGTCATCAGTCGAGGCGCCCCCGCCGAGTCCGGGTCCGTTTCCAGTCCGTGGTTTACGGCTTTGCCGGCAAACGAGCGAGCCATGGCCTCGGTTTTTTGGGTTCAGAAAAAATTTGCTCTTACGATCGCGAGTCAACTCGAAAACCTTCCTGTGAGCGCCGCCCAAATCGGTGAACTCGATAGTACGTGCGATAAGCCTGTGGTGATTCTATCCGCGCGTACCGCCCCAGAGCACCGGCGTAAAGAACACGCGGCGATGGCTGGGCGCGCACCTCTTGGCAAGCATCTGACAGCAGAGAAAGGCAATCATTGGATCATGCAAGACGAGCCTGGATTGGTTGTCCGCGCGATCGAGAGAGTTGTTGAATTCTCGCAGAAACTGGTGACACATCCGTCGTGATCCCCGGTTCCGACAGCAGACACGGGCATTCGCTCCCCGCCCCCACGGTACAGTTGCAACGTGGAGATGCAAGAATCAAAAGACACAAACGATTTGGCGAGTCTTCTGTTTCCCCTCAAGACGGCGGAGAGAATTCCAAGAAAAAACGTATATCTTTCTCTTGTGCTTGAATATCTAAGCGATGTAGGAGATTGGCCTCGTGACAGTTTGTGAGGTGACGGGTTTCCATACCGCGCGAAATGATTTCGCTTCCGTTCGGTAGACCGCAACATGCGCGAAAGAACGTGAAAAGAAAAGGAGGGTTGTAAGCCGTGACAGTCCAGGTCGAGCGGTCGAAGAAATGGGTCGTCATCGCCTTCATCTTGGGAGCAACCTCAGGGGTATCGACTGGGCAAAGCCAG
>Ga0182036_10000535_pt1 | contig 17007 bp, 16 predicted proteins | sample sta12Cox44000080_FD_125966 | JGI IMG/M metagenome (GOLD analysis project Ga0182036, IMG submission 125966) | Lab enrichment of tropical soil microbial communities from Luquillo Experimental Forest, Puerto Rico - statoxic.12C.oxic.44.000.080 | ecosystem: Environmental > Terrestrial > Soil >...
ACTCCGGCAGAGATCCTAATAACGGATCAACGGGCGATGCAGTCAGGCAGATGTTCCAGACCAACCTGATCATGCCGGAACCTTGCCACTTCATAAACACCAACCTGCCGGTATGTTCGGTAATCCGTCCGACGAAGACGACGGGGGCAGCCACAGGAGCGGTCAAGTTTCTGACTGCCATGGGACTCTTCATTGGCCTGTCACCTGAGTTCTTCACATATCTGATGGGTCTGGCCACAGCTGCGGACGCGGACGCAGCGCAGCGCGAAGTCTAGCGACTTTGCCATTACGCTGCGGGAATTCGCGTGGAACACCAGCCGAAACCAAGACAAGGAGAAAAAATGGCGTTCGGAAAGCGCTTCTGGCATTTGGCCGTGGTTCCGGTTGTCGCGGTCGCCGTGTGGCCGCAAGATCCACACTCGATGGGCCACAGGGCGACCCACGATACGAACTGGGTAGCCTTGATGAAGAACATGGAAACGATGCACGCCGCCATGACTGTCGTAGAACCATCCGGCAACAGCGACGCTGACTTCGTGAACTTGATGCTGCCACATCACCAAGCTGCCGTTGGCATGGCAAGAACGGAACTTCTTTATGGGAGCGATCCGCAGATGCGTCGGCTCGCGCAGGAAGTCATTACCGACCAGGAATCCGAAATTCAGCTAATGCAGCTCTGGCTGAAACAAAACGGCATCTACGACTTCTTGGATTTCACCCCACCTGCCCACGCGCCAAGACCTGAATCAGGCCTGAAGCTTCAGATTTCGAGAAGCCCCCTTCGCACGGCGATCGTAACGGCGTGAGTTCTGTCATTGGCCTGAAGCTTGTCGACGATATTCTTGATGTGGAAATTGACGGTAGTCTCAGAAATCGACAGTCGATCGGCAATCTGTTTATTCCGATTCCCGTCGCGAACCAGGCGCAAGACTTCAAGCTCTCGCGGCGTCAAGTCCTCCTGCCCGAGATGTTCAGCGACAACGCCGGCTACGTCGGGAGGTATATGCCTCTGACCGGAAGCCACGGTGCGGATGATTTTCAGCAATTCGTTTTTTGGCGTGCTCTTGAGCACATACGCGGCAGCGCCAGCCCGCAAGGCGCGTTGAATTTCCATGTCGCCACTCGAAGTAGTCAGCATGATCACGCGCGCCTGTGGATCCTGGTTGCGGATAGCGATGAGGGCCTCTGTGCCGCTTGTCCCCGGCAGCCGGTGGTCCATCAAAACTAAGTCCGGGCGAAGGCGGCGATATTCCTGCAAAGCCTCCTCGGCCGTGGAAGCCTGGGCAACAACGGCCATGTCCGGTTGCGAAGCGAGGATCAGAGCCAATCCTTCGCGGAACACAGGATGATCCTCGACCGTCATGATTCTTATTTGTTTGGGTGCAGTCATTTTATTTGCGCAGATATTTTGCCTGCAGTGACGAATTTACTCGAAATCACACTTCTTCAGGACGTCGCGTTCCTCTCATCCAGCGGAGCAGTTTCGACCACACACCTGTGTCTCGGCCAAACGCCGTCTTGCCACCTATCTTTAATTCGATGGTCGTGCCGAGATTCGGTGCGGTGATGAGTTGCAATTGTCCATGGATGCGGGCGGCTCGCTCGCGCATGCTCTGCAGACCGTAGTGACCATCTCTGCCTCTCGACGCTGTTGTCGAATCCATTCCACGACCGTTATCACGAACGATAAGCGCAAAGTCCTCGGAATACGCCAGCTGCACTTCGATGCGACTAGCGCAGGAGTGCATAAATGCATTGCGAATGGCTTCGTATCCAACGCGGCAAATCTCATCGGTGACCATCGGATCTATCTCGACAGGGGTGCCGCTGATGGTGAGAAACCTTTCCGCAAGGCCGCTTAAGTCACGCTCGTCCAGCGCGGATTGCAATCGTTTGGACAACTCGCGATTGTCAAAGGCACTGGAGTGCAGGGCGTTCAGAGCGGCCCGGCCCTCGCGTATTGCCCGGCCAATCCATTCAGAAAGCTTTTCTAGCGAGCGGCGTGTATGTTCCGCGTCGGAACGGTTTTCGAGCGCGTCATCGGCAACGAGTTTGCTGCCCTGCAGAGTCTGCAAGAGTGTATCGTGCAGATCGCGAGCGAGGCGCGTCCGTTCAGCGACGCGTTCGTCAAACCGCGCGCGAACCGAACGAGAAGCCTGTTTCATCCGTAGGTAGTAAATGAGCCACAAAAGAACGAGTCCGGCAAGCAGGCACGAAATGCGGAATGCGGCTGTTTGATACCAGGCCGGAGCGATGGTAAAAGCGAGCGAAGCGCCTTCTTCGTTCCACAGTCCGTCGTTATTGGAGGCGATCACCCGAAAGCGGTATGAGCCGGGACGCAGGTCGGTATAGATTGCCTGCCGGCGATTTCCGGCTTCCTGCCACGTGGCGTCTCTTCCTTCGAGCCTGTACCGGAATCGCACTTTCTGCGGACTGACGAAACTTAGCGCGGCATAATCGATCTCCAGGTCGAGCAGGAGCGGTGGAAACGTTAGCTTATCGTTTGGTTGGTAAGGTTTGCGGTCTGCGATAACTTTCTCAATCTGCGCAGGCGGAATGACATTATTGCTGGTAAGGTGTCCCGGATCGACAACCTGCAGGGTGAATTTATTTACGATCCAGAGGCGCCCATCGGGCGTCCGCGCCATGGGGTTAAAACTGGGAGGGCCCGGCTGTACGCCATCTAAGGCGTCTAAGATTTCGGGAGTGACGATGACGGCATGATCGCGCCACCAGCGATCCACGTCATCGTTGCCTATCCTTGCGAGACCGCATCCGGTATCCAGCCAGAGCGAGTCCTGATTGTCCCAGGCCGCGCCGATTACCGAATCGCACGGCAACCCGTTTTTCGATGACAGCAGGTGCGAGGTGCCATTTCTCCAACCGACCAAACCTGCCGACGTCGTCGCGAAAACGGTGCCGTCTGGATTGACAACGACTTGATAGACATACGACTTGGGACCACCGGGTGAAGGAAATACCTCCGCACGCCCATCGCGAAACCGGGCTAGGTCCCCATTTCTGAGACCGAGCCATAGCACCCCGTTCCGGTCGGCAGCCAGTGCGCGAGCGGAAGGAATGACCGCTTCGGGATATTCCTCGACCACTTGCAGACCGTGAACTCGGATCAATTCGTGACGTTCGCCGCTCACCTCGGCCCAAATATCGTGAGCGGAGTCTTCCGTAATCCCGACAATGAAATGAGTTGAACCACCGTCCTTGCGAAGGACTCTGTGAAATTTGCCGCTATCATAGCGATACAGGTCATTGTCGAATCCAGACCAGAGACGGCCGAAGCTGTCTACGAAAATGGCAGTACAGATGCGACCCGGTAATCCATGGCCCCGAATTATCTCGATTTGCCCGTTCTTCAAAAAATCCAGGGTCCCCTCATTCAACCACACTCCATTGTCGGGCCCGGCGGTGACTCCGTCCGCACCGTTAACCGTTAAGCCTTCACGCTTCGAAAACGTCGTCACCTTTTGCGAATGAAAGTAGTCCACCCCGCCCGCGGTAGCCACCCAGATGCCGTTCTCGCGATCCTGATAGAATCCAATGACCGGATCTCCCGACAGGCCGTCTTCAATACCGAACTTCTCAAAGGCATCGCCATGGATGCGATAGATCCCTTCGTGGTCCGTGCCGATCCAGATTCCCCCGTCCTTGTCGCGAAACGCCGAGAACACAGCGACCCTTGACCCGTCAAACCCCGGTACCCTCACCGGTTCCCAGCGACCCATCGAGAGTTTTTGTAGTCCGCCGAAGGCCCCAGGATGAGTCACGCAAACTAACACGGAACCATCAGGCATTCCGACGACGCTGCTGGCATTTTGCACACCTTTTGTCTGTTTCCACTCGTTCGGAATGTAGGTTTTTTCGGAGTGACCTGGCTTCCAACGAAGGATCGGACCTTCCGTCGTAGCCCACAAATAGCCTTCCGTGTCTTGACCCAATCTGTACGAACAGCAGGATTTCGTGGTGACGCCGTCGGATTGGTCCAGGCAGTGGATTTTCGTCGGCAACGCCTGACAAATGGGAGTTGTTAGGGCGCCGCCAGCTTCGCTTCGCGTGAACCAGATCTCATCGAACTGGTCCTCGACCAGGCCGCCCACGTCGTCATGAAAATCGCGATAGACAAACAGGTTGCGGTCAACAAAATGCGCTAGGCCACCCGCCATGCCGATCCATAGGCTGCCATCGCGGGCGCCCAAAAGCCCCAAGATCTGGTTCGACGGAAGTTTCTTGCCGTCCGGCGAGGACCACGCCTCGAAGCGGGCGCCATCGAAGCGAAAGAGACCAGAATTGGTCCCGACCCAGATGTACCCGTCTGCTGTCTGCGTAATTGCATACGGTACGCCGTTGAAAAAACCGTCACGTACCAACCAGGCACGATGAGCGTACTGTGAGACGCGCTGTTCTTGGGCTAGCGCACAGAACGGAAGGAAACATAAAGGCAGCAGAGCAAGAATCCTCAAGTACATGCTCGAAGAAGACCAACGACTCGAACGGGACTGTTTCCCTGCAAACATTTCATTTCAAGTGGTCTTGATTCGTCGGATTCTGGCAAGTGCCAAAGGGAGTCGGCAGATGGCCATTACTCTACGACACTAGTCATTATAAGTCGGCCACGGAACACCAGGGACTACAGGCAGTTGGCTATAGAAAACTGCAGGAGCCGTAGCCCCCGCGCTCGCATCTCATTAGGAGCACAAAACTGCTCCTGTAGAAAGATACAGGTGCTCAGCTGCTCGATTGCAGGATGCGCGGAACACTCTTTTCCAAAACACTTGATAAGAGAACCGAGCAGAAAGGACCTCAACAATAGAGTTGGGCAACGAAGTGATCCAATGGCTGGGCCAGCTAATTTCCATTCCAGAACAGAGTACCTGTCACCTGCGCTTCAGGAAACGCATTCGGGAATGACCCCGGCATCGAAATACCCACAACGATCTTCTCTGGGGGGTTGTGGGCACCTGAAGGCTCGAGCAGAATTTAACGAAATCGTAGGCGAGAGCCCAGCTTTGAAAACGGCCTTGGATCTGTTGTCTATCGTGGCGCCTACAGATTCAAGCGTGCTGATATTGGGCGAGACGGGAACCGGCAAAGAACTCGTTGCGCGGGCGGTTCATCGACTGAGCAGCCGCAGCGAAAAAGCATTCGTAAAGCTGAACTGCGCTGCAATACCTATCGGGCTCCTCGAGAGTGAATTATTCGGTCATGAAAAAGGGGCATTCACGGGAGCAATTGCCCAAAAACCTGGGCGATTCGAGCTCGCCGATCAAGGCACTCTTTTTCTGGATGAAGTTGGCGACATCCCGCTGGAACTTCAACCAAAACTGTTGCGCGTCCTACAAGAGCAGGAATTCGAGAGGCTCGGCGGCAACCACACGCACAAAGTGAATGTTCGCCTAATCGCAGCCACCCATCGCGACCTGGCTTTGATGGTAAAGCAGGGGGCCTTTCGAGAGGATCTTTATTATCGACTAAAGGTGTTTCCGATCCACGTGCCGGCTCTGCGGAAAAGGACGGAGGATATTCCGAAGCTGGTCTGGCATTTCACGGCGCTCTATGCACAACGAATGAACAAGAAAATCGAGCATATTCCTCCAGAGACGATGGACGCGTTGCTGCGGTACCGCTGGCCTGGAAATGTTCGGGAATTGCAGAACTTCATCGAGCGGGCAATGATTCTTTCCCCTCACTTGGTACTACGTGCTCCGATTTTGGAACTGGAGCTGTCTGGCTCACAAACGCAACTCCATATGCCGGTTAGCGCCCTTGAGGAAGTCCAGCGCGATCACATTCTTCGAGCACTAGAAGCGAGCAATTGGGTCGTCGGTGGCAGAAATGGCGCCGCCGAACGGCTCGGTATGAAGCGAACCTCGTTGATCTACAAGATGCGCAAGCTTTGCATAAGTCGGCCGGAAGCCTCAGCTAACCGCAGCACAGTCAGCAGCCCCTCTGCGCACGGGTGATTGCTTGTCTCCTCGTTTGTCATAGGCGGTGCACCTTCGCCAGTTTCCTTCCGACGAAAATCTGCCAGTGGCGGACATTCATCACAATTTCGTCAGTGACGACATTGCCTTGCAGCGGAATTATTCGGCCAACTTCAACTTCGAGAATGATTTGGACGTGAATACCTCGCTTGTGTCGGCACCTCTCTGTTGGCTTACGGCTTGCATTCAACGACGGCCTCAAGGTGAGAAAGGGGGGGCGTTGAATCACGGGAAGTCAAACGTTTCTGCGCGACAAAGAGAACTTGTGCTTCTGCGAGCGCAGGCAGGGGACCCGGAAGCTCTCAACGTTCTATTCGAATCTTGCCGCGGACGGCTCTATGGTCAGGCATTACGAATCCTTGCCAGACCGCAGGACGCGGAGGACGCGGTACAAGAGGCGATGCTTGCAGCGTTTACACACTTGCGCCGATTTCAGAGGCGTGCCGATTTCCTGACCTGGGTGACCCGGATCGTCATTAATGCTGCGCTGCAGCACATCCGGAAGACCCGCACGAAGCCCACGGTCGCCTGGGACCAGATTGATAGCGAAGGGGCGTCGTTCAGCGAATACTTAAGAGACCCCCAGCCCAGTCCGGAACAGCAGCTCCAAAAACTGGAACAGCGGGAACTCTTGGAGGATGCGCTGCAGAAACTGCCGGTCGAAATGCGTCGAGCGATCGAGCTTTCTAAGTCTACGGATTCGTTGAAGAAGGCTGCAAGCGCGCTTGGACTACCGGTGAGCACGGTGAAAGCGCGTCTGCATCGCGGGAGACGGGCGCTAATGGAAAGCGTGAAAAGGGAGACGCAAGTTCGCCTTCAACCGCACAACGAGCGTAGTTCGGAGCTTTGCGGACGAGCTTGCGACCTATTTCGTGAAGAACTTGCGGGAGCATGGTGATTTGTAGTCGATTGAGATTCCCGATGAGCGAAAGCACGAGCTGAATGGCGTCACAAGACTGCGCCAACATTGGCCAGAGTACGTGATGGAATTCACTGAGGTGGGATTGTACTTGTTCTTCCCATGCGTGTTTGCGACGTTGTTCCAGCATCCCGTCTCGCCGATTCGCGATCTGGTTCCGAATGGCACTGTTCGGGCGCATCGTTCGGCATCTCGGTTGGCACAACTATTGTCGACATCGTTTTGACGCCCTGGGGCAAACAGTCTGGTGGCCATCTCAATCCAGCGATGACCTTGACTTTTTGCCGCCTGGGTAGGATGGACTTCTGGGATCGAATCTTCTATGGAGTCGCCCAGACACAACGTGCCCTCGCGTTATACGCCGTATTTTATCGGCGCACTCTATGCAATTTTCATCACGCTTGAGACGCCGTACTCCGGGATGAGCATGAATCCCGCGCGAACCTTCGGCTCGGCGTTTCGAGGCTAGTATTGCCATGCCCTTTGGGTCTATTTCCTGGCCCTCCCCTCTCGGTATGTTGATTGCTGCAGAACTCTTTCTGCTATCCCTTCCGGCTATTGCTGGATGGCTCAGAATTTCCGGATTGAAAAGGTTCAGAATTTTCGGAACCGACAGCAGAATCATGAAGCAGCCCATAAACCGTGACAGTTGGCGTGTTCCGGCTTAAAGTAGTGTGTGGTTCGGAATGAAGTAGGCGCTTACAAAATCGGCCTCTGGTACTTCAAATTCCCTGCGGAAAAGGGCGGAAGATCGTCAAACTCCTCGTTGACGCCGTGTTGGCACCAAAAAATGGACTAGCCGAATCCAAAAGCGCCGGGAAGGACAATTCATGGAGAAAGCAGTACAGTCTCCGGCAGAAGCTCCATCGCGGGGCGGACGGGAAGAAGGTGGGTCGGGTCTGTTTTCCATCGAGTCTGCCCTCAAGCTACAAAAACTGATTTTTGCTGGCTCTCCACTCTCTGAAGTTTTGACGCACATTGCCCAATTGGTTGAGGCGCAGGCCGAAGGAATGTCTTGTACGATCTGGCTTCCCGATGAGGACGGACGCGAACTTCGTTGCGTCGTGGCGCCCAGCCTTCCTGGATTCAGCGCTGAAGTAGGAACTATGGCTGTTGGTCCGAAAGGCGGATCCTGCGGCACAGCGGTTTATCGGAAGGAGTCGGTGTACGCAACCGACATCATCACCGACCCAATTTGGGAGAACTATCGCGACCGCATGTTGCCTTTTGGAATTCGTTCCGTTTGGTCGCGCCCGTTATTCACGAGCGAAGGCAAAGCCCTCGGCACTTTTTCGATCAACTACCGTGAATCGCGTAGCCCCAGTGACACCGACCTCCAGTTGATTGAGAATGCGAGCCACATTACCGGTATCGCGATTGAGCGGCACATGAACGAACAGGCGCTGCAGCGCGAACGCGATCGGCTGCGGTTGCTTCTGGAGATTACCAACAGCGTGGCCTCCAAGTTGGACCTTCGCGGGTTGGTTGAGGTGCTTTCCAAGAGTCTGCTAAGTGTAACGCGATCCGATTTTTGCGCCTTGCTTCTACCAGATGAAGATAACGAGCAATTGAGAATAACGATCCTGCATAACCCGGAGTCGCGGGGGGCGATCTGCGACGGAGCGAGGATACCTGTCCGCGGAGCGCCCTGTGGCAAGGCTTTCCGGACCGGCAAGACCCAGTATTTTAAGAACCTGGAAGAGATACGAAACGACCCCGACAGTTACGGCAGTGACGTGTGTCGGCGTTTCATCGAACGGACCATAGCGGAAGGTTTGATCTCCGGGTGCGATCTCCCGCTGATCGGAAGAGGCGGCGTGCTAGGAGTACTGGCCGCGATAAAGCGGTCCGAGAGCGCTTTTTCCGCGGATGAAATCCACTTTCTTGAACAGGTTGCTGTCCAAGTGGCCATCGCTGTTGAGAACGCGCTGGACTACGAAAAGGCGATAAAGGAAAGGGACAAAGAAGCAAAACAAAGACTCTATCTCGAGGAGGAAATTCGGTCCGAGTTTACGGAAATCGTGGGAGAGAGCCCGACGTTGAGGGCAGCATTGAGCCTGGCGTCTGTCGTGGCACCTACGGATTCGAGTGTGCTGATCCATGGAGAGACGGGAACCGGCAAGGAACTCGTTGCGCGTGCGATCCATAAGCTGAGCAGTCGCAGCGAAAAGGCATTCGTGAAGCTGAACTGCGCGGCAATCCCTCTTGGGCTTCTTGAGAGTGAGCTGTTCGGCCACGAAAAAGGAGCATTTACTGGCGCAATAGCGCAAAAAACCGGGCGCTTCGAACTTGCCGACAAAAGCACCCTTTTTTTGGACGAGGTCGGCGACATACCTCTGGAACTACAAGCGAAACTGCTGCGTGTTTTACAGGAGCAGGAGTTCGAGCGGCTCGGCAGCAACCGTACGCATAAAGTTGACGTGCGCCTCGTCGCAGCCACGCATCGAGATTTGGCCGCGATGGTGAAGCAAGGGACATTTCGCGAAGACCTCTATTATCGTCTGAAAGTATTTCCCATCCAGGTTCCAGCTTTACGGCAACGCACGGAAGATATTCCGAAACTCGTCTGGCATTTCACGGCGGTGTACGGGCGACGGATGAACAAGCAGATCGATCAAATCCCCACAGAGACGATGGATACACTGGTTCGATACCGCTGGCCTGGAAATGTTCGGGAGTTGCAAAACTTCGTTGAGCGGGCAGTAATTCTCTCACCGCACCCCACTTTGCGTGCTCCGATTTCCGAGCTCGAACCGTTTAGCAACCACAAGGAGTCTAGCGCCCCGATGAGTGGCCTCGCTCAAGTGGAACGGGATCACATCCTCCGGGCGCTCGCCGCGACCAACTGGGTCATTGGCGGCCGGAATGGCGCGGCTGCGCACCTCGGGATGAAACGAACGTCGTTGGTATACAGGATGAAGAAGCTTGGCATATCTCGGCGAGACGCAATCCCACATACGAGCGTCGACACTTCAGCGGCCGATCACTGAACTCTCCCGCCTCAACCGATTGCCCTAGGTGGCGTTCCTCGCGACGAGAATCTGTCAGTGACGGAAACTCATCACAACTTCGTCAGAGACGACGGAAACGCGATTGCTATCACTATCGCAACATCTCCAATTAAGAGAATCCCTTAGATCGAATCCCTTCGATTCGATTTGCCTGCGCCTCTGTTGGCCCGCCGCGTGCTTGAAGAATTGCTCTAAAGGCGTCGAAGCACGATCGCGAACTGACGATGCCCTACTCAAAAACGACACTGGTGTCGCGCGGCAGAGGGGGAACCGTGTCAATTCTGGCAGGGAGTGCATCGGTTTTGAGGAAGGTTCGGGAGAAACTCATGCCCTACGCTGGGATTCCTCTTCGGGTGATTGTCGGTTACGGGTTTCTGGCACATGGCTTGGCGAAATGGTCCAGAGGACCAGAAGTGTTCGCTGGCATTCTTGAAGCGACGGGCGTTCCCATGGCCCACGTTATGGCCTTGGTGACCATCTTCACTGAGCTTGTCGCAGGTATGGCCTTCCTCGCCGGAGCCTTTGTTCCCCTCGCGAGCATTCCTGCCCTGATTCTGCTTTTGGTGGCGATTTTCACGGTCCATCTGCCATATGGTTTCAGTTCCATTAAGCTGCTGGGCGTCAATGAGGGAAGAGCGCAGTTCGGGCCGCCCGGATACGAATGCGATCTTCTTTACATTGCCTGTATTGCCGCGCTTGTAATGATTGGCCCGACGCCCTGGTCTGTCGACCGCTACCGGCATCGATCTGTGTCGTGAACTCAGCGGGTGTTTTGGCCGAGGCCTGAGAGAGTGTTGCGCATGGCGACTTATTCTCCTGCATTCCATCCGGAACACCAGGCTCGGTTGAGCACATGCGCAGTGCGTATCCGCGCGGTTCAAACCCGGTTTGCTGACACAACCGCGCTCACTTGCGACAAAAACCAAAGACGGCGATTCGCGACTGAAAGCCGTCAGTGCCGGATATTCGTCACGACTTCGTCAGCGGCAACCGGGCTGAATGGACGGTCTTCAAACGCATGTTGTGAAAACGAAATGAGATAGCGTCGAGCGGCTGCCGGAGTGAGCGGTGCCGTTCTGGCATGCCGCTTGCGCCGCTTAAGCGTGCAGTTGGGAGATGGCTTGATGGCTGAAGCGAATTCCAGAAAAATTACGAAACGGGGAGCGGTGCACAGCGAGCCGGAATCTCAATCGCACCCGGCTCCCGCCTCTGTGCAAACCGTCGAGGCTGACGGGGTCCGCGTGTTTTACCGGGCTGCCGGCGACCAAAGCGCGCCCGCAATTCTCTTGCTGCACGGATTCCCATCTTCTTCGTTCATGTTCCGCGAACTCATTCCGCGTCTCGCCCGTGATTACCGCGTGATTGCTCCGGATCTCCCGGGTTTCGGATTCACACAGGTCCCAGCCGAGCGGAAATTTGAATACACATTCGACCAACTGGCGCTGACGATGGACGCCTTCACGAAGGCGGTCAAGCTCAACCGGTATGCGATCTATGTATTCGATTACGGTGCGCCAACTGGATTCCGTCTCGCAAGGTCTCATCCGGAAAGAATCACCGCTATTGTCACGCAGAATGGCAATGCGTATGAAGAAGGTCTGGGCGACGCCTGGGGCCCCATCCGGAAATACTGGGCGTCACCCACGACAGAGAACCGGGACATACTCCGGCAAAGTATTTTGACAGCCGGAGGAACGCGCTGGCAGTACACCGAGGGTGTCGCGAATCCGGAGGGTGTTCCGCCAGAGTCGTATACGCTCGACACGGCTCTTCTCGAGCGCCCGGGGAACAAAGACATCCAGCTCGACTTGTTTCTGGACTACGCCTCGAACCTGAAGCTTTATCCGAAGTTTCAAGAATATTTTCGCAAGTCGAAACCGCCTTTGCTGGCGATTTGGGGCAAGAACGATCCTTTCTTCATTCCCGCAGGAGCTGAAGCATTTCGGAAAGACATACCCGGAGCGACGGTTCAACTCCTCGATACCGGACACTTCGCACTCGAAACACACGTCGTGGAAATCTCCTACGCGATGGGCGAGTTTCTCAAAGCGAACGGAATCGGACGCGACCGCAAAGAAAGCACGGCGTCGTGATGAAAACTTTCCCCCAAAACTCCGCTGTCGTTCTCGTTCATGGAGCGTGGGCCGATGGCTCCTGCTGGCGGGACGTGATTCTCCCCCTCGAACGTCAGGGTCTCAGGGTTATTTGCGCTCCGATTCCGCTGACCTCGCTTACCGACGACGTTTCTGCGTTGACTCACGTCCTCGAACGCACCGAGGGCCCGGTTGTTCTCGCCGGTCACGCGTACGGAGGCGCTGTCATTGCAGGGATATGCGATGAGCGAGTCAAGGCGCTCGTCTATGTCGCAGCGCTCGCACCCGATGAGGGCGAGACGGTCGCGCAAATGTTTTATCGCGATGAGCCCCATCCGGAACAGCCGAAGCTCGACCCGGACAGGCACGGTCTTATCTGGATGTCGGACGATGGATTTGGCCGCGCAGTCGCCCATAAGGCTTCAACCGACGAGGCCAAAATCCTGACCGCAGTGCAGCGGCCAATTTCCGTTGAATGCATTGAGGAGCCGACTCCAACACCGGGATGGAAGACAAAACCGTCCTGGTATCTCCTCGCGGAGGAGGATCGGATGATCAATCCGAAGACGCAGCGATTTATGGCTGGTTGAATGGGCGCGCAGGTGCGCTCGAGCCGCGTCGACCATAGTCCCATGTCCTCCGCACCGGGTCTTGTGATTGCTGTGATTTTGGAGGCTGCCTCTGCAACCCTCGACGATGGGAGTCTGCCCAGCCGAGCGGCAATTGCCTGAAGATATTCTTAGTCGGTTACTACCAGGAGAAGCGAACATGACCTCTGCAACATTTCCTTATCAAAAACAGCGGCGGCGAGTCCTCGGCCGCGAGATGGCGTACGTGGAGGTGGGACAGGGCGACCCCGTCGTACTGTTGCACGGCAATCCCACCTCGTCGTACCTCTGGCGCAACGTGTTGCCCCACCTGCAGTCAATAGGTCGCTGCATCGCCCCCGACCTGATCGGCATGGGCGACTCCGACAAGCTGCCTGACAGTGGCCCCGGCTCATATCGGTTTATCGAGCACCGCCGCTATCTAGAAGCTCTGCTCGAGGCCCTAGATGTGCGCGAGCGGGTCACCTTCGTGATCCATGACTGGGGTTCAGCCCTCGGCTTCGACTGGGCCAACCGGCACAGGAACAGCATGAAGGGCATTGCGTTCATGGAGGCGATCGTGCGGCCACAGGGCTGGGGCCACTGGGACAAGATAAATATGCGTCCAGCCTTGCAGGCACTGCGTTCCGAAGCTGGTGACGTGATGGTCCTGCGAGACAACTTCTTCATCGAGAAGATCCTGCCGGGGGCCATCCTGCGCACCCTCACCGCCGAGGAGATGGCGCAGTATCGACGGCCGTTCGCGGAGCCAGGTGAGGGGCGACGGCCGACGCTGACCTGGCCCCGGCAGATCCCAATCGATGGCGAGCCAGCCGATGTGACTGCGATCGTGGCTGCCTCCGCGGACTGGCTGTCAACGAGCGGTGTGCCGAAACTGTTCTTCAGGGCCGAGCCCGGTGCGATCCTCGCCAACGAGGAGGATCTCGCCTTCATCCGCAGCTTACCAGCGCTGACCGAGGTGGCGGTCGCGGGACGCCATTACGTCCAGGAAGATTCGCCGGACGAGATCGGGCGGGCCATCGCCGGCTGGATAGGGGCCATTGGGCGGACGGGAGCCATGGAGGGCCGCCATGTCAGGAGCCATGCGGCTCATTCCGAAGGACACTAACCCAAGTGCCTGAAATCACGGAGATGCGGGAATGAGAAAGTGGACAAAAGTCGCGATTCCAATTGCTGCGGCTGCGGCCTTGATTGCCTGGTACGAATTTCGGCCGGAGCGCCTCGTGTTGAATCGACGCGTCGACGAAGCAATGCCGGTGGTAAGAGGTGGCTCGGCGGCGCAGCCTGTAGAATCGGGAACGTTCTACAGCGTTGTACACCCGACGAACGGTACTGCCACCGTCTACCAAATGGAAGACGGGAGTCGCATCCTTCGCCTGACGAGCTTCCGTACATCAAACGGTCCAGATGTGCACGTGTACATGGTCGCGAGCGACGATGCAAAGGACGCAGCGACCGTAGAAAAGGCCGGTTTTGTTGATCTGGGACTGATCAAGGGAAACATCGGCGACCAGAACTACACGCTTGCCGGCGATTTGGACTTGGCGAAATACCGCGCGGTCTCCATATGGTGCAGACGATTCAGCGTGAATTTCGGAGCCGCGACCCTAAGACCGATGGAGACCTCGCAAAATCAAGTGAGGTGATCAATGGGATTGTCATGGCAACAAGGTCCACTTTCCCCCGGAGCAATCGGGCGAGGCCGCGAAGGCTTGATGTTCGACCGGCAAAGCACAGGGGAGGTTGAAAATGGCAGAGGTACGGAAGACAGCGATTGTTACGGGGCTTCCCAGGGGGTCGGGTCAGCCCTCGCGGAAGCGTTTTTGAAGCGTGGTTACAACGTAGTCGCGAACTCGCGAAGAATTACGAAAACAAGTCCATTTGCCGCGTCGGCGAATCTCGCGCTAGTCGATGGAGACGTCCGCAGGCCCGAAACGGCGGCAAGGATCGTGGATGCGGCGGTATCGCGATTCGGCAGCATAGATACGCTCATCAATAACGCGGGCATTTTCATCCCGAAGTCGTTTACGGATTATACGAGCTGGGATTTCGACACTCTGGTCTCGACGACGCTCGCTGGCTTTCTGTACGTTTCGCAGTTGACGGTGAAGCACATGGTGAGGCAGAAAAGCGGCTGCATCGTGAATGTATCCGCGACACTCGTGGAGCACCCCGTGGCGGTCGCGCCGGTGACCCTGCAAGTCATGGCTAAAGGCGGTCTAAATGCGGCGACCCGGGCACTTGCTATGGAATACGTAAACGACAACATTCGTGTAAACACCGTTGCACTGGGTATCATCAAAACTCCAATGGATAAACCGAAGGCCTATGCGGCCCTCAAAGCCCTGCATCCCATGGGCCGGTTAGGTGAAATCAAGGAAGTCGTAGATGCCGTTTTGTTTCTGACGGACGCCACGTTCACCACCGGTGAGACCTTGCATCTGGATGGTGGCGCGCACGCGGGGAAATCGTAGACCCGAAAGCTCTCGGCTACCTGCTGCATGAGTCGTTGCCCAACAATCCAGGAATTTCTGGGATCTTGCACTCTCTTTGTGATTTGACCGTAAGCCTGCGATTCTAACGGACGGAGCGCATTCACGCACCGCGTCGTGCAACGACTTTGAGGTGGTCACGGCCCATCGGCGCAGTCTCTGAACCGATTCCTGCGATGCTCGGTGAACTGCGACTCCTTAGACGGGAAAGTCACTTCTTCAATCATCGAGCACAAAAACGTAGACGGTTGGTGTAACAAGGGTGGCGGACATCTGACACAAATCCGTCGGATACGGTTCGATATCTATGATGTGGTCTTCCGAAGAACATCCACCGTCAGAGTGATTTAGGTCGAGCATTCCTCTTCGCTTGAGCTGTCTCTCTTTGACACTTCGACTGCGTTGAGGACTACGCGTTCCGCGCTGCTTGAAATCTCGTGCCAGAACGCCGGAGAAATTATTATGTGTCGATCCGACTAGAACATCACTCACCGCCGGTCGCATGACCAGCATCGTGGCAGGAGTCCGTCAGTGGCGGCCATCCGTCGCAAATCCGTCCAGCACAGCTCGACAACTGCAATACACCTCTCGCGAAGAACTTCCAGCACCAGAGTAATTTAGGACCAGTAGTATCTCTTCGATTGTGGCATCTCCCTTGGCATTTCGCTTGCGTTAAGACGTTGTGTGGCCAGTGAAAGTAAGTGCCAGATACTGTTTGGCGTCGGGCTGTTGCAACGAGAAGCATGGCAACGAACCTTCACTCGCATTTGCAGGAGCTCAGGAAAAGCTGCTCGCCTGACGAACATGACTTGTGAGTCCTGAGCGGTTTAAGGGGCTGCCGGAGAAATTTCTATATGAAGCTCGCTGTTTCGCTCGCTGTTGTCTTGCTTTTGCTCTTGGCTCGGCACGAAGCGAAGAACGAGAACGAAGGGTTCGATTTGGTCGACAAAGCAGGAAATATTCGCAAGCCAGATGATTTCCGAGATCGCTACCAGGCGCTCGGGACATACATGGTGCTCAATCCGAAGGGAAACGAGATGCATGTCACTTACGCATCTGCTGGCGCAGCCGAGAACTATCGAAAGACCGGAAAGTTCGCAGATGGGACCGTTCTCGTGAAAGAAGTATTTGGAACCGATCACGCACAAATGACAACGGGCGACGCACACTGGGCGTCGGGAACTAAGGTCTGGTTCGTGATGATCAAGGACGAAAAGGGACGCTACGCCGGGAACCCTCTCTGGGGCGATGGATGGGCGTGGGCGCTGTTCAAGTCCGATGCCCCTGACAAGCAAGTAGCCACGGACTACAAAAAAGATTGCTTGGGGTGTCATATCCCAGCAAGAGATACCGATTGGGTATACGTGCAGGGATATCCGGTTCTCGCTTCGAAGTAAGCACCAATCCAGGGCGGGAACCAGTCTCGAAATCGTTTCAAAGGAGAACGTGCCATGCGAAAAGCCATCGTGGTTTTGATTTTGGGATTAGGTGTACTTGCCGCGAGTTCGCTTCTGCGCCACTCGCATCTGGCCGCGGCAGCCTCCCCGCAGTCGGCTGCGATCTTTGATGCGGAAGGGAAATTGAAGCTGCCGGAGGGCTACCGGCACTGGGTTTTTATCGGCGCACCCTTGACACCCAACGGCCTCAACAACGGCAAGGCGGGCTTCCCCGAATATCACCATGTCTACGTCGAGGAGAAAAACCTGGACGTCTATCTCAAGAGCGGTGCTTTTCCCGAAGGGACCGTGCTCGTCAAGGAGCTGACTCGGGTTCTAAATCCCACGTTTCCCGACGGCTCGCGCACGGAACCATCCGGCAGAGGGTATTTCAATGGTGAATACAACGGCATGGATGTCACGGTGAAAGACAGTAAGAGGTTCGCTGCAAC
>Ga0182036_10000539_pt1 | contig 16963 bp, 15 predicted proteins | sample sta12Cox44000080_FD_125966 | JGI IMG/M metagenome (GOLD analysis project Ga0182036, IMG submission 125966) | Lab enrichment of tropical soil microbial communities from Luquillo Experimental Forest, Puerto Rico - statoxic.12C.oxic.44.000.080 | ecosystem: Environmental > Terrestrial > Soil >...
CAGCGCAACGCAGCGCGGACCCGCCGCGCGTGCGCCATTGCCGCCATTTGCCGCCATCGTTACCTCCCGCACGCGTCCCCGAAGGCGAACCATCATCCGGCGCAGCCGCGGGGAGCTGTTGTTGGACCAGAGAGGTATCGTTTCAGTGGTGGCGGGTGCCGGTCAAGAGGCGTGACATGGCGGGTGACATGGCGGTGGCATGATGGTGATTGACGCTGACACCGCGCCTCGACGCGGGGTCGACGCGTTTAGGTCGCAGCGCGGCTTCAACGCTGAAGGGGATGCGTTTTGTCGGCCGGCAACCGCGAGGCGCCGGCACGCGAACCGAAATGTGCTCTGAGAATTCGGCTGTAGGATGTTCGAGGCGGCGATTACGCTAGATCACTGCGCTAAATGCAGTTCCAGGGCGCCCACGCCGGCCGCGACATTGAGCCCGACCTGACCCTGCACCGATAGCGGCTGCAGGGCGACCGAATGGTTCGACCCGCCGATCAGCACATTGGCGCCGAGTCCGGCAGCCACCGTCGCTTCGGCTGTTGCCCCGGCATAGGTCCCGGTCAACATGCCGGCAAAGCGATTGGTGTCGGCGAAAACGCCCCACACCATGGCACCACCGGTGGTGAAACCGACATCGACTCCGACCCTGGTCATGGTACCGGTATAGGCTTCAGGCGGGCCGTTATCCGGCTGAAAATTGCAATTGACGTTGCGTTGCGAGGCCACGACCAGTCCGACACCGGCCGAAATCGAACACGCCAAAGTCCCGACTTGCACGCGCCGTGGCTGTGCGTCCGCCGGAATCGCTACACTCACCGCCAGTGCTGCCGCACAGATGAGCGCGGCAGGAAGACCTCTAAACGCCATTTGCTTGCTCCCTCACACGGCCCAGCCAGGGCCATACCATTATTATTCTATGCGAGTATTATTCTAGGCGATAACGCTGCGCGCGTCTCGCCCGGTTTTTGCGTCGCTAATCAGAAAAAACCCAACGATTCGCAGCCCTTGCCCGCCGAAAAGCTGCCTTTCGCACGCCTGTTAGGGATGTCGATGATATGCACCGAACCGTCGCCCTGGCAGGCGACGAAAAGTTCGTCGCCCCGGAACGCCATGTCCATTGGCTGCGAACCGACTTTGATCGCGCTCTGCTGGCGAAATGACGGATCGATCAGGCTGACTGTTTCGCTATTGAGACTAGTGACCGCAAGCAGGCTATTGTCGGGGGCATAGCGCGCAATCTGCGCCGGCTTTGGCACGTCTTTGAGCACCAGCTCCTCGCGCACGCGCGCGGCCTGCGTGTCGATTAAAAACAATGTTGGCTGCGCGTCATCGACGGCGATGACCGTACGACCGTCCGGAGCAATAGCAATCCCGGCGAGCGGCCGCGGGGTCGCGATCTTGCCGAGCAGCTTTCGCTTCGGCAGGTCGATCACCGAGACGGTCGCGTCTTCCTCATTTTCCGTATAGAGGCGCTCACCATCCGGCGCGATGATCAGCCGATGTCCGTTAATCGAGCCGGAATCGATCGCATCAACGACTTTATTCGTTTGGCGATCGACGACCGCGACCACCGCCGAGTTTTCGCAGGTGATGTAGATGTAGCCGTCCGGCCCCAGCTTGAGCGTATGCGGCGCGATATAGGGACGCAGGTCGATCGTATCGACATGGGCGCGCTTGTGCAGGTCGAACACGCAGAGATGATGCTGCGGATTGGGATTGCGGCCGTGAATGCCGTCGCCGAAGATCGGCACATAGGCGAAGCCGGCTTCCGGCACGACCAGCAATTCGTGCACGGTACGCGGGAAGCCGTCGATCACGACTTCGGTTTCATAAGTGTGCGGATTAAGAAACAGGACCTTCGTGCCGATCTTGTCGACCGCGATCATGCCGTCCGCATTTGCGCCACTGGCCATCGTTCGCTTCCTTCAAAGGGACGAATAATCTACGCCGTCATGCTTGCTTTTGTCGCGTGCATCCGCGGTTTGTAGCGAGAAAAGGTAGAGACGCGGATGGCCGGGACAAGCGCGGTTACGATAGTTACGATGAAAACGCCTAGGTGGCCCGCCTGATGACAGCCGTTGCCAGCCGCAACATCCGATTTCTCGCCCACACCGATCAAGGCGGGCGCGGCGATGGCGTGCAGGTCATGGTAAATCGCGGCTTCGCCTATATCGGCCATGGTTTTTCCAACGGCATCACCGTTATTGATGTGCGCGACGCAAAAAATCCCAAGCCGGTGAATTTCCTCGCCTGCCCGCCGAACACCCGCGCCCATCATTTGCAAACGCACGGCGACCTGCTTCTGGCGGTCAACGGACCGAGCGTGTGGACCATGCAGATCAGCCAGGAAGCCTATTTTTCCGGCGCGGCCGCCGCCACCTTGGAAGGTCAGAAATTTACCGCAGGCTTGCGGATCTACGATCTGACGCGGGGCGAGGCGCCGCGCGAAATCGCATTCTTGCCGCTCGGCGGTCTGGGGCCACATCGCATCTGGTATGTCGGTGGCCGCTACGCCTATGTCTCGGTGCACCTGCCGGAATTTTCCGATCATGTCCTGGTGATTGTGGACCTGGCCGAACCGACCAAGCCTGAAGTGGTCGGCACGTTCTGGCTGCCCGGCATGTGGACGGCCGGCAGTGAGACACCGAACTGGCCCAAGGGGAAGCGCTACGCGCTGCATCATGCGCTCGTGACGGGCAATCTTGCCTATGGCGCATGGCGCGATGGCGGACTGAGCGTCATTGACGTCGGCAACCCGCGCAGGCCGAAGATGATCGCTTATCGCAACTGGGATCCGCCTTTTGGCGGCGGCACGCATTCGCCGCTGCCACTGCCGGATCGCAATCTGCTCGTGGTCGCGGACGAAGCGAATTTCGCCGATTGCAAGCTCGGCCTGCGCTACATCTGGGTCTTTGATGTCCGCGAACCATCCAATCCTGTGAGCATTGCGACAATGCCCGTGCCGGGCGAAATCGATTATTGCAAGAAGGGCGGCAATTTCGGACCGCACAATCTTTGGGAGAACCGGCCCGGCGCGTTCCAAAGTTCGCGCATCATTTTTGCGACCATGCACAATGCCGGGGTGCGGGCCTATGACATCGCCAATCCGTTCGCGCCAAGGGAAATCGCCTTCTTTGTGCCGCCCGACCCCGAGCGAATGTATGATCCGCGACCTAACCGGCCCAAAGTCATTCAGTCCTGCGACTGTTTCGTCGATGCGCAGGGCGTGATGTATCTGACCGATTCCAACGCGGGGCTTTACATTTTACAGTTCGAAGGCGGCTGACCCGCCCTTCGCGGCCACCGGCCAATTAGGGCAGCCTGCATTGACAGCGCAGCGGCGGCCTTACACAGTTGGCACCGCAAAGCCGCTTAAGCGGCGGGAAGAACGTGACGGGGGAGAACGCGATGGCTCAGGCTCAGACAATCGAAGCATTCGTCGGTACGGCGCTGGATGACGCGAAAATTTCGCCGTTGCATCGCCGCGTCATCGCCCTGATCGCCGCCGGTTATTTCTTCGACGTCATCGATTTTACCATCCTCGGCTCGATCATCCCCTACATCATCAAGTCCGGATTCACTACACCCGCCGAAGCCGCGGCAATCGGCAGCGCCACAATATTTGGCATGTTCGTCGGCACCGCCGGACAAGGCGAACTGAGCGACCGCTTCGGCCGGCGCTTTATTTATCAGTTCAATCTTTTGTTGTTCGGCATCTTCACGATCCTCGGCGCGCTGGCCCCGAGCGTGACGGTGCTCGTGGTCTGCCGTTTCATTGCCGGGCTCGGCCTTGGCGCGGAGCAGCCGCTTTGCTTTGCCTATGCCGGCGAATATGCGCCCAAGCGCATTCGCGGCCGCATCCTTGCCATCATCCATTTTATCGGCGGCGCCATGGTGTGGCCGATCGGCACCGCGCTCGCGCTCTGGTTCGGCAGCATGTTTGAGTCAGCCGACTATGTGTGGCGCGGCGTCTGGCTCGTCATCGGCGCCGGCGCGCTGATCGTCTGGGTGTTTCGCTTCACATTGCCGGAATCGCCGCGTTATCTCGCCACGCACGGTCGCGGCCATGAAGCGCTTGAGGTGCTCAGCCGGCTTGGTATCGCCGTACCAACTCAGCCGTTGTCGACCGACGTTGCCAGCAACACCAAGAGCGATCCGGTTATGGTGGTGCTGCGCATGTTCCCGAGGCGCGTCATCGCCGGCATGATCTGCTTCACGGCGTTCTTCGGCATCGCTGTTGGGCTTGGTGCCTGGCTGCCGAATATCATGAACTCCAAGGGCTTCACGATCACCAAGTCGCTGCAATACACGCTGGTCATGAATTTCGCGGTGCCGACCGCGAGCCTGTTCATGATGTACGCGCTCGATAAATTCGGCCGCAAGATCACTTCGATCTGCGCTTTCATTGGCGCCGGCGTGATGGCGATCGTCTTCAGCAATGCGAGCACGGGGACGGAGCTGATGGTGGCTGGCTTCATCATGGTGTTCTTCGTGCAGGTCGCCGGCAACTCGATGCAGATCTTCACCTCGGAAGTATTCCCGACCAATGCGCGGGCTTCGGGATTCGGCTTGGCGGCGGGCGTCGGACGGCTGGCCACGGCGTTCATCCTTCCGACCATTCTGTGGGTGCAGAATGGCTGGGGGCTGACCACCGTGTTTGTGTGCTTGGCGATCCTGCTGTTCATCGCCGCGGTGTCGGTGACACAACTCGGCCCCGAAGCGCGGCAAAAAAGCCTCGACGAGATCGCACCGCCGACAGGGTGAAGCTACACGGTCATTGCGAGGAGCAAAGCTACGAAGCAATCCAGGAGTGATCTTTCACTGGACTGCTTCGCATTCGCTCGCAATGACGAGCGTCTCTTGCAGCTACTGCAAATTGCCGCAGAAGCGCTGGATGCGCGTGCAGGCTTCTTCCAGCGCGCTGGTCGCGGTCGCATAGGAAATGCGGAACGCCTGACCGACGCCGAACGGCGCTCCCTGCACGACTGCCACGCCCTCAGCCTCCAAAAGCTCGCTGACGAAGTCCTCGTCGGTGGCGAGCTTTTTGCCGGTCGGCGCCGTCTTGCCGATGGTGCCGGCGCAGGACGGATAGACGTAAAACGCGCCTTCCGGCTTCGGGCATTGGATACCGCGTGCCTGATTGAGCATTGATACGCAGAGGTCACGCCGCTCCTTAAATATCTTGTTGTGCTTGGCGATGAAATCCTGCGGCCCGTCGAGCGCTTCGACGGATGCCCATTGCGCCACCGCGGTCGGATTCGAGGTCGATTGCGACTGAACCATCGCCATTGTCTTGATCAAATTTTCAGGACCGCCAGCGTAGCCGATGCGCCAGCCGGTCATGCAATAGGCTTTCGACACGCCGTTCACCGTCAGCGTGCGCTCGTACAGCCGCGGCTCGAGCTGCGCCGGCGAATAAAACTCGAAATCGTCATAGACGAGGTGCTCGTACATATCGTCCGCCATGATGTGGACATGCGGATGGCGCACCAGCACGTCGGTCACCGCTTTGAGCTCATCGGGCGTATAGGCGGCGCCGGTCGGGTTCGAGGGCGAGTTGAAAATGATCCACTTGGTGCGCGGCGTGATGGCGCGCTCCAGTTGTTGTGGCTTCATTTTGTAGCCGGCCTCCATGATCGTCACGACCGGCACCGGCTCGCCGCCGGCGAGCAGAACCATATCCGGATAGCTCACCCAGTAGGGCGCCGGGATGATCACCTCGTCGCCCGGATTGAGGGTTGCCACCAGCGCGTTGTACAGCACCTGTTTGCCGCCGGTGCCGATGATGATCTGTGACGACTTGTAGTCGAGCTTGTTCTCGCGCTTGAACTTGCGCGCCACAGCGGCCTTGAGTTCGGGAATGCCGTCGACCGCCGTATATTTGGAGGCCTTGCCGTCGCGGATCGCCTTGATGGCGGCCTCTTTGATGTTCTCCGGCGTGTCGAAATCCGGCTCGCCAGCACCAAGCCCGATCACATCGCGGCCAGCCGCTTTAAGCGCACGCGCTTTGTCCGTGACGGCGATGGTCGCCGACGGCTTGATGCGCATGATCTGGTCCGCGAGAAAAGCCATTGCGATTCTCCTTTAACGCGGTTCGCTTGGTAAAGCCGCGCGGTGGCGCAAGCAAGCGCAAAAGCCCACCAGTTGCTCACATCTGCGGCATTTTCTGGTTCCCCGCACTCCAGGCGCAACACTGGCTCGGCGTCGCTCTGCTCGTGGAACTTAAAGCACCCCAGCGAGCCAACAGCGCACTCGGCTGCTCTGCATGCGCTGCAAACTGCCATTCAAGCTACAATTTCATTCAAGCTACAATTTAAAGTGCCATGACATTGCCGCGCTGACGTCGTAAGGCTGCAAAACGCGGCTTATATTGAGGGCGAGAGATCGCTCGCGGTCACCGATGTTTACGCTTTATTCGATGCAGCGGTCGGGAAATAGCTACAAGGCGCGGTTGGCGCTTGCCCACCTGCGCGTGCCCTATCGCCTGATCGAGGTCGACATTCTCAAGGGCGAGAGCCACACGCCGGAATTTCTCGCCAAGAATCCCAACGGGCAGGTGCCGCTCCTGGAAGTGGCGCCCGGCCGGTATCTCGCCGAATCCAATGCGATCCTCTGGTACATCGCGGGCGGCACCCCGCTCGCTCCGGAAGACCGCATCGGCCGTGCCGAAGCGCTACAATGGATGTTCTTCGAACAGCACAGCCTCGAGCCCAATCTGGGCGCCGCCTATTTCTGGTTGACCCTGGTCAAGGGCGGCCGCGAATTGCAGCAACATGCGCTGGAAGACTGGATGGAGGAAGGCAACCGCGCGCTCGGCGTGATGGACAAACACCTTACACTGCACGATTTCTTTGTCGCCGGCCATTACACCATCGCCGACATTGCGCTCTACGCCTATACCCACGTCGCTCCGCAGTGCGACTACGACCTGGCGCCGTTTCCCGCGATCCGCGCCTGGCTTGATCGCGTCGCAAACCAATCCGGCTATGTGCCGTTGGAGTTTCGCCCGGCGACCGCCGTACCGGCGGTTTGATGCTGACAAACCCGGACTACAATTTCATTCGGCTTTGATTCCGGCGGCCTTGATGATTGGCCACCAATTATCGATCTCCGCCTTGTGATAAGCGGCAAGCCCTGCCGGGTTTTGCTGGTCGGGCGGAAAGATTACCTGGCCAAGCGTCTCCAGCCGCTGCTGCACAGCGGGATTCGCTAAGGCGCTCTTGACCGCGCCGTCCAACCGATCGATCGTTTGTTGCGGCGTGCCCTTGGTGGTCCACAAGCCATGCCAGAATGTGATTGTCGCTCCCGGTATGCCGGATTCGATCATGGTCGGCGTTTCCGGCGATTTCGGCCAGCGCACATCGCCCATCACAGCAAACGCTTTGAACCTGCCGGCCTGCACGTAAGCGAGACCGGAGCTCGCTTCCAAACAGGATAGATCAATCTGCCCGGCGATCAGGTCTTGCATCACCGGGGCGCCGCCGCGGTACGGAACAAATTGCAAATTCAGTCCGGCTTTCTGCGCGAGATAAACGCCGCAAAGATGGGCGGCGCTGCCGGTGCCAACCGTGCCGAAGGTCGTTGGCTGCGGCTTTGCTTTGATCCAGGTAATCAGCTCCGGCATGGTCTTGGGCGGCAAATCCTCCTTGCCGACGATCCACAGCGGCGCGCCGGCGAGCAAAGCAACGGGCTGGAGGTCGCGCAGGATATCGTAGTCGAGCGGGTAGATTGCGGGCGAAGCGACATGGCTTGTCCACTGCCCGATGCCGATGGTGTAGCCGTCAGGCCTGGCATGGACGACGCGCCCGGTCGCTATCGTGCCGCTCGCGCCGCTGAGCGTCTCGACCACGACCGGCTGACTAAGCGACCCTTGCATGGCGTCGGCGATGATGCGCGCCAATGTGTCGGTTGGGCCGCCGGGCGGAAATCCAACCATCATGGTGATCGGACGCGTCGGAAAGGTCTCGGCATAAACTGGCGCGTCGCTCGCCAGCAACGTGACGACGACCGCGATCACCGCGTCCGCCAAACGCATTGCCGCCATCGTTACCGGCCTCATTTGCCGCGTCGTCATGCCCCGTCCTCTTCGCGCATTAGAGCGCCAGCTCCGGCCTTCGAACGATGACACGTGTTCTGCGAGGCGAAAAGGTCAGCACTCCTGTCGCGATGCCGCAGTCGCGCCTAGGTCGGCCGAATTGCGAGGCAGATTGACGCCGACCGGTAGCGGCCTGTAACCAGCAGCAAAATGTTGTCGCGCTTCGAACGATTCCTGACGCCGACCGCGGCGCCGGAACACCCGGAACCGCCGCCGAGCCTGCTCGCCTTCCTCTGGCACTTTGCCCGCCAGGCCAAATGGCTGTTCGCCGCCTTGTTCGTGGTCGAACTCTTGGTGGCGCTGAGCGACAGCGCAGTGCCCTGGTTCATTGGCCGCGTCGTCACGCTTGTGAGCAAAACGCCGCCAGAGCGGCTGTTCGCCGACGGCTGGGGCTGGTTCGTCGGCATGGCCCTGGTGGTGCTCGTCGCCCGGCCGGCCGTGACCTTCACGCGCTATCTCATCACCAATCAGGCAATCGCGGCGCCGTTCACCGGTTTGATCCGCTGGCAGTCGCACTGGCACGTGGTGCGGCAGAGCTGGGCATTCTTTCAGAACGATTTTGCCGGCCGGATCTCCAACCGGGTGATGCAGACCGGTCCTTCGGTGCGCTCGACGCTGACCGCGACCATCACCACCGTCTGGTACATCCTGGTGTACGGAGTCTCGGCGATCGCCTTGACCGCCGCCGCCGATCGCTGGCTGGCGCTGCCGATCCTGCTGTGGTTCTGCGGCTATACCGCGCTGCTCGTCTATTTCGTGCCGCGCATGCGCGACCGCTCAAAAAAGTCGTCGGAGGCACGCTCAACGCTGATGGGCCGCATCGTCGACAGCTACACCAATATCCTGACGGTCAAGCTGTTCGCGCGCGCCACCGAGGAAGACCAATATGTACGCCGGGCGGTCGACCGCCACGTCGATTTGTTGTCGGCGGCGCAGCGGCTGCTCACTGCATTCGGCACTATCCTCGACCTGCTCAACGCCCTGCTGATCGCCGGATCGGGCGCGCTTGCGCTGCTGCTGTGGCGCTACGGCGCCGTCGAGGTCGGCGCGATTGCCATGGTGCTGCCGCTGACCTTTCAGCTGACCAATATGTCGCGTCAGATCGCAATGCGGATCACCGAAATCTTCGAAGATGTCGGTGTGGTACAGGAAGGCATGCTGTCCATCGCACGGCCGCTGCAACTGGCCGATCCCGCCGATGCGCGGCCGTTGACCGTGCGCTCCGGGCGTATCGAATTCAACAATGTCAGCTTCGGCTACGGCCGTGAAACCGGCGTGTTGCAGGATTTCAATCTGACGATCCGTCCCGGCGAAAAGATCGGACTGGTCGGCCGGTCCGGCGCCGGCAAATCGACGGTCGTCAATCTTTTACTACGGTTCTTCCCGCTAGAGGGCGGATCGATCCTGATCGACGGCGAGGACATATCGCAGCTGACGCAGGAATCGTTGCGCGCGCAAATCTCGGTGGTGACGCAGGACACTTCGTTGTTGCACCGCTCGATCCGAGCCAATATCCGTTATGGCCGGCCCACCGCAAGCGATGCCGAGATCGAGCGCGCCGCCCGGTTGGCGCATGCGCATGAATTCATTCTCGAACTGGAGGACTGGCACAGCCGGCGCGGTTATGACGCGCATGTTGGCGAGCGCGGCGTCAAGCTTTCAGGCGGCCAACGCCAGCGTGTCGCCATCGCCCGCGTCATCCTCAAAGACGCGCCGATCCTGGTCTTCGACGAGGCGACCTCGGCGCTCGACAGCGAAGTCGAAGCCGCGATCCAATCAAGCCTCGGCACGCTGATGGCCGGCAAAACCGTGATCGCGATCGCGCATCGGCTCTCGACCATCGCGCAAATGGACCGGCTGGTCGTGCTGGAGCACGGCCGCATCGTCGAGCAGGGTTCGCATCGCGAGCTTCTCGCGCAGAACGGCCACTACGCGGCGCTGTGGCGGCGGCAGGCCGGTGGCTTCATCGATTCACCTGCGATGCAGGCGGCGGAGTAACCACCATCGACTTTGGCGTTAGCGAACTTCAACAATCGGTGCGTGGCGCGGTCGAAAAGATCTGCGCGCGCTTCGGCGACGACTATTGGCTCAAGCGCGACAGCGATGGGCAATTTCCCGAAGAGTTTTATCGCGCACTCGCCGCAGACGGCTGGCTCGGCGTCGCCATTCCGCAGGCCTACGGCGGATCGGGGCTCGGGGTGAGCGAAGCCGCCGTCATGATGCAAGCGGTCGCGGCATCGGGAGCCGGCCTATCCGGCGCCTCGGCGATCCATATGAATATTTTCGGTCTCAATCCGGTCGCGATTTACGGCACCGAGGAGCAGAAGCGCCGCATGCTGCCGCCGATCGCCGCCGGCAAGGAGAAAGCCTGTTTTGCGGTGACGGAGCCCGATGCCGGGCTTGAAACCGGAAAGATCAAGACTCGGGCCGAACGCCGCGGCGACGTTTACACGGTCACGGGCGCAAAAATTTGGATTTCAACGGCGCAGGTCGCCGACAAAATGCTTTTGCTTGCGCGGACCGCACCGTTCGCAGCCGGCGGCAAATCGACCGAAGGTTTGAGCCTGTTCTACACCGCGCTCGATCGGCGTTATGTCGAAGTGCGCGAGATCGCCAAAATGGGGCGCAAGGCAGTCGACTCCAACCAGCTCTTTATCGACGGCTTGTCGGTGCCGGCCACCGACCGCATTGGCGAAGAAGGCCGCGGCTTCGAATACCTCCTTCACGGGCTTAATCCGGAGCGCATCCTGGTTGCCGCCGAAGCGATCGGACTGGGCCGCGCCGCACTGGGGCGCGCCAGCGCCTATGCCAAGGAGCGGATCGTATTCGGGCGGCCGATCGGACAAAACCAGGGCATTCAACATCCGCTGGCGGAATGCTGGATGGACCTGGAAGCGGCCGATCTGATGATGTTGAAGGCAGCCTGGCAATACGATCAGGGCATCGCCTGCGGACCGGCCGCCAATGCCGCCAAATATCTCGCCGCCGAAGCCGGCTTTAAGGCCTGTCAAACCGCAATCGCCACCCATGGCGGTTATGGTTACGCCAAGGAATATCACGTGGAGCGCTATTTTCGGGAAATCATGATTGCTAAGCTTGCCCCGGTGTCACCGCAGCTTGTGCTTTGTTTCATCGCCGAAAAGGTTTTGGGACTACCGAGGTCCTATTGATGTTCATGACAATAGTTCGCTGTCGCCGCGGCGCGGTCGCAATGGGCCGCTAGCTAGGCAAGGCTAGGGAATGAGGAGATCATTACATGCGCGGTCGGCTGATTGCCGCTTTAGCGACTACCGCTGTCGTTGCGGTCTGCGCCCAAAATCCGCTCTCGGCGCAGCAAGGACAATTGCCGCTGCCACCCGGCGGCTTCAGGCCGCCGCCGCCGGCCCAAGTCAAACCTTATCAGGCGGTGCCCGTCACACCACCGCCGGCGTTGAACGACCCAAGCTTTAGCGCGTTTCGCAGGCAGCTCGGCGACATCGCCGCGCACAGGGATCGCGCCGCGCTCGGCAAGATAGCGGTGGCGCAGAACTTCTTCTGGGTTCAGGACAAGAATCTCGCCGATCCGCACAAATCGGGCATCGAAAATCTCGCCAAGGCGATCGATCTCAATGCGGCCGACGATTCCGGCTGGGAAGTATTGGCTGGTTTTGCCAACGAAGCATCGGCGGCGGAATCACCGCAACGGCCCGGCGTGTTTTGCGCGCCGGCTGACCCCAACCTCGATATGAACGCTTTGGAAGCACTCGCCAAGGCAACGCAGACCGATCCTAGCGAATGGGGCTTTCCAAATAAAAACGGTGTCGAGGTGCACGCGGCAGCACAGCCGAATGCGCCGGTGGTCGAAAAACTCGGCATGAATCTGGTGCGCGTCTTGTCGGACACCAGCGCGCCCGCCAATCCCAACGAGCCGTTTTTCCTGCACGTGGCGACGCCGTCCGGCAAGACCGGCTTCGTCGATGCACAGACAGTGTCGCCGCTTGGCGGCGACCAAATCTGTTACACCAAGCAAGCCGGCGTCTGGAAGATCACCGGCTATCTCGGCGGAGCCGCGCCGCAGTAGTGATTATCTCCGCTCATTCCAGAGCGGGGACGAGCGACGACATGCGCCGTCAAATCATCGCTTGGCATCCGCCATCGCGGACACCGACTGCGCGGTTTGCCCGAACAGTATCGCGCGCTCTTCCGCGGTGCGGATGCCGCCGGCGCCGGGATTGATCTTGGGCGTCCATTCATAAGCCTTGATCACCGCCGGCCGCGCCTTGATCGCTTCGAACCAGCGCTTGAGGTGCGGGAAGTCAGAAATTTTCTGGCCCTGCCGTTCCCATGGCACGACCCAGGGATAACAGGCCATGTCGGCAATTGAATACGGCCCGGCGAGATATTCGTGGCCGGCAAGCCGTTTGTTCATGACGCCGTAGAGCCGGTTCACTTCGTTGCGATAGCGATCGATCGCATAGGGAATTTTGTCCACGGCGTAATGGGCGAAGTGATTGTTCTGTCCCGACATCGGGCCAAGGCCGCCCATCTGCCAGAACAGCCATTCCAGCGCCGCGGTACGGGCGCGCCCGTCCTTCGGTAAGAATTTGCCGGTCTTGTCGGCGAGATACAGGAGGATAGCGCCCGATTCAAAAACCGGTATCGGCTTGCCGCCGTCAGCCGGCTTGTCATCGACAATGGCCGGAATGCGGTTGTTCGGCGACACTGCCAGAAAATCGGCCTTGAACTGCTCTCCCTTGCCGATATTGATCGGAACAATCTTGTATTCGAGGCCCGCTTCTTCGAGGAAAATCGTCACTTTGTGGCCGTTGGGCGTGGTCCAATAATAGACGTCGATCATGGTTAACCTATGCCTGGATGGTAATGCCGGAGCCTAGCCTGCCGGTGCGGCGCGATGGAAGCCCACTATGCGCATTCCTGGCATAGCGCCATGGTAAGCTGATCGCTCAGAGAGGAAGGAGAAAGAAAAATATGATCACCGAAATAGCGCAGATCGATGTCAAACCGGGCACCGAGGCCGAATTCGAGAAAGGCGTGAAGCAAGCCATCCCGATTTTCAGGCGGGCCAAGGGATGCCGCAGCATGGAATTACGCCGCACGGTCGAGAAGCCGAGCCGCTATCGACTCTTCATCGGCTGGGACACGGTCGAGAACCATACAGTCGATTTTCGCGGCTCGGCCGATTTCCAGGAATGGCGCAAACTGGTCGCCCATTGTTTCGCCTCGCCCCCGGAGGTCGAGCACGTCACCGAGACGGTGCGCGGATTCTGATTGCGCTTATCAACTATTCCCGCTCCAGATGGAACTCGATGATGGTCGGCGACACCTCGGCCAGCGTCTGATCCATGATTGCTCTCAATTCGTCGGGCGTCGAAGCCACGGCAATCGAGCCCGCGGTCTCGATCAAGGCGCGATATTCATCCGAGCGCACGATCGGCGCGATGCGGCGATTCAGCAGATCGACGATCGGCGCAGGCGTGCCGGCCGGCGCGCAGATGCCGAGCCAGCCGGATCGGATAAAGTTTATCCCCGCTTCAGCCAAGGTCGGAACCTCCGGCAATACGTTCAGGCGTTCCGGACTCGTGACGGCGAGAATCTTGAGCTGCTTTTCCCGATAGTGCGGCAGGAGCGCAATTGTCGGCCCCGCATAGAAGTGAATACGCCCAGCGACAATCTCCTGCACCGGCTGCGTGCCGCCGCGGAACGGCACTTGGGTCATCGTGATGCCGGTCAGCTTCTCGAGCTGTCGCGCCAGAATCTCCTGCGCGGAGCCGGAGCCGACTGTACCGTAATTTACCTCGCCGGGATGGGCCTTGGCGTAGGCGACAAGCGAGCGGACGTCCGTGGCTGGGACCGCGTTCGCAAGCGCAAGGCCGTAATAATATCTGGCAATCAGGGAGACCGGCGTCAAATCGCTGAGCTTGAAACCGGGATCCTTGTAGGCGGCAACGTTGATCGGCTCGAAATGCGTGCACAAAAGCAGCGTATAGCCGTCGGCCGGGCGCGCGATCACATCACGTGTGGCGACGATGCCGCCCGAGGCTGGCTTGTTCTCGACAAATACACGTTGGCCTAGCGCTTCGCCGAGCTTGTCGGCGACAACCCGCGCCGGAATGTCGGTCGGCCCGCCGACGCCAAAGCCGACGACGAGCCTAATCGGCCGCTCCGGGTAATCGCCGGCAGGGCTCGTGGGCGGCCACAGAGCGGCAATTAAGGTTAGTATTGGTAACCCGAAGCAGCGCATCTTTCCCTCTCAGCCGGACATTGCCACGCCACATGCTCGTGCAAATTTATGAAATCTCGAGTCCCGAAGGGGCACGTGCGCTTGCCGAGCTTGGCGTCGACCATATCGGCGTCCTCGTAGGGGACGGCTCATTTCCGCGCGAGCAATCGATTGACCGGGCACGGATCATATTTTCCGCCATTCCGTCGTCGTGCAAGGGCGTGGCGTTATCGCTCTCTGCCGATCTCCGGCTCATCGAACACATAGTTGCGGAGTTGAAACCTTCGATTCTCCATCTCGGCGCGTCGACGGACCTACTCACGCCAGCCATGGTGCAAGGGCTCAAGACGCGTTGCGGCGGCTTTGCTCTGATGCGAAGCGTTCCGGTCTGCGGCAACGAAAGCCTCGCCATCGCCCGGAGCTACGATGGCATTGCCGACATGCTGCTGTTGGACAGCCATCGGCCCGGCGACGTGCAGATCGGGGCGCTCGGCGTGACCCACAGCTGGCAAATCGATAGAACAATCGTAGAGAACGTGAATGTTCCGGTGATCATCGCCGGAGGACTGGGCCGGACAACGTCATTGACGCCATTAGAGCGGCGCGGCCGGCCGGCGTCGACTCGAAATCGAGAACGGACAAAGACGATGGCAGCCACACAAAAGACGTGCAAAAGGTGAAGCGTTTTGTCGAGCGAGCACGATCGCTAGACTCCCTGGAATCTCACGCGATGAAGCCCCACGAGCCGCGATGTTGATCAATCTCAGACGCGCGTGGATCGTACGGGCTTTGGCCGCGACTTCGGTTGTCGTGCTTTTCGTCCCTGGACTCTTTTGTCCAGCGGCAGGTCAGGCCCTCGTGTTCACGAACCCACAAACGGACGCGATCCATTCCTACGACGAGGCATTAAGCCGTTTTAAAAACGTCTTGCGGCAGCGGCGTGCTCAGATTGATGCAAAACAACTACTCCCGGACTTGCCGGGACAAGCGCTCTATCTTGCTCGCAACGATATGCTCAGTGCTTATAAGGATCTCACCGATGCGCTGCCGTCGAAAATCGGAAGGTCGAACAAATTTAAAATTCCGCCTGCCTATTTCGACGCCGATAATGAGTCCCTTCTCGACGAATACGTGAACCTGTTCGCCGTTATGCAGGCGCCGCCTGCGAACGCGCAAATGTCGAAAACGCCATTCAAAGACGTCGTCGATCTGGGCATCGCCATTGCAAGAGCCAAGGGACTGGACCGCGCCAATGCCGAACTGGCGGGCCGTGTAAGCATGGGGCTGTTCTTCGCCGAAACCAATGGCAATCAAAACATCGGAAATGCACGGTCAAATACCTATAAGGGCAGCTTGCAGACCGGCATAGCCGAAGATCAAGTGGGGCAGAGGAAGTGGGACGCAATTAAAAGCTCGATAGCGGCATTCGATCCCGCACTCGTTGCCCGCGACGCCGCAGAAGAGCGGCGGGTCGGCAATTTGGATCACCGGTACAATCATTGGATTGCAGTCAGGGATGGTCTCGTGAACGCCCATGCCGATCTTTTCCTGCAAATACCGGCGATCGCAAAGACCTTACCGAATCCGATCGATCAGATGAAGATTTTTGAGCTGATCCAGATCATTCCAAGCCCGACGAGGGCCGCGTTACAATCGGGGAACCTGCTGGCCTACAGGATTTCCGAGGCAAGGATCATGGGTTATTTGCGCAATAACAGCGTGTTCACTTTTGGCCGGCTGGACCGTGCGCGGACATCGGCGACCTTTCGCGAAATTCTCGACGCGATGTGGCTCTTCAACGACAAGTTTGAACGCGCTGCAAAACAATTCGACGAGGTCATGGCCCGGTGAATACCCGATTGCCAGCGAGCAATGGACACTAATCTTCCGTCGGCAAAATACAGCGCCTGGGATCCGGGCTTAGATTCACAGTTGCCGCGCGAGTATCTACCGCTATCGACGATCTTTCGCGCCGAAAATGTCTCGACCAGCGCCGCGAAAGCGGACGAGCTCAGTGACTTCTGCGGTCTGCCGCCCGAGGAGCTTGTCGCGTTTCGCGTCGAACGACTGATCGTTCACGAGCTGCTCATTCACGTTACGACCGGCATTGCCGTCCCTGATGGCCGCAATGACGAGGACCTGGGCAGAAACTTCCGCGGGATTGCCTCAACCATTCTCAATCGATTCATTGTTCCGCATCTCCGGGACTTGGCGCGCGTGTTCGAACAACTCAAGCACAACGCTTCCGTCATTATCGCCGCCGAGCTCGCAAATGCCTTCCAACCAAAGATACCGGTCACGGCCGATGAATCGGGCCACTCGCGCTGGCTCTTTGGTTTCAACAAGCCAAAAAAATCGCCGCCGCCGCCGTCCGAGACGGTCGCGGAAAGCGATCAACGGATCGTATCCGCCTGGCTAGAACAATCGCACAAAACCGGCGACCGTTTGCAAGCGAGCTGCTGCGCCGCCCTTCATCGGGTGGCCACCGCAATCATCAGCCGCCACGGCCGGCTCTTGGGTGATCAGGCGCTGCCCGGAGAACTAGCCCTAACCCTGCTGTGTAATGACTTTGGCAGCGAAGCCATCGGCGAGGCCATCCTGCCGTTCGTTCAAGAAGCCGTTGCGCGTGAAGGTTATCGATTTCTGCCGCG
>Ga0182036_10000540_pt1 | contig 16949 bp, 10 predicted proteins | sample sta12Cox44000080_FD_125966 | JGI IMG/M metagenome (GOLD analysis project Ga0182036, IMG submission 125966) | Lab enrichment of tropical soil microbial communities from Luquillo Experimental Forest, Puerto Rico - statoxic.12C.oxic.44.000.080 | ecosystem: Environmental > Terrestrial > Soil >...
CGGGCGCCTGCGTCAGAAACTGACCGAATACTATTGGCGGGAAGGCAAGGACGACCCGGTCGTCATCGACCTGCCGAAAGGGCGCTTCAAGCTCAGCTGGGAGGTGGCGAGCGCGCGCACCGAGTCCCAGCCGCAGTTGGAGGCCGTCCTGCATGAAGAAGCGAAAGAGCCGCGTCCCGCGGCTTCGCCTCTTAGCTGGCGGCTGGCCGCGATTGTGTTGGCCGGGCTGCTGGTGATCACTGCCGCAACGGCCATCCTTACAGCCGTTCAGCTTTCGGGCGAACGACACTATTCTGCAGCGGTGCGCGCGAACTGGTCACCGGAGCTGAACGAGTTATGGAAGCCGTTCCTGGTCCCGGATCGTCCGTTGATTGTAGCCGTAGCGACACCTCTGTTTGTCGGATTTCAAGGGGCCGGGTTATTTCGCGATCAGGCGATCAATACCTGGGAAGAAGCCCAGAAATCCGCCAAGGTCGAGGAGCTCCGCAAGACCTTGAAGAGTCCCGCCATCGTGCCGCGGTATTACGCGGCGGTTGGAGAAATATCGGCGGTTTTCCGTCTGGGCAAGATCCTGAATGCGAGCCCGGTGAACGTCTCGGTCACCCGCAGCACCCAGATTACGCAGCAGCAAATGGCGGACAGCAACATCATTTTCATAGGCGCGCCGCGCGTCCACGGCGACCCGCTGCGCGGGCTGCCTGTGCCCCTGGAATTCGCGATGGATGAAAAGGGAGTCCGCAACCTTCATTCCCGTTCCGGCGAGCCGGCGCGGCTGGACGACCATTACTCCGGCGTCTTCACACTCGAAAGCAGTTTTCCCGACAACGGCGAAGTGTACGCTGTGGTGTCGCACGCACCGGGTCCGCTGGGCTCCGGCGACATCGAGAGCTTCTCGGCCAATCACAACCCGGGAACACTGGCGGCCGTGGAATGGTTCACGCAGCCTCACCTGGCGCAAATTCTGGTATCCAAGCTGCGCAAGCCCAACGGCGAAATACCCCGCTATTTTCAGATCGTTCTCGATGTGACGTACAAGGACTCGGTACCCAACGAAGTATCCTACGTCATGCACCGCGAACTGCAGCCGAGGATGCATTCGAACCCAAGGTGAGGCGTTCCGCGAGGAACGAGTAGGCGGTATGAGAAGTCTGTTAATCGGCGGCTCCTGCATACTGGCAGCGGGCTTGGGCTTTTCTCAGTTCGAAGGGCCTCCCGCGGGACCGCGGGTTACCGATGAACCGCCGGCGGGAGTCAGGGCGCCGCAACCGCCTCCTCTCAGCCCACCGACAAAGACCTCCATCATCCTCGACGGCATGAAGATTACGATCAACTACAGCGCCCCTTCGATGCGCAAGCGGGTCATCTTCGGTGGGCTTGTGCCCTATAACAAGGTCTGGCGCGCGGGCGCAAACGACGCTACCCTGCTGCATACCAACGCGGATCTGGAGTTCAAAGGGCTGGTTGTGCCCAAGGGCGACTACTCGCTGTTCGTCTGGCTTGATCCACAACAATGGCAGTTGATCATTAATCAAGAGACCCGGCAATCGGGCCTCGAGTATCACCAGGAACGGGATCTTGGCCGCGTGGCGATGGACCTCAGCCGTCCGGCCAAACCCGTCGAGACTTACAGAATCACCCTGACGAAAACCGGCGCCACGGAAGGCCAGTTGAAGATGGCTTGGGAAAACACGGTCGCTACTGCCGCCTTTGTGGTCCGAACACCGCGATAGGTGGCGTATTCCCGATCTTGGTGGCATACTTACCTGGATGCGTTCGGTTTTGGCGCTTCTGCTGGCGGTTTCCTGGATAGTTGCCCAGCCGCAAGCCGAATCGCTTCTCAAGGACGCCATAACGGCCCACCAGTCGGGCGACTATTCCAGCGCGATACGGCTCTATCAGGAGTATTTGAAAGTGCGCCCGGATGCGCTCGATGCGCTGTCGAATCTCGGTGCCGCCTTGGCGCACGAAGGACGGTTCGCGGAGGCAATGGCCGCGTACAACCGGGCGCTCAAGATCCAGCCGAAGAATCCGCAAGCGCTGGTCAACCTGGCCCTGGCTTATTACAAGACCGGGCGCATTTCCGAAGCGCGGGAAGAGCTGGAAGCGGCCCTTCCCTTGTTGCCCAAAAACCAGCAGGTGACATTCCTGCTAGCCGACTGTGACCTGCGGCTGGGCGATTACAAGAAGGCGATCGCGCTGCTCGACCCATGGGAAAAGGAGATGCCGAACGATCTGGGGCTCAGCTATCTGCTCGGCACGGCGCTGATCCGCGACCAGCAGACGGAGCGCGGCGCAAAGGTGATCGACCGCATCCTAAGCCAGGGGGATTCCGCGGAAGCTCGCCTGCTGCTGGCCACCGCGAAGTTGAACGCTCACGACATTGCCGGCGCGCGGGAGGACCTGGAGAAGGCGATCGAATTGAATCCACGGCTCCCGGAGGCCCATGCCTACGCCGGACTGGCCATGGTGAGCGCGGGCGATTTCGGCGCTGCCGCGGCGGCTTTTCGGGCGGAACTGGAGCTCGACCCATATAATTTCACGTCGATGTTTCAGTTGGGTATGATTGCCAAGCGCGACCAGCATTTCGACGAAGCGCTCTCGCGATTCGAGCGAAGCCTGGCGGTGCACCCCGGAGATGCCGCCGTCGAATATCAGATTGCGACTGTTCAACTGGCGACGGACAAGGTGGAGGAGGCCCGGCAGCGGCTGGAAAAACTGGTCCAGGAATCGCCCCGCTTTCTAGAAGCGCATGTCAGCCTCGCTACCGTTTACTACCGCTTAAAACGCCGGGAGGACGGCGACCGGGAGCGCGCGATCGTTCGCCAACTCACCGCGGACCAGGAGACCCAGAAAGCAGCCGGGAAATGATCCGCTGGTTCCTGCTTGCGGGGCAGCTGGCCGCGTGGGGCACTGCCTCGGCGCAGGAGTGCGGCCTTTGCCACCGCCGCGAAGCGGAAGCGGCGAAATCGTCGCCGATGAGTCACGCGCTCCAACCCGCACGGGAAAGCGATTTTCTGAAAAACAATCCGGACCTCGGGTTTCGGAGTGGAAATTTCGTATATTCGGTCCGCGGCGAAGGCGATCAGCTCATTTACTCGGTGACCGACGGCACGACTTCCATGAACGCGCCGATCGAGTGGGCATTCGGCGCCGGCATCGTCGGCCAGACATATCTTTACCGCCGCGGAGGTGCGTGGTACGAGGCCTCGGCGAGCTTCTATCCCGAAGCAAAGGGCCTGGATTGGACGCCCGGCCATGCCGGGAGACCGCACCGCAACCTAGAAGAAGCGGCCGGCAGAAAGATCGATCCAGAGGAAGTCCGCCGGTGCTTTGGCTGTCATTCCACCGGCGCGATCTGGGGCCCGGCGTCCGGTCCGGAGGCGCTCACGGCTGGCGTGCAGTGTATCCAATGCCACGTGGGCGCCGACCGGCACGCCGCCGCGGTCAAGCGTGGGGATGCCGCTGGCGCGGCGCTGCCAAAGCTGGCCGCGAGGGAAACCGAGGAACTCGGCAATTTGTGCAGCAAGTGTCATCCGAGCTGGGCCGACATTGCCACCAACGGTCCGCGCGGAACCGGCAACGTCCGCTTCCAGTTCTATCGCCTCACCAATAGCCGTTGCTACGATGCCGCCGACACGAGGATCGCCTGTATCGCCTGTCACGATCCGCACGGCGGCTTATCGGAGGACAGCTCTACCTACGATTCCAAATGCCGGCAGTGCCATCCCGGAGTGGATACGCGCGCCAAAACCTGCCCCGTTTCGAAGGGCGATTGCATCGCGTGTCACATGCCCAAGGTGGAGGTACCGGGACTGCATTACCAGTTCACCGATCACTGGATTCGCGCAGCAAAGCCGGGCGATACGTATCCGAATTAGCCCAGCATCCGGCTGCCATTACGCTTCCCGGATGGTGTGGTACCGGCCCAACGGAGGATTCTCGATCCTTTGGACTTTACCGCTAGGTCTGGGCCAGGTAATCTCGACCCATTCCATCTTGGCTGCGGTCCCAACACCGAGGACTTCCCGCGGATCGTGGGAGGAGAGATAACTGCCGCCGCCGTTCTTCAGACGCGAGCGCACCGTGCCCCCGGCGGACCATCGGATCTTCGCGCCGATCCCGTCACGATTGCAACGGACACCCTCGAGCTTCAAACCGAGCCAGTGGTTCTCGGCATTGGAGACATTGCGCAATAGCAGAGGCCGCCCGCCATTATTGCCGATCAGGATATCAATCAAGCCGTCGTTATTGAAGTCTCCCGCTGCCAAGCCCCGCGCCGCGTACGACTTGCTGAATGCGGGGCCTGCTTCGGCGCTGACATTGCGCAACTTCCCGGCTTCCTGGTGAAACAAAAGAAGGGGTTCCCTGTATTTGACCTGGGCAGTACGGGTCTCGATCCGGTCGTCGGGATGACCATTCGCCAGAATTAGATCGACGGCGCCGTCGTTGTCGTAATCAAAGAACTTGAGGCCCCAGCCGCTGAGATAGCGCGTCAACTGGCCGATCCCCTGGTCTCGAGAGATGTCGCGGAAGGTCTCGTCCTTCATGTTCCGGTACAACGAGAACATTTCCTGGTCGATGTTGGCGACGAACAGATCCTGGTAGCCTCTGTTGAAGACGTCGGCGGCATCGACGCCCATACCCGAGCGTGCCTGGCCGTCCTGACCGAAAGCCACTTCTGCCGGTAGCGCCGACTCCTCGAACCGCCAGGTTCGAACGCCCGCAGTGCCCGGACGGGACGGGGCGCGCACGGGGCCGCGGTTCAGAAACAGAAAATTCTGCACCGAGTCGTTGGCGACGAACAGATCCATCCAGCCGTCGTTGTTGATGTCCGTGGCGACGACCCCAAGGCCCTTGCCGGAGGAGCTTGCGATATCGGTTCCCCGCTCGACCCGAGTGAAGGTTCCGTCTCCATTGTTGTGGTAAAGGAAACTGGACGTGCCTTTGAAGACGCGCGGAACACAATAATAGTTCATGCCCGACCGGCCGTCGTCGCAAAGGAAGTGGTCGGCTTTTCCGTAATTGACATAGCTGCAGACGAACAGGTCCAGGCGGCCGTCATTATCGTAGTCGAACCAGACGGCGCTGGTTGTCCAACCAGGCGTTTCCACACCGGCGCGTTTGGTGATATCGGTAAAGGTGCCGTCACGGTTGTTGCGGTAAAGAATGCAGTTACCGTAGGAGGTCACGAAGAGATCGGGCCAACCGTCGTTGTCGTAGTCCCCGACCGCCACCCCCATCCCAAACGTGCCGCCTGTCACACCCGCCGCTTCGGTGACATCGGTAAAGGTGCCGTCGCGGTTGTTGCGGTAGAGCGCATTGCGCAAAGGCTGGGCCGGTTTGTAGAAATCGCAGGGGCCGCTGTTGACCAGGTAGATGTCCATCCAGCCGTCGTTGTCGTAATCGAGAAACGCACAGCCCGGGCCCATCGTCTCGGGCAGGTAACGCTGGGGCGACATGGCATTTTCGTGCACCCAGGTAATCCCGCTCGCGGCCGGCGGCACTTCTTCAAACAGAGGCCGGGAAGCACCCCTGAGGCGCCGCGACAGAAGAGTGCCGGCCGGCAGAGAGAACAGATGACGGCGGGAAAAAGTCATGCCGGGAAAGAACAGGCCAATCGCGCCTCGAAGAGGCATTCTACAACGAATTGCGTCGGACTCCACACTGGTGATTTACCGCGATGTAACGGTGATTTACCGCCATGTCTCCTCCTTCGGCTTGCTTTTCTCTATACGGGCCCTAAACTATCTGTGTTGCTTCAAGGGCGATTGTGGCGGCGGGCGAGAGCTCAGTATGCTTAGTGAATGTCTGCGGCGGGCTAGTTCCACTGCGCGGTGGTGGACCCGCGTCGCGGAGGTGTCAGGCCGGCTTCTCGAAAGGGGATTACAGAATATGGCTACGCAATTGAAAATCGTATCGGTTCTTGTAGCGATTGCTGTGCTCGGTGCGACACCCTCCGGGTTAGGCCAAACGGTCACGGCTACCTTAACAGGGACGGTGACCGACGCTTCCGGTTCCGCCGTTCCCGGTGCAGCGGTCACCCTTACGAATGAGCTTTCGGGCGACGTTCGCAAGACCGCAACCAGCGCAGTTGGCTATTATTCGCTACCCGCCATACCCGCTGGCACTTATTCGCTCTCGCTGGAAGCCAGCGGCTTCCAGAGGTACGACGTTAAGGGCATTGTCCTGAATACCTCCGAGGAGCGCGCCGTGAACGTTCCCATGCAGGTCGGCTCGGTGAACCAAGCGGTCGAGGTAAGCGCGGCTGCCAGCCAGATCGAAACGGTCACGACCGGTGCACAGGCCACGACACTTAGTACCAAAGAGCTGCAGAATGTGGCGATCGTGGGCCGGAGCGCGGCCGAGTATCTAAAGATCATGCCCGGCATGGCGTCGACCAACGGCACTACCAACGCCCCAAGGTTTTCCGGTCAGGTAATTGGAATCAACGGATCGGGTAATGCCGGTACCCAGAGCGCCGTCGGCGGCTTCTCTGCAAACGGAACGCCAACTGCGTCTACTGAGATCACGTCGGATGGCGCCCACACCTCGGACCCTGGCTGCAACTGCGCAACGCCGGTCAACCCGAACCCCGAAATGCTGCAGGAAGTGCATGTTCTGACGACGTCCTTCGGCGCGGAAAACGCCTATGGTCCTACTGTCATCAACACCGTGACCAAGGCAGGCGGCACTGCATTCCACGGTGAGCTCTATGATTCGATTCGGAACTATAACCTCAACTCCAACGATTCCGCTAATAATGCCAAGGGGATTAACGGTGCAGGTCAACCGGTTGCGCCTCGGCCGCCATTCGTGTTCAACTTCCCGGGCGGCAATATTGGCGGTCCGGTTCTGATCCCCGGCACTCATTTTAATAAGAATCACGACAAGCTGTTCTTCTTCAGCGGTTTTGAATATTTCCACCAGCAACTAGCCACCTCCACTATCACGACGGTGGTGCCAACACTGGCGATGCGCAACGGCGACTTCTCGCCGGCCACAATTGCTTCCCTCGGCCTTGCGCAGCAGGTCGGCGGCGGCCTCAAATCGGTTAACCAAGCTCAGTTCCCCGGCGGGATGATTCCCGCCAGTATTTTCGATCAGGGTGGCAAGGCCCTTCTGAACCTTCTGCCGCTGCCGAACGCCGATCCGAACACGACGGGCGGCTACAACTATGTCCGGCAGGTACCCTTTTCTCAAAACGGATGGCAGATGGTGCACCGCCTCGATTATTCGATCAGCGATTCGACCAAGCTATTCGTGCGCTACTACCACCAGCAGGAACTCCAGGTCTTCCCGATTGCGATGTGGGGTGGTACGGGGGCTCCGACCGGCGTGCCGTGGCCATCGCCGGTGCACGGCAACAATCGCTCCGAATCCGCCTCCGTCAACCTGACGCACGTCTTCAGCCCCTCGCTGACCAACGAACTGGTCGTTGGCTATACATGGATTTACTTTGGCAACACACTGCCCAATGCGACCGCCGGCGAGAAGGGCACCGTGGGATATCCGTATCATGGCGTGTTTAATAACGCAGATCCCTTCATCCCCGATTTCAATATTGGCAGCACCCTGGTGGCCATGGGCCAGCAGGGTGCCTTCGATATCGCTACCAAGCAGTATGGCGGCGTCTATTTCGCCAAGAAACCGCTGGTCAGCATTGGCGATAACGTAGCCAAAATCTTGAGAAGCCACACGTTCCGGACCGGTATCTACAGCGAGTACTATGGCAACATCCAGCCGCCACAGGGGAAGGCTCAGGGAGTCATTGGCGAGTCAGCCAACAATCCAACTGGTACGGGCAACCCCTTCGCCGATCTTCTGATCGGAAACGTCGCCAGCTTCCAGCAGGTAAACTTTAATCCCCCGGTGAAGATCCGGTCGATCCTGGTTGAGTTCTACGTGCAGGATAGCTGGAAAGTCACCAAGCGCCTGACGGTGGAAGGCGGCATGCGCTTCCAGCACGATCCCGAAGGGACGGACATACTCGGAATCGGTCATGCGATCTTCTCGCCTTCCCTCTATGAGAGCCAGTGCCCGGGTCTAAGTCTAGGAAGCTGCCCCAATGTCTATCTGCCGGGCTTTACCTGGAACAAAATCAATCCGAGCGTTCCGCTTGAAGGTTATCCCACTCCCGCCCTCTACTATTCGCCGCGTTTCGGCCTTGCGTATGACGTGTTTGGGTCAGGCAAGACCGTGATTAGGGGCGGTATTGGCAATTACCGGTATCGGGGTCCGTCGGGCGGCGGCGGGCAGCCGATCGGCATCAATCTGCCTACCGGCTCGGTCAGCTACACCTATCCCTCAAGCCATGGCACGACACTGAAAGCTCTCGACGCACTAGTAGGGTCGGTCTTCGTAAGCGGACAGAATTCCTCTTATCCTAGTTTGCCGAACCCCAATTCCTCGCAGCTCCAGCTGGTCTGGACGGACAACTTCGGGATCACCCAGAAACTTCCCTGGAACTCGCAGATTGAAGCATCGTACGTGAACACCATGGGCCGCCAGCTCCCCGAGATCATCTTCAATAACCTGAACCCCGTACCCTACGGAGCGATGCTCGCCAGTCCCACGGCTAACAATCAGTTGTATCGGCACTACCAAAACTATCAGGATATTACGCTCCAGGCCTTCGATGCTTACTCGGACTACAACGCCTTCCAGGTCGTCTTCAGGCACCCTGGCGCGCGCTATCTGTTGCAGGCCAACTACACGTACTCCAAGGTGACTGGGCTTAACGCCATTGGCAGCGAAAGCACGACTGGTTGCTGTGTCACAATCGGCGACGGCCTCAATCCGAAGAATGATCATGGCCCGCTCAACTTTGACCGCCGCCAGACGTTCAATATTGCGTACTCGGTCGCGCTTCCCGGGCTCGGTGACGGCGCGAACCGTCTCCTCCGCGGCGCGATCAATGGCTGGACTGCGTCCGGGATAGAGCAGATCTGGTCCGGCGCTAATCTGCAGGGCGCCACGGGCACAGTGGGCACTGAATTCGGCATGTCCATGCCGGCCGGCGCTCCGACTCAGATTGGCATCACGGGCACCCCGGATGTCTATGTGGCTCCCGTGCTCACCTGCGATCCGCGGAAGAACCTCGGGCCGAATCAATACCTGAACCCCAGCTGCTTTGCCCTTCCTACGCCCGGCCATAACGGCACGTTTGTGATTCCGGAAGCGTTTGGCCCGGGCTTCTTCAACACCGACCTATCGCTGTTCAAGACATTCAAATTCACCGAAAACCGAAGTATCCAGTTTCGCACGGAAGCATTCAACATCTTGAACCACCCGAACCGGAGCTTCGGCCTTGATAACAACCTGAACCTGACCTTCAATGCCGCTGGCGTGATGACCAACTCGAACTTCGGGACCGCCCGTCTTAAGACTGGATTCCGCATCATTCAGTTTGTTGCGAAGTTCTACTTCTAGCCGAAAGTATGACTCTGAGCCAGAGCGCTGGCCGCGCCGTCGTGGCCAAGGCCAGCTTAACCGCATTCGGAGGTTGAAATGTGAGAATCATGTCATTATTTGCCGTCGCTTGCATAGCCGCTTCGCTGAGCTTTGTGGCCTCAGCTCAAGGGCGAGGCCAGAAGAAAGGCGGCCCCGCACAGACCTGGTGGGTGAACAAGACGGCCGGTGGCGTTTACAAGCCGCCCATGCGGCCGTTGTGGAAACTTTTCGATCTGAAACAGATCCACCGGGGCCAGAATACCTGGCAGGAGCAGATCATTTTGGATCCGGAGCAGGATGCAACTTACAATTCCGGCGCGCCGGGTACGAAATATACGGCGCGCATGCACCCCGACACACCGACGGTGTTCGTAGTGGTCGCCGGCGATCTGCACTTCGACGTGGAAAGCCAGGAACCGGCGACGGCGACTCGCGGCGCGATTGTGAACATCATGAAGTCCACGGTCTTCTCCTATGAAGTGACCGGCGATCAGAACGCGCTTTGGGTTGAAGTGAACCCTACGAACTACAAGACGGTGTATCCATCGGACGGACCTCGGCCGGCGTCGAGCAAGGACGGCACCATCGTCAGGGTATCGTTCAACCATAATCCCGCGCCGTACACTCCGCCCAACCGTTTCATGTTCAACACCTTCACCGATGCCATTGCGGCCTGCAAAGGAGGTCCGGCAGTGCTGGACGACCACCTTTTCGCCAGTCCGCTGGTAGGTTACGTGAATCCCGCCGATAACAAATGCGGGAACGGCAGAGGGAATATCGGCAGCGGTCCGGCCAAGCCGGGCGATCCGCCGTTCGATGCCCATACGGTCTTCGGTCATCTGCATGCGGGGCCTGCGGAATGGTGGATCGTCCAAGCGGGACAGATCAGCGGAAAATTCGAAAACCAGGGCGAGTTCCACGCGGTGGAAGGAGACGTGCTTTACGCCGCTCCCATGACCTGGCACCAGATGGCGGCCGAGGCGCCGTCCGGACCGAACGTGCGCCTGGCGATGGGCGGCTATCAGCTCATCAACATGAACAACACCGACAATCCAGGTCAGGCCCGTGGGGATCAATAGAACCGCGCGAGATTTTTAACCGGTGCGCCCGTCGAAGAAGCAACGGCGAGAGGCCGATGCTGTTCCGAAAAAAACACTCAGCCTGACTATTGAACTGTTCCGTCTAAGGAGAATCGAATGACCCAGCGAAACGAGAAAAACAGAGCGATTAACCGGCGCGCTCTACTGCGGAGCGCTGCGGCGGTTGCCGGCGCAGGAATGGCCTCATCGATTACGACGCCGGCCGCTGAGGCCGCGCCGAAAACCTTCGCATCGGCGGACGACCCGCTCATCACAGCATCATCATCCAAGCCCGTTGTCGAAACGACCGCCGGCAAGGTGCGTGGGTACTCGGCGCGTGGGATCCTGACTTTTAAGGGCGTTCCCTATGCCGGGAACACCGCCGGGGCGAACCGATTCATGCCGCCCGCCAAATTGCGCCCCTGGACCGGCGTGCGCAGCTCGATGTATTACGGACAGGTCTGTCCCCAGGGTGAACGCGCCGGATGGCAAAACGACGAAGAGTCATTCATGTTCGAGTGGGACGACGGGCAGCCGGGCGAAGACTGTCTGCGCGTCAACGTATGGACACCGGGCGCGGACAACCGGAAGCGGCCGGTCATGGTATGGCTGCATGGCGGAGGCTTTTCCGCAGGATCGGGACAGGAGCTCAAAGCGTACGACGGCGAAAGCATCGCACGCCGCGGTGACGTGGTGCTCGTCAGCCTGAATCACCGGCTGAACGTCTTTGGCTATCTCAACCTCTCCAAGTACGGCGAAGAGTATGCGAGTTCCGCGAATGTGGGCATGTTGGACCTGGTGGCGGCGCTCGAATGGGTGCGCGACAACGTTGCCAATTTCGGCGGCGACCCCGGCAACGTCATGATCTTCGGCCAGTCCGGGGGAGGTAGCAAAGTCAGCACTCTCATGGCCATGCCCTCGGCAAAGGGGTTGTTCCACAAGGCGGCCATCGAAAGCGGGTCTTCGCTGCGGCAAAGCAATCCGGAGGACTCCGAGAAACTCACGGCGGCATTGCATGACGTCATTGGCATCAGTACGTCCCAGGTTTCGAAGCTTCGCGACATGCCATTTGAGCGGCTGGCGAGAGCTCAGGGAGAAGCCTTGCGAAGAGCGTTTCCGCAACCTCAAATGCCGGGCGCCGGAGGCGGCTGGCGTCCCACACCCGACGGGCGAATTCTCCCCTCGCAGCCGTTCGACCCGACAGCTCCCGCCATCTCCGCCCGCATTCCCCTGCTGGTAGGCTCGGTGCTCAACGAGCAGACTCACGGCATCAATCATCCGGAATATGAGGCGATGACTTCCGCCGAGGTTCTGCGACGTGCCCGTGAGCGATTCAATGACCGCGCCGAAGCGGTCATTGCGGCCTACCGGAAGCTGTCCCCGAAATCCAAACCGTTCGACGTATTGTCGGTAGCGTTTGCAGCGCAAAGCCGGCAAAACTGCGTCAGTCAAGCGGAGCGCCAGGCAGCCTTGGGCGGCGCGCCGGTGTACATGTTCTGGTTTACGTGGCAAACGCCGATGTTGGATGGACGGCCCCGCGCGTTCCACTGCTCCGAACTGCCTTTCGTCTTCAACAATACCGATCGTGCCGCTGCGATGACCGGCGGCGGCCCCGAAGCGCGGGAACTCGCCTGGCGCATGTCCGACGCCTGGATTGCCTTTGCGCGCAAAGGCGACCCCAACCACTCGGGCCTTCCCAAATGGCCCGCTTTTACGGCAAAGAATGGCGCGCTTATGGTGTTCGATAAAAATTGCGAAGTCCGGATGAACCCGGATGGCGAAGCGCGCCGTGTGGTATTTGGCGCATAACAGGAGACTCGTATGAGAATGGTGAAGCGATTCCGGGTTTGCTTGGTTGCTGCCCTGTTGATGTGTAGCTCCGCATTCGGAGGCGGAACGGAACGAGGCCATTTGCGCGCGGGTGCGGCTCGCGTCGACATCACGCCGCCGGTCAACCCCCAGTACCCCCCTTCCGGCAAGTATGAACACGAGCGCCTGTACGTCCGCGCCATCGTTCTCGACAACGGCTTGACTCGTGCGGCCCTGCTCAATGCCGATCTGGGGAATATGCCGGAAGATGTGTGGACCGGTGCGAGCCGGCAGATTGCCGAAGAACTGAAGTGCCCGGTGGAAAACATTATTATATCGGCGACCCACACGCATAGCGGCGTGCCTGCCGGGCCGCCGCCGACCGGAGCACCGCCGCAGCAGGCCTCCGCCCCGATCGTGGCCGCCATGACCGATGCGGTCCGCCAGGCAAAGGCCAAACTGCAGCCCGCCTTCGTGGGGTTCGGAACCGGTGCTTCCTACCTGAATGTGAATCGTGATGCCGTTAGCGATCGAACTCACCTGTGGACCCAGGCGCCAAACTTGAACGCTGTCTCGGATAAGACAGTCGCTGTCGTGACTTTCACCTCGCCGACCGGTGATCCGATCGCCGCCTACGTGAATTACGCCATGCATCCGATCAACGGCTATCTGGTCGGCATTACCAGCGCGGATTACCCCGGAGCGGCGTCCCGCTACGTCGAGCAGTCTTTTGACGAGAAGATGGTCATGGTGTTTACCCAAGGCGCCTCGGGCGACCAGAACCCATTGCTGATGCGTCCCGCCACCAACGCATTGGCATCGAAATCCGGCGTCAAAATCAGCGGATATGAGTTGGTCCGCGAGGATGTCGAAGCCCCTCTCCGTGAAGGACAAGTGCCGCATGGCAAGCTGGATTCCAAGGTCGGCGACCGGCTCGAGCGCTGGATCGAGAGTGAAGGTCAGTTGCTCGGCGAAGAGATCATTCGCGTCATGAGCAGCACCCGAAATCTGAGCGGCGACGTCGCGCTCGGCGGCGCGCAAAAAATTATTGGTTGCCCCGGGCGGCAGCGCGTCAACGCGGGTCGCGAGGGGGAGCCCGGAACTTATAAAGATAGCGACCCGGTCAATATCCGGCTGGGAATGGTAGGAATCGGCGATATCGCGTTAACCGCCGTCAATGCCGAGATTTACACTATGATCTCCCAGAGGACCAAGAAGCTTTCGCCCATGGCCAACACGGTCGTGGTTACCCTGGCCAACGGCCGAGCCAGCTCCGGCTACATCCCGGACGATGCCTCGTACGGGCACAACACGTTCCAGGTGTTGGGTACGCGCTTGAAGCCGGGCTGCGCCGAGCAAGGTATCGCCAATGGATTGGTTGAACTGGTCTCCCAGTACGTGGCCAGGTAACGCCGCGCTCGCCAGCGGCGTCCTCGCCGTCCTCTCGCTGGTCCCATCTGCCGCGGCCCAGTATTCGGCGCGTAGCGAAGGCGATGTCGTGCGTCTGGAGGACTTCGGTCACGGGATCCAGGTCTCTATTGTCCCCAGCGTAGGTAATGTGGCCTTCGAAATGCGCGTGAACGGAGTGAACATACTCCGCTTCCCTTACGCGGATATTACCGAATTCCGCAGCCGGCCGGGTCTCAATGGCATTCCGTTTCTCGGGCCGTGGGCCAATCGCCTGGATGAGCAGGCATTCTACGCAAATGGCAAGAGATACGCCTTCAACATGGACTTAGGCAATGTGCGTGGCGCGCATCCGATCCACGGCTTTCTGTCTTTCACCGATAAGTGGAGAGTGACCGAAGTCAAAGCCGATAATAAAGCCGCCTGGGTGACGAGCCGCCTGGAATTTTATCGCGAGCCGTCGTGGATGGCCCAATTTCCTTTCGCCCACACCATCGAAATGACCTACCGCCTCGCCGAAGGCGGTCTGGAAGTGAGTCTCCGGCTGCAAAACCTCAGTTCCGAGGCAATGCCAGTTTCGATCGGATTCCATCCCTATTTCCAGCTAACCGATTCGCCGCGTGAAGACTGGACTCTCACCATCGGCGCAAAGAAGCAGTGGGTGCTGGACAGCGATAAGATTCCGACCGGGGAAACGGTGCCCATTGAACGGATGTTTCCCGACCCGGGCCGAATTCCACTCAAGAACTACGATTTGGACCACGTCTTCGGGGAACTGGTGCGCGATGTGGAGGGCCGAGCGTCGATGAGGGTTAAAGGAAAATCGCAGCAGCTTGATGTTCTGTTCGGATCCAAATACAACACCGTAGTGGTTTTCTCTCCCAAGCCCCGAGCCGGGGCGCGGGGACAAAGCGCGAACTTCATTTGCTTCGAACCGATGGCAGGCATCACAAATGCGATGAATCTGGCTCACCGGGGCCTCTATCACGAACTGCAGACGATCGCGCCGGGGCAAGTATGGCAGGAGAGCTTCTGGATTCGGCCAGCCGGTCTCTAAAAGGTAGTAATGTCACCGAGCTCTGATCGCTGCGGGCTTCTCATCCGGCGGGTCGCCCGCGGGGCGCGGTGATGTTGTCATTAGCTCGTTGATCTGGTCGTGGAGCGACACAGCGATGGGATCACCACGCACACACGTCTATTACCATTGTACCGGCTACCACAGGAAGTGCCCCGAACCGTATACACGGGAGGAGGTGCTGGAGGCGAAATTCGCGGGGCTACTGCAGCGTATCAGCTTCAGCACGGAGGTCCTGGCCTGGGCGACCGCGGTGCTGCGGCAGAGCCATGGGGACGAGAAGAAGTTCCATGACCAAGCGCTCATGAACCTTCAACCGTGAGTGCAAGCGCATCCAGGACCGGGTTGACGCGGCTTGTCGGATTTCTTCAAACAGGCATCCCCGCCACTGACGACGGCTGGCGGGCAGCGCCTGGAGTAGCCGCGCCAGTGCCCACGCGCCCCGAGCCCGATCGCGACGCCCGCGAGCACCAATTCCATTCCCTCCGCACCACCATGTTGCGCACTTGGCTTCCGTGGGCGCCCAGTGCGAGCCGGATTCCGACCTGGGTCCTCTGCGCTTCGAGAGCAAGAGTCCGTCCGAGGAGCTATTCGTGGCGAAGAGCGATATTGGGATCAACCGCAATCGCCCGGCGTATGGGAACCAGGCAAGCCAAAACCGCCACTGCCGCCAAGGCGAGCGAGACCGCTGTATAGGTTGCCGGATCGGTGGCGGTCACCCCGACGAGCGCGGATTTGAGAACCCGCGTCAGCGCGAACGAACCAGCCAGCCCGAGCGCGAGCCCGATCGAGATCACTATCGCCGCCTGGCGAGCTATCAGCCTCAGCACGTCGCCGCCGCCGGCGCCTAAAGCCATGCGGATGCCGATCTCACGCGTCCGCTCCGCGACTGAATAGGCCATCACGCCATAGATTCCGATGGCGGCCAGCACAGCGGCGACGCCTCCAAAGATTCCGAGCAACAAAATATATAGCCGAAGATATTGCACCTGACGGTCAAGATAGTCTTCGACAGTCCGGATATTGCCCGCCGGCTTATTCGGGTCCGCCTCGGCGACCGCGCGGCGCATAGCGGGCACGATGCTTTCCGGCTTGCCTGCGGTCCGGAGAATGAAAAACATGCCGGCACGATCACTCCAATACGGGCCCATCCAACGTGGCGTTTGCTGGGTGTATGGAACGTACACGATCGACAGTTCTTTCGGTTGCAGGCGATTGATGGTCGTGTCGCCAACCACCGCCACGATTTGACGCGGTTGTTCGTTGGGAACGAAATCGAGCGTCAGGCGCTTGCCGATCGGATCTTCAGTGGGAAAGTAGCGTCGCGCCAGAGTTTGGTTAATCGCGATCACCGGAGAGGCCGCGGCGTTGTCTTGGACGGTGAAATCGCGGCCGCGCAGGATCGGGATCTTCATGGTGCCGAAGTATCCCGGCGTCACCGCGAAGTAGCGCGCGGTCTGGCCCTGATCCTGCGAATTCGGACCCGCGTCAGTGGTGGCTGGCGGCGCCGGACGGCCTTCGATGAGAAACGGCATGCTGATGCCGCCCCCGACCATCGGAGGCTCGCTGATCGCGGCGGCCGAGACCACCCCCGGCAGCCCCTGCATGCGCTCCAACACGCGCTGAAACGTCGCGGTAGTGGCGGGGCTGACTTCCCAGACGCCCATGCCGCGATAGCGCGATACCGGCTTGATGGCTTCGCCTTGGGGGAAGCGAAAATCGAAACTGATGAGCCCTTTGGGATTGGCTCCCAGATCCTGCTTCTCCACGCGCACGAAGCTATTGATCATCAGGCCGGCCCCCACCAGCAGCACCAGCGACAGCGCAATCTGTACGGTGACCAGCGCGCTGCGAAGCCGCTGGCGAATGACGGTATCGGTGCCGCCACGTCCGGACTCTTTCAAAGAGTTCACCAGGTCTGGTTTGGCCGCCTGGAGGGCGGGAAAGATACCGAAAACTACCGCGGTCAAGACCACGATCAGCGCCGTGAAGCCGAACACGCTTGCGTCGAGCGTGATCTCGTTCAGGCGCGGAAAATTCGTCGGCGCGGCTGCAATAAAGGCCTTGAGACCCGCCCACGAAAGGAACATCCCGACAATTCCGCCGAGGATCGACAACGGCAGACTTTC